>WNGJ01000879.1_pt1 | contig 28354 bp, 26 predicted proteins | sample 5400611 | NCBI WGS metagenome assembly WNGJ01 (sample SAMN13153375, study PRJNA577476) | soil metagenome | isolation source: 40 cm soil or saprolite under Garry oak tree replicate 1 | place: USA:California | collected 2016-06-15
TTCACTTCCGTTTCTGATCTGAACAAAAAGCTCTTGCGATACATCCGTCAGTACAACAAATCGCCCCGAACCGTGAAGTGGAAATATGCTGATCCATCGCGCCATATCAGTACACAATCAGTTGGTACAAGCCACTAGTGCGTTGGTTTCTGTTGGCGATTCAAGCGGGTATGTCATTTATCGCGACGTGCTTGTTGGAAAGGCGCAAGAGCGGGGAAGGGCCCGTTGCGGAGGAAGGGCGGCTCGTCAAAGATCCCAAAGCCCTTTCGCTGATGATGCTTGGAGTGGCCGCAGGATTTGCTCCTTATGCTGGTTATGCATGGACGGGGTTTAAGGTTTTGTCTAAGGACTACACTGGCCCGGTTCGCGTGGAAGCCGCCCAGAAACTCGCGACCGAGCGCGATCCGGAGACAGAGCTGACACTGGTGAAAGCGGCTTCCAATCGGAGCTGGAAGGTGCGCGTCGCAGCGCTGTACGCGCTAGCGTAGCAGGCCGATCCGCGCCTGATGGACACACTGGCGGCCCATCTATCCGATAAGAAGCAAGCAGGGAGATGCGCCGCAGCCGCAGGCGTTATTTCGACTATCGAGTGTGCAGGAGTCTAAAGTCCAACAGTCAAGTACGGTTCCTTAGGAGCGTGACGGCGAGACGTTCGAGTTGATCTGTTCGCTTGGCTCACGCAGGAATGTTTCGGGCTCGCTAACTTGGCGAAGACCAAAACCGAGCTCCTTATAGCCCTTCGGTATGTATTCGTCCGGAATTGCGATACGGTTGCCGTTACGCAGGGAAGTGTAGCGGGGAGAATTGATCTCGATCCCGGCCTCGTTGAATTGATCTTGAATATTTTGGTGGAGGTCGGAATAGATCGTCTGCATATTCTTTGGTAGTGCTGTGAAGGCGTTCAGTTCATATGAGACGTAGAAGTCCTCTAGATTCGAGCCCGAACGTTTCGCCTAATTTAAAGAATAGCCACGGGCCTCCCTGCAGGCAGCAAAGGCACGCTTGAAGAAGTCGAGACTCTGAGAGTGGGCTGCGTTCCTTGTTGAGCGACTGTTTTAGCGGCACGGAAATAGCCATCCAGAGGAACCTTCCATCAGTTCAGTTGAGCCTGGGAACGTCTGTCGCCTGACAAAAGTAACAGTTTGTTTACATAGTGTCCTGTTCCACCATGAAATTGGTGAAGCGCGAGTCGCGATGCGCTACCAGGCTCAGTTTTGCAAAAGCATGGAGCCAACGGTGGCGGCAACTCAGGGAAATGGATATGGGAGTTCCAAAAACATGACCTGGAAGATCGAGGCAATCCTGCGCGCCTTAGGAAGCATCACCCCGAAGCGACTTATCGTGTACATGGCGGAAGAAGCTTTCGTTGTGCTCGTCGTCATAGCTGCGATGCTAATGATTGCATCACTTTTTGCCATCGCCCTTGTTTTGTTTTCGGAAGTGGCGCGTTTCGGATTTCTTTGGCTGAAGGTGAAAGTTGTGCGGATTGCCGGCTTGGGTCACGACCAGTTCGCTCATCGAGAAGCGGTGGCCAATGCGTCGCCACGAGGGGTTAATACGCCAACGAGCAGGCATTCATAAGGTGCCAGTTGAGTTTACCTACAGATGGCTCTGGCAAATCTTTTTGTTGTTCAGAACAAGAAATTGATCCCAGCGTGGCACGAGTTTATCTCTTTGGCTACCTATCACCCTGAACCTATCGGTTTTCGCGCAAGACGCTAAACCGCAGGTTAGCTAGTCCGGGGCCAATGGACTGGAAGCCTGGGGATCTGAGCCCCGTAAACCACGCCTGCAAGCATGGCCATATCCGCACATGGCCCCGCCCATTCAAGCGACTGGACTCCGCACGATTTCAAAAAGCGGACTCTAAGTCTCCAGGGGAATTCGTCCCGCCCTTCCGATCTTCAAGCGAAGCCTAGGTGGCGTCACGTGCGGACGCTCCGTTCCGTCGCGCCAGCCGAAGATGTAAGACGTACACCATTGCTCGCCACGCTTTCTGCCACCGACGCGTCGATGCTGCGAACGTGGAGATCTCGCTGCGGGAATGGAATTTCGATGCCGGCTTCTCTTAAGGCTTTGGCTACAGCGACGGTCACATCGCTCTGGAGCTGGAACCAAGTGTCCTGCCGATCAGACCAGAAGCGCAGCTCAAATCTCAGTGCGCTTTCGCCAAATCCCAGGAAGAAAGCCATGGGCGGGCGCGCGAGCAAGACTCCTGGATGTGATTCCGCGACTCCTACAAGCAGCTTGATCACCCGTTCAGGATCGGTGCCGTATGCAACTCCGATGGGTACGTCAACGCGTCGCCACTGCGATGACAGCGTCCAGTTGATAACTTGGTTCGAAATAAGGTTGCTATTAGGCACGATCACTTCCGCCCCCTGGAAGGTCAGGATGGTGCTCGAGCGTGCCCCAATACGCCGAACCATGCCCACCAGGCCGCCGACGTCTACTGTGTCGCCGACATGGATTGGGCGCTCGAAAAGCAGGATCAATCCGGAGACGAAATTGTTCACGATATTCTGAAGGCCAAAGCCGAGACCAACGCCAAGGGCGCCTGTGAGCACAGTAAACTTGTTCAGCTCGATACCGGTTGCGGACAGAGCGGCTAGCGCAACCAGCAGGAGGAGGAGGTAGTAGGCGATCGTGGAGATGGCGTACGGCACGCCGCGACTTAGCGGCAATCTTGGAAGCACAACCTTTTTCAACAAAAACGTAAACGCATTTGCGAGAGAGTAACCAAACAGCAAGATAAGGACAACGCTAAGGGCCCCCCCCAGGGTGAAATGCACGCGATCAAAGCCAATGGGGCGTTGGAACAGATCGGATAAGGCACCCGCCACGGCTTCGTAGATGGTCAGCATTCGCAACATCGCTCTCAACCACAACAACGAAGCCGCAACGCCCAAGAGGCGGGCACCCAAGCGTTCTACGGCATCTGTCCGCGGTTGGAGCAGGGCGCGCGCCCAGTTGGTGCGCAGAATGGTGCTGAAAATTAGGGTCAAGACGCGGGCCACGCAAAAAAAAGCGGCGGCCACGAAGGTTCCAAGCAGGGCACTCAGCCCTAGAACCTGAGCCAGGGAAACAAATCCGACCACGTTAGCCACGAGAGATATGGCCAGTAGCACGAGACCCGCGCGGATCCCAATCAGGAGAATTCGCACCTTTCGATTATGACTCAATAGCGGACCTATCTTCGATGGGCGAGTGAGCCAGGCAAAACTGACCAAAGCGGCAAGAATAAGTAGGGCGTAAAGCTCGCGCCTGAAAAGTGACGGAAGCTGAATGAGTAGGTACACACTACAGAGTGCGTAGAATGTGGACAGGACATATAGAAAAATCCGAAGCTTGGGCACGGTCAATGGGGCCAGGAGTCGCAACACGGGAACCAGGCAAAGCAAATAAAAGAAAAATGCGATGCCGGTGGGCGCCGAAGCGATAAATTGCCCTGTTCCGATCAGGGCGACCAAAAGCGCTACTGAAAACGGGCGGTCCAATACCTGTCGGGCTTCGGCGCAAACTTCGGGCAGCGACGCAACGTAGCGCCTAAGTTTGAACACGCTAAGGAAGGCAAGAAGGTATACCATCGCGACACTAAGCGTGGCGAGTTTATGTGCACCCACAATTTCCTTAGCGCTTGCAAAGGAACGGTCAAACGACCTGCGGAAAGAAGGTCCGATAGTCTGCTCGAGTGCTTGCGCATTGCTGGCTTCCCAGAGCGGGCGGCCATTCAGTTCTAGCAGACGACCGCGTTCGCGTTCTCGCGCTTGACGCACCCGTAGCAATATGTCCGAGATTTGCTGCTCTTGCTGAGAGACCTGATTTTGCACACTGAGCACTACATTTAGCTGCTCTTGGGCTTGCGATTTTGTAGTCTGAATCTTGTCCAATTGCTGCTTTATACGATTGACAATGCCTTCTATTCCTTGGGATTTATGAATCTGGATCCAGGTGGCTACCCACTCCGGCTGTTGAGCTTCAAGTGTCTGGATCTGCTCTCCCAGTTTCCCTGCACGCAGCGTCAGGAGCCTGCGTTCTGCGGCACATTCGAGACTTCGAGAGCGCCAGTATCGCTGCTCGTCCTCCAAATCAAGCGATGTGGGTTCACCAGCTAGGAGATCCCTGGTTTGCAGCCCTCGCCGACGAATCTCCGCGGCCTGTTCTTCCGCTTTCTTTTGAGACTCCAACAATTCAGAATTGGGTATCAGTTGACTGTTTATTTCTCGTAGCAGGTGATCTAACTCCTCCGCGCGGTCGGCAATCTGCGGCAGAGGAATCGTTTGATCCGTAGATCGCGCTGGAGGAACTGGAACTTCGCTCTCCTGCGACTGCTTCGTGCTATTGGAAGGGTTCGACTGTGCGGGTGGCGTCTGGGACTGAATCTCACGAATGAACGGCGCGAAGGGGGAGAACAGAGTGACGACTACAAAACAGGGGCCAAGCCGGTCAAGAATTTCCCGAATGACGGCCCTTGCGGTGATGCGATGAGATGACCCTCGTTGGGTCAAAGGTGTATACCTTCTTCTTCCTAGATCTAGATCGGCTGGGGCACACGCCAGATATGCTGTTCCGTGGGGTCTATGTCTCACACTGTCAGAAGTAACAGATAGCTGTCGTCTTGTTCCCCGCAAACAGCAGGTGAGCTGCTACACGAAGACTTTATCTACTCTCGAAAGGTATGAACTAGGATCGAAGGTAGCCGCGCACACTGCAGAGCTTGGGACGAATCCAAAGATCGCGTTCGTAGGTGTCTCGCCTGCAGTGAATGGATTTGCCGTGCGGGTTGCCCAAAATCGTGATGTCGCAGGTGAGTTGTTTAGCAACGTCCCACAAGGCTTGGCGTGGCTTGGAAAGTGGCCCGCTCCCGAGAAAACAGAAAGCGTTTCGCCTTAGGTGCCCCTGATTCTCCTGCTGCGATTGTCTCAATCCGGTAGGACGCTCCCCGAAAATCTGAACTCTGTATCGCCCTGTCACTTTTGACAGTTAACGAAATGCATCGGTCCGAGTGACTGTGGACACAGTGGAGTAATCCCTAAAGCCCAAAGACGTCATTGATGTTGGCAGGCCAGCAGGTGGCTGGCCTAAGTGGAACTGCGAAACCGGGCTAAACCGGATTACACCAGCGAATGAAAGGTATAGCGACATGAAATCAGCAAGAACACTTATGGTCGTAGCACTATTCGTTGTGCCGCTGCTTGCGGCATCTCCCTGCCGGGCACAGATAGAGACTAAGACGACCGACAAGAGCACAGCGAAGTCGCCCGAGACAGATACGCAGAAGAAAAACTTGCAAGTCTATGTTGATCTCCTACGCAAGGATGTGCGGCAGCAGAAGGCCGAGATCATGGGAGCTATCATGGTGCTGAGCGCCGATGACGCAGCGAAATTCTGGCCAATCTACAGCGAATACGACGTGGAGCTGACCAAGCTGAACGACCAGAGGGTAGAAAACATCAAGGAATATGCCCGCACGTACAACGCGATGACCGACGAAAAGGCTGACGAGTTGATTCGGAAATCGTTGGCGTATCAAAAGCAGCGCGCGGAGCTTCTTGCAAAAACCTATGATCGCGTCAAGCAGGCCGTGGGAGCCATTACGGCGGCGCGCTTCGCTCAAGTCGAACACCAGTTACTACTAATCATCGATCTACAAATTGTTTCGTCGCTGCCGGTTGTGGAGCAGGGCTCCTAAATCTAGGAATAGAGGAGGATATTTTAATGCGAAACTCATTTATCTGGAGAGTAGCTCTGCTGGCGGGGATGGTGGTTGCATATCCGCATTCGGGCGAGGGAGCTTGGACAGCAGGGCCCGCAGCTCTCCCGGCGACGACCACAAACTCGGCGGCGCAAAGTAAACAAAAGATCACCGTCCCGGCAGGAATGCGAATCCTCATCCGGGTGATCGACTCCATAGACACCAACAAACAAAAGACGGGTGACCGTTTCACGGCAAGCCTGGAAACCAATCTCCAGACGGAAGACGTAGTTGTGGCGCCCAGAGGAAGTACGGTGCACGGCCGTCTGGTACAAGCATCGTCCGCGGGCAAGATGTCTGGAAGCTCCCAGCTCACGCTTGAATTGACAGACATCGTCATCAACGGCACGGCTTATCCGCTGCTCACCAGCACGTACGAGATCAAGGGCAAGGGAGAGGGCAAGAAGACCGCAGGGAAAGTGATTGGCGGCGCAGGGTTGGGCGCGCTCATCGGAGGTATTGCAGGGGGAGGAGCAGGTGCTGGCATTGGCGCGCTCGTCGGCGCTGCTGGTGGAACAGCCATTGCCGCTTCCAAGAAGGGCCAGCAGCTACAGATTCCGAGCGAATCTTTGCTCGAGTTCCGGCTTGAACAGCCTGTGAAGCTTCCAGTGGCGGGCTAGGCTGGTCCGACATTTCCAAGGCATGTGAGGCAACTACCTTATGCGCGGTTACACTGGTTAGAACGGACTCAGTTCCCGAGGGCTTTGCAACCGACGCCAATTTAGGTCTCCCGGACGGCATGTCCAGCGTTGCCGTCTGCCGTAGCGAATTTCAACGAGTGCTTTAGGAATCGAGCGCGGCCTTTCCTTTCCTGAGTGAGTGCAATTCGCTCGTGGGAACCATCAGTTCTGCGAACCCACAGTCCAAACAGACCAAAACACTCTGGCAAACGTAGACAGGAGGAACATTCACTCCCTTTGGGTCGGGGAGGCTGGCTGTCAGCTCCCCTTCATACTTTTGTAAATTCTCAGATTTGCAAACCTTACATGGCATTTTCACCCCGAACTGACAGCTGCCCGAAGTGAACAAAGTACTCGCGCAACGCTGTCTCGTCTCTTGAAAACAAAAGCCTATCACATTACGCATACCATTTGTCCATGTCGGGGCTGAGTGGCGTGGACACGTGCTGGGCCCGACCGGGTCGTGTCTCTAGATGACTGGCATTCTTTACAGTGGAGACGACATTTTCTTCCGAATATACTGGGTTTCAGCGGTCAAGATTGCCGTGCTTGACGATTAGCATCGCTGGAACGAGCAACGTGCCCTATGATCGGCATAGATGCTCTCCAGGCGTGCATGCATCGGACGGGCTGATTGAGCAAAGTGAGAATACTTCTCGCAGACGATCACCCGAACTTTCCGGAGATGGAAGAGCGGCTCTTAGAACCGGAGTTCGAGGTCGTCGGAAAGGTCTGCAATGGCCAAGCCTTGTTTGAGGAGGCCATGCGGTTGAGGCCTGAGGTCATTGTGACCGATATTTCGATGCCCATTCTTAATGGCATCGAAGCCGCCGACCGTTTGAAGGAATCAGGCTGCAATTCGCGGATCGTCTTTCTGACCGTTCACTCCGACACCGAGTTCGTGCGTAGATGTCTCTCTGCCGGTGCTTTTGGATACGTTCCGAAGTCCCGAATCGCCAGTGAGCTCCTGCCGGCCATTCGTGAAGCTTTGGCAGGTAACATCTTCGTTTCGCGATATTTGCCACAACATGACGAACCGTAGAGCCGTGCTTTTTGGCTGATTCAGCCGCCATGGTCGGTGTCGCTTATATGTCTAATGCGATGGCACAGACAGCTCAGAATCTTACGGCTGACCATGCCCTCGCGGTGGAAGCCGGTACGTCTTCGGCTTACAGGGCAGGGCCACCGACGATGGTGGGCCCGAGAGGCCATTTGATTATGCTAGCTTCGGAACCTGCTGCTGCAACTCCCCGCGTGAAGTCTCGATTTCTCGATGGGCTTGCTCCGTGTGACCTCAAGGTCGTTTTGGCCGCAGCTAGGCAGAGGCAGTTCTTCGCCAATTCTGTAGTCGCAAATCAAGGCCATCCCGCTGATTATCTTTTTCTGCTGACACGAGGCCGCGCTCGATTTTTCTTCAACACGCGCGAAGGGAAGAAAGTCGTTCTTCTTTGGCTTACGCCGGGAGAAATATTCGGCGGCTCAGCACTCTTGTCGATGCCTTCCCCTTATCTCGTCAGTACAGAAACGCTTAAGGATAGCTCAATGCTAGTATGGGATCGTGCCACACTCCGAAATCTCGCGGCCCATTACCCAAGGTTGTTGGAAAACGCATTGCTCATCGCATCTGATTATTTGGCCTGGTATCTTGCCGACCACGTAGCTCTGATCAGCCAGACAGCTCGTCAAAGACTCGCCCGCGTCCTGGTCTGTCTCGCCGAGACCATCGGCTATAAAAGTTCAGACGGTTTCGAATTCGATGCCACGAACGAGGAACTGGCGGGCGCAGCAAATGTTACCCCGTTCACCGCAAGCCGGCTCTTGAGCGAATGGCAAAGTAATCGTGCCGTCGTGAAGCGTCGCGGCAAAATTCTTCTCCGCTCTCCCGAGAGACTCTTCCTACACACAGCCTGAACGCGCTTTTACGCGACGGTGGTCATTTCCGATTGCGGTAGTGCAAGTTCGAAGTTGCTCTTACGCAACGACTCGGCCACGCTGCCAATGTAACACTGCGCAGTGGCCATCTTTCGGAAAGCTGAGGCATGACCTTCGGAACATGAACATCGAGGAGACAGTAGAATTGCTACAGTCATTAGTGCGCGTACTGGTGGTGGATGATTTCGAACTTTGGCATACGTTGGTTCATATGCATCTTGATAAGAAACCAAATCTGCACGTCATCGGCGTCGCAGCCGATGGATTGGAGGCTGTTCGGAAAGCAGAAGAACTACGGCCGGATTTGATCTTGCTGGACGTCAGCCTTCCCAAGTTGAATGGTCCCCAGGCAGCACGACAAATTCGTGAGGTCGCCCCCAGAGCGACAATACTCTTCTTGAGTGGAGAGTCAGATCCCGAGGTGGTGCGAGATGCATTTAGCGCGGGCGGACTTGGCTACGTTCTTAAGTCGGATGCCGCTTGCGATCTGCTTACAGGCATCGAATCCGTTCTTCTCGGCAGGCGGTTTGTAAGCCGAAGCCTGTTGGATTTCGGCGATGTGACTTGAATCTGTGGCGCTGGGACGATAGCCCGGCTGGCTTGAATCTACGTTCGCTTGATAATCACTACTGTCAGGTCGTCTTGCTGTTTGGTGCCACCGGAAAACGCAATCGTGGCTTGATACAAAGCGGAGATAATTTCACTCGGCTGCTTTTCTTTTGAGGTACGAATGACCTCTTCCAATCTCTTGGGGCCGAATAATTCTCCTTGCGAATTAGCCCATTCAAAGAAGCCGTCCGTCGCCAGCACCAGCAGGTCACCCCGATTTAGCTCGAGGATTTGTGGAGGCTCAGAAACCAGCGTGGCAACGATGCCGAGGGGCAGCCCTTGCGCGCCCATCTCCTCAAAGGAATCCTCCTTCAATATATAAAGGAATAGCGGCCCGTGGCCTGCTGAAAGCAGCTCTACACGCGGGCTCCCCGGAGCGCAAACGGCCGCTACAAACGTCACAAAACGCCCCTCTCCGATGTCATCTGCGAGTGCCGCGTTAATTTGTTCCATGGCTTCTAGTAGCCCGTTCCTCACCCTGAAGTTAGCCCTCGCATAGGCGCGACACACTGCTGCGAGCAGCGCCGGACCGATTCCGTGACCCGTCACATCTGCCAAGGCCAGGACCACTCTCCCGTCCGCCAGAAGCTGCCAGTCATAGTAATCTCCGCCAGTCTGATCGGCAGGCTGGTTCCATCCAGCGATCTCGAAACCTTCAATCTGGGGCATCGCGTGTGGAAGCAGAGACTGTTGAATCGAGCGGGCCACCTCGAGGTCATGTTCCAAGCGATCCACTTGACGTCGCACTTCTGCCTCGCGGAGCGCGGCGTCGACCTGCTTTCGGATCTCGCCTGCCACCACGCCAGCAACAAATCCCGCAATGATCAGGGCGGTGGCATAACCGAAAACAGCTTTTTGCGGAGAAAGCAAGGATGTGCCCCCACTGATCGAAGGTCGCCAACCGAGATAAACCGCTGCAGCAAGATAGCTAACAGCTGCGGTCACTCCGGAAAGTCTACAAAACGCAGGATTCAGGCGGAGCGTGGAAAGGCTGATAAACACAAAAAAGGCAAGGCCCGCGGGGTTTGCCAGAGGTCGATAAATTGGATCGATGGATGCGCTAGATAGAAACGCGACGGCAAGAGCCGGCAAGAGAGCTTCCAAAAGGATGTTGCTGAGCCATATCCAATTCGCAAGTTCTCGAACTCTCTGAATTGCGCGATTCACTGCGCGCAGTATCGCAAATTCATAGGTGACAAAAAGGCTCAGCAGCCCGAGCATCATTAGCCACGAGACGAGGTTTTCGCGGTCGCCGCCTAGAATGGTTCCTCGAATCGTTCGCAGCAAAAACGCCGCAATGATAGCCCCCAGAACGATGCGAATTCGGAGGTGCTCGCTCTTCAGGAGAGCCTCCCGAAAGGCAATCGATTCGGCACGCGAGTTAGTCATCGTTCTATTGCCAACGCGGGTGACCAGCAGATCTCTGTTTCATTTTTCGACGCAAATGACGTCATTGACGGACCCCGGTCAACCAGAGAGCTCGTGGATGGACATCAACCAAAAGTTCAATCGTAAGGGGGGAACGGTCGGCTCTCGAAGACGATACCGAACTCATAATGGTCATAATCTTGGACCGTATCCGCTGTAAGTTTCACGATGTCACTGTAAGTTTTGCCAGATGCTTCATTCGCCTTACGCGGCCTAGCGTAGTGACTGCGGACACCCCAATTGTGGACTTCCGATCGGCGCCAAAATGAAGCTCTCACTCTCGCGCAGTTCGATCCTAATTGCGCTCGCCATCGCGATTCTGTTAGCGGCGCTGCCGAGTGCGATTGCAAGGCTCGTGCGGACTGGGGATCCTTACTTATTAACTCAGCGATTCTTTGAGGACATGTTTGCGCGTCTTTCGGGAGCCGGCCGTTTACGTTTTATTCTGCAACCCGTGGCCGCGCTCCTCGTCGGCACACGTGACGGCATAAAAGACTCCCAGGTAGGATGCCCACCTTTTTTGTCAGCGCTGGTGTCCCAACGGAAGCGCCGGACAGATCTCCTACGAAGCGCATTGGCGTCGGTGCGCGACCTGGTAGCGATCGCGATAATTGTGGACATTATCTCTCAATTCCTCATTTTCCAGGAGGTTCATCCAGGCGCCGCATTGCTACTTGGTCCCGTGCTAATCACCGTACCGTACTCGATATCGAGGGCCTTGGCGAATCGGATCGCCCGGAGACGGCGTCAGCAGGCGCCAGTCATTCGCCCCGGCTGATTCTCCCTGAGGAGTGGTCTCGCCGCGTGAAGTGGCAGCTCGCAATACGATCACCTTTTTAGAGACGCCGAGTTATGTTTACTTGGACTGCTGCTTCTTTACGGAAATGATTCGACAGCAGGTGCTATCGTAAAGGGCGCTTCGCGCATCGGGCCGTGGGTTTTTATCGCTTCATCCTAGAATGAAGGGTATAGGAGTCGTGCGCGTTCGCTGCGTCCCTGCGCATCTAAGTTCTTGCGAAAGATCGTTACTTTGTGATATATCGTCTGCCCTTGGGCCGAGACGGCCGCCCTTTTCGGCTGCGGGCCTAGGGCTCCTGAGGATCTTATGAAATTGCCCCGCGTGATCCTAGCCGATGACCACACCCTTATCGCTGAGGCTTTGCATCACCTTATTGCTCCTCACTATGAGGTTGTGGCGACCGTTGCCGATGGTCGCGCACTCCTGGATTCCGCCGCATCCCTCAAGCCTGATGTGATTGTGGCTGATATTGCTATGCCATTGCTGAATGGGCTGGAGGCCGGCCGCCGACTCAAGCAGAAGATGCCCGGCGTCAAACTCATTTTCCTGACCATGAACGAGGATCCCGAACTTGCAGTGGAGGCTATGAAGTCGGGCGCGTCGGGGTACGTTCTGAAGAAATCTGCGGCCTCGGAGTTGCTTCAAGCTATTCAGTCGGCGCTTCGAGGTAAACCCTACGTCACACAGCAGATTGCTCGCGGAATGCAGGAAGCCTTTATTCGGCATCCGCAGGGTAGGAGCCACCAGGAATCACTGACACCACGCCAGAAAGAAATCGTCCAGCTCTTGGCAGAGGGGAGGACTATGAAGGAGGCGGCGGATATCTTGCGAATCGCGCCTCGCACTGTGGCCTTTCACAAATATCGTATTATGCAGGATCTAGGGCTTAGGACGAATGCCGATCTCATCCGCTTTGCCATTAGGAGCCGAATTGTCGTGGGGAATCCAGACTCAAACGAACTGTCTCTTCCCGAGATGTGTCGTGTTGTCCCGTCATCGGCGTGCGGTCCCGGAGCAGCGCCTGCAAGAAGGGGCTCGGGTTCCGGTCGGCCCGGTCTACGAGGGTCTCGGATGTAAGCGGTATCTCTGCAGTGCCTTCCAGGGATGAAACCCCATAGCGCGGCCTCGAGGCGATCAGTTTCTGTACTTCCGCGTGAGGCAGCAAGCGCGGCCCGCCAAGAGATTCGGCTGTGAGCAGGATCGTGGCGAATCGTTCCACGGTCTCCAGTCGTTGATAGGCGGTGGTCAGGTCTTGGCCACAGGTCACCACCCCGTGATTCTCAAGCAGAATCGCATCAAATTCCGTCGCTAGCGGCTCAAGACCCGCACAAAGCTCCCAAGTGCCCGGTGTTCCGTATGGTGCCAAGGGAATTTTGCCGAGGCCCACGATCACCTCTGGAAGAACGGCTTCTTCGAGAGCACGGCCCGCGGCGGCAAATCCTGTTGCTATTGGGGGATGTGCGTGGCAGACGGCCTGCACGTCAGGCCGGAGCCGATAATAGAGGAGATGCATTAGCATTTCGGTGGAAGGTCGCCTGGTACCGCAGAGAACCACTCCGCTTAAGTCGGTAACCAAGAGATCCTCCGGTCCCAGGTGCCCTTTGCAAGCACCTGCGGGAGTCACAAGAATTCGGTCCCGATCGAGCCGTACCGATAGATTGCCTTCGCACGCGACGACAAATCCATGCGCGTACATCTTACGCCCGGTCTTGCAGATCTGGCGTCTTAGTTCGCGCTCCATCTCTAATTGTTCGATTTCGCTAGCCACCATAAGACATTTGGCCATCGAGCGTAGTCCTTCCTGGAGAGAGTTGGGATGCCTACCCTGCAAATCCTGGCGCTGCAGCTTGCCAGAAGCGGCGTTCTACAGTTCGTTTTGCCGGACATCCGAGATGGGGCAAGCTCAGCCTGCCCCATCCTCCTTGCACCCCGACGTCGGCGAATTGCGACTTCGTTTTGTTAGTTTTGCAAACTGGTCAAGCGCGAAGCGATCTTCCGAATTGTCATTGACGTCAAAGATAGACCGCAGAAGAGTGCGCCCAACAGTCCGATGAGCGGCAAATCGCTGGCTGTCTTTGGCAGTTGTTTGGGTGCCGGCTCGGCTGCAGCTGTTTCAACGGCTGGAGCTGGAGCGGTGGGAACTGGTACCGTGACGATTAGAATCGGAACATCGGCTTTCGGTTGCGGTGGAGGGGGTGGCATCTTTCCGGTTCTCTTTATTTCCTCTGCAACAACTGTTTCCGGAACCTCGGTCACCCTCTGTGCCTGGACCTTCATTCCCTTTTTGAGGCTCCAAGCATCTTTTTCTTCTCCGTCGACAACAAATTTTTGCCCCTTGGGAATCTTGAAGCTTTGGTTAGTGCCATTTTCCAATGTCAAGATAACGGTGCTGGGCGGTGTAACATGCCATACGGTCCCGCTCACTGTCTCGACCGTGGTGATCATCCTTGGTGTAGAGCTCGTAATGGTTTGCTTCTCCACCTTCATGCCGACCTTGGCGTTATGGATGTTGACCGGCTTTCCGTCAACCAGAACTGTTACATTGTCTGGAATGTTGTCGAAATGCCTGAGGGTGCCGTCCTCCATCTTTATGACTGCACTATTTCCACTGAGATAGATGATTTCGCCGCGTTCCACCTTAACGGCTTTAGTTGTTTCACCTTGTGCTTCCGTTTTTTTTGTCTGCACTTGTGCGGCTGCCGACAGTGAAAACGCGATACAAAAAGCGCTTCCACCCAGCAGGCCGCGCAAGATCTTTCTTGACAGCCTAGTTGAGATCATCTTTTCTTCTCCTTATTTTTGTTGTCGCTGCCCGTGGAATTGATATCTTCGCGGGCAGTGAAGTAGGGTTCGTGCGCAGGATCGAGCTGTGCCGTCACGATGTATCGTTTGGGAGCGTGGCCGACGAAATAAAAAGGGAAGCATGTTACCAGCGTCAGAGTCGGCACTGCTGTCGGATTCAAAACCGAAGTATCTTCAGGCGTAACAATCTGAATCTGGCTCACGGTATATCGATCTAAGTGTCCTGGCCGGACGAGTTCAACGACATCCCCTGGGGCTATGCTCTGCAAGCCCCGGAAAAAGCCATCCCGGTGTCCTGCGATCCCTAGATTGCCTGGAGTCCCAACCTGGGCGGTCCCTAGAATCCTTCCAACGCCGCGATTTAGCGTTAGGTCATCCGTATTATTGAAGATCGGAACTTCAAGGCTGATCTTCGGAATGCGCAGAATGGCCAAGGGAGCGTCGGCCTTCCTAGCAAGGCTATCCTCGTAGGCCGAGATGCGTTTGGCCGACCATAGGCGAAAATCAACCGGCACGCCTAAGACGGGATCCTGGATTGCGGAGGCCTTGTTAAAAGGGGCAGTTGCATTTTCAGCTTCAAATTCGGCTATAGCTCCTCTGGAAGCGATGGTCCTGTGAAGGCGGGCGACGACCCACACGGTTAATAACGTCAGGCCCGCGACCAAGAGCACGCGTTCGATTTTTCGAGTCCTCACCGTGTCTTCTCGTAACGCTCCACTTTAGAGCTTGCGCCAAACACGACGTTCCATGCCCAATCCTTTGCTGCAACTACGAAGCAACGCACATTAGTTGGGGTCACTGCGCAGTCAAGCATCGACTGCAAAAATGTTCCTAGCAGGTTGCTGGCATTGGCCATGACGCTACTTTGCTTCATCTCGTCTTCTCAGGTGTGAGCCGAGTATCTGGGTGCTGAGGACCATCCACGCCCAGCTCCGTTTGCGCCTGCACGATATGGAATCTTTTGTGTGTCGCAAACTGTCAAAAGTTACAGGGTCGGGAGCATAAATCTCCAAGGCTTCATCTGGTAGTTTTGCCAGTGTTAGGAATCCCGGAGGCCAGCTATAGAAGAAACGAAAAGTGAACAAAGAGGTGACGAAATGGCAACATCCGTCCGAAGCTTGCGGAGTCAACTGACGGCAGCATTCTGCTCGATGTTGCTAGTTCCTGGAGGGCCGGTAACGGTGGCCCAGACGCAAGGACAACAACAGGCGGCCGTGGCTGACGAGCAGGCTCCAAAGATCCCCAATGATCAACTCGATTCTCTAGTAGCGCCAATCGCTCTTTACCCAGATCCACTGTTGGCTCAAGTCCTTGCTGCATCCACCTATCCTTTGGAAATCATCCAGCTCCAGCAGTGGCTCACGAAGAACAAAGACCTAAAGGACAAAGCCCTGGCGGACGCGGTGCAGAAGCAACCCTGGGACTCGAGCATTCAGTCGATGGCTGCGCTTCCCGATGTCGTGAAGCGACTGGCAGACGACATTGGGTGGACGACAGATCTTGGAAATGCTGTTCTGGCCCAGCAATCCGACGTGATGGATGCTGTGCAGCGGATGCGCGCCAAGGCCCAGGAAAAGGGAAATCTGAAGTCGACTGAGCAGATGAAGGTAGAAACAAAAACTGTCGAAAGCAAGAATGTCATTGTCATTGAGCAGTCCAAGCCCGAAGTCGTCTATGTCCCCAGCTATGACCCCGTGGTCGTCTACGGCGCACCTCCGTACCCCTACCCGCCAATTGCCTACCCGCCACCTGGATACTACGCCGCGGGCATGGCTGTCTCTTTTGGTGTCGGGATGATGGTTGGGGCAGCCATGGGTGGAGGCTGGTGCTGCAATAGTGGCTGGGGCGGAAACAATAATATTAACATTAATAATAACAATAACTTTGTGAATAACTCAAACAGACAGAACATCAGCAACAGCGGAAATCGCAGCGGAAATCGCACCGGGAGCGGTAATAGCTGGCAGCACAATACCCAACACCGTGGTGGTACTCCCTACGCGAACAAATCAACGGCCAACAAGTATGGGGGTACTGCTCGAGGAGATTCCGCATCGAGCCGGCAGGCAAACGCGCGCCAAAACCAAGGTCAAATGGGGAGCAGACAGCAGGCAGGAACCGCAGACCGCGGTGGCAGGCAGCAAGCTGGCGCCAGCAACAGGGCGGCCGGGGGTGGAAATGGAGCAGACCGCGCAGGTGGCGGAGGCGGCGACCGCGTGGGCAACCGAAGTGTATCGTCTGGGTCCGGTGCTGGTTCCAAGGGCGGCGGTTTCGGCGGTGCTTCAAGCGGCAGCGGCAGAAGCGCGAGTGCAAGTAGTTCACGTGGCTCGTCCAGTATGGGAGGTTCCCGTGGCGGCGGCTCGCGCGGTGGCGGCGGGCGGAGGAGGTAATCAATCCATGAAGAAGGAGATGCTCATGAAGTCAAAGCCAGCGAATCTATGCGGGTTGAAGATCCTCCAAACACTTTTGCTCGTTGCCATGATTTGCACTGCGGCGGAGTTTTCACAAGCGCAGCAATCCAAGCAACAGGCAACCGCACCATCTCAGCCAGCGCAGAAAGCGTTCGCAACACCCAAGGAAGCCGTCGAAGCGATAATTCAGGCGACGGAAAACTTTGACGTAACTGCTCTGAAGGAGATTCTTGGTCCACAAGGCGACGACTTGGTGTCTTCGGAAGACCCCGTCCAGGACAAGAATAATGCCGCCGCATTTGCGGCAAAAGCCCACGAAAAAAATGAGGTCGTCATCGACCCTAAGAATTCCAAGCGTGCCATCATTTCCGTCGGCAAAGAGGATTGGCCACTTCCGATCCCGCTAGTGAGCAAAGGGGGGAAGTGGTTTTTCGACACCAAGGCCGGCCGTGAAGAGGTCCTTTTCCGGCGCATTGGCGCCAATGAACTGGACGCCATCGAGATTTGCCGTGGTTACGTGGATGCACAAGGGGCATATGCGTTAGAAAAACACGACAACGCTGAAGCGAATCAGTACGCGCAGCGAGTCATCAGCACGCCGGGCAAACATGATGGTCTTGCATGGCGGAATCCCGATGGAACCTTGGGAGGCCCCATGGCAGAGGGGATTGCCAAAGCTCTGGAGCAAGGCTACACCGATAAGAGTCAACCGTATCACGGGTACTATTTCAAGATTTTGAAAGGACAGGGCCCCGCAGCCCCGCTTGGCCAAATAGACTTTGTGGTGAACGGGGCGATGATCGGTGGCTTTGCTCTTGTCGCCGCCCCGGCGGAATACCGCGTCACGGGAGTGAAGACATTCCTTGTCAGCTATGAAGGAGTTGTCTATCAGAAGGACTTAGGTCCGGACACCCTCAAGATCTTCAAGGGGATGGAACTGTACAACCCCGACAAAACGTGGAATCGCACTGACGACAACTGGTGACGCTTTAGGGCTTCGTTCAAACGGAGCTGTCTCAAAGGAGAATACAAGAATGAAAAAACTAGCCTTCTTAGCGGCTGCCTTCCTTCTGTTGGGAGCAAGCTCTGCGGTAGCTCAGGATGTTCGTTACGATTTCGACAAGGACAAAGATTTTTCGAAATACAAGACTTACAAGTGGGTGGCGATTAAGGGAGCCGACCTGCCCGATGACCTGACGTCCAAGAAGATAACATCCGCTATTGATGCTGAACTCGCCACAAAAGGGTTTACCAAAACGGAAGCAGACGCCGTCGATCTTTACATTGGCTATCAGACGGCTGTCGGCCAAGAGAAAGAGTTCACTTCGTATAACACAGGCTGGGGCTATGGCGCCGGCTGGGGTGGAGGTTGGTACGGCGGCGGAATGGCTTCGACCACAACCTACGGGTCCACGTCCACGGTTTACGTCGGCCAGCTCGACGTGAGCATCTACGATCCCGCTCAGAAACAGCTCGTTTGGCGCGGGGTTGCGACGAAGACACTAGATCCCAAGGCGAAACCAGAAAAGAAAGAGAAGAACGTCGCCAAAGCCGTCGCAAAGCTCCTGAAGAACTTTCCACCTAAACCCAAGAGCTAGTGGACGTTTCCTCCGGCTAGGCTATTTCGCTCAGGGGACCAAGTAGCCGCGCTGAGCGAAAGCAATACCGATTTGTCCCCCCTAACGGAGTCGTGGGCTTGTAGCTCAGAGCCCACGGCTCCGCGAACCCAGTGCTCCCACTGCAGCAAAATCGGCTGTTAGTTTTGTCTGTTCGGCCCGTCTCCCTAGAACGTCAACAATCGCGCTCACCGGATATCTTCATTGTTTAAAGCATCTATAACGTTGAGTTTCTGTTATTTCTGCCAGTTTCTCCTAACGCAGATCAGTGGCTCCCTTGTGTCAGTCGATACTTGGGAAATCAGAGCCAAACATGGCGACTTCACATCGAACTCTTATTGGATTCATACTCTCGGTTCTTGATCTTGCCATCACGTTGTCGATGGCGGCGCAATCTCAATCCAATGGCCTACTTCCATATACTAGCCCGCCCGCTGCCTCGGCTTCCGGGGCGCCGACTACTCGAGCGCAGCCCCTAATCGAGCCTGCCCGAATCACCGCAGAAGAACAACGAGGCGTTGATTGGATCGAGCTCGTTAAACAGTCTCTCCTTTTCACGAGTTTTGAGAATGCGTTTCGTTGTGCTACCGAAGAAGGAACCCGCAAAGGATTCTCGAATCCTTTTTTCCGTGGCTACCTGAACTCAGTGGAAAATCTCCATGGCTGGAGCGATGGCGATCCATTCTACGTGAACTATGTTGGTCACCCCATGCAAGGGGCGGTGTCTGGATACCTCTGGACGCAGAACGACGGTGGATATCGCGACATTCAGTTCGGACGCAATCGTAGGTATTGGAAGGGGAAACTGCGCGGCGCAGCGTATTCCTATGTTTACAGCGTCTTGTTTGAGATCGGCCCGATAAGCGAAGCATCGATCGGTAACATCCAGGCCTATTACCCGGAACAAGGATTTGTAGATCACGTGGTTACCCCAGTGATTGGGTTGGGATGGTCAATTACCGAAGACGCGCTGGATCAATACTTCATCCGGTCCCTCGAAAGGCGCACCCCGAACAATTGGGTTCGCTTGCTTGCTCGTGGTGGTTTGAATCCTGCTCGCTCAATGGCCAACGTTATGGCGTTAAGGCCTCCTTGGTATCGCGATAATCGACCAGGCGTGCTCTCCGAGCACCTTCAAGATGTTGAATTCATCGAGGCCTTGGGAAAACGCAACACCGCTTTAGTGGAGGTTTCACCTTTCCCTGGAGTAGCCCCTTTTGAGTTTAATCTCACGGCCATAGTCAAGACTTACATGGGGAACGAGCACGCCGGACCTTGTGTGGGTGGCGGAGGCTCTGGAGCATTGCGCTTGGCTTCGCAGTGGCAATTTGTTGTGGATGTCAGTGGATGCAAGTTGCTTGGTCTCGAGAACAATCTAAGTGGTGATTCTCTGACCTATCTGGCTGGAGCACGTTGGACTTCTCAACCGTCGAGGCGCTGGACACCTCATGTTGACCTTCTGATTGGTGGCACCAAGCTTACGCAAGAACTTATTTACTCTCAGCTTAAAGAAGCAATCGAATCGCGAGTCCCGAAGTCTACCCCTGCTTATGTGCTCCACGCGCTATACGCCAAGGATTGGGAGACGAGCGGTTTCACAGTTCAAGCTGGCAGCGGTCTAGACTTGAAACTCAACCGTGCCCTTTCTTACCGGGTCGCCAACCTAGCGTACTCTCACTCCTGGACCAAGGAATTGAACAGGATCAACTACCAAAGTGGCTTGCAGTTTACTACTGGCCTTGTCCTCCATATGGGTACCTGGTGATGGATTTAGCATTCAGATGAACGCACATCAGCTTGTAGTGTAGACGGCGCGCCAAAGGCCAGGTTACTCGCGCCCTGGCGATAACGTGGAGTAAGTCGGCGGCAATCCCTATGCGACGCATCCTTGATAGAGTTCTTTTCAACGGGCAAAGGCGTGACAGACAGTGCAGCAGCGCCCAGCATCTTCTATCGCCAACACGCTTGTTTTCGGAATTTCAACGTCGGAACCAGCTACAGGTCTCACCAACAGGGTCTCGCTCCGATCCTTCAGCAATGTCCCTCGCAAACTCAACTTAATTCGCCCCAGGGTCAGTCGCAGTACGACCGCTTGCCCAATCCAGGGCTCAAATGCGCTCTCCATCGCTGCCCCCCTACATGTTTGTTTCCAAGGACCGTGAGCATCTGTCACAACTGAGGGCATGGACACTGTTAGGAATGACAGTCAATGGCTATTTTGGGGGCGACGTTGCAAATAGTCTTATGGACGCGCTGGCGAATCGGATGAAACGGAGCAAAAACCCGCGAAACTGAGCGGCGTGGAAATCTCGCAATTGTCGGCGTTTGCCCGTAGACAAAGAGGGAGGCGCGAGCGCAGCGTCATGGTCAGTCGATTTTCTTTTTTCCTACGTTCGCAGCTTGCGGCCCTTTCGGACCCGCTACGACTTCAAATTCTACGCAATCTCCTTCTGATAGGCTCCGATATCCTTCCCCAAGGATTGCCGAGTAATGAACAAAAACATCCGGACCATCTTCTCGGCCGATAAAACCGTATCCCTTCGCGTTATTGAACCATTTCACCTTGCCAATCACTTTCTTCTCCTCGTTGATCATCCGAAGAATCTGCCAGAGCCGTGATGAGTATGGAAAACGTACTGAGCACTTTCCGAGTGCTGCCGAACATAGAAAACGTTCGAGGGCTTGTGGCTCTTTCTGGCACATCCGCTGTTGAATACTAATATCCTGACCTGGTGAGATCGTTGCTCTAGAGCAAGGATGGCTCAGAATAATAGGCAGATGTCCGCGAGGTTCGCCTAAAGATGGAATCAAGCGAGACCTCCGTCTAAAGGGATAATCGGCACAGAAACTTCAATAACCGTGCCTTGAACGCGCCGAAGCAATCTTAAGCGTGCATTCGGATAAGGCAAGAGGTTGGCAGATCGAATGAGAATGCAGGATCACTGGGGAGAGAAAAGCTCACCACAATCATCCGCAGCCCGGGGACACGAAGCGACGACCGTCTTTTGCATGCTCGATTGCTGGAATCAGATCGCTAGCCAAACGAAGCTTGAGCACGTAGCCAGAGGCGCCGGTCTCCAGGGCAGCGCGACAGGTATCAGCGTCTCTGTAAGCCGTGAGGAAAACAATTTTGATGGACGGGTTGACCTCCAGAATGCGTCTGGCTGCATGGATTCCATTGAGAATGGGCATGGAAATATCGAGCACGAGGACATCCGGAAGCAGTTGAGTAGCGGTGTCCACGGCTAGTTGCCCGTCAGTTACAGCGCCAATTACTTCGCAACCATTGCCAGATAGAAATCCACGGACATACTCAATTACTTCGCTGTTGTCATCAGCTAACAATACACGGATTTTGGCCAAGCGTACTCCGTCCTCACAAACAGATAAAACACGCCGTACCCGACAAAGTTTCTTGCTACAAAGAGGTGGTTAACTGCGAGCGGGGCTTCCCCCGCCCCTGGGGGACATGAGGGCTGACTTGCAAAGCATAGTGCCGAGAGTTCAAGGAGATGTCAATTGGCATCTGTTAAGCAACGCGCAGCGTGAGGAAGCCCTTTCAAGTGGGCAACTGCTGTGGAGGAAGATATTTGACCAGCAGAACTTCGTTACCCTTCTCACTGTATACGAGCTCGTCAACGAGGTGCCCAGCCATCAAGACGCCGTAGCCGCCAGGACGCAGTCCTCGGGATTCGCGGACAAGAACGTGACGAATCGGATCATACGCCGGATTGTTGACAGCTGCATGGTGTATTTCTCCCAGCGAGAAACCCTGGCCCGGATCCTTAATCCTGCACAAAACCATCCTTCGCGCGCGGACATACGCGACTTCGACGTATTGGTTGGGATCGAAATTACCTCCGTGCTCGATGGCATTGAGCAGCATCTCGCGGAAGGCGGTTGCGACATCCTCCCTTTCGGGATCCGGCAGGTCGGAAATCTCCTCCAAGAACTGCACTAACCTATCTGCCGTTTTCTGATCGCAGCGGGCAATGACGCTGATCCATTCCGGAGTGGCGGACAGAAGTTCGATGCCGTCATCGCAAGCGGGTTCCAACGCGGCTATGCGCACCATTTCCGTGAGTGATGCAGCGGCAAAAGGCTTGGAGAAGTAGCTGAATGCACCTTCGCGCATGGCTGTGACGACGTCGGCCGGAGTACTTTGGTCCGTGAGAATGATGAAGCGGACATGTGGGCGGACACGCCGGATTTTGCGAAGTAAATCGACGTCTTCTCTACCGGTGGTTTTTGCTCCGGTGATGATTAGATCGAAGTGTCCGGTCTTGGCGAGCTTCAAGATAGCCTGGTTGTCCGCAGCATGCACAATGTTCCACTCTTCCGGCTTGAGAACGCTGCCGAGCACGTCGGTCACAGCTGCATCTGCATCAACGACAAGCGCGCGTTTTAGTGGGGCGGTTGAAGTCTGTCCTGGCGCAGGAGGCTCCATACTTGTCACCTCGAGATGTTTTCGTTCAAAGAAAATGAAACGAGCTGTCCAGCAAGGAATATACGAGCGGGCAGATGATCTGTGAACTGTCAAAAATGTCGGTAGCTCTAAAATCATTTGCCTCTGCCGCTCGCGAATCTCCCCTCAAAAACGGTTCGCTGTCGCCTCGACTGCAGTGAAGACAGTGGCTCAATTTTTCAGATCGACATTTAATGCTTTCCCGCTTTTGTTGGTCCTCTACGGCCGCCATCCTGTCAGTTTTGACAGTTCACCCCCAGGAACCTCCCGCTTAGCCTTCACGAAGGGCGATCGAATCCACAAGTTCGCATGGGAAATCAGGTAGATCTCATGGCGCGTGTTCGAAGGCCTGCTCAGCCTTCGTTGCGGAAGATTAATCAAGCTTGATTCCAGAAGATGCGGACCTGCGAATGGTGACGCGAAGGTTGTTGGTGACATGCCGTAAACGAGGTTGAGCACAACTCGATCTTGCGCAGACCGCAAAACGAGTGAGGGAGAAGAATCATGAGTGTTGCAGCAAAAGCAACCGATGTTCGAGTGGATCAGTTCTTTACCGGCACAGAAGCGCGCTTCGATCGCTGGCGTTCGCTGCTCCAAGCAGCGCGCGCCTGGGAAGGGGCCGCAAGTCAACAGCGACCTGAGAAAGAGAAATACCAAGCAACCGTATCCGCTTCGGTTGCAGAACTGCGTCAGTGGGAAGATTTCTTTGCTTATCCGGGCCAGGCGCTGCTGAGAACGCTCGACGAGCGCATCACCTCAGGCGACGCCGGAGGAACGACTCGCCTAGTGCAGTCCCTCAGCACCGCACTTCTCACACATTCATACCGCACCAATGCGGCAGATTGGGAAGGTGAGGAGCAGTCCTCGATTGGTTTCTCAGAAATCGTGACAGGAGCCAACGAAGACACTGCACCGCACCGTCCCTATTTCGAAGTGCTGGTGGTGAGTCCAGCTCGTCCATCGGCATGGGCGGATCTGGCGCAGGAACTGCGCAAGTTGCGGAGAGCTGAGGACAAGTTCGTCTACGAGGCGGTATTTGTGGGCAGTTTTGAGGATGCTGTACTAGGAACAATCTTGAACGGCAGCCTCGAGGCGGTAATGATTTACGAGGGCATTCCCTTGGCATCGTCGCATCACAATCCAGTTTTGCGTGAGTTTCTGACCGCGCATCTTGCCGCTAGCGGGATTGGAACCGAAGCCGGACAGTACGGCCTGGCGCTCGCCCGCGGACTGAAGCAACTGCGTCCCGAGCTTGACATTTACTTTCTGAGTGATCGCGAAGTGGAAAAGGTTGCCGGCGACATCAGCGCGGATTGTGTCCGGCGCGTCTTCTATCAAGTTGAGGAGCCTCTCGAATTGCATCTTAGTATTCTAGACGGCATCGCCGACCGGTACGACACCCCTTACTTCAACAACTTACAAAAATATGCTCAGCGTCCGATCGGGACATTTCATGCGCTGCCGGTTGCGCGGGGCAAATCTATTTTCAAATCGAATTGGATTCGCGATATGGGCAGGTTCTATGGGATCAACCTGTTCCTTGCTGAGTCCTCGGCGACTACGGGCGGTCTCGACAGTCTCCTGGAGCCAGCCGGGAACATCAAGGTCGCTCAAGAAAAGGCCGCCCGAGCCTTCGGTGCCGACCGCGCCTTCTTCGTCACCAATGGCACGTCTACTTCAAACAAAATGGTCGAGCAGGCGTTGCTCGCACCAGGGGACATCATGCTGGTCGACCGCAACTGCCACAAGTCGCACCATTACGGCGCCGTGATCGCCGGCGCCTTTCCTTTGTATGTAGAGGCTTATCCGCTTACGCAATACTCCATGTATGGTGCGGTGCCGATACGCACAATCAAGAAAGCTCTGCTCGATTTGAAATCCGAAGGGAAGCTCGATCGAGCGCGGCTCTTGGTGCTGACAAACTGCACGTTTGACGGACACATCTATAACGTCGAGCGGGTCATGGAGGAGTGCCTTGCTATCAAGCCCGACCTTATTTTCCTTTGGGACGAGGCTTGGTTCGGCTTTGCCAGGTGGAGTCCGTTCTACCGGCGGCGTACCGCACTGGGGGCGGCAGCCATCCTTGAGCGCAAGTTCAAGGACCCTGCTTATCGTGCGGCCTACAAAGAACAGGAAAAAAAGCTGGGCGCCGACCTCGATCCCCGCGACAAAACACTTCTTGAAACGCGTTTGCTTGCAAATCCGGACAAGGTGCGTTTGCGCGTTTACCAAACACACTCGACGCACAAATCAATGTCCTGTTTGCGCCAGGGGTCCATGGTTCTTGTGAAAGATCCCGATTATCACCAGGTCGAAGAACAGTTTCATGAGGCAGTTTTCACACATGCGTCGACCTCACCCAATCTGCAGATCATCGCTTCGCTTGACATCGCCCGGCGGCAGATGGAGCTGGAGGGCTATGAATTGGTGAACCGCGCCATTCAGTTGGCCTTGGATGTGCGTCGCGAAGTGAACTCTCACCCGCTGATCTCGAAGTACTTCCGAGTTCTAGGTGCGGACGAAATGATTCCAGGCGAGTTCCGAAATTCTGGATTTGTAGATTACCTCGTTCCTGGAACCAACTGGGCAACGGCAGTGAAGGCACTGAGAGACGACGAATTCGCACTGGATGTGACACGACTCACTTTGGTTTGCGGCTCAGCAGGGTTTGACGGCACGCAGTTCAAAAATATGCTCGCCGCCGACTACGACATTCAACTTAACAAGACGTCCCGGAATAGCGTGTTGCTTCAGACCAATATCAACAACACGCGAAGCGACATTGCCCAGCTAATTAAAGTGCTAGTTGAGATTTCACAGGGAATCGAAAAGAAACTTGCGGAGGGTGGCAGTGCAGCGCAACAAGTTTTTGCGGCACGCGTGAAATCGCTAATGACAGATGTGCCCAATCTTCCGAACTTCAGCCGCTTTTTCAGCCGCTTCCGCGAAGACCCGTCGAGCATTAGCAGCGAAGGAGACATGCGTGCTGCGTTCTTTTCTGCCTATCGAGAGCAGCAGTGCGAGCATTTGAAGTTATTCAGCCCGGAAATCGACAAGCGCCTAAAGGACGGGCCCGAACTGGTTTCGGCAAACTTCGTGATCCCGTACCCTCCTGGATTCCCGATTATGGTTCCCGGCCAAGTCATCAACGCGGAAACAATTGAATTCATGCGCAAACTGGACGTCAAGGAAATCCACGGTTATGCCGCCTCGCTCGGACTAAAGCTGCTGAATCCAGCGTCTCTGCAGTCGGCTAAGACACCGAGTGAGAGTGTTGCGCATGCAGCGAAGAATCTTAAGAAGAAGTCAGCGGGAGCAGACTAGCGTGTCGAGCCCTTTCGTTTGCAACAATCGCCATTTGCACCGTTTGGTTTTTCAGATTTGTTAGCAGAGGGCGGCTAGCGGCAAGCATGTCATCAGAACCCGGTCCTCGAATTAAGACCGGGCCATAACAAGGAGCTAAATCATGGGTCTATTTACATGGTTCGCTGATACCCTCCGGCACTACCCGGAGATCGCCATCTTTCTCACGCTCGCCTTGGGATACTACTTCGGTAAATTCACCTTCAAGGGACTTGGCTTGGGGTCGGTTACTGCCACTCTCCTGGCGGGGGTCCTGATAGGACAGCTCGGGATCACCATTTCGCAGCCTCTCAAGGCGACAGTGTTCCTATTGTTTTTGTTCGCCGTCGGCTACGGGGTCGGGCCACAGTTCGTCCGTGGTGTCGCCAAGGATGGCGTGCCGCAAGCCCTTTTCGCGGTGGTCCAGTGCATACTTTGTCTGGTGGTCCCAATCATAATCGTCAAGCTAGCCGGCTACGACCTTGGCTACGCGGCGGGGTTTTACTCCGGGTCGCAGACGATCTCCGCAGCGATGGGCCTCTCGACCGACGCCATCAACCGACTTGGCTTGGCCGGCGACCAGGCCAAGAACCTGCTCAACTCCATGCCGGTTGCCTACGCCGTGACCTACATGTTTGGCACTGTCGGTTCGGCAATCGTGATCGCCCTGCTTGGCCCGTTTCTGCTCCGCTTCAATATAGCTGCCGCTTGCAAGGACTACGAGGAGAAGCAGGGCGGCACCAAGGAACTTGGTGGAGGCGGCACGGCCTGGCGTCGTTGGGAAGTACGTGCGTTCCGCGTTCAACCCGGCGCCAGAGTCATCGGTCTCCGAGCCGTCGAGGCCGAGGCGCTGCTACCGCAAGCACGCATTTTTGTCCAGCGCATACGTCGTAACGGGATCATCGAAGAGGCGACCGTTGACACCGTACTACGCGAGGGCGACGTGGTGGCTGTCGCGGGTCCTCGCGAGGCGCTCGTGAGTATTATTGGCGAACGCGCAAAGGTGGTGGCGGTCGCAGGTGGTCGCGAGTCGCTCGCGGATGTTACCAGCGGAGTCCCGATAGAAGTCGACGATCCCGAATTGCTGAGTGTTCCCGTGGAGGGCGTCGACGTTTACGTAACCAACAAGGCAGTCGATGGCAAGACACTGGCTGAACTCGCGGGGCTGCCCGGGGCGCGCGGCGTGTTCCTGCGGAAAATCACGCGTGGGGCGACCGCCACTGCGATCCCCATCCTCCCGAACACGCGGCTTGACCGCGGCGATATCGTCACCCTCGTCGGGCGAACCCAAGACACAACCGCTGCTGCCAAGCTGCTGGGAGCTGCGGACCGGCCAACGGATGTCGCTGACGTCGCGTTCATCGGCGCCGGTATTGCGGTGGGCGCACTGATCGGTGCGCTGGTCTTGAAGGTGGGCGGAGTACCACTGACGCTGTCCACTGCGGGTGGCGCGCTTATCGCAGGGCTTGTGCTCGGATGGTTTCGCTCGACCCGCCCGTTTTTCGGGAGGATCCCGTCGCCCACCGTTTGGTTCATGAACTCGGTCGGCCTCAATATCTTCATCGCCATCGTCGGCATCTCCGCCGGCCCGGGCTTCGTGAACGGCCTGCGGACGCAGGGCATCAGCCTGTTCCTGTGGGGGGCCCTAGCCACTACATTGCCTCTCGTCTTCGGTATGTTGATCGCCAAATACCTCTTCCGCTTCCACGACGCGCTAACACTCGGCATCGTTTCGGGGGCGCGTACGACCACGGCTTCGCTCGGGTTGGTCTGCGATATGGGCAAGAGCCAGGTGCCTGCTTTGGGTTATACAGTTACTTACGCTATAGGTAATACACTTCTCACGATATGGGGCATGGTCGCTATCATGCTTCTGTCGTGACGTCTTCTGAAAGGTGAAAATAATGGACTTAGTAAAACTCCGTAAGTTCGAGACGTTGGGCCCGTTCGAGATCAAAGACGAGCTGATCAAACTCGCCAAGAAGACCTCCCGTACGACGCAGTCGGCATTCCTCAATGCTGGCCGCGGCAACCCCAACTGGATCGCCACCACCCCGCGCGAAGGCTTCTTCCTGCTCGGTCAGTTCGCGATAACTGAAAGTAAAAGAGTGATGGAGCATCCCGCCGGTATCGGTGGAATGCCGCAGCCTCAAGGCATTGCGAGCCGTTTCGAAGCGTGGCTCGCCAAGCATTCGGACATGCCCGGCGCGTCCTTCCTCTCGCGGATGGTGCCGTTTGCGATAAAAACGTTCGAGTTCGAGCGGGACGCCTTCGTCCACGAGCTCGTGGACTCGATCATTGGCGACAATTACCCGGTCCCCGACCGCATGTTGGTCCACAACGAGCGCATCGTCCACGAGTATCTGATGTGGGCGGTGTGCGGGAAACCGTGGCCGGCAGGCAAGTTCGACCTTTACGCGGTCGAGGGCGGCACGGCTGCGATGTGCTACATCTTTAAATCGCTGAAGGCCAATCGCCTGCTGCGTCCCGGAGACACGATCGCGCTGGGCACGCC
>WNGJ01001066.1_pt1 | contig 28344 bp, 20 predicted proteins | sample 5400611 | NCBI WGS metagenome assembly WNGJ01 (sample SAMN13153375, study PRJNA577476) | soil metagenome | isolation source: 40 cm soil or saprolite under Garry oak tree replicate 1 | place: USA:California | collected 2016-06-15
CCCGCCGCAAAGCAGCCCTCGCCGCCCTGGCGGCACGCCGGCCGCCGGCATGCGTGCTCGTGCTTTGCAGCGGCAACATCTTCCGCAGCCCGTTTGCGGCGGCCGTGTTGCGGCGGGAGCTCAAGCGCCGGGGCGCGGGTGCCGTGCGCGTGGAGTCGGCGGGCTTCACGGCGCCGGGCCGACCCTCACCACCCCACGCTGTCACCGCCGCGGCACGTCATGGAGTCGATCTCGCCGGGCACAGCTCCCAGCTTGTGGTCGCGGACTTGGCGCGCGCCGCGGACCTCATTGTCGTGATGGAAGAACTGCAGCGCCGCAGCATCTGTGAGCGGTTCGGGCGCTCGACGCGGGATGTGCTGCTGCTCGGCGACCTGGATCCCCTGCCGGTTACGTCCCGCGCGATCCAAGACCCCGTGGACCAACGTCCGGAGGTGTGTGAACGGGTGTACGCGCGGATCGAGCGCTGCGTCGGAGAGTTGGCGCGAGCGCTGACGGGGTCATCGGGCTCCAGCGCTCGGCGGTGACAGGGTAGCCCGCCGCTCCGCGTGGCCGTTATAGCGGCGGCGCCACACTGCAGGCATCGACGACCTCCCGACTGACCGCGGTTCCCTCGATATGTCATTGCCTCGGAACGACTTATCGGTATGCCCGGGGCTCAACGCAGCGGCGGCGCCGGCCTTGCAAGTCGCGGTTGGGGCGATCATCCGGTCCGCTTGCACGGAGTGTCGCCACCACGTCCACTGACCCAGAGGAGTCCCATGCTCGCAGCGCGGAAGTCCAAATGCTTAGTGACCGGAGGGGCGGGCTTCATCGGTTCGCATCTCGTCGAACGACTTGTTGCCCTCGGTCACGCAGTCCGGGTGGTGGACAATCTCAGCACCGGGGACGAAGCCAATCTCGCGGGCGTCGCAAACGACATCGAGTTTCTGCGCGGTGATCTCTGCGAAGTCGAGGTGTGTCGCCGGGCGGTGGCTGGAATCGAGACGGTCTTTCATGTCGCGGCACTGCCCAGCGTCCCACGGTCGCTCAAGGATCCGTGGGGGTCTCACGCGGCGAACGTCAACGCGACCATGCGCTTGCTAGAGGCGTGCCGGGAGGCCAAGGTCGCACGCATCGTGTACTCGAGCTCCAGCTCGGTGTACGGCGACACGCCGGTGCTCCCGAAGACGGAGACCGTCGAGCCGCTACCGCGTTCTCCCTATGCCGCGTCCAAGCTGGCGGGCGAGCAGTACGTGCTGGCGTTCGCCCGCGGCGGACTGATCGAAGGCGTGGCGCTCCGTTATTTCAACGTCTTCGGACCCCGCCAAAGTCCCCACTCCGCCTACGCAGCAGTCATCCCGAAGTTCTTCCAGGCCGCCCTCGACAGGCGTCAGGCGGTTCTGTACGGCGACGGCCAGCAGACTCGGGACTTCACGTACGTCGACAACGTGGTCGAGGCGAACCTGCTCGCGGCCTCGGCGCCGGCCGCGACGGCGAGCGGCTGGCCCGTGAACGTCGGCGCCGGGGCGAGAACCTCGCTGCTTGGCCTGATCGGCATGATCGGCTCCATCGCGGGCCGCCCGGTGAACTTCGTGCAACAGCCTCCCCGTTCGGGTGACGTGCGCGACTCGCTCGCGAGTCTCGATCGCGCGGAACGGGTCCTCGGTTACAAGCCGAGCATCTCGCTGGAGGCGGGGTTGCGGCGGACCTGGACGTGGGTCGCGGACGGCTCCAGGACGGCCGTTCGTGAGCACGCGCCGGCGGCATTGCGGCAGACTGCGTGATGGGTGCGGTGACAGTATTCGACGTTGCAGCCGCTGTCTCGGCGGTCACGCTCGTGACCGTCTGGGTGCTCTATCCCATCGTCATGGGCGCGCGGGCCGGCTGGGCTCGACGGCGGCGTCGACTGGTGGTTTCGCGTCCCGAACCGACAGCGGGAGCCGTCTCCATCGTGGTCGCGACGCGCGACGAGCCTGCCGCTGTGCGGGCTCGGGTGGAGGATTGCCTGCGGGCCACCAACGCACCGGCACAGTTGGAGGTGGTGGTCGCGTTCGATCCGAAGGGCGGACCGACACCCGTTGAAACCGTCTACCAGGCCCGTGGCACCGTGCGCTACGTGCGCGGCGATGAGCCGGGTGGCAAGGCCGCGACGCTGAACGCCGGAGTCAGGGCGGCTTCGGGCGACATCATCGTATTCACCGACACCAGTCAGCGCTTCCACCCGGCGGCCATCGGCGCCCTGGTGGACGCGGTGCGCGAGACGGGCGTCGGTGCCGTTTCGGGAAGCCTCGAGCTGGCATCGAACGGCGCTGCGTCGTTGGCCGCGCTGTACTGGCGCCTGGAGCGCTGGCTGCGCCAGTGCGAAGCCGAGGTCGGCTCCTCGGTGGGGGTGACGGGTGCGATCTACGCGATTCGGAAGTCCCTGTGGACGCCGCTGCCCGCGGGGTTGTTGCTGGACGATTTGTACACCCCGATGCAGATCGCGCTCCGAGGGTATCGGGTGGGGTTCGTGACGGGTGCCCGGGCGTGGGAGACCCGGCAGCCGAGCGCGTCGGAGGAGTACCGCCGCAAGACGCGCACCTTGACCGGGGTGATTCAAGTGTGCGCCTGGCTGCCCGCCCTTCTCAACCCGCTTCGCAACCCGCTCTGGACAGAATTCCTGTTCCACAAGCTGTTGCGCTTTCTGACGCCGTACTGCGCCCTCGTGATCGGCGCGTGGTGCCTCGTTACCGCGTGGCCGTTTCTGACCGGGCCGTGGGTCACGCGACCAAGTCCCGCCGCGCTGGCGGTGCTGTGCGTCCTGGGTCTGGGCGCCGCGAGCGCGAAGCCGCTCCGAACCATGGTCGCGCAAGCCTGCTTACTACAGGCCGCAGTGATGGTCGCGACGTTCAATGGCTTGAGAGGTCGGTGGGATGTCTGGCGGCGATAGCCGACGCGCCTTTCGGAGCTTCCACGAGCTGCGTGTTCGTGGGAGGCAACGGTTGGCGATGTGGTCTGAGCGGGCAGGTATCTCGAGCCAGATCCGAGTCCCAACCGATCGGCGGTTCGGTCGCCTCCTGGCACCGGAATGGGTAGGCTCGACCGCACCTTCCGCCGCCGGGTTGTTGGAGCGGTTCCGTGCGAGAACGACGCCGCGCTTCTTCGCGGCTTTCGGCCAGCCTGAGGAGGTCGTGGCGACGCTCCGCAGCCGCTGGCCGGACCTTGAAGGCCGCGTGCTCGAACGGGCCGAGCGTATTCGTCAGGGGCAGTTCGACCTGCTCGGCCGCTCCCGTTTAGACTTTGGCACCCCGGTCGACTGGCATCGGGATCCGATGTCCGGCCTGCGGACCGGCCTGGCGCACTGGAGCCGGATCGATTATCTGGATCCCCACGTCGCGGGCGAGTACAAGCTGACCTGGGAGCTGAATCGGCATCAGTACTTCGCGACACTCGGGAAAGCCTATTGGTATACCGGCGACGAGGGCTACGCCGCGACATTCGTCGACCACCTGATGGCCTGGATGGACACCAATCCACCCAAGCGCGGGATCAACTGGTCGAGCAGTCTTGAGCTGGCGTTCCGAGTGATTTCCTGGGTCTGGGGGCTCTATTTCTTTAGGAACTCCCCTCGCCTCACCCCGGCTGCGTTCCAGCGCACGCTGAAGTTCCTCTTGCTGCATGGGCGACACATCGAGACGTATTTGTCGACCTACTACAGCCCCAATACGCACCTCACGGGGGAGGCCCTCGCGTTGCTCTATCTGGGGACGCTGTTCCCGGAGTTCGGCGACGCCGCGCGGTGGCGGCGCATCGGGTGGTCGATCCTCGTCGAGCAGCTGGACAAGCAGGTGCGGGCCGATGGGTCGTACTTCGAACAGTCCACGTATTACCATCGCTACACGGCGGATTTCTATCTCCACGTGAGCATCTTGGGGCAGCTGAACGGTCTGTCGGTCGAATCCGTCGTCCATCGGAAACTGCGAGCGCTCCTGACCCACCTGATGTACCTGACGCAGCCGGACGGACGCACTCCGCTCTTAGGCGATGATGATGGCGGGCGCCTGGTACTCCTGGACGAGCGTGCTCCCAATGATTTTCGCGCGGCCCTGGCCACGGGTGCCGTCCTCTTCAAACGACCGGACTATCGCTACGTGGCCGAAGAGGCGGCGGAAGAGACGGTCTGGCTGTTGGGTTGTGCCGGCCTGAGCGCATTCGACGCGTTGGAGAGCGTGCCGCCGGCGGCCACGAGCCGGGCGTTCCCGGCCGGCGGCTCCTACGTCATGCGGGACGGCTGGGAGAGGGACGCCAGCTGTCTGCTCATCGATTGCGGCCCACACGGCGTCCTCAACTGTGGGCATGCGCACGCCGATGCACTCGGCTTCACGTTGGTCGTCCGGGGCACGCCGGTCTTGGTCGACCCTGGGACGCACACCTACACGTCACCGGCCGAGCTGCGAGATCACTTTCGATCCTCGGCCGCCCACAACACGGTCACGGTCGCTGGTGAGTCTTCTTCGATCCCGGGTGGGCCCTTCAGCTGGCGGCACGTCGGGCACAGCGCCGTTATCGCGTGGAGGCCTGGAGCGCGCTGCGACTATTTCGAGGGCGCGCAAGACGGGTATACCCGGCTGACGCCCCCGGCTCTCCACACGCGCGCCGTGCTGTTCCTACGCGGCGACTACTGGATCGTCAGGGACCGCATCGCCACGGCTGGCGACCACGACGTCGCGTTGCACCTGCAGTTCGCGCCGGGCATCGCCCTCGAGATCGTTTCGCCGACCCGGGCCGTGGCACAGTGGCCCTCTGACGCTCACCCGGAGGCGCTGACGATCGACGTCTTCGGCCACGACGGGGTGATGCGTGCCGGCCAAGGGTGGGTTTCCCATTCGTACGGCGCCCTGAGCCCGGCCTGCATGTGCGTGTTCACGGCACGCGGTCGGGGGCCCCGGGAGGTCGTGTCGTTCTTCGCGCCGCACGGCGGCGACCGGCGGGGGATCGACATTCGTGAGCGCCCGGCGACGAATGGTCGCGCCTTCGTGATTGGCGGCCGTCGCGTCGAGGACGTCCTGCTGGTGGGTGGCGGGGGCGGGAGTGAGGGGGCGACGTGCGAGGATTTGTCGTCCGACGCGGAATGGGCCTGGGTGCGCGGCGTTCGCCAAGGCCAGCAGCCGGCAGAGTTCGTCATGCTGAACGGTCGCCGTCTCGAGTGGCGTGGCCGGCCGCTGGTGCAGGCCGACGCCCCCGTGCGATACATCACGGCCCGACGGCAGGGGGTGGAGCTGCACATCGAGGTGGATACCAGCGGCTCTTGTGAAGTGGACTCGTTGGGAGCAGAACGGATCGTCGTGAGCGGTGAGTCAGCCTCCACGATCCGGGTGGCGGGATCGCGTGTCCGCGCGCCGATCGGAATCGGAGCCCCGGCGAGCGCGGCGGCGCCCCCTCTGGAGGTGGGCTGAAGCGATGTGCGGGATCTGTGGGATCGCCTTCTCGGCTCGTTCGCGGCGTCAGCTGGATGCCCCAGCGCTCGTCCGGATGCGGGATACCATGACGCATCGAGGTCCGGACGATTTCGGCATCTTCCACGAGGGACGCGTGGGGCTGGCGCATCGCCGATTGTCGATCATCGACGTCGCGGGCGGGCATCAGCCGATGCACGACGACGGCGGGTCACTCCACATCGTGTACAACGGTGAGATCTACAACCATCAGGACCTCCGGGTCTCCCTGGAGCGACGTGGTCATCGCTACCACACCCGGTGTGATACCGAGACCCTCCTCCGCCTCTACCAGGAGGATGGCGCGCGGGCGGTCGACCAGCTGCGGGGGATGTTCGCGTTCGCCATCTGGGACGGTCGTCGGGAGGAGCTGTTTCTCGCCCGCGATCGCCTGGGGGTGAAGCCGCTGTACTACGTGCACGCGGAGGACGGGTCCCTCTACTTTGCGTCCGAGATCAAGGCGTTGCTCGCGGTGGGGGCAACCGCGCCGCGGCTGAATTACGAGGTGCTGCCGGATTACCTCGCCAATCATGCTCCCTCGGGCGCCGATACGCTGTTCGTGGGCGTGCGACGTCTGCTCCCCGGCCACACACTGCGCTGGCGAGGCGGCGCGGTGGAGATTCGACGGTACTGGGACCTCACCTACGCCCGTACGGAACGCGAGGATCGGAGGGACGAGGATCTCATTGCGGAATTCCGTCAGCGCTTCACGGAGGCCGTGCGGATGCGGCTGATGTCGGATGTTCCCCTGGGGGTGTTTCTCTCGGGTGGGATCGACTCGGCCTCGATCACAGCGGTCATGAGTCGGCTGGTCGCTGACCCGATCAAGACTTTCTCCGTCGCGTTCGCCGAGCGGGAGGCGAACGAGCTCGCCTACGCACGTACCGTCGCCGACGCCTATCGCACCGACCACCACGAGGTGGTGGTGAGTCCCGATGACTTCTTCGAGGCTCTCCCCACCCTGGTATGGCACGAGGACGAGCCGCTGGCACACCCGTCGAGCGTGGCGCTGTATTTCGTTTCGCGGCTGGCGGCGGACCACGTGAAGGTCGTGTTGACAGGCGAGGGTAGCGACGAACTGCTCGCGGGCTACGGACGCTACGCCAAGACGCTTTACAACCTCCGATACGGGGCCCAGTACCACCGGCTGGTGCCGGCGTCTTTCCGCAGCGCCGTGCGCCGGGCGGTCGGGCATTTGAGGCTGGGATCGTTCGCCCGACGCAAACTCGAGCGCAGCTTTCTGTGCCTCCCGCCCGATCTGGCCAGCATCTATTTCGACAACTTCGCCGTGTTTTCGCGGGCGGAGCAGACGCCGCTCCTGACCCCCGTGGCTCGGGAGCGGGTCGCCGGCGCCGACCCGTATCGGGCCATGGGGGAGTACTTGGAACGGACCGACGCGCGCACTCAGCTCGATCGGCTCCTCTACGTGGACAGCAAGACGTACCTGCATGAGCTGCTCATGAAGCAGGATCAGATGAGCATGGCCGCCTCGATCGAGAGCCGCGTGCCGTTCCTCGACCACCGGTTGGTCGAGTTCACCGCGGGTCTACCGGCCAACCTGAAGCTGCGAGGATTCACCACCAAGCGGATCCTGCGGGAAAGCATGAAGGGCGTGTTGCCGCCGAGTATCCTCGCTCGTCCCAAGATGGGGTTCCCCGTTCCCGTGGGGACCTGGTTCCGCGGTCGGTGGCGTGGGCTGGTCAACGAGCTCGTCCTGGGAGAGCGCGCGAGACAGCGCGGCATCTTCAATCCTGAAATAACGCGCCGCCTCGTTGGGGAGCACCTCGCGGGGCGCATGGACCACACCGAGCGACTGTGGGCGCTGATCAACTTCGAGCTGTGGCAGAGGAGATTCATGGACGGAGACGAGAATGTGCGAATGCCGAGTCACGAGACAACCCGTCACGTGGTCGAGGTCGGAGAGACACGGCGCTTCGCATGAAGATCCTTTGGGTGAAGACTGAGCTCCTGCACCCGCTCGACAAGGGCGGCAAGATCCGCACGTTCCACATGCTGCGGGAGCTGAAACGCGTCCACCATGTCACGTACCTCACGCTCGACGATGGTCGCGGCGCTCCTGACGCGCTCGAGCGCGCCGCGGAATACTGCCATGAGGTGGTGCGGATTCGCTTTCGGGCTCAGGAGAAGCGGTCTCCTGGCTTCTACGCCGAGCTGGTGGGGAACCTGGCCTCACCGTTGCCGTATGCGGTCGCCAAGTATCGTTCGGCGGCCATGCGGCGGGAAATCGGCGCCCGGGTGGCGACAGGTGATGTCGACGTCCTCGTGTGTGACTTTCTTTTCCCGTCGGTCAACATCCCGGACGACCTTGGCTGCCCGGCGGTGTTGTTCCAGCACAACGTCGAGGCCCTGATCTGGAAACGGCATTGGGGTCTGGCCCGGGATCCAGTCTCGAGAGGCTATCTCCGAGCGCAGTGGCGCAGGATACGCGCGTTCGAAGCCCGCGAGTGTCGCCGCTACGACCACGTTGTCGTGGTCTCCCCGGAGGATCGAGAACTGGTGTCCCGGGAATACGACGTGCGCCGAGTTTCCGAAGTGCCGACAGGGGTCGATACGGAGTACTTCCGCTCCAGCGGGAAGGGCCCGCGTGATCCACACAACATGGTGTTCACCGGGTCCATGGACTGGATCCCCAACGAAGACGCGGTTCGGTTCTGCGTGCAGGAAATCCTGCCTCGCATTCGACAAGCTGTGCCCGACGCGACGCTGACGGTGGTCGGTCGCAACCCAGCCCCGTCCGTCATCGCCCTGGCCGCCCAGCAGCCCGGGGTGAGGGTGACGGGTCGGGTCGACGATGTGAGACCCTACATGGAGCGGGCGGCGCTGTACCTCGTGCCCATCCGTGTCGGCGGGGGCACCAGGCTCAAGATCTTCGAAGCCATGGCGATGGGGTTGCCCGTCGTATCGACCCGTGTGGGCGCCGAGGGTCTGCCGGTGGTGGACGGACAGGACATAGTGCTCGCCGATTCGCCGGTGCAGTTCGCGGATGCGGCAATCCAGTTACTCACCGACCCCAAGCGGGCCCATGCCCTGGGAGCAGCGGCCTCGCGTATGGTGAGGGAACGAGCCGGCTGGGACCGTGCGGCTGCAGCGTTCGCGGCGATTTGCGAGCGGGTCGCGGTCGACACGTATGAGAGTGTGAAACGTTCATGACGAAGACACTGGGAGTGTTCGGGCTCGGGTATGTCGGCTGCGTGTCCGCCGCGTGCTTCGCGAAAGCGGGCTGGCAGGTCATCGGGGTCGATGTCAACAGCTTGAAGGTTGACATGATCAACGACGGGAATAGCCCGGTGGTCGAGCCGGGCGTCGCGGAACTCGTGAGCGAGGTGGTGGCGGGCGGCCGGTTGCGAGCAACGACCGATGTGTGTGAGGCGGTCGAAGCGGCGGATGTCTCACTGATCTGCGTGGGCACGCCGAGCAAGCCGAATGGCGCGCTCGACCACACCTATGTGGCCCGTGTGTGCGAGGACATCGGGCGAGCGCTGCGGCCGCGACGGGACCGTCACGTGGTCGTGGTGCGGAGTACGGTCTTGCCTGGGACCACGGCCTCCGTCGTGATCCCCGCGCTGGAGCGGGCCGCTCAACGCAAAGTGGGAGATGGTGTCGCGGTGTGCGTGAATCCCGAGTTCCTGCGGGAAGGGACGTCACTGCAGGATTTTCACCATCCGGCGTTCACGCTGATTGGCAGCGACGATCCCAGCGCAGCGCGCGAGGTCGCGGATCTCTACGCGACCGTCGAGGCACCCCTCCACATTGTCGACACTCAGGCGGCGGAAATCGTGAAGTACGCGTGTAATGCGTTCCATGGCCTCAAGGTCACGTTCGCCAACGAGATCGGCAACATCTGCCGCGCCATGGGTATCGACAGCCGGGAGGTCATGCGGGTCTTCTGTGAAGACACCAAGCTCAACTTGTCGCCCTACTACCTGAAGCCCGGCTTCGCCTTCGGCGGCTCCTGTCTCCCGAAGGATCTCCGGGCGCTGGTATATCAGGCGCGGCAGGTGGACGTCGAGACGCCGGTCCTCGCGGCGGTGTTGCAGAGCAATCGCCAGCAGATCGACCGCGCGGTCGACCTGGTGCTGCGGACGGGTAAGCGGCGCGTCGGCCTGCTGGGGATCAGCTTCAAGCCGGGAACCGACGACCTCCGCGAATCTCCGCTCGTGACGCTGGCCGAAACGCTGCTCGGCAAAGGGATGCAGCTGGCGATCTACGATCCCGATGTGTCGGGTACGCGCGTCATGGGGGCGAACCGGGCGTACATCGAGCGGGAGATCCCGCACATATGGTCACTGATGCGAGAGTCGCTGGCGGAGGTCTTGACGCACGCGGAAACCGTCGTGATCGGACACAAAGTCGAGGAGTATCGGCAAGTCGAAACGCTGCGGCAGAACGGGAAAGTCATCATCGACCTCGTTCGGCTGTTCGACAAGCGCACTGTGGAGGACGGCAACTATCAAGGGATCTGCTGGTAATATGAAACAGGTCATCCGCAAGGGCATCAGGGACATCATCGTGGACGAGGTGCCCGATCCCGTGGCGCTCCCTCACCATGTGCTGATCCGGCCGGCGTTCTCCCTGATCAGCAGCGGTACCGAAACGGCGAGCATTCACCAGGAAGGGGTGCTCAGGGCGGTGGCTGACAACCCCTCGCATCTGCGCAAGGTCCTGGAGGTGGCCAAGGCGAACGGCCCGTTGCGCACGTTGGCGGAGGTGCGCGCCAAGTTCAGCGAGTACGCGGTGTTAGGGTATTCGGGCGCGGGCATCGTTGTAGACAAGCATCCCACCGTAACGGATCTCGAGATCGGCGAGCGCGTAGCGTACGGCGGCGAAGGCACCGGCCACGGGGAAACGATCCTCGCGGGTCGCAACCTCACCGCGAAGGTGCCGGACGCGGTGCCGTTTGAGGACGCCTGCTTCGCCACGCTCGGAAGCATCGCGCTCAATGCCGTTCGCATCGGCGGCATCGGGCTCGGGGAGACCGTCGCCGTCATTGGCCTGGGGCTGGTAGGCCAGTTGATCGCACAGCTGGCGAGGCTGCAGGGAGGCGTGGTCATTGCCATCGACCTCAAACCCGAGCGCGTAGAGATGGCCCGTCGCCTGGGCGCGACGCACGGCGTGGTGGGAGGCTCGGCGCTCGCCGACATGGTGAGATCGCTCACGAACGGGCGTGGCGCGGACTGCGTGATCATCGCGGCCGCCGCGAAGTCCTCGGCGCCATGTGAGCAGGCCTTGCAGATCTGCCGGGACCGCGGTCGCCTGATTGTCGTGGGTGCCGTGGACATGAGCTTCCCGTGGAACGACATGTACCGGAAGGAAATCCAGCTGTTCATGTCGCGGGCGTACGGGCCGGGCAGCTACGACCCTCGCTACGAGCAGCAGGGCCAGGACTATCCGCTTCCGTACGTGCGCTGGACGGAGAACCGCAACATGGAAGAGTTTCTCCGGCTGGTCGGCGGCGGGCAGGTGCAAGTAGAGCCGCTGGTCACGCACCGGTTTCCGCTCGGGGAAGCGGCCACGGCGTATCATACGATCCTGGACCCCGGGGCGGGCAGCCTTGCCGTCCTGCTGGCGTACCACACGAACGGCGATAAGCCGCCGGTCGCGTGGGAGCCGAAACGCAAAGTCGACCTCGCCCGAGCGGCACCGGCCAAGGGCGAGGTGGGCGTGGCGCTGGTCGGCCCCGGCTCACTCGCTCGCTGGTCGCACCTGCCCAACCTGAGGAAGGTACCGGGCGCGCGGCTGCGCGCGATTCATTCGACCAGCGGCGTGCGTGGCAAGAGCATCGCGCGTCGTTTCGGCGCTGACTACTGTTGTACCGACTACGACGAGATCCTCCGCGATCCGAACATCGATCTGGTGGTCATCACCAGCCGCAATCAGCACCACGCGACCCAAGCGGCCGCCGCGCTCGAAGCGGGTAAGCACGTCTTCGTGGAAAAGCCCATGGCTCTCACGGAGGACGAATGCCGTCGCGTGTATCGGGCCGTCCAGGCGTCCGGGAAGCAGCTCGCGGTGGGATTCAACCGGCGCTTCGCGCCGTTGTATGCGCGGCTTCAGCAGCACCTGGCCACGCGCACCGGTCCGGCGGTGCTGAACTGCCGCGTCAATTCACCGGGTATCTCCGGTGCCTACTGGATGGCCGATCCCTCGATCGGTGGCGCAATCCTCGGCGAGGCCTGCCATTTCATCGACCTGATGTACTGGCTGCTGCAGGCGGAACCGGTGAGCGTATCGGCGTTTTCCCTGCGCACGGACCGCACAGAACCCGTCGGCCAGAACAATCTCGTCGCCTGTTTCCACTTTGCCGACGGCTCGATTGGCAACCTCACCTACTGCACCATCGGCAGCCGCACGTCGGGGGGTGAGCGGGTCGAAGCCTTCGCGCAGGGCCTCGGTATTGTCACGGAGGATTTCAAGCGGCTTACCGTGAACACCGCCCTGCGGCGCACGAGCCGCCGCTGGTGGGCTGAGAAAGGGTACGCCGCCCAACTGCGCGGGTTCATCGATGGCATCCGGGAGGGGAAGGCACCGGCCGTCACCGTGCTCGACGGCGTGCGCTCCACCATCGGTTGCCTGCGCATGCTGGAGGCGGCCAGGACCGGGGCACCCTGCTCCATCGATCTCGACGCGGTGATCGGCTGACGTGGACCCACTCGAGCACGCACAGGCGCGCATTCGCGTACTGCTGATTGCGCCGTCGCTGGACATTCTGGGGGGCCAGGCGGTTCAAGCTGCACGCCTCCTCCGGGAGCTCCGCAAGGAAGCATCGCTCGACATCGATTTTCTCCCCATGAACCCGCGACTTGCGGGGCCGTTTGCAGCGCTACAAAAAGTCAAGTACGTGCGCACCGTGTTCACCGTCGTGTGGTTCTTGGTGAAGCTCGCCTCCCGCCTACGGCATTATGACATTCTGCACGTTTTCTCCGCCGCCTATTTTTCGTTCTGGTGGGCCCCCATGCCGACCATTCTCCTGGCGAAGCTGTTCGGGAAAAAAGTGATCTTGAACTATCGCGACGGTCAGGCGGAAGACCACCTGCGTAACTGGCGCTCGGCGATCCCGGTCATCCGCAAGGCCGACGTGACCGTGGCGCCGTCCGGTTTCCTGGTCGATGTCTTCGCGCGGTTCGGACTCGAGGCCCGCTCGGTCTTCAACATCATTGACGTGGACCGCTTTCACTACCGCGAACGGCAGCGTCTGCGGCCGATTTTCTTTACCAACCGGATTCTCGAACCACTCTACAATGTTGGCTGCATCCTGCGCGCCTTCGCGTTGATCCAGCGGCACTACCCGGACGCCAGCCTGACGATCGCGCACGACGGCGTCTGCCGCCCCGCGCTCGAGCAACTCGCGCGGGAGCTTGCGCTCGAGAATACGCGGTTCATCGGGTCGGTCCCCCACGACGATATGCCCGCGCTCTACGACGCTGCCGACCTTTATCTCACGAGTCCGGACGTCGACTGCATGCCGGGGTCGCTGCTGGAATGCTTCGCGTCGGGTCTGCCGGTCGTGGCCACCCGAGCGGGAGGCATTCCCTACATCCTGACCCACGAGGAGACCGGGCTGCTGGTCCCGTGCAACGATCACGAAGCGTTGGCAGCGGCGGCGCTGCGTCTCTTGCGAGACCCCGAACTGGTTGCGAGGCTCACGGCGAACGCGTACCGCGACGTCGCGCGCTACCGCTGGCCCCAGATTCGCGGTGCGTGGATGAGCATCTACCGCGAGCTGGCATACGGTGAAGCGAGCGTCGAGGGCGCGAGGGATCGGGCATTTCAGGCTTGAGCCCTGACGACGGCAGGTATCAGTGCACCGGCTGGTAGGTGTGCGAGGGCCGAGCCGCGGCCGGCTGGTGAGCCTGTTCCGCGCGCATCCAGGACTCCAGAACGAATAGATACCAGAGCTGGTGGCGAGCCCAGCCGCGCCGGGCCGAGGCCGCGAGCTCCCCTAGCACCCCCTCCGATCGGATCCAGCCCTCAGCAACCAGGCGCGATGAGCGCAGCGTGGCCTCGACGTCGGGCAGCCAGCGTCCGGCGAGCCACCGTTCGACCGGAATTGAAAAGCCGCGCTTACGGCCCGCCGCGATTCGATCGCCAATCCTGCGCCGGGCAAGCTCCCGGAGGATGGCTTTGAGACGACCGCCGCGCAGGCGGATGGCGGGCGGAATGGCGCAGACGAATTCCCAGAGGTCCTGGTCGAGGAACGGCGACCGGGCCTCGAGCGCGTGATGCATTGCGGCGCCGTCCACCTTCGTCAGGTATTCCGCGACAAACTGCGTCCGACGATCGTATTCCAGGTATTCGGAGAGCACCCGGCGAGCGGAGTCGCCGGACCACGGTATGCGTCGTTGCTCGACGGTCACCCCAGACAGCCGCTCTCCCAGCAGTCCCTGCCGGTGATAGGTGGGCAGACCGTCGTGGGCGTCGATGAAGGCACCGAGCCCACCGGTAGCGTAGTCCAGGAAGTGGACCGCCCGGCGGAATGGCGTGCCGGGTTCGAAGGACCCCCGCGCCGACCGCCACCAGGCGCTCGCCCCGCGGGGCGTCACGCGGGCGAGGATCTGCGCCAGCCAGAGGTGACGATGGCGGGGGTACCCGAGGAAGAGGTCGTCCCCGCCGTCGCCGGTGAGGAGCACCTTGGCCGACCCCGCCACTTCTTGGCACACTCTCAGCATGCCCAGGGCCGAAGAGCACGCGAAGGGCTCTGCGTAGGCGGAGACCAGCTCATCGACGCCCGGCCTGCCGGACGACGCCAGACCGACCACGCGATGCCGGATTCCCAACTCCGCGGCGGCCGCGCGCGCATCCGCCGTCTCGTCCTCCGGGTCACCGGGCGTGCCCACGGTGAAGGCGGTCAAGTCCGCCCCCAGCTTGGTCACGGCCCAGCACACCAGGCCGGAGTCGAGCCCCCCGCTCAACAGGGCGCCGACGGGGACATCGGCGTCGAGGCGTCGCTGTACGGCCGCGAGAAACAGGCGCTCGGTCTCCTCAACCGCTTCGTCGAACGTCGGAGCGCCGGTGGTTCGCACCGGGGGCGGCGTCCAGTACTCCTCGGTTTTCAGCACGCCGCCGTGCCACCGGACGATCGACGCTGCGGGTACCTTGGCGAGGCCCTGGTAGATGGCACGACCATCGGTCACGAAGCCGAACTCGAGATAGTCTGCGACCGCCGTCCCGTCGAGATCGCCGCCCCACCCACCGGCTCGCAGTGCGCGGACCGTCGAGGCGAAGGCGATGCCGCCGTCGGACGGCGCGTACACGAGGGGCTTGATCCCGAGCCGATCGCGCACCAGGTACAGGGTGTGATCGGCGTCGTCCCAGAGGGCAAACGCGAACATCCCCCGTAGGCGGGCGACCAGGCCGTGGATCCCCCATCGGCGGTATCCATGCAGCAGGACCTCGGTGTCCGTCCGACTACGGAAATGCGCGCCGCCGGCGGCGAGCTCCGCGGCCAGCACGCGAAAGTTGTAGATGGCGCCGTTGAAGACGACCCCCAGAGATCGGTCCGGCAACACCATCGGTTGCCGCCCCGCATTGCTGAGGTCGAATATGGCGAGGCGCCGATGACCGAGGACCGCACCCGGCCAGGATTCGACGCCCTCGCTATCGGGCCCACGCCGGGCCAGGGTGCGGGTCATGCGCTGAACCGCCTGCAGCGCCGTGGGCGGGCTCTGCGCCCCGACTACTCCGGCAATCCCGCACATAGCATACTCCTGGCAGCCAACCGCCCCATCACCTCGGACAACGTCTTCCCCCTGCCGCCGCGGACGATCCATTGCAGGCGCGCCAGCCCCGTTACCGTGAGCACCACATGCGGCCGGTCTTCCGGGTAAGGGAAGCGGGGTAGAGCGAACCGACCTAGCGCTCCCCAAGGCCGGACGCACTGCGAGGTAGCGTAATCGGGCACGGTCGTTAGGGCGGCACGGAACCCGGCCCGCTGGGCGACATCGAGCTCCCTTCGTCCGAACGCGCGCGGCTCGCCGTTCGGGTAACAGAACACGGGTACGCAGGCGTCGGTCTCCTGGCGGAGCCGACGGTACGATTCCTCGATCTCCCAGCGGCAGACCTCCTCGGTTTCCATACTGAGAATCGGGTGTGTCACGGTATGAGGACCGAAGGTCGCGCCGCGTTTCGCCACGCTGCGCACCTCGTCCCAGGTGATCGGGGCACACGCGGCCGGGGGGCGCTCGGATAGCTCCACGTCCAGATGCCGGGAAAGCGACGTGATCGTCGCTTCGCGCTCGGGTGCGGTGATCCACTCGAGCCGGCTGAGGAGGTCCTGCTGGATCCGCTCCCGCTCGGGCGGCGTCGACCAGCTATAGGGGCGCGTCTGGCCTCCCAAGTCGAGCAGGAGCGAGCAACGCTGCGTGTGCCTGAACAGATACGCGACGCGATCCCACCACAGCCAGAGCTGCCCGTCAACGAAGCCGGTCGTCACGAACAACGTCACCGGACAGTCGTACTCAGCGAAGATCGGCGCAGCAATGCGGGCGAACCCGGCGTATCCGTCGTCCACGGTGAACGCCACGGCGGGCGCTGCGGAGTCGCCGTCTGGCTCGTCGAGGAGCCTGAGCACCTCGGTCAGGCTGACCAGCCGATAGCCATGGCGCCGGAGGTACGCCAGGTTGTCACGCAAGGCGACGGGGTCGTGCCCCACCACCCCCAGCTCAGGGTCTGCGAACCGGTGGAGCGTGAAGATCGACACGAGGCCGCGCCCCACGGTCCGGAGCGTGGGCGCAAGGCGGTCGGCGCCCATGAGGCTCAGCAGGAGGCGGCGATACAAGCGTCGGGCGAAGGCCATGCTACCGCCGCACCACCCGTGAGAGCCACCCAGCACCAGTGCTCAGAATTGCCGCGACACCTGCCGGCAGGCGTCGGGGGGTGAACACCCAATCGTCCGCTACGTCGATGGCGTCTTTGCTGAAGAGCCGCTTGAAGTCCGAGATCCCTCCGACCGGGTCCCCCGAGCCGACGGTGCCGGCCGTGACGCCTCCCAGATCGAACCACGTGCCCCCGGTCCCCTTAGCCCAACCGATCAGGTCCCAGAACAAGGGGTGCACGATCCCCACGCGCTGCTGATCGGTCGGCCGGGTCGAGGCGCCGGCCAGGTAGCTCACGCTCTGCCCATTCCAGCATCCCCAGGCGAAGCCGAGCAGCGCCTCCGGTCCCTCCTTGTCCGTCCGGAACAGCCCGACGAGGCGAGAGGCATCCGGCATGCTGTCCGAGAGTTCGATGACGCCTGCCCAGTCCCAAAGCGCCTGGTACTCCCCCCCGGTGCGTGCGAACGTTTCGCAGGAGAGCGCTTCCATTCGACTTGCCAGCGCGCGATCGTCGATGAGCCGAACTTGGACCGGCAGCTTGGCGACCGCGCGAATCGCGCGCCGGGCCGTCGGGCTGAACGACGCAAGGATCTGATCCTCGCTGGGCTGCAGATCGAGCGCGAGCGTCCGCCCCCAATTCCGCGTCGTCGCCGCCCGCTCCATGCCATTGCGTTCGAGCAGCTCTCCAAGGGTAGCGCGCGTGTTGTCGTCCCGCGAGAACAGCTCGACGCTCAGCCGCAGCACGCGCGGTTGGCGACGGGCCAGGGCGACGAGCGCCTCGGCGGCGGCGGCCCAGGCGGCCCGTGGCACGGCTTCTCCGAAGCGCTCGACCCGCAACAGGCGAAAGCCCGGCAGCGCGCGGCTGGCGGCGGCGTACACGCCGAACGCCGCCACCCAGTCGCCGTCGGTGCCCCGGAGCGCCACCAGTTGCGAGGAGACGCCCCGGCGCACACGTGCCCATCCGGCCCGATGAGCCAGCGGCAACCGGATGCCGGCGTTGGCCAGCGCCCGCTCACACTCCTCCCATTGGGGCGAGCCCGCATCGAACACGTCGAAGCGTCTCGCCGGGGCGGCAGGGGGGGCGGAAGGAACCGTGCTCACGAGCCCTCTGCGACGAGGTAGGGACGCACCGCGACGCCGAGGTGGCGCCGCGCGTATCGCTGGAGCAGCCACACCCGGCCCAACCCGGCGACCACGGTGGCTACGGCCGCGCCCACGATACCAAACGTCGGTGTCAGCACAAAGGTGAGCGCCAGGTTGAGGACCGCCGTGCCGACGACCATGCGGCTCGCCGCCTGCTCGTGCCCCGTCATCGTGAGGAGGAACCCCGAGATGATTCCCAACGTCGCGCCCACGCCTGCTCCGGCGCTCAAGACCGCCAGCACGGGGTACCCGTCCGCGAAGGCGGGCCCGTACGCGCGCAGCACGAGACGGCCGGCCACCAGCAGGAGTGCCACCACCGGCAGGCTGACGACGGCGCACGCCTGAACGGTGCGGACCACGAGGCGCTGCAACTCGGCTCGCCGCCCACGAGCGTGCAGGTCGGAGACGAACGGCAGCACGACGAAGATGAGCGCCTGAGCGCCCAGCATCGTCAGCCCCGCGAGCTGACTCGCGGCACTGTACAAACCGGCGTCGCGGGGACTGAGCACCGTCCCGACGACCAAGATGTCCGACTGCTGCGACAGAATGAGCTGCGCCCCCGAAATCACGATGAAGCTGCGAATGGCCCTCATCCACTTGACGCTCTCGAACTCGGGCGTGGCGGCCACGGCCGTGGCCGGGGCAGCGCGGCTGAGCAGGAAGAGGCTGACCCCCAGGGCGACCGCCGTCGCCGCGGCGTTGAGGGCCACCGCCTGGCCCGCCGCAAGCTGTGCGCCGAGCCCCACGGTGACGAGCGCGACGCCGATGCCGAACAGGACCGGGCGGAGGACCTGCTGCGGGAGCTGCGCCTGCGGCACTCGTCGGAACCCCTGGAGCGTGCTGCTGCTGTACGCCAAGAGCGCGGTTACGGGCACGAGAACGCTGGCCGCCCAAACTCCGCCTTCGATCCCGGGGTGGAGGCTTCGCCGGAGCAACCAAGCCGCGATGCCTGCTAGGAGTGCGAGGCCAGTGGCCGTACGGCTGACCAGCCGGAAGCCATATAACCAGAATCCGCGAAGCAGCCCGTCCTGCCGCTGCCCGTCATACGCCGCCACGAACCGAATGGCGGCGGTGTCGAACTCGAGCTTCCCGATCAGGACGGCCACGTTGACCCATGCCAAGAGGTAGCTGTAAATGCCATAGCCCGTTGGCTGGAGGGCCCTGGCAAGTATGACTTGCACGACGAACGACACGATGGCGCCGCTCGCCGTCCCCCCGATCGACCACCCGGCGCCCTTGATCATCGCCGGTGCCACACCGAATCGCGCCCGCAGCGCCCCTAGATAGGAAAGCAGCCCAACCAACGGCGTGGGCCGCGCTACCTCGGTGCTGCCGCCTTCCACCTGGCTCACCTCCCCCACCATCCCGGCACTCGCTTCTCCGTCATCACGGGACAACGACAGATCGAGCCGCGAAGGCTCCCTGAGGCGATCTTGCCGGGGTGGACGAGCAAGTCGCGTGCCCAGTGCCGAACCCGTTCGGCCCCCGACTCCCTCGTCCTGTGCGAGTTGAGCCAGCATGGCCGAGCCACTGGTGTTGCGACGACGCGACACGTCGAACGAATCAGTGATTGCAGACGCCGGGTCCTGCTCTTGCATACCTCAAGCCAAACGTGGACCCTTCCTCCATCTCCCGGCCGCGCATCGCGCCTCGGGTCCTGGTTGCCCTCGCTCTGGGGATCGTAGCAGCGGCCACGCTCACTCCGATCTCAAATGGCACCGGGGGCGACGACATCCCATTCTGGTGTCTCGCGTGCGGCGACTACGCCCTGGCCGACGCGGCCGCGAACGTGGCCCTCTTCGTGCCCCTAGGATGGGCGCTCGCTCTCACCGGCGTGCCGTTCTTATCAGGTCTCGCGGTGGCCCTGGCGACCACGATCGGCGTCGAGTGGTTGCAGCACGCCGTCATCCCCGGTCGAGTCGCGAGCGTCGCGGATATTCTCGCGAACACGCTCGGCGGAATCGTGGGGATGGTTCTGCCACGCATCCACCGGTGGGTGGTCGAAACACGTCAGCGTGCCGCGGCTGCGTCGATCGTCTATGGTGTCCTCCTCATCGTGTGTCTCGGGGCGGGAGCGGCAACACAGGCAGTCCTCTCGGCCCGAACCCTCTACTGGACGCTACGAGAGGCCGACGGAGCGCCTTACGTGCCGTTCACCGGTTCCCTGAAAGACGTGCGGGTCGACGGGGCGCCGATCGCCCTCGACCGGTGGCTCGAGGTCCCGGCTGGGAAGGGCAGGGACATCGCCGTCGAGCTCACCTCGGGACGTCCCGACACGGGGCTAGCGTGCATCGTCATCGCGTGGATGCCGACCGGCCAAGGGTGGATTTGGTTGGAGCAGAGGGATGACGATCTCCACGTTCACTTCGCTTCCGGGAGCGACCGCGCCCGGCTGCGAGGCCATTCTCTGTGGCTCCGGCACGTGATGCCGGCGGCGGCCGGCGTGCCGGTGAGGATACAGCTCGCCGTGCGGCCATGGTCGTACCGCATCGCGCTCTCCACGAACGTTGGCAACGTCATTCGCGAAGGACGCATCGGCACCGGCGAGGAGTGGCGCCTACTGATGCCCGGCCTGCGAGAGTGGGGCCCGTGGGCCGGCCTCCTGACGGCTGGCTGGATGGCGGCCCTGCTCGGGCCACTTGGATATCTGGCGTCGCAGCGGTCGCGCGCGGCGGTGGAGGTCGCCGCCGTGGGCGCGGCAGGCGCCCTGATGCTGTTGCCGGTTCTGGCCCGGTGTGCCTGGCTGTCGGTCGCGGGCTGGTGCGGGGCGGCGGCCGGCTTCTTGATCGGGCGCCTGAGTCGAGGGCGGAGTGCGTCGGGGGTCTGGCTACCGTGACTGGGGGAGCGGGCCGCCCCAGCCGGGAAATCGCTGGGGTGCGGTCGTCGTCGGGTCGGGATGGGCGAGCGGCGCTGCCGGCGTGCTCGCCGTCACCGCTGCAGTGCCGAGCATGCGCGCCGTGCACCAGAGGAGCCCCAGGTAAACGTACAGGAACGCCAGCTTGCCGAACGAACCGAACACGCCTGCGATCAGATACCCGACCAGGGCGTACTCCAGCCACCGCAGCATCTCCGTGTCTGCGGGGAACGCCCGGCTCGCGCGACGGCGGGCCCTGCGCACGGTACGGACTACGCTGATGACGATCCCGAGAAAGAGTGCCAGCCCGGGTACGCCCGTTTCGGCGAGGACGTTCAAGTAGGTATTGTGCGTGTCCAAATACCCCAAGGCCGGATTGTAGCGGTACTGCGCGAATTCGTAGGCTCCGAAGCCCACGCCGGCCACGGGATGATCCCGTATAATGCGGCTTGCGGCCTGCAACACCGCAAATCGTTGCCGTGCGGATCCCTCGGGATCCATTTGCCCGATCGTCTCGAAACTCGTGCCTTTACTCAAGCCTTGCATGCGGTGCCAAAAGGAGGCGGGCGCCAGATACAGGGCAAGCCCTACGAACGCAGCGAGCCCCACGACCGCCCGTGGGCGTCGTCGCGCGAGCGCGATCGTCGAGGGCAGGGCCATGGCGCCCAAGGCGAGGAACGCGCCCCGAGACTGCGTGAGCACGATGACGAGGGTGAGAATGGCCGCACCTCCCAGTCCGATCACGCGGGCGGGGCTCCCGCGATTTGAGCTGGCCCATAGAGCCAGCGCCGGCCCGAGCAGCAAGATCGTATGGGCGGCGAGGTCATTCGGATTGCCATAGATGAACGGACCCACGGCGCGCCCAAAGAGGGTGTAACCGTGCAGATAGTTCACCAGGGTGGAGCGGGCCGGAAACAAGATGTAGCTCACCAGCACGAACATGATGAAAAAACGGATCTTGGCCCGCGTGCGCAGCGTGTTCACAGCCACGAGCGCCACGAGGAAGACCTTGCCATGCTCGGTGAGAGCGTCCCAGACCACCTCAGGGTAGCGGGTCATCGCATACCCCACGAGGGCCCACATCGTCCAGGCGACGAACAGGAACAGGAACGGCGGTACGCGAAGACTCCTGCCCTGCAGAAGCAGACTGCAAAGGGCCAGGACCATCACGACCGTCCCGACGGGGAGCCGGCCAGTGAGGATGGTGAACAGGTAGCCCAGCAGCAGGATGAACGTGGGCGTCCACTGCCAGGGGCGCTGTCCCGAAGGTTGCTCTGCTCTGATCGCCGTCATGTCCGTGGGCCGCAGGTGCGGACAGGCAGCATCAATTGGACTCTTCGCAAAGTTGGTTGAGAGCAGCGGTGTCGCGCCTTGCGGGCGCGGGCGACGGTCCTACTGGGTCCGCATAGCTCGTGCCAGGCCCTGGCTTGTCGGAGGGACTCGGCGCTCAGGCGGTGCCCCTAGCTACTGTGGCACGGATGCCACACCACTTCAGAAGTCGATCAAACTCTTTGGAAGCGGGCGAGCGAGCCGGCCGGCGTCCAGGTGGTCGAGCCACAACTGCAGTACGAGCGCGCGCCACAGCGCGGTGCTGTGGTCGCGGCGTCGCATGAGATGCTCGCGCACGAGACGGCGCACCGACGCGCGGTCCAGGACGTCATAGAGCCCGCCGTCCGTCGCCGAGAGCCGATCGAGCCGATGGCGCAGCGGCCCCCGGAACCAGGCACCGACGGGTACGGCAAACCCCAGCTTGGGGTGATCGAGGACCGCGGGCGGCACCAGCCCGCGGATCGCACGGCGGAAGACCTGTTTCCCCACGCCGTCGCGGATCTTCAGTCCCGCAGGCAGCGCGAGCGCGAACTCGACGAGCGCATGGTCGAGCAGCGGCACGCGCGCCTCGAGAGATACCGCCATGCTCACCCGGTCCACCTTGGTCAGGATGTCGCCGGGGAGGTAGGTGGCGACGTCGACCAGCGTCATTTGAGACACGAAGTCGCGGGCGTGAGCGGCGGCGAACGCGTCCGCCAGGAGGTCGCCGAACTCACCGTCTCGGGGCACGAGGCGGTGGGCGGCCATCCCGCCGTCGACGGGTGCAAGCGGGAACGAGACGGTGCCGGCGTATGCGGCTTCCCGGGACCGCGCGCGATCGAGCAGGCGGCCCCGGCCGGGCGCGACGTGCGGCAGCGCGCGCCCCACCGCGCGGAGTATGGAGCGTCCCCAGGCGGGCAGCGTGGGACGACGCAGGGCGTCGAGGTAGCGCGTGTACCCACCGAACAACTCGTCGCCGCCATCGCCGGACAGGCTCACGGTCACGTGCTGGCGCGCGAGCCACGAGACCGCGTAGGTCGGGAGGGCCGATGAATCCGCGAACGGCTCGTCGAAAATGCCGACGATACCCTCGATCCACCGGTCCGCGTCCGGTCGCACCACAAGCTCCGTGTGACGCGTGCCGATGGCCTCCGCGACGCGGCGGGCATGCGGTGCCTCGTTGAACGCCACGTCATCGAAGCCGATCGAGAATGTGTGCGGCTCGATCGCCGCACCACGGGCCATCAGCGCGACCACGGTCGAGGAGTCGAGCCCCCCCGACAGGAAAGCGCCGAGCGGCACCTCGGCTTCGAGATGGCTCCCGACCGCGGCTGCGAGCAGCTCGCGGAGGCGCTCTACCGCCGACGCTTCGTCGACTACCGGGGTCTCGGCGACCGCCGGGGTCCAGTAGCGCTGCACCGCGACGCCCCGTTCTGCGGACCACGTGAGGACGTGTCCGGGCGGGAGCTTAGCGACGCCGGCGAAGGCAGCCAGGGGATCGGGCACGTAGCCCAGGCTGAGAAACGCGGCCATCCCGCGATCGTCGAGCCGGCGCGGAAACCGATCCAGCGCGAGCAGCGAGCGTAGCTCCGAGCAAAACGCGATCCCGTCAGGCGTCACCCAGTAGCTCAGGGGCTTGATGCCCACCCGATCGCGCGCCAGCACCAGCCGCTTGGCGCGGACATCCCACAGGGCGATGGCGAACATCCCCCGCAGCCGCTCGACGAAGGCCTCCCCCATCTCTTCGTAGAGGTGGACGATCGTCTCGGTATCGCTCCGCGTCCGGAAGCGATGGCCGCGGCCGACCAGGTCGCGACGCACTTCGTGATGATTGTAGATCTCGCCGTTGAAGACGACCTGGACCGACCCGTCCTCGTTCCCGATCGGCTGCTGCCCGCCGGCGACATCGATGATCGAGAGCCGACGCATGCCGAGCGCGACCTCCGGGGCGACGAAATACCCGCTGTCGTCGGGCCCTCGATGGAGGATCGCATCGCACATGGCGCGCACGGTGCGGGCGGCCTCCTCGGCTCCGAGCGGCCACCCCGCGAATCCCGCAATGCCGCACATCGCGCTACGACTCCGCCCCGGCGCCCGACGCGAGCGACTCGTACGAGGTGCTCAACCGCTCGATGATACGACTCTCGAGGTGTTCTGCGTGGACGTAAGCCTGGGCCGCACGGCCCAACGCCTGCGCTCGCTCGGGCGCGTCCTGGACGGCGCGAAGGGCCGCCGCGAGGGCGTCGGGATCGCCGGGGGGAACGAGCACCCCGGTCTCGCCGTCGTGGACGGCGTCCGGCACCCCGCCGACTCGGGTCGCGATCACGGGCCGCGCGGCCGCCATGGCCTCGAGCACGGAATTGGGAGATGCCTCGGTCACCGAGCACAGCACGGACACGTCGAACAGGTGGTGGAGGTTGAAAGGCGGCGTCAGGGTACCCGGGAACTGCACACGCCCATTGAGCCGCAAGCCTTGCGCCAGGCCTCTGACGGCGGTGCGTTCGGGCCCGTCGCCCACACACACCAAGTACGCCCGAGGCATGTCAGCGGCGACGCGCGCGAATGCCCTGACCAGCGTGGCGTGATCCTTGTCGCGATCGAGGCGCGCCACGATGCCGATCACCAGCGCGTCCGCGGGCAAGCCCAACCGGGCGCGCCAGGCGGCTCGCTCCGCCGTCGACAATGTGACGAAGGCGTCCTCGGCGAGGCTGTTGGGGATGCAAATAATCTTCCCGGGTGGGACGCCATCCCGTCGCGTCAGCAGCCCGGCAACGCTGGGACTGTTTGCCAGCACACGATGGGCGGCGCGGTACGCCCATCGGTTCGCGATCGCGTGGGCCCAGCTCGTGGTCGGGCTCGACCTCCACCAGCGGCGGCTCGCCACCACGACAGGAACGCGGGCGAGGCGCGCCCACGGTACTCCGAAAATATTACTGTAGATGTCGTGGGCGTGAAAGACATCGATGTGCGCCTGGGCCAAAAAGCTGGCGAGGCGGATCCCCTGGCGCATCGCCCGCGGCCCGTAGAGACTGCGCAGCGGCAAGTGCACCAACTGCGCTCCGGCCTGCTGGTAGCGGGCGCGCAGCGGGCCATCCGCGTGCAGGTGGAAGACAGTCAGACGAAACCGCTCGGCACTGAGATGCTCGGCCCATCGAACCGCGTTGAGCTCCGTGCCGCCGATCTGGAAAGTGTCGATGCAGAACGCGAGCCGAATCACGGTCCCAGTCCCCGATCGTCAGGCTGCTGGGCCGGGGACGCGGTCCTCCGCTTCTGTCGCCGCCGATCGCGCCTCAACGGAGAACCTGTCCTTCAACCGCAGGAAGGGCTGCTCCACGAGCTTATAGGAGGCCAGGGCGCACAGAAAGGCCAAGACGAGGTTGAGGGGGAAGGCGTTCCAGACGGCGCTCCCATCCCGGTTCAAGAACGGCTGCTGCCAGAGATACAACGAGTAGCTCAGAACACCGATGAAGGCGATCGGTCGCCAATCGAGAAACCGCCCCACGACGCTGCTCGCATGGCGCATGCAATAGTCCAACGTCAGCGCGATGCCGAAATTCATTACCGGCTCGGCGATGACGTATGAGATCCGCGGGTGATACTGGGCGAGATTGGCCGCCAACGCCGTGAGCGGGACGAAGAAAAAGTAGCGCGACTCGAGGACGTGCCGATACCAGCTCTGCGTCCACAGCCAGCGCCGCTGGATGGCGAGGAAGCACCCGACGGCCAGCGGGTCTGCGATGGTGGGGAAGATCTGGTCGATCCCGTCGCGCCAATGTGGTGCGAGGTACCACACCAGGACCCGGACCGCCGGACTGGCGAGAATCACGGCCAGCACCACTCTCAACCCGCGCGTCACCCCCAATACGGCGAGCACCGCGGGCCAGAGGAGGTAGAACTGCTCTTCCACTGAAAGAGACCACAGATGACCGACAGACCAGGAACGCTGGAGATTGAAGTTGCTCGTGTACGTCGTCGCAAACAGCAGATCGTGGGGATTGAGGGCGATGATCGAGAGCTGACTACACACGGCGATCACGGCGATGAATGCGTAAGCGGCGGGGAAGATTCGGAACACGCGACGCAGATAGAAGTGTCGCAGCGAAATTGCCCCGGTCTTTGCCCGCTCTCTCAGGAGTAGATCCGTGATCAGGAATCCCGAGATAACAAAGAAGATCCGTACGCCAAAGTTCGCGAACTCCCCGAGCATCTCTAAGGATCGCGGAAAGTATCTCGTGCCGACCAAGTGCCCCAGGAGGACCAGCGCGATGGAAACCGCGCGCAACCCATCCAAGGTGGGAATTCGGCCCCCGCGCTGCTGCGCGGTGCTCTCCTCCCGTGGCGCGCTGTCTTGCCCGGGCGGGGCGGCGGTGCTCAGTGGGACCCCTTGCGTGTTGCTTGGGAGCGCTTGATGAAGCTGGCTCGTCGCGACGGAGACGCCGCGCTGCGAAGCGAGGTGACCGGGGGAGGGGTGACGACCATGACGACACTCCGCGACAGATCGAGGGCATCGGACAGGGCAGCCGGCCTAGTCGTGCCCCGCCACGTCCCCATGAGCAAGCGCAAGAGTCGTGCCGGGCGGGCCGGGACCGGGGGAGAGCGCGAGCAGTTCGCTGGCTGTTGCGCCCGCGCCCGCCTGTATTCGCTTTGACGAGTACCGCTCAGCAAAGCAGCCCTTCAGCGGAGTGGCATTTCCGCGATGAAGAGGTCGTACCGCGTCGAGCCGGTGCCCAGCATGTTGGAGTTGAAGATCACCACCTTGCCATCGGGGCTCGGCTCCCCGAACGGCATGGCCCAGTACTGACTGGCCGCGTTGGCTCCCCGAACGGCATGGCCCAGTACTGACTGGCCGCGTTGGTCGAGTAGTGGTGCAAGAGCAGCCGCGCGTCGCTGCCGTCGCTGCGCATGAGGCCGATGGCCAGAGTCCACAACGTCCCCGGCCAGGCGCCAATGTTGGAGAAGCCGCTCAAGAAGGACCACTGTTTCAGGAGGTTTCCCCCCAACTCGGCATCCGACTGGACCCAGTTCCCGGCGTTGTGCACGTCAGGGCCGCCACTGTTACTCATAACCTGCGTCCGGTTCACGGTGAGCCCCCCACTGACATCGTAGCGATCTTCGGCGAAGGGGGCGAACGCGTTGGCATTCACACTGATCCAGTGGCCCCGCAGGTCGGCATTGTGGAAGAACGGCGTCGCGATGGTTTGCGTCGGGCCGAGGGTGTTGGTGGACAGATCCCACAGCTTGACCGTCGTCTGGGCGTTTTCGAGAATCGCGTACCGGCCGTCGCGCTCCAACCGGGGCTCCATCCGCCCCGAGCCCAAGCCCGTGGCATCCGTATACGTGAAATACTGCCCCGTCTGGGCATTGAAGGCAAAGAGGACTTGGTTATTGACCACCATGCCGACGAACCAGGTATCGCTCTTGTCCTGTTGCAGCCACCCCCAGGCGGTCTGCCCCAAGTTCACCGGGAAGAACCCCGTGTTCTCCAGCGCCATCGTCGCCGTGTTGAACCGCACGAGCTGCGAGCCCGAGATGATGTACAGGATCCGCTCCTGCCCCGCCACGCTCGCGAACGACGCACTGAGATCGCGATTCGGTTGGACCGGCAGCTTACGGTAGTTCGAGAACCCCACGCCGCGCGTGAAGTCCACGAGCCAGTAGTTCGCCGAGCCTTGGGGGACGCCGAACACAAGGGTATGCGTATTGTTGTTCGGCCCCCATCCCCGACTGACCGAGTTCGATCCGTCGGCGTAGTCATGGCCCGCGCTGCCATTCGCCATGGGGGTGGTGGCGCTGGTGACCTTCCAGACCCTCACCCCGGTGACGGGGTCGTTGTACGAGAACCCGGCCGGCCGTCCGGGGACGTTGAGGGCTGTGTAGGCGGCCACATTCGGCAGCTGCCCACTCGCCACCGGCAAGAGCGTCGGGTCGGGTACGCTCCCGGCCGACACCGCCCCTTGCACGGCGAGGGCGGCGGTCCCGTTCTTCCCCTCGCTCGTGGCGGTGATCGTCGCCGCCCCCGACCGCACGCCGGTCACCAACCCGCTGGGGCTCACCGTGGCGACCGTGGGGTTATCACTCGCCCACGTCACGACGCGCCCGGACAATACGCCGCCCGCCGAGTCCCGCGACGTGGCACTGAGCTGCAGGGTCCCCCCGACCGGGAGGCTACCTGACGCCGGCGTCACCGCCACTGCGGCGACCGGTAGCGGGCTGAGGCCGACACGCTCGACGGCGAGGCAGCCCAACGAGGCACACGCCGCCGCAACAGCGGCCGCGGGAATCAGGGATACCAGGAAATTCGCTTCAGATCGTGATGGCACCGCACATATCCTCCCGCGACAGGCCACCAGCCGGACGTACGGCGAGTGCTGCGTCCCTACGCTGTGGGCGCTGACAGCGGAAACTCAGAAGAGAAGAACGGTTTCAGACCGGGTCAGCCCGTCCGGGCCGATCCGCGGTAGGGTCTACACTACAGTGCCTGAAAGGTAGCAGGTTCGACGAGCTTTGCGAGTTGCGTCACACCCGGTTGGGTCACAAGCGGTGAGCCGGGTCGCGGGGAGCAAGCAGGGGCCCGGGCGAGTGCACCCGGGCCCTTGGTGTGGCGGTGGTGAGCGGTCAGCGGAGTGGCATTTCCGCGATGAAGAGGTCGTACCGCGTCGAGCCGGTGCCCAGCATGTTGGAGTTGAAGATCACCACCTTGCCATCGGGGCTCGGCTCCCCGAACGGCATGGCCCAGTACTGACTGGCCGCGTTG
>WNGJ01001305.1_pt1 | contig 28339 bp, 20 predicted proteins | sample 5400611 | NCBI WGS metagenome assembly WNGJ01 (sample SAMN13153375, study PRJNA577476) | soil metagenome | isolation source: 40 cm soil or saprolite under Garry oak tree replicate 1 | place: USA:California | collected 2016-06-15
CTCGCGCGACGGCGCAACCTCGACCTGCGACCTGATACTCGATCTCTCGGGCGGCGTACCATTGTTCCCTGCGCATGGATTGCGTCCGGGATATCTGCGCGCCGATCCGCGCGACCGCGCCGCGGTCGAACGCGCGATTGCGGATGCCGGCAGTCTGGTCGGCACCTTCGACAAGCCGCGCTTCATTCACTTTGAAGAGTCGCTTTGCGCCCATTCGCGCTCCGGCATCACCGGATGCACGCGCTGTCTCGACCTGTGCCCGACCGGCGCGATCACGCCAAACGGCAATGCGGTCGTCATCGACGCCAACGTTTGCGCCGGCTGCGGCTCGTGCGCGTCGGCGTGCCCGACGGGCGCCGCATCCTATTCGTTGCCAAGCGCGGATGCGCTGATGCGGCGGTTGCGCACGCTGGTGCAGACCTATCGCAAGGCTGATGGCAGCGATGCCATCGTGCTGTTTCATGACGGCGAGCACGGTGAGGCCATCATCGATGCGCTGGCGCGGTTCGGCGCCGGCCTGCCGGCGAATGTGCTTCCCGTCCGCGTCAACGAAGCGACGCAGCTCGGACCGGAGATCATCGCGGCGGTGTTCGCCTATGGCGGCAGCGGCGTCACCATATTGACGCGCGCGAGGCCGCGGCACGACATTTCAGGACTTCGCCGGGCGGTCGAAATGTCGGACGCCATTGTTACTGCACTCGGCTACGGCGCCGGCCTCGTGCGCATCGTCGAGACCGACGATCCCGACCAATTGCGCGCCTCGCTCGATGCCGCGCCCGCTGGGGTCGCAACACGAAAGCCCGCCGGCTTTGTTCCGCGCGGCGCCAAGCGCAGCGTGCTTGAGACCACCTTTCGTGAACTCCACCTCGCCGCACCCGCCCCTGTCGACGTCGTGCCGTTGGCGCCCGGGGCGCCGTTCGGCGGCGTGAAGCTGAACGTCGAAGGCTGCACGCTCTGCCATGCCTGTGTCACCGCCTGCCCGACCGGCGCTCTGTCGGACAATCCCGACCGCGCAATGCTTCGTTTTACCGAAAGCCTGTGCGTGCAATGCGGGCTGTGCGAATCCACCTGCCCCGAAAAAGTCATCACGCTTGAGCCCCGCCTCGATTTCAAGGCATGGAACGCGCCGCTGCAGGTGCTGAAGGAAGAAGAGCCTTTCCTTTGCATTGCCTGCGGCAAACCCTTCGGCACCAAAAGCTCGATCGACCGCGTGCTCGCCAAGCTCGCCGAGAAGCACTGGATGTTCCAGGGCGCCAACGCCAAGCGTCTCGATGTCGTCAAGATGTGCGCGGATTGCCGCGTCGAAGCCGTGGTGAACGAGAGCTTCGACCCGCATGCGGCCCCGCAGCGCCCGCCAGTGATGACATCAGAGGATTATTTGCGCGCCCGCGGTGCGAAGAAAGGCGATCCGTTTGGATCGTAAGGAGCCCGTCGTGTCCGCCATCCATTCAAATCCGGCAACGCATGCGACCTCGAAGGCGGCCGGCATTCCCGGCGTCAAGCACGTGATCGCCGTCGCCTCCGGTAAAGGCGGCGTCGGCAAGTCCACCACTTCATGCAATCTCGCGCTCTCCTTCGCAGCCCTTGGGCTGAAAGCCGGCATCCTCGACGCCGATATTTATGGTCCCTCGCAGCCGAAGCTGTTCGGTCTGCGCGGCAAACCGCGCTTGGTCGGTCCACGCACGCTGGAGCCGATGGAACGCTTTGGCGTCAAGGTGATGTCGATTGGCTTCTTGGTCGAAGAAGACCTCGCCATGATTTGGCGCGGGCCGATGGTGATATCGGCCATCACACAGATGCTGCGCGAAGTGGCGTGGGGCGATCTCGATATTCTCGTCGTCGATCTGCCGCCTGGCACCGGCGACGCGCAGCTCACCATGGCGCAGCAGGCGCCGCTCGCCGGCGCAGTCATTGTCTCGACGCCGCAGGACATCGCGCTGATCGATGCGCGGCGCGCCATCGCGATGTTTCAGAAAGTCAACATACCGCTGCTGGGACTGATCGAAAACATGTCGAGCTTCTGTTGCCCGACCTGCAACCATGTCACCCCGATATTCGGCCACGGCGGCGCGCGGCGTGATGCCGAAACGCGGGGAATTCCATATCTCGGCGAGATCCCGCTCGACATACAGATTCGCGAAACCTCCGACGACGCCTCGGGCGCAGCAAGCAAGCCTGCCCCTCGCATCGTCATCGAGTGAGCCAAACGGAAGCCGCCCAACGGGCGGCCATTCGCTTAGCGCTTCGTCGTAGTCGAATAGACAAGTGATTGATCTTCAAAGCGCTCGATCGGGAGCTTGTTGACGCCGGCCGCGGCGTGCATTTCTTGCAACGACGTCATGCCCACGGGCCCGACAGGACGATCAAGCGAAGGCGAGTGCGACCGCAGCATGGTGGTTGCGACGGCGAGAAAAACGACGGCCGCGAATGCAGAAATAATCAGACGCTTCATGGAAATCTCCGTTTCCAGCCATGGATCTGTCAATGGAACCGGACGAGAAAGTTCAGCGATGGCGCTCGCAAAATATCGACAGCTTCAAATTTTCGATGCGAAGCGATTTAACCAGGACAACGCCAAATCTCGCAGCAAAGTTGGTTCCTTGAATGACAGGCAGCTTGGTAGCTCCAATCCAGGCGAAGGCATGTGACCTGCATCACAGCCGTCAGAATTATTGGCTGCTTGCCGACGGAGATGACATCCTCTCGAAACATCGGCCTGCCGCCGACGCCGATCCACGTTCGATTCAGCGCTGTCAGCGTCAACCATTTCCTTTCTCGATCGCGAAATCCTGCTTGATCAGTTAAGGTGCTCCACATGAAAGCGAGGACGCCAGGACTCCATGCTCAACCTGATGGTGTTCGAGTGCCAGGAGGCGCAGTTTCCCGAACGAGCGCAGACGCCCGGTCTACGCGCCCATGAAGACCATGGATGGTCACGTCGTCATCGCGCCGATCAGTCAAAAGAATTTCGAGCAGATGGCCGAGGCCATGCAGCGGCCCGACTTGAAGGATGTGCGGTTCTCAACAGGTCCCGCGCGTGTCGCGCACTGGATCGAACTGATGACCATCATCGAGCAGTGGACCGAGAAGCGCAGCGGCGTCGAGATCGAATCCCAGCGGTTGTAAATGGTAAATCTCAAAGAAGGCGACTCGTTTGGCCGCCCTCTTCATTTCTTCGCGCGGATCACTGGCACGGATGCCGGCGACCATCATAGCCCAGAAAGGTATCTGATTCCGGATCGTAGGAACGATGGCGCTGAGCGCAAGTGGACACGTCAGCATTGCCGTGCATGGAGGCATAAGCGTTGCTGCCGCCGGACGGTACCGGCGCCATGGCGCCGGAGGTCGTACCCGGCGAGGGTCGACCCGAATTCAGAACATCCGCGTTGGGATGATAGAATGCAAACGCGCCCGGCTCCTGGATCGCGGCCTGTGCGAATACCGGCGGTGCGATCATCAGGGAGAGAATTGCTGCAGCACCGATAATTTTCGTTCTGGTCATAGTTCTGGCTACTCCTTCCTTTGGTTCGCTCCGAGATTGGCGGCTTTTGAAAACCAAGACCTCCGTTCCAAATCCGCGAGATTCTCGAAAATGCGAATACTTTTCAAAAGCCGCATCCCACCCTTCCCGAGGCGGCTTACCCACGAAGTAGGTCGCCCATTTCGCTGCGCCACTAAATCTGGCTTTAGACCCGCTCACTTCGCGTTGATCAGCAACGGCAGATGTTCAGACTGTTGTCGAGTTGCCGATCGAGCTTCTGCTGCTCGGCATCGAACGTCGACATCTGCTGCTGTTCGCTGGCGACCGCGTCGGGGAATCGTCACCGAGCGCCATGGCAACCATCCGCGACGATGAAAATGACAATCTTCCGGTCACGGGCCATGGCGCCATCCAGCCCGCGCTTCACGGGTTTACGGGCTCCGCGGCCGCCAGCAGGGTGGCGTTGCCGCCAGCCGCCGTGGTGTCGATACAGACGGAGCGCTCATGCAGGTAGGCAATTGGTTTGATCACTTCCGACACCAATGGCACGATCGAGCCGGAACGCCGCGCGAGGGCGCGGCGCACGGCGCGCAGAGTGTCAATTTCAGCCGAAATCGCGACGCGCGAGAATCGCCTGCTCGTCCACGCCGAGGCACAAGACACGACCGCGCGGCGCAAGCCACAGCGTGTTGGCTTCACCGGTCGGCCCCGGCAGGTCCACGGGACCGAAGTCGATTGCCCCCGATGCCGACATGGCTTCGGCGCCCTTGCCGCGGAGGTGCTTTCTCAACACCGCGAGACGATCGGACTTCCTTGCCCAGCGTTCGCGCGTCGCATCCGGTATCCGTTCGACGAGGGCAGCCGCTGACACCGCCGAAGCCGCGGCAGCTTGCGCGGCTGTCGTTAGGCCTTTGCGGAAACGATGCAGATAGTGCGGGCCGCCGGCCTTGGGACCGGTGCCCGACAGCCCCTCACCGCCAAATGGCTGTGAGCCCACCACGGCACCGATTTGGTTGCGGTTAACGTAGATGTTACCGGCGTGGACACTATCGACTAGGTGCTTTGCGCGCGTATCGATGCGCGTGTGTAATCCAAAGGTCAGGCCATATTGCCTGGCATTGATATCCGCGATGACCCTGTCGATCTCGTCAGCCTCGAAGGTGGCGACATGCAGGATGGGACCGAATATCTCGCGTTCCATCTCGGCAATGCCGGACACCCGAAAAATGTGGGGCCCGACAAAACAGCCCTCGCGCGGTGCTTCAAATTTGGCAATCAGGCGGCCCTTTTTCTCCATCTCCGTGCAATAGGCCAGCAGCACCTGGCGTGCCTCCTCGTCGATGACAGGGCCGACATCGGTCGAGATCAGCGAGGGATCACCGACGTTAAGCATGGCAAGCGCGCCCTTCAGCATTTCGAGCGTCTTCTGCGCTACATCCTTTTGGACATAGAGGATGCGTAGTGCCGAACAGCGCTGGCCAGCGCTCTGGAACGCCGAGGCAACGGCATCACGCACCGCCTGTTCGGGCAGCGCGGTTGAATCGACGATCATGGCATTGAGCCCGCCGGTCTCGGCGATCAGCATGGCGTCCGGCTGCGCAGTTGCGGCGATCTGCCGTTCGATCAGGCGGGCCACCTCCATGGAGCCGGTGAAACAGACGCCGGCGATCCGCGGGTCCGCGGTCAGCGCTCCGCCCGCCGTCCCATCGCCGATCAGCGCCTGGACCACGTCGTTTGGAATCCCGGCCTGGTGCAATAGCTCGACGGCGCGTGCGGCGATCAGCGGCGTCTGCTCGGCCGGCTTGGCCACGACCGTATTGCCGGTAACCAGCGCCGCTGCGATTTGGCCAGTGAAGATCGCCAGCGGAAAATTCCATGGCGAGATGCAGGCGATCACACCGCGCGCGCGCGTGTCGTGCTCAACCTTGGCGGCCTGCCCGGCGTAGTAGCGCAGGAAATCGACGGCCTCGCGGACTTCCGAGACGGCGTCGGCAAGCGTCTTGCCGGCCTCGCGGGCGCACAGCGCGAAAAATTCCATCGCGTTCTGCTCGTAAAGATCCGCGGCCTTGCGCAGCATGGCGGCGCGTATCGGAACCGGTGTTTGCTCCCAGCCGGTCTGCGCCTTGATTGCGGCGTCGACCGCCCGCGTCACGTCAATCGCATTCGCCTCAACGACTTGGCCGACCCTTTCGCCGGGCCGGGCGGGATTGCGCATGTCTCGCACCGTGCCTTTGGCAATAGCACCAGCCACCATCGACCCGGCGTTCCAAAGATACGGCGCGGCGAACGGCTTTCTTCCGGCGTCGATCCGCGCCAGCGTCATGGGGTCGGTGAGATCAAACCCGCTCGAGTTGCGACGTCCGGCTCCAAAGATGCTCGCGGGACTAGGGATCGCCGGATTGGCGGCGGGGCCTTGCGTCATGACGGTCTCGAACGGATCATGCACGATATCTTCCGCCTCGATGGTCTTGTTGACAATCTGATGCACGAAGGAAGAGTTGGCGCCGTTCTCGAGCAGGCGGCGAACGAGATAGGCGAGCAGGTCGGAATGCGCCCCTACCGGTGCATAGATGCGACACCGAGTGCCTTCGCTCGATCTTACCGCTTCATGCAGCGCCTCACCCATGCCGTGCAGCCGCTGGAACTCGAAACTCTGCCTGTTTCCGGCCATCGCGAGGATGGCGGCAACGGTGTGCGCGTTGTGGGTGGCAAATTGCGGATAGATGCGCTCGGTCATGCCGAGCAGTTTCTTGGCGCAGGCAATATAGGAGACGTCGGTGTTCGGCTTGCGCGTGAACACCGGATAGCCGGGCAGCCCCAACACCTGCGCGCGTTTGATTTCCGTGTCCCAGTAAGCGCCCTTGACAAGGCGAACCATGATCCGGCGATCGAGCTGTTCGGCGAGCGTGTAGAGCCAGTCGATGACGAAGGCCGCGCGCTGGCCATAGGCCTGAACCACGACCCCCATTCCCTTCCAGCCCGCAAGCCGGGAATCGGACAGGACCTGCTCGATGACATCAAGGGAAAGATCGAGCCGGTCGGATTCTTCGGCATCGATGTTCAGACCGATGCGCGCATCACGCGCGGCAAGCGCGAGCGACAGCAAGCGCTGGACGATGACCGGAAGCATCGTATCCTTCTGGCTCGCTTCGTAACGCGGGTGCAGCGCGGACAGCTTTACCGAGATTCCTTGATTGCTGTCGCTGTCGTCATCGTCAGCGGCGACGCCGAGCGAGGCGATCGCGTCGGCATAGGCGCGATGGTAACGCAGCGCATCGTTCTCGGTACGCGCCGCCTCGCCCAGCATGTCGAAGGAATAGAGATAGCCTTTTCGCGTGAAGTCGCCCCCGCGCCGCATCGCCTCGCCGATATTGCGGCCGAGCACGAAATGCTCGCCCATTTCCCGCATCGCCGCGGACACCGCCGTGCGGATCAAAGGCTCCCCCAGCCGCCTAATCATCGCGCGCAGGGTTCCCTCTATGCCGTCCTCGCTGTCGTCGAGGACGCGGCCGGTCAGCATCAACGCCCATGTCGAGGCGTTGACGAAGACCGAGCTCGAGCTGCCCGAGTGCGACGACCAATCGTGGGGCGCGATCTTGTCGTGGATCAGATCGTCCATGGTTTTCGCGTCTGGCACGCGCAATAGCGCCTCCGCGAGGCACATCAGCGCCACGCCTTCTCGCGTCGACAGCCCATATTCGGAAAGAAACACCTCCAGCATCTGAACGTCGGACCGCTCGCGCACGGTGCGCACCAGATCGATCGCCCGCGTGGAGATCGCGGCACGTTGTTGGGCCGAGAGGTCGGCGAGCCCGACAAGGCGATTGAGCGATTGAGTCTCATCGGCAAGCGCATTGGCGCGAATTTCCGCGCGAATCCTGTCCAACGAGGATGATCGCATCTTCGCATCTCTCATTGACATCGATGCCTGCCGTCAAGATCCCAATAGACCAACCTCCTGGTCCATTCAATTGCCTTGGGTCGGCTGGATAAATTATCGAGAGAAATCAGATTCACCATGCTGCCGTCGATCCCGGCGCGGTCAACTCCATCCGGAAGTGCGCTGCCAGATGAAAAGGACTTAACGACGGCTCGGTCAAGTCCATCTCTGTGATCAAACATAAGAATATCTGTCAGCGTCATTCGGGCTGATCAATTGGTCTTTTTCAGTTATGACTGGCGTAAATGCGGACTGAGCCAGGACATGTCAGACGGTGGAGAAAAGCGGGAACGCAGCATGGATTTCATTGAATTGGACGGCGTCGGGCTACGCTACGAACTAAGCGGCAGTGGTGAGCGCACATTGGTGCTGGTTCACGAAATGGGCGGCTCGCTCGAAAGCTGGGACGACGTCGCACCACGGTTCGCGGAATCCCGCCGGGTCTTGCGTTACGACACCCGTGGAGCGGGAATGTCGCAGAAGGTGCGCGGCGAGCTTGGCATCGATACGATGGCCGGCGATATCGCTGCGCTGCTCGATAGGCTCGGGATTTCCGGCAAGGTGGCGCTCGCGGGCATGGCCGTCGGCGGCGCGATCGCGCTGCATTTCGCCGCCCGATATCCCGAGCGCGCAAGCGCCGTCGCGGTCGGCAGTCCGGCGACCGGCATCGCACCGGATCGCCGCGCCGCGGCCCTCGCCCGCATTGCACAGATCGAGACCGGCATGGCATCCGCGGTCGAGGACGCGATGCTGAACGGTTATGTCCCGGAGCTGCGCGGCGACATCAAGCGCTTTGAGCGGTATCGGGCGCGATGGCTCGGCAACGATCCCGCGAGTTATGCGACGGTCTATCGAATGCTGGCAGGCTTGGACATGCAGGACGACCTGACCAGGCTGCGCTGTCCTGTGCTCGTGATCGGCGGCAGTCTTGATCGCGTGCGCCCGCCGCCGCTTGCAGCAGCCGTCGCGCAGGTCATTCCTGGCGCACGTTACATCGAAGTCCGCAGCGGGCACTATATGGCGGTGCAAACGCCTGATATCATTTTCGATTGCATCGATGCATTCCTGAGAAACGCCGGTGCCTGATCGGACCCGACCCAACCCTCCACCGCACCAGGGCCCTCCCCCATGACACCGCAACCAGTTCGGCAGATTCCCGGCGTCTATCATCGCAAGATCGGAGATATCGTCGTCACAGCCATCAGCGACGGCTTCCTGGACGGTAACCTCGACGTCATGCGCAATGTCGACCTGGAAAAGGCGCATCAGATCCTTCGCGACGCCTTCCGGCCGGCGCGACGAACCAGCGTCAACACCTTCCTGATCCATTCAAAGGGACGTTTAGCGATCGTCGACACCGGGTCCGGCGATTATCTCCAGCCCACCGCCGGCTTCGTTCAACGAAACCTCGCGGCGGCCGGCATCGATTCGAAGTCGATCGATACGGTGTTGCTGACTCACATGCACCCGGATCATTCCGCCGGCCTGACCGACATGTCGAACGGGCAACGCCGGTTTCCGAACGCGGAACTGGTGATGCACGAGAACGAACTGGCGCACTGGTTCGACGACGGCGCGATGGCGAAGGTCGATGAGCGATCGAAGAAGCTCTATTTTCAGGCCGGCCGCGAGCAGGTCGCGCCCTACAGGAATCGCACACGATTGTTCAGAGAGGGCGAGGTGTTTCCCGGCGTTACCGCCGTGCCGAGCCTTGGGCATACGCCGGGCCATACCGCGTATCTCATCGCATCGGGCAACGATCAGTTGATGATCTGGGGCGACACCGTGCACGTGCCGGAAGTGCAAGCCGCGTTTCCCGAAGCCGGCATGGCCTTCGATACCGATCTCGCCGCGGCTGCGGCTTCACGTAAACGGATGTTCGATCGCGTGTCCGCTGAGCGCGTCCTGATCGCCGGGATGCACCTGCATTTCCCGGCATTTTCGCGGCTGGCGCGACGGGGCGACGCCTACGCTATTTGCCCCGAGGCCTGGGTTCACGCGCTGGATGCGGTCTAGCGGGCCCAAGTCCCTCGCGAAAACATCTCAGTAATGCGGGTCGTACATATGCGACTGAACGTGTGCCATCAGATCGTTTGGCACCGGCCCAACCGCAAGACCGCGCCTGTACGCAACCTCGGCGACAGCCGCAGCGATGTGAGCCGAGACCTCGCGGATCCGCGGCAGTGCGGGATAGAGGCTCCCCTGCTCGATATCAGCTTCGCTCACCAGTTGCGTCAGCATATGCGCCGCGGCCATGAACATCTCGTCAGTCACCAGCCGTGCGCCGCTCGCGATCGCACCAAGACCGACGCCTGGAAAGATATAAGAATTATTCCCTTGGCGAGGCACGAACATCTTGCCGTCGAACGCCACCGGATCGTACGGGCTGCCGCAGGCGAAAACCGCACGACCGCGGGTATGGCAATAGGCTTCCTCCGCCGAGCATTCCGCCTTCGAGGTTGGGTTCGAGAGCGCAAACACGATCGGTCGATGGTTGATACTCGCCATGGTCTGCAGCACCTCGGGCGTGAAGGCGCCACCGACCGCCGCAACGCCGATGATCGCGGTGGGCTTGAGCGTCCGGATCGCGGTCAGAAAATCGCCGATCGGCGCTTGATCATGGGCGTATCGAAGCTTGTGCTCCGTGAGGCCCGGTCGATTTCTTACCACCAGACCGCGCGAGTCCACGAGCCAGGTGCGCCGAAGCGCCTCGGTTTCGGACGCGCCTTGCGCCACCATGGCCGAGACCACAAGATCGGCAATCCCGGTCGCGGCCTCCCCTGCTCCCAGGAATAGCAATGTCTGGTCAGTCAATTTGCTGCCGGTCACGCGCAACGCCGATAGCAGGCCCGCAAGCGCCACCGCGGCGGTTCCCTGAATATCGTCGTTAAACACGGGTATTTTATCGCGATATTTGTGCAGAAGCCGGAAGGCGGAGTGATTGGCAAAATCCTCGAACTGCATCAGCACGCCTGGGAATGTCTCGCGTGCGGCGGTCACGAATTCGTCCACGAAATCGTCATACGCGGCGCCGCTCAGGCGCCTTTGACGCATACCGACATAATAGGGATCGTTCAGCAGGGTCTCGTTGTTGGTGCCGACATCCAGCATGACCGGCAGACAGAGCTCCGGGTGTATGCCGGCGCAGGCCGAATAAAGCGAGAGCTTGCCGACCGGAATGCCCATGCCGTTGGAACCGAGGTCGCCGAGGCCCAGGATGCGTTCGCCGTCGGTGACGACGATAAGCTTTGCCAGATAAGGCCAGTTGGCGAGCAGTTCGGCGATGCGCCCACGATCGTTGGCTCCTATGAAGAGACCGCGCGGCCGCTGGAAGATATGGCCAAACCGTTGGCACGCGAGGCCCACTGTCGGTGTGTAGATGAGTGGCTGGATTTCATCGATATGGTCGCACACGACGCGGAAGAACAGCGCCTCATTGCGGTCGTGCAGCTCGTTGAGCGCCACGTATTTTGCCAAGTCGTTGGGCAGCATGCGCAAATTAGTCAGGATCCGCGCGACCTGATCCTCCATCGAAAGCACATGCGCCGGCAACAGGCCTCGCAACCCCAACGCGTCGCGCTCCTGCTCGGTGAATGCGGTACCCTTGTTAAGCAGCGGATCGCGCAATAGGGCCAAGCCACGCGGTGTATCGGAAGCTGGTGAGCGAGCGCTCATCCGTTTCGGCATGCCCATGACATCCCCTCCCAAGAGCCGACTGAGCAATTGCGAAGCAGCGTCAGCCGAATACGGCAGGATACTTGGATTATGATCAAAGCCGAAGAAAAATGTTCATGGCCAGCACGCCTGAAGCTGCAGCACCCACTGAGCAGTCGCAGCATGAAGCCAGTCGATATCGGCCAAAACCCGTGGGGATCGCACGCATTGCGACAGTTTTACTGACGCGCGGACCTATCGAAGAGGCGGTGTCGAGCGCGCTGGGGCAGCTCCGGCGTAAGCACTGCATGAATCGGCAGACCAGGAGATCGAGCGATTAGGTTTTGTCGTTGGCGCGCTGGCATCACCCCCGGTTCTCGACAAATCAAACGCGCGAGCGGCATTGAGCCGAACTGCCAATGATGATCAAGCAATCGATCGAACAGCACCGCGGAGTCGAAATCGAGTCTATTATCAACGCCGCCAGTGTTGCCCGTTCCAGGTTAATCGCGATGGCCGATGCAAGGATTCACAACACGGCTGAAAGAGGCCGTCAGATTTTAGACGAGCGGATCGGCGAGTGGAAGTCAGCGCGTTATTCCACTCGACCATAGCAACGGCCAAGTGCACGATGATGAGCGCGCCGCCACATTTGCGCCGCCCGCTGCGACCAAGGAAAATCTGCTCGAACACCATTACCGACATGGTGCTGCGGGTGTCATCGAGATGCAGGATACCTTACAATCAAACATGGTCACAGCTTACGCCGGCAGCGCTCGCCGCCGGCGCAAGCTTGTGCAAGGCTGCGGGATCAGGCCGCCTTGGATTTCGCCACATGGGTGGCGATCGCATCCATCAGCGCCGGCGACAGGCAGTCATAGGGCTCAAGCCCGAGCTCCTTCAGCCGCGCGCGGATGCCGGGCATCTCGTCCGGCTTGACGCCGGACTCGATCACCGACGACACGAACGCCGCAAAGCCCGGTGCCGCGGAACCGGCTTCCTGGAACAGCTCGGGATGAATGAAGTCGAGGCCGTAGAACGGATGGCCCTTGTTCTCGATGCGGCCGTACATATGCGTGCCGCAGACCTTGCAGGCGTGGCGCTGGATCGCCGCGGCGGCGTCGACCACGTGCAGCTTGTCGCCGTTCTCGAGCACGGTCACGCTGTCCCGCGGCACCACCGCGACCACCGAGAAGATGGCCCCGTCGGGCTTCCAGCATTTGGTGCAGCCGCAGGCGTGATTATGGGCGACATCGCCCTTGATGCCGACCTTGACCGGCTTGCCGTCCTGGCATTTGCAGACCAGGGTGCCGCCGGCAAAGCTGCCTGACCCCTTCTTCACGCCGCTGTCAACCGATGGGTGGATATGAACAGTCATGGGCCATCCTCCTTGTGTTTGACGTTTTGATTTAGAACACGACGACCGAACGGATCGACTTGCCCTCGTGCATCAGATCGAAGCCCTTGTTGATCTCCTCCAGCTTGAGGACGTGCGTGATCATCGGGTCGATCTCGATCTTTCCGTTCATGTACCAGTCGACGATTTTGGGCACGTCGGTGCGGCCGCGCGCGCCGCCGAACGCCGTGCCCTTCCAGACCCGCCCGGTCACGAGCTGGAACGGCCGGGTGGCGATTTCCTTGCCGGCTTCGGCGACCCCGATCACCACCGAGACGCCCCAGCCACGGTGGCAGGCCTCCAGCGCCTGGCGCATCACGGTGGTGTTGCCGGTGCAGTCGAAGGTGAAGTCGGCGCCGCCGTCGGTCAAGGTAACCAGATGCTGGACGATGTCGCCACCGAGCTTCGAGGGGTTGACGAAATGGGTCATGCCAAAGCGGCGGCCCCATTCCTCCTTGCTGTCGTTCAAGTCAACGCCGATGATCTTGTCGGCGCCGACCATCCGCGCGCCCTGGATGACATTGAGCCCGATGCCGCCGAGCCCGAACACCACCACATTCGCCCCCGGCGTGACCTTGGCGGTGTTGACCACGGCACCGACCCCCGTCGTCACGCCGCAGCCGATGTAGCAGCTCTTGTCGAACGGCGCGTCCTCGCGGATCTTGGCCACCGCGATTTCCGGCAGCACGGTGAAGTTCGAAAACGTCGAGCAGCCCATATAGTGGAAGATCGGCTTGCCCTTGTGGCTGAAGCGCGAGGTGCCGTCCGGCATCAAGCCCTTGCCCTGGGTGGCGCGGATCGCGGTGCAAAGATTGGTCTTCTGGCTCAGGCAGCTTTTGCACTGCCGGCACTCCGGCGTGTAAAGCGGGATCACGTGATCGCCCGGCTTCACCGAAATCACCCCCGGTCCGACCTCACGAACAATGCCGGCGCCCTCATGGCCGAGGATCGAGGGAAAGATTCCCTCGCTGTCGAGGCCGTCAAGCGTGTAGGCGTCGGTGTGACAGATGCCGGTCGCCTTGATTTCGACAAGGACCTCGCCGGCCTTCGGCCCCTCCAGATCAAGCTCGACGATTTCAAGCGGCTTTTTCGCTTCGAACGCGACAGCGGCGCGTGTCTTCATCTGTCACCTCCCTCAAAAATATTGCTTGAGTTCGGCCGTTCGCTCTTTCGAGATTTACGTTCGGTCCGAACTTCTCTTTTTGCCAATCGCTTTGTTCGGGGCACGGCCGCGACGTCGGGTGCTGGAACCCGGACGGGTATCCGTGTTTGCCACCGGAGCATTGCACGCTTGTGCCGGGCGTCAAGGCGGCGATTTCAAATCTCTTGATTTTGATCTTGGACCAATCCCACCATTGAAGCAAATGCACCGCGTTGCGGCGTGCTGCATCGCGGCGTGAAAGCGTGCAACTTGTTCTGAACATGCGACGGCCGCAATTTGCGGGCGGCCCACGCGATCAGGTCAGGCTATGCTCGATAGCCAAACGCACGAGTTCGGCGGATGTACGCACGCCAAGCTTCTGGCGCATGATCGAGGAGGTGTTGGCAACCGTCTTGTAGGAGGAGTGTACCAGCCAGGCGATCTCGGAAAGACTTTTTCCGTTGCTGAGCAAGCGCAATATTTCCATCTCGCGCGACGTCAGTTTGGACAGCGGGCTCCGGGCGAATGCAGGTCCTGCGAATGCAATGCTTCGCGCGATCGCCGGGGGCAGGTAAACCCCGCCATTCCCCACTTCACGGATGGCCTCGACGAGGTCACGCGGATCTCCGGACTTTGAGACATAGCCCTTGGCGCCGATTTCGATCGCGCGCGCGGCGAATGCCGGATCGTCGTTCATACTGAACATGATGATGCGCGCGGACGCATCGCGCCCCAGTATGCGCCGAGCCAGTTCAAACCCCGACACGGTCGGCAAGTTGATATCGAGAACGCAGATATCGGGATGCTCCGACATAAACACACGCTCGCCGCTCTCCGCGTCGGACGCTTCCAGCATCACGATCTCCGGGTCCTCGGCGAATAATGCACGGCAACCGGAAGCGACGATGCGATGATCATCAACAATCAGAACGCGCATCGGCAGTGGCTCCAAATACCCGCAGCAATTCGCGTTGTTGCAGCGCATCAAACCGAACAACGGAAGCATCCGGCATGGCGCCTTCCCGATCCGGTTATGCGTCTGAAGCGTAATTGCTGTACGGTTCAATTAGATAGCCGCCTTTTTTGTCTGTCAACGCTCCTCTTGAAGTGCGGCACGGTATCGGACAGAAGTTATGTGGCAGAAACGATCGTTGCGCGCCCGGCTCAACATGCTGTTGGCGCTGGTTCTGACGCTTGGTCTGGCCATCAACATCGCACGGTTGGTGCTGGACGCCGCACCCCGTGTGCAGGCCGAGGACCAAAGCGTCATACGATTGGCGCGCGAATTTATCGAAACCCTGGTCGTCGGTCTGAATGAGACGCCAGACCCTGAGGCGAGGCTTAATCAGATTGTTCGAGACCTCAACCGCCTGCGCCACGTCAGCATCGCGCGGCAGGCCGATGCCGGCGATGCCAGCCATTCGACGGCCGACGACCGCTCCGCCGAGGATCGCGAACCGCATTCGTTGCCTGCCTGGTTCGTTGCGCTGGTTCATCCGGAAAAGACGGCCGTGAAGGTCCCGATTTCCATCAATGGGAAACCGGGATCGTTGGTGATCACCTCGCATCCGAACGACGAGATGACGGAGATTTGGGACGGGATCGTTACCCAGCTCCAGGTCGGTTCCGCGATCGCCTTAGCGCTTTTTCTGATTACGATGATGGTGGTCAACCGGGCGTTGGCGCCCATTCAGACGCTTTCGGAGGCCATGACGAAGATCGAAACCGGTGACTATGGCACCCGCGTGAAACCGGATGGCCCGCCCGAACTGGCTGCGATTTGCGCCAAGCTGAACCATCTCGCCGCCGCATTGGGAAATGCCGTTGAGGACAAGAGGCGTCTGGCTGAGCGCGTTGTCTCACTGCAGGATGTCGAGCGCAAGGAGATCGCTCGCGAACTGCATGACGAATTCGGACCCTATCTGTTCGCATTGCGCGCGCATGCCAGCGCGCTGATGCGGATCGCCGACGCTCGCGAGCCGAACACGGATGCCCTGCGGAAGCATGGCGGCGCCATATTGGAGCAGGTCAATGCGTTGCAGCAATTCAATCGGCGAGTGCTTGAGAAGCTGCGGCCGGTCGGGCTGACGGAACTCGGCCTTCGCGATGCGCTCGGTGCTCTCCTGCGCCTATGGGGTGAGTCTCATCCCGATGTGACCATTGAAACGGCGATTTCGCCATCGCTCGGCGAGTCCGGAGAGACGGCCGATTTGACGATCTACCGCGTCGTTCAGGAAGCTCTGACAAATGTCTTCCGCCACGCCGGTGCGACATGTGTCAACGTCACCATCGAACCTGCGGAACAAGCTTCGGGAATAACGCGCGGTGGATGCGCTCGTGTGCGTGTGCGCGATAACGGCCGCGGAATGAGGCCAGACCATAGGCTCGGCCTCGGCCTGACTGGAATGCGCGAGCGGATATTGGCATTGGGTGGCACCCTTACCGTCGCCTCCGGCGACAGCGGCGTCACCGTGGAAGCTGTCGTTCCGACCGGCGAGCGCTGCTAGAAGCAAAAGACTGCCAAAGCTGCAGGACAGACGCTTGGCAGCCGGACTTGCAGATGGACCCAGCCCTCAGGCGATGAGCTGCATTCGGGAATTCTTCCCGGACTTACCCGGGAAAAAGGCCGCGAGCGAACCGGACGTTTTTTTGTGGCCCGGGTGCCCTGACCCACTAGTATCGCCTGCGTCGAACCGGCGCGCACCAGAACAGCCGGCGCGGAGTGGGATGTACGGATGGGCGCTCGATTCTTGTTGGTCGTATCGATGCCGCTCTGTCTGCTTCCTGGCAATGAACGGGCCCATGCCCAAAATGCGCCCGGGGCGCCCCAGGCGCTGCCGCCCATCGTGGTGTCTTCATCCGCGCCAAGCGCGAAGCCCGGGCGGCCGAAAAATGCGACTCGGACCGTGCGACCCCCCGTGCCGAGGCTCGTGGTGTATCCGACCTCGCCCATCGCGGGCTCCGGCATCGATCCCGACAAAGTTCCGGCAAGCGTCAACGTCGTCGACACCAATCAGATTGCGCGCACCGGTTCGCTGAATATCGCCGATGCGCTGCAGCAGCAGGTGCCGGGCATCATTGTCAACGAGGTCACCGGCAATCCGTTTCAGCCGGACGTGCAGTTTCGCGGCTTCGTCGCATCTCCCGTGGCCGGAACGCCTCAGGGGTTGGCGGTCTACCAGAACGGGGTTCGCATCAACGAGGCGTTCGGCGACACCGTCAACTGGGATCTGATCCCAACCGCCGCGATACGCTCCGTCACCGTGGTGACCAACAATCCGGCCTTCGGTCTCAATGCGCTGGGCGGGGCGATCAACGTGCAGATGAAGGATGGCTTCAACTATCATGGCGCCGAGATCGACACCATGGGCGGTTCGTTCGGCCGCATCCAGAGCTCGGCCCAGTGGGGCAAGCAGGTGGATAATTTTGCCGTCTACGGCGCCCTCGAAGGCTTGCACGATGGCGGGTTTCGTAATTTCTCGGCTTCGACCGTCCGCCGCTTCTACGGCGATGTCGGCTACAGGAACGACACCAGCGAATTTCATCTCAATATGGGTTTGGCCGATAATAATTTCGGCGCGGCCACGACCGTGCCGGTTGAACTGCTGCAGCAATATTGGGGTGCGACCTACACCACGCCGCAAACCTCAACCAACCGCGTCGGCTATCTCAATCTGACAGGCAAGGTCGAGGCCACGCCGAGCTGGACGATCGAAGGCTCCGCGCATGTCCGCGTTTTCGACCAGAAGATGCTGGATGCTAATCCGACCGGCACGCGGCCGTGCGATGCCGATGCGACGCTGCTTTGCTTCGGCGACGTCAACGCTTTGACTGGATTCCAACCGCCGGCCAACGGTTTGAATGGAGTCCAGCTCGCCAATCCTTTTGATACGGGCGCCGTACTGGGGGAGAGGGATCGAACCACAACCCATTCGACGACGATCGGCGTCTCGTTGCAGGCGACCAATGACGACCAGCTGTTCGGTCACAATAATCATTTCGTAGTCGGGACCAGTTTCGATTCCAGCGTCAGCCGTTTCACGGCCAGCGCCGAACTGGGTACGATCGGTTCAAACTACGTCGTCAGCGGCAGCGGCATATTTCTTGGTCAATCCGGCGATCCCGTGTCAATCGGTCCGGTCGCGCTTCGCACCACCAATCAATATAGCGGGCTTTATGCGCTCGATACGTTCGATGTCACCAATGCATTCTCGATCACTGCGGGCGGCCGGTTCAATGCCGCGCGCATCACGCTCGAGGATCAGATCGGCAGCGCCCTCAACGGCAACGAAGCGTTCAATCGCTTCAATCCAATCATCGGCGGCACCTATAAGATCACTCCCGGATTGACGGCCTATGCCGGCTATTCCGAAGCCAACCGCGCGCCAACCCCGCTTGAGCTCGGCTGCGCCGACCCGGCGCACCCCTGCATCGTCGCCGCATTCCTGGTCTCCGACCCGCCGCTGAAACAGGTGGTGTCTCGCACCGTGGAGGCAGGCCTGCGCGGCACCAAAGACCTGAACATCGGCACGTTCGGATGGAAGCTCGGGGGTTTCCGCTCCGATAACACAGATGACATCCTGGCAATTCCCAGCCCCGTGTTGCAGGGCTTTGGCTATTTCCAGAACGTCGGTTCAACGCGCCGCCAGGGCATCGAAGCCCAGGTAAGTCTGAAGTCGTCTGCCCTGCAATTATATGCCAGCTACGCACTGGTGGACGCGCGTTTCCTCGATTCTCTGCAGGTCGGCTCCAACAGCCCCTTTGCCGACGTCAATGGCAACGTCCAGATCCTGCCCGGCAATCGAATCCCTGCGATCCCGCGCAACCGGATCAAGGCCGGCTTCGATTACTCCGTGACCGATGCGTTCAAAGTCGGAGGCGATGCGCTGTTCGTCAGCAGTCAATATTTTGTCGGCGACGAATCCAATCAGGCGCGGCGGCTGCCTTCCTACGCGGTGTTCAACCTGCATGCCTCGTACCAGATCAACAAGACATTCCAGATCTACGCGCGCGCGGACAACATCTTCGATAACCGATATGCAACCTACGGCACGTTTTTCGATACCGGCGCCGTTCCCAATTTCGCCAATGGCGGCACGGAATTCACAGATCCACGGTCGGTCAGTCCGGCGCGGCCACGCGCCTTCTATGCGGGGTTAAAGGCAACCTTCTGAAATCCAAACCAGCCCAGCGCCAACGCCGCCGACATCCAAAGCACAACAATTACAATCATTCCGGCCCGGCTGACCGGACGTTGCCCCGCTGTGTCCGCGATAGCGCGATACTCGACCATGATCTCCTTGGGGATCAGCCAGATCACAAGCCAAATGCCAAGGGGCACGATGATCAGATCGTCGAGATAGCCCAGCACCGGTATAAAGTCTGGAATGAGATCGATTGGTGACAGCGCGTACCCGGCCACAGCAATCGCGAGGGCCTTGGCATGCCAGGGCACGCGTGGATCGCGCGAAGCGAGATAGACCGCGTGAACGTCTCGTTTGAGCTGGTGCGCCCAGTGTTTTATGCGCGAGAACATGACGGGTTCTTAAAGGGTCGGGCACGCGGCGACAAATCTTTATGACGACCCGACTCCGAGCCGGTGCCTGCGTTGCCTTGACTCATCGGCGCCCATCCTCTTCTCTTGAGCGGTCTACCCGCCTTGAGCGGTTACCCTTGGGCTCAGGCTGGGAGAATCATCGTGGCCGTCCAACAAAAGATGTCCCCGACGCACGAGGCACCTTATCGCGGCTTGCGCGTGCTGGATTTCGGGCAGGGCATCGCATCCCCTTACTGCGCGATGTTGCTCGGCGTTTACGGCGCCGAAATCATCAAGGTCGAGCCGCCGGAGGGGGACTGGTCGCGTTACCTCGGAACCACCTATGGAAGTCATACCGCGTTGTCTGCCGTCTATAACAGAGGCAAACGGAGCCTGTGCCTCGATCTCAAGCACGAAGAGGGCATCGCGATCGCAAGACGGCTCGCCAGGGATTGCGACGTCCTCATCGAAGGCTTCCGGCCCGGCGTCGCCGAACGCCTCGGGATCGGCTATGAGAATTTGGCCTCCGACAATCCGGGCCTGATCTATCTCTCGGTCAGCGGCTTCGGTCAGAGCGGCCCTTATGCGAGGCGACCGGGTTCGGATTCCGTGGCGCAGGCGTTTTCGGGCCTGGTTTCCGTGAACGTCGGCAACGACAAAACTCCGCACCGGGTTGGCACGACGATCTCTGATGTCGCGACCGGGGTTTACGCCTTCCAGGCTATCGCAACCGCCTTGTTCGCGCGCGCGACCGTTGGCACCGGCCGCTGGATCGATGTCAGCCTCACGCAATCGACGGCCGCGCTGCTTGGCCACAAGGTCGCCGAATATGTCCTGGAGGGTGGCGCCCCGCGCGCGCTCAATGTGCCCGCGGGCTCCTACCAAACGAAGGACGGCTGGCTCATGGTCACCCTGGTGAGCGAGCCGCAGTATAAGCGCCTCTGCGCGGCGATCGACCGGGAGGATCTTGCCAGCGATCCGCGTTTCCTCGATTTCGCCAAGCGTGCCGACTCGGCCGACGCACTGATCCCGCAGATGCGCGAGGTTTTCCTGACTCAAACCAGTGAAACCTGGCTAACCAGGCTGCACGCGTCGGACATCATCACCGAACGAATCCTCACGCCCGGCGATTGGCTGCACAATGCTCACGTCGAGGCGACCAAGGCAGCGGTTTGCCAGGATACATCAGGCGTTGGTTTGGTGTACTCACCGCGCACCCCGGGCTTCCCTGGCTTTTCCGAAGACAATCTGCGCCCTGCGCCGGGTATCGGGGCGGATAGCCGCGAGGTACTGCGGGATGCAGGGTTTGACGGCAAGGCAATCGACGATTTGATCAAGGCTGGCGTCGTCCGCACCTCCACACGCTAGACCAAACCAACCGGAGACCAGGGCGCCATGGCTGCCAAACTCGTTCGCTACACCGTCTCGGATGCGATTGCGCAGATCACACTCGACCGCGCGCCGGTCAATGCGCTGAGCATGCCATTGATAGACGCGCTGCTGGACGGGCTGAAGAAGGCGAGGAACGACGCAGCGGTGCGCGCGGTGATCGTCTGCAGCGCGCACAAGGTGTTCTGCGCCGGACTCGATCTCGACATCGTGCGCGGCAAACGCGGCACCGAAACCAAGCTTTTTCTCGAGCGCCTGTATTTTGCGCTTAACGATTTGCAATATCGGATGGGCAAGCCGACCATCGCAGCCATCGATGGACCGGCGCGCGCCGGGGGCATGACCATCGCGATATCGTGCGACATGATCATTGCGGGCGAAGGCGCAACGTTCGGCTATCCGGAAATCGATGTGGGATTGATTCCGGCGCTGCACTTTGTGCAATTACCGCGGCTGGTCGGCAAGCATCAGGCGTTCGGCCCACTGTTTCTTGGCGATTCCTTCGATGCGTCAACCGCGTTTCGCATGGGGCTGGTCAGCGAAGTGGTGCCCAAGGGAACCGCGCTCGAGCGGGCGCGAACCATCGCGCGGCGTTTCGCGGAAAAGTCGCCTATCGTCATGAAAATAGGCCGCGATGCCTTTATGCGGGCAATCGATGCGGATTATCGCCGCGCGATCGAAAATGCGGCCGAGAGCTTTGCACTGGTGGCGACGACTCAGGATTGCCAGGAAGGGCTTGATGCGTTTGTCGAGAAGCGATTGCCCAAATATACCGGGCGTTGACGGCGAACGGCCGGATTAAGTTTGTGGCGATCTAACTTTGGGATCGCCCTGGATCAACGCCCCTTCGGTGACGAGCTGCTTGATGTCGCCGTCCGAAAAACCGGCTTCGAGAAGGATTTCGTCGCCATGTTCGCCGAGACCCGGCGGATACTGCCGGATCGAGGGCGGCGTCTTGCTCCAGGTCGCCGCAGGGCCGGCGACGTGGAGCCGACCTTCGGTCGGGTGGTCGATGGACTGGATTAGCCCAACCGCGGCCAGATGCGGATCGTCGATCAGACTGTCGAGGTCGTGCAGCGGTGCATGTGGAATGTCGGCCTTTTCGAACAGCTGCATCCATTCGGCGGTGGTGCGGGTCTTCATGACGTCGGAAAACCAGCTATAGACATAATCGTAGTTGCTGGTGCGTGACGTCATGCTGCTCAGACGCGGATCGCGCCGATCGTCGTTTTCCTGGCCGATCGCGTGGAAGAACGCGGTCCATTGTTTGTCGGTGTAAACCAGCGCGCAGAGATAGCCGTCGCTGGTCTGGTAGGGACGCCGGTCGGGTGAAAGCAATCTCGAATAGCCGGACGGTCCGATCGGCGGCTCGAAACTGCGTCCCGCCATGTGATCGCCCAGCACGAACTGGGCCATGGTTTCGAACATCGGGATCTCGATGGACTGTCCCTCGCCGGTGCGGTCGCGATGCAGCAAGGCGGCCAGGATCGCATGTGTGGCGTTGAGACCGACAATACGATCGGCCATCGTTGCCGGCGAGAAGCGCGGCTCGCCCGAGATCTTTCCGGTCAGGGCCGGTAGCGCCGTCATTCCCTGGATCAGATCGTCATACGCCGGTCGTCCCGCGTAGGGGCCTTCCTCGCCAAAACCGTGCAGACTGACGTACACAAGCCGCGGGTTGAGAGCGAGCAGATCGTCCGCACCGAGCCGCAGGCGGCGCATCGCGGCCGGCCGTACATTATGAACGAACACGTCGGCGGTCGCCGAAAGCCGCAACAACGTCTCGCGGCCGCCGGTCTTTTTGAGATCGAGTACGATCGAGCGCTTGTTGCGGTTGCCCTGAAGGTACATCGCTCCCATCTGAGGATGGCGCATCGGCGCCGCGTACCGCATGACGTCGCCTTCCGGTCCCTCCACCTTGATGATATCGGCGCCGTAGTCGCCGAGAAGCATGGTGGCATAAGGCCCCATCATCACGCTGGTGAGATCGATGATCTTGATCCCGGCGAGGGGACCTACTGCTGTGGGGACGGTGGTTTCTTTCACGAAACGCCCGATCAATGGCCTGCAGCCAATGCCTCGGTGAAAGCCTTGAAGACCTCGCTGCCGGGCTTGCCGCGCTTGTCGATGTCCTTCACCCAGTCTTCCGCGACGCTCTTGAAGGCCGTATCGAATACCTTTTTGTCGTCGGCGCCGAATTCGATGACCTTCATGCCCTGCGACTTGATCTTTTCGGTCGCGGCCTTCTCGCCGTCCTCGAAGCGCTTGCAGCCCTCGCGCGTGGTCTGCTCGCCTGCTTCAACCAGGGCTTTGCGGACGTTCTCCGGCAGGGACTTGAATTTGGTCTCGCCGATCGAATAGGTGAAGATCGCGGTTCCGAAGTTCAGCCCCTCGGTGCCGGACTTCAGGATCTTGCCGAAGTCGTAGGAAACCGAGCTCTGATACGAAAAGATCAAGCCGTCGAGCGTGCCGCGGGTGAGCGATTCATAGATTTCCGGCGCGGCCATCCGAACCGGCACGCCGCTGATCGAGCGCATCATCAGATCCATCGCGCCGCCTGTGGTGCGGATCTTCAAACCTTCCAGATCCTTTGCCGTTTTAACGGCACGGCTGGTGGCGAGCTGAATTTGGTAGGCCGGCAGAGCAATCGTCACCAGCGGCCGTAACTGGTTCGGCCCGAATTCCCTGGTCTCCAGGATTCCGCCATTGTGCGAGATCTTGTAGAAGGCCAGCGATCCCTGACATTCGGTATCGAAAATTCCCGGCAGCTCGGCGACCGCCGTCAGCGGATATTTTTCTGACGAGTATGATGGCACGATATAAGAGACGTCTGCGACGCCCGCCACCGTGAGCTGCGCCATGTCCTTGGCCTTGCCAAGCTGTTCAGCGGGGTAGTGCTGGAACGTGACTTGTCCATTGGTCGCCTTGGTCACCAACTCCATGAACGGCTTGGCGACCAGTTCGTGGATGACGTGACCGGCGGGAAGGCTTTCGGCGAGGCGCAGCGTGATTTTTTCCTGCGCAACGGCGGGGGCCTGGCCTGCTGCCAGCAGTGCTGAAACAACGATGACCCGCCTGTCCAAACCAACGACCATGAGGCTCTCTCCCGGTTAGCGTTTTGTTTCAGTAACCCATTTTGATCGGCAGCCACAGAATGATTTGCGGCCATATCACCAGGATCGCGATCGCAATCAGATGGGCCACGAAGTGCGGAAATACGCCGTAGAATACTTCGCTGACGGGACGCCCCGAGTAACGCGCCACCACGAAGCAATTCAATCCGACCGGCGGGGTGATCATGCCAACCTCCGCGGTGACGATCTTGATGACGCCGAACCACAGCGGGTCGTAACCGAGCGACTTGATCAACGGCAGCACGATCGGGACCGTGAGCACCAGAATGGCGATCTGGTCCATGAAGGAACCGAGCACGATGTAGCCAAACAGGATAAGTGTCAGCACCACCCAGGGCGGTACGTGGAGGCCGCCGACAAAGGCCACCAAGTTCTGCGTCACCTGGGTCAGCGTGAAGAAGTAGCCGAAGATCGAGGCGCCAAGCAAAATCATGGCGATCATGCAGGTGCCATGCGCTGCGCGCAGTAGGGCGCTGCGCAAGCTCAGCGGACTTATCTTTCGCTTCGACAGCGCGAGGCAGAAAGCGCCGAAGGCGCCGAGCGCCGATGCTTCGGTCGGCGTGGCTACTCCCGAATAGATCACCCCCGTGACCATGCCGAACAGCAGCAGCATCGGCCCCACGACTCTGAGCATCCGGAATTTTTCGCGCAGGGTCACGACCGGACCCGCCGGCGCGCGGGAAGGATCCTGCCAGGCGAGAAACCAGACCGTCGCCATGATGGTAATGGTAACGAGGATACCGGGGATGACGCCGCCGATCAGCAATGCGCCGATGTTCACCTCTGCGAGCAGTCCGTAGATGACGAGGGCTACCGACGGCGGGATCAGCATCGCAAGCGTGCCGGAGATCGCAACCACGCCGGCGGCCATTCTCGGCTCATAACCCTGCTTGAGCATGGCGGGCAGGCTGGTGGCGGACAGTGTCGCCGCCGAAGCCGTGCTGGTGCCGCAGATCGCGCCGAAACCAGCACCGGCCAAGGCCGTCGCCATGCCTAGCCCGCCGGGCACCCGGCCAACCCAGGCCGCCGTAGCCTTGAAGAGGTCGTCGGCGATGCCGCTGACCAGAACGAATTCAGCCATCAGTAGAAACATCGGGATGGTGATCAGTTCGTAGGAGGTGACGGCCGACAGTGGCGCGGTCTGCAGGATGCCCGTGAGCATCGACATGCCGCCAATCAGGTTCAGTCCGAGAACGCCCGAGCCGGCCATTGCAAAGCCCACCGGCGTGCCGATCGCCAGCAGCGCGAAAAGGACGACCATAACGAGGATCAGGATCATTCGAAGGTTTCCCCGGCGGCGTGCGATGCCGGCAGGGCAATCACGGCGCGTCCGGTGGCCAGAGAGGTGATATGGGCGATGCAGTGAAGCGCTAAGCGTAGCGTGATGAGTCCGGCTCCAAACGGCACCAGCCCGATCGAAGGCCACATCGGCCACGGAATAGCGCCAGCCATGACATCGCTGGATCGAAAGCTTTCAACGGCGCGCAGGAAACCGAGATAGGCGATCAGGGAAAACACGGCGATGCCGACCAGGCAGGTGACGATCTCCGACAGGCGGATCATCACCGGCGGGAATTTCTGCTGGAGGATGTCGACGCTGACATGCGCGTGGCTAGCGTAGGCTTCCGACAGGATCAGGAAGAAGACGCCGGCCATCAGATAGAGCGAGATCAGGTCGTAGGCCCACGAGAACGGCCTGTTGAAGGCATAGCGCATCACGACGTCGCAAAAGACGATGATCATGATGGCGAACATGAAAATCGCGGCGATCGTGGACACCGCTTTTTCGACGGCTCCCAGCGCCCTCAATAATCCGTTGAGCACACTTAAATCCCCCCAAGCGTCCTGCCGCTGTCCTCACCCAACCGATCTATTTGACCGGCACGGTCGCGACCATTGCGTCGAACTCCCGAAGCGCGTCGCTTCCGTGCTTGCTACGGGAATCAAGGCCCTCGGCCCAGGTCTTGGCAACGCCCTTCAGAAGGTCCTTGAACTTCTCGGGCGGCAGCGGCTCAAAGCGCACCCCCGCGGCGGCCAGGGTATTCTTGGTCGTCTCATCGGCCTTCTGTACGGCTTGGCAGGCGGAGGGAATGATCTCGTCCGCGACATCGATCATCGCCTTCTGGACCTCGGGAGAAAGCTTCTTCCAGGCCGCGTCGCTGATGGAATAGGACACGATGAAGCTTCCGAAACCTATGCCGTCGGTCGAATATTTCACCAATTTGTCGGCGCCGTAAGCGACCACGCTTTCCAGCGGGAACAGGAGTCCATCCATCGTCCCGCGCGATAACGATTCATAGGCGTCGGGGGCCGCCATGCGGACCGGCACCGCGCCGATCGCTCGCAATGTCAAATCCTGTGCGCCGCCGGTGGAGCGCAATTTCAGGCCAGTGACGTCAGCGACATCCTTGACGGGCTGTTTGACGGTGAAGATGCGGTATTGCGGCAGGCTCACCGCCAGCAGCAGCCGGATATTATTGCCGGCATAGTCCTGTTCGGCGATGACGCCTTTCCTCGCCAGCTTCCAGTAGGCCAGCGTGCCCTGGCAGGAATGCTCGAAGGCCCCAGGCAACATCGCTACTTCGGACACCGGCATCTTGTCGGAGGTGTACGCGGGCGCGACATATCCAATATCCGCAACGCCGGTTTGCGTCAGCTTCAACATGTCCGCCGCCTTGCCAAGCTGTTGCGCGGGATAGTGTTCGAAGGCGACCGCGTTGTTGGTGCGCTTCTTGACCTCTTCCATCCACGGCTCAAGGATCAGCTTTACAAGGTAGTGGCCCTTCGGAAATGAATCGGCGACACGCAGAGTGATTGGATCGGCGGCTTGCGCAAGAAAAGTCGATGCAATGAGAAATCCGGGAATGAAAAATGCTTGCCGCGCCGCCACCACATGTCCTCCCTTGAAGACGAGTTAAGATATAAAAAAATAGCTGCACATAAACGGAATGGGCCGTCAAGGATGCCCCAAGGAGGGTATCTCGCTCGCTGCCGTCCGTTGCCCACAACCGGAAGGCGTACAGCCCGCCGGTCAGATCGCGAGCCGCCTACGCCAGCGCGAGTTCGTCATAGCGCTTCGCCGCCACCTCGTCGCATCGGGCGCGATAGGCGGGCGCGCTGCCGCTGTAGCGCGCGACGATCCGCGTCTGCTTGCCCTCGACGTTGGTGTTGTATCCGGTCATCCAGGAATTGACTTCGTTGGACAGCAGGCCCACCCCCAACGCCTTGACGTGATCGGTCCAGGCCGACACTCCCGTCACTGTGGCCTCCACACGGGTCAGGTTGGAGTCTCGCGCGAAACGGATCAATTCGGTCACCCAGTCGACATTATATTCGATGCTGCGTGGAATATTGCCCAGTGCGGTGTGCGGTCCCATCAACATCATCATGTTGGGGAAGCCGTCGACCATGACCCCGAGATAGGTCTGCGGTCCGTCCTTCCACTTGTCTTTCAGCCGCAGGCCGTCCACGCCCTGGAAGTCGATCCGGTCGAAGCTGCCGGTGATGGCATCGAAGCCGGTGGCGTAGATGATGATGTCGAATTGGTATTCGCGATCACCGGTCTTGATGCCCGTTGGCGTGATGCGCTCGATCGGCGTTTCCGTGATGTCGACCAGTTCGACATTGTCCTGGTTGTAGACCTCATAATAGAAGGTCTCCAGCGGCAGCCGACGGGTGCCGAAGCCATGATTCCTGGGGATCAGCTTTTCCGCCACCTGCTGGTTTTTTACCCGCTGCCGGATTTTCCTGGCCACAAAATCGCTGATCGTCGCGTTCGCCTTGCGATCAATCAGAATATCGCGAAAATTGCCCTGCCAGATGCCGAAGCCGGGTTCGGCATACAGCTTTTCGTAGAAAGCTTCGCGCTCCTCATCCGACACCTCGAATGTCCGGCGTCTATCAGGCGTATGGATGAAACAGGCGAACGTCTCCTGACATCGCCGAAACATTTCCGGATAATTTGCCTTGATTTTTTTCTGCGTCTCCGCGTCGATCTTGCTGTTGTGCAGCGGCGCGCACCAGTTCGGCGTGCGCTGGAACACGGTGAGATGCCCGACGTCCTTGGCGATGGTCTGGATGGTCTGCACGCCGGTGGCGCCGGTGCCGATCACCGCCACCCGCTGGCCTGTGAAGGCGACCGGCTCGTGCGGCCACCGCGCGGTGTGAAAGGATTGGCCGCCAAACGTCTCTACGCCCTCGATCCGCGGCATCGTGGGGGAGGAGAGCGGACCGATGGCGGTGAGCAGGAAGCGCGTGCTGAAACGGCTGCCGTCGTCCAGCGTGATGTGCCAGCTGCGCGTATGCTCTGCGTAGAGCGCGGCGGCGACCCGGCTGCGAAACTGGATGTCGCGGCGCAAGCTGAACTTGTCGGCGACCAAATTGAGGTAGCGCAACGTTTCTGGCTGGCCCGCGAAGTGTTCGGACCAGTCCCATTCCTGCAGCAACTCCTTCGAAAAGGAGTAGCCATAGGTATAGCTCTCGGAATCGAAGCGCGCGCCCGGATAGCGGTTCCAGTACCAGGTGCCGCCGACGCCGGTGCCGGCCTCGAACACGCGAACTCGCATCCCGAGTTCGCGCAGCCGGTAGAGCTGGTACATGCCCGACATGCCCGCGCCGATGATGATGGCGTCATAGTCGAGCGCCGGTGCAGCGTCGGGCGGAGCTTGC
>WNGJ01000884.1_pt1 | contig 28310 bp, 25 predicted proteins | sample 5400611 | NCBI WGS metagenome assembly WNGJ01 (sample SAMN13153375, study PRJNA577476) | soil metagenome | isolation source: 40 cm soil or saprolite under Garry oak tree replicate 1 | place: USA:California | collected 2016-06-15
AGTATGAAGTGGCCGTGCTTGGCGGCGGACCCGCCGGCATTGCCGCCGCGGTGGCTGCCGCGCGCGCCGGCCGCCGCACGCTGCTGATCGAGCGCTACGGCTTCCTCGGCGGCATGGGGACGGCGGCGGGGGTCCCGGACGTGAGCCCGCATCATGCCCCGGTTCGGCCGGTTTGACCATCGGGGCCATCCGGAGGACTCTCGCGGGCTTACCGACCAATGCGGCGCACCGCCCGCGTGGTCTTCAGGCCGCGCGGATGGTGTGCAGAAAATCGTCCACGTTGCTCTTCAGCGAAACGGCCTGCTGCTGAAGGGCCGCTGCAGCCGCGAGAGCGGCTTCGGCGCCGGCGTCGGTCTCGCCCGCCACCGCGCGCACGTCGCCGATCTCTTGGGTCACCGCAGCCGTGCCGTTTGCCGCCTGCTCGACATTGCGCGCGATGTCGCCTGTCGCGGCGCCTTGCTCCTCGACAGCCGCGGCAATCGCCGTGGCGATATCAGCCATTTCCTTGACCGTCGCACCGAACTGCTTGATCGCCGCCACCGTCTCGCCTGTGGCGCTCTGGATCGTCGCGATCTGGCTGGCAATCTGTTCCGTCGCCTGCGCGGTCTGGGACGCGAGATTCTTCACCTCGCTGGCGACGATCGCGAACCCTCTGCCAGCGTCGCCGGCCCGCGCAGCTTCGATGGTCGCGTTCAGCGCCAGCAGGTTGGTCTGGCTGGCGATCGCCTGGATCAGCTGAATGATGGTGCCGATCTTTTCCGCGGCGCTGGACAGCCCATGGATCAATTCGGAGGTCCGGTGCGTCTCGTCCGTTGCCCTGCTTGACACCGTGACGGAGCGCTGAACCTGGCTCGATATCTCACGGATCGAGGCGGCGAGCTGTTGGGTCGCGGAGGCAACCGTCTGGACGTTCATCGACGCCTGCTCGGCGCGGGTCGCAACCGCTTCCGCAAGCCCGCGACCGCGTTCGGCAACCCGTGCCAGTACCTCGGCGCTGCGGCCCATCTCCTCGGCGCGGCCCCCGACACCCGTAATGACGCCCTGCATGCCCTGCTCGAAGCGGCCGGCCAGTTCGGCCATCATGCGCAGGCGATCCGCCTCGGCGGCTTCGCGCTGCGCAGCCGCTTCCCGTTCCATGCGACGAAAAGCCAGGGCATTTTCGCGGAATACCTCAACGGCTCGCGCCATGCGGCCGATCTCGTCGCGCGACTCGCCACCCGGGATCGCTTCGTCGAGCTCGCCTGCGGCAAGCGACTGCATTCGGTCCGTCATACGGCGAATCGGTCCAGACACACTGGCTCCGATCAGCCATGCCAGTACGGCTCCCATAATGAGAGCCCCGGCCGCGGTGAAGGTCACCGTGCGCTGCGTCTGCTGGACTGCTGCGCCGGTCTTTTCACCCTGTTCGGCGCGTACCATGCCGAGCTTCCGATTGATTTTGTTGACCTGCTCGTCGATCGCGGCGCTGGCCTTCGCCAGATCGGCCTGCCTTGCGCGGAGATCGCCGGCAACCTTCATCACCTCATCCAGCGCGGCAGCGTCAGCGGTGATCGCGGCCTTAAGCGCCGCGACCAGCGACTTCAATTTGGTGTCTCCTGTGCCCGCAATTTCGGCCTCTGTGTCGGCGATTGCGAGCTGGGCATATCCCAACGCGAGCTTGGCGTCGTCGGCATCCCCCGTCGACAGGGTGGTCCCATAGCGCATCACGGTGATCCGTACCGCGTCGACGACGGCGGGCAGCCGCATCGGGTTGAGCAGTCGTTCCGCATCGGATCGATTGGCAAGGGAGACCTGGATGCCGCCGACATTGAGCGCCGCGGCGGCGCCGAGGGCGTCAGTCTTCGTCGTGGCGGCGCGCAACCGATCGACGGCTTCGGTCGCCGCGGCAAAGGACGACCGATAGGTTTCCAGCGCGGTCCGGACCGGGCCGACGCCATCCGCGATGACCTGCTGCTCACCGAACTGCCGTTCGACCTGAACGGCCAGTTGGCCGACGCCTTCGATCGCCTTGGTCGCGGCATCCTTGTCGCCGACATTCCAGGTCCGGATGAATTTCTCTACCGCGCCGTTGGCGCCAAGCAGCGCGGCGCGCACCTGCGACATGCCGGCATCTCCGGCGGCGCTGGCGATGAGTTCATTGACGGTTCCGCCGATCCGCTCGACCTGAACCAGGGCGAAGCCGGCGAGGAGGACGAGGAAGCTCAGAACCAGCGCGAAGCCGCCAAAGACCCGCGGACGGACACCGATCCAAGACATCATAAGGGACAGTTTCATTGGATTCCCGAAAATTCTTAAGGAGTGGACCTGATAGCGGCGAGCAGATCCTTGCCGAAACGCTTCTCGAATTCCTGATCGAGCGTCTTGACCGCGTCAACGAAGGGCCGGCGGTCAACCTTCTCGATGATCTCCATGCCACCGTTGCGCACCTGTTCGAGCATTGGGGCGTCAAGCTGCGCCTGCCACGTTACCTCGGCCGCCGCCTTGGCGGCCGCGATCAGCGCCGCCTGGTCATTCGGATCGAGCTGTTCGAACATCGCACGATTTGCGACGAACGCGATCGGTGCAAAGAAATGGCCGGTGAGCGTGAGGTATTTCTGAACTTCATTAAAACGACTGTTCGCGATGGTCGGCACCGGGTTTTCCTGGCCGTCGAGTCGTCCGTCCTTTAGCGCAGCGTAGACCAGCGGGAAGTCCATCGGCACCACTTCCGCACCCAGCGCCTTGAATGTCATCAGATATATCTCGTTCGGGATCACGCGGATCTTGAGTCCCTTGAGGTCGTCCGGCGTGCGAATCGGGTGCTTGGAATTCGTGATGTTGCGAAAGCCCTGCTTGCCAAGCGCCAACAGCGTCAGCCCTTTGTCGGCGAATTTGGCCGCGATCGCTGCGCCGACCGGACCTTGAGCGACCGCCTTGGCGTGAGCCACGTCGCGGAACAGAAAGGGAATGTCGAACACACCTAATTCGGGGACAACCGCGCTGACCACCCCGCCGGATATCACCGCCATATCGACAGCGCCGGTCCGAGTCGCGGCTAGAATGGCGTTCTCGCTGCCGAGTGCGCCGCTCCCGCGCTGATCGACGACGAAGCGCTTGCCGGCCAGCGTCAGCAGTTTCTGACGAAACTCGTCGGACCCGAATTGCTGCGGAGCCTGCAATTGCGAGTTGAAAGCGAGCGAGATTAATCGGGGCGAGGCAATGACCGGATGCAGCGACAGCAGCGTTGCCGCTGCAATCATCGACCCCGCTATCCAAAATCCTCGTATTTGTCTGCGCATGTAGCACCGTTGCTTGGCTATGATCGCAGACGTACCAAAGAATGATGGTTAAGGTCTTAATGGGACGTCCATCAAAGTCCTTTTCAACGAAGGGACGAGAAATACGATGCGGTATTGCCAGCTATGTCTTGCTGACCCAATTCGCCGCGCGCTTTTCGGCGAAGGACGCCAGCCCCTCCGAGGCTTCCGGGGCCTGGCGCTTGGCCGCATGCATGCGGACGAGGCGCGCAAAGGCTTCGTCTTCCACCCTCATGCCGCCGAACGAGCTTTCCATCGCCAATGCCTTGGTTTCGGCCAGAGCCTCGGGGCCGTTGGCCAGCAATTGCTCCACGATTTTGGCGCCGGCGGTTTCGAGATCGGGCAACGGCACCACCTCGTGCACGAGACCGATGCGACGCGCATCCTGCGCGCCAAACCGCTCGCCGGTCAGCGCATAGCGGCGGACCTGCCGGACGCCGATGGCGTCGCACAGTTGCGGGATGATGATCGCAGCCGTTAGTCCCCATCGAACTTCCGTGATCGAGAACAGCGCGTCGTCGGCGGCGATCACCACGTCGCAAGCGGAGATCACGCCGGTGCCGCCGCCGAAGCAGCCGCCCTGAACCAGCGCCACGGTCGGGATCGGCAGCCGGTTCAGCCGCTGCACAGCCTCGAATGTCGCTTGCGACACCGCCTCGTTCTCGGCAGGCGATTGCGGCCTCACGGCGTTGATCCATTTCAGGTCGGCGCCGGCCTGAAAATGCTTGCCATTGCCTTTCAGCACGACGACGCGAAGCAGAGGTTTTTGGCTCAGTTCATCCATCGCCGAGAGCACGCCACCAATGAGGCCGGCATCATAGGCATTATTGACCTCCGGACGGTTCAACGTGACCGTCGCGACCCCGCGTTCATCGAGGTTCCACAAGACCGGATTGGCTGCCATTAAAGATCCTCTCGCACCAAGGCGATCGTTGTTATTCCGCCGCGTCGAGGATGATCTTGCCGCGGGTGTTGTCGAGCGTGTTATCGACGACGACCGGCGTCTCGAAAAAGCTGATCTCGGGCGGTGCGCCATAGCGCTCGGCGATCATCTGGCGCCATTCGGCATTGTAGACGCGGTCGGCGGCTTCGCGGCTCTCCCACAGATAGCAGCCGCCCCCAGTCCGGCTTTCCGCGTCGAACAGGTAATATTTGCGAATAAGGCCAGCGAGACCCTGATATTTCGGCGCCGAGCCCTGAAACAGCTCAGCCGCTTTCGCGGCATCGATGGTTGCGGGCAATTTGAACCGGACAATCGCGGTAATCATGGCTACGTCCTCCGCGCTCTGCTGATATTTTTTCCCGGACCAAGGGGTCTGCAAGCAGGATGCGGCATTTCGGCCGTCGCGGCAAGGTCGTCCCGCCCGTGCGTCCCGCGCTGGCGGCAACGTGAAGCGCATGACCGGTTGCGCTACGGAACAAGCCCATGGAAACTGGCATCCGCTCGTCGATCCCAGGAACAGGACATACACCCGATGCGGATATGCATTTTCGGCGCCGGCGCCGTCGGCAGTCATTTTGCGGTGCGGCTCGCGCTGGCGGGACATGACGTCTCTTGCGTGATGCGCGGGCCGCATCTCGAAGCGGTGAAGGCAAAGGGCTTGAAGCTGCGTGTTGGTGACGCCGAGTTCTCGGCGCGCGTGCAAGCATCCGACGACCCGGCGGCACTGGGACCGCAGGATATCGTCATCAGCACCTTGAAGGCGACCGGCGTGAGCAGTCTGGCCATGGGGCTGCAGCCACTGCTGCGCGACGACACGGGAATCGTGTTTGCCCAGAACGGCATTCCCTGGTGGTACGATATCGGCCTTGCCGCCGATCATCCGGCCCCGCCTGACCTTGCGTTTCTCGATCCCGGCGGCCGGCTGCGCGGCGCGATCCCGAGGGAACGGATCATAGGCGGGGTGATCTTTTCGTCGAACGAGGTCGTCGAACCCGGCGTCGTCGCAAATCTCTCCCCGGACCGGAATCTGCTGCTGGTCGGCGAATGCGACGACCGCGCGACCGAAAGGATCGAGCGGCTGCGCGCAGCGCTCAACGAGGCTTCGATCGGGTCGGCGCCGGTCACGCGGATCAGGGAGACGATCTGGTCCAAGCTGTTGACCAACATGTCGCTGTCGGTGCTGTGCCTGTTGACCGGGCAAACCGCCAGGGGCGTCAGGGACGATCCGGCATTGCGCGATGTCATGCCGCGTCTGCTCGATGAGGCGAACAGCATCGGACAAAGCTGTTTTCCAGACGTCAAACGCGCCACCCGCAGCGGACCGGCGCCCAATCACAAGCCTTCTCTATTGCAGGATTACGAACTCGGCCGGGCGATGGAGATCGACGTGCTGGTCCGCGCCCCCGCCGTATTCGCGAGGACCGCGGGGCTGTCCACGCCGATGCTCGACCTGATGGCGGCGCTCGCCATCCGGCAGGCGCGCGACAAGAGACTGTACGCGGGTTGAGCTGCAATGCAGATGTAATCCCAACTGTCATCTAAAAATGGAAAGCTGCAAGATGCACGTCAAAGACAAGGTCTGTGTGGTTACGGGCGCGGCGAGCGGAATTGGCGAGGCAGTCGCGCGCGCCTATGCGGAAGCCGGCGCGCGCGGCGTCGTGGTCGCCGACCTCAAGGCGTCGCGTGACCGGCTTGCGAACGTCGCCGGCGACATCGACGGGCTGGCCGTGACCGCCGATGTCGGGCAGGAAGCCGACATCCAGGCGCTGATCGCGGCGACTGAAGCCAAATATGGGCCGGTCGATGTGTTCTTCTCCAACGCCGGTCTCTCGCGCAAAGGACAGGAGACTGCGTCGGACGCGGACTGGGACGTAAGCTGGCGGGTCCATGTCATGAGCCACGTGTTCGCGGCGCGCGCGCTGGTGCCGGGCATGCTGGCGCGAGGCTCCGGCTATCTGCTCAATACCGCATCCGCCGCGGGCCTCTTGGCATCGCTCAACTCCATGCCCTATGGCGTGACCAAGAGTGCCGCTGTGGCGCTGGCCGAGCATCTCGCCATTCAATATGCCGACCGCGGCATCCGCGTTTCCGTGCTATGTCCGCAATCGGTGCAGACCGGCATGACCACGCCCGGCCCTAGCGCCGCGCGGGTCGACGGCGTGCTGCAGCCTCCTGAAGTGGCGCGCATGGTGATTGACGCGATGGAAGCCGAACGCTTTTTGATCCTGTCGCATCCACAGGTTCACGAATACATGCAGCGCAAGGCTTCGAGCGTCGAGCGCTGGCTGACCGGAATGCGGCGGCTGCGCGACAAGACCTATGGCGCACAGCGCTCAGGCTGAGGTCTTCGGTTCGATCGCGTCGATCCAGACCACGAACGCATCCAGGATTTCGTCCATCACCTCGCGATCGTTGCGGCCCGAGCGCGCCGGCACGTGGAAGGAATGATCGGCCGCCTCGACAACGTGCAGCGACGCCGACGGCCCGAGGCTTTTGACGACAGGCTCGAGCAGCTTCAATTCCGCAAGATTGTCGCGGCTGCCTTGCAAAAACAGCAAGGGAACGTGGACGTCGGCGAGATGTTTAGCCCGATCGGTGGACGGCTTGCCCGCCGGGTGCAGCGGGAAACCCACAAACGCCAGTCCATCGACGCCCGGCAGCCGCGCACTCGCCTGCGCCTGCGACGTCATGCGTCCGCCGAACGATTTTCCGCCAGCAATCAGGCGCAACTTGGCACAATGTCGCTCGGCTTCCGCCACGGCGGCGCGAACGGCATTCTGCGCGACCGCAGGCGGGTCTGGCCGCTTGCTGCCTTTCTCCATATACGGGAACTGATAGCGCAAGGTCGCGACGCCGCGCTCGCAAAGGCCCGCGGCAAACGCCTCCATGAACGGATGGGTCATGCCGGCGCCTGCCCCATGGGCAAACACAAAACACGCGTGCGCCTGCGGCGGGTGGACGAGAAGCGCGGAAACGGAATTCGCATTCCCGATCTCGATATCAAGTTTTTGCGCGCTGAATTTTTGCATCTCGTTCGACCGGGATTTGCCGCCTAGTCGGGGCACTATACGCGCGCCCAGCGCGCTTCGGTACCGGACAATCTGCGAGCCTGACCTGCGAAGCGCAAACCGGATTGACACCATTTTTGGCATGTGGTCCTAAGTGCTCCCGCCGCGAGCCGCCGCTCTCGCAAATTTAGCCGTGCAAGCTGGAAGCCAGGGGATCGCAGGATGAGTACGCCGCTGGATCCGATCGACGACGAACGCAACGCCGCCGATCAGCCGCGCCACGACTGGACGCGGGCGCAAGCAGAAGCGCTCTACGATCTGCCGTTCGCGGATCTCATCTTCCGGTCGCAAAGCATCCACCGACGAAACTTCGATCCCAACCGCGTCGAGATCGCAAGCCTGCTCAGCATCAAGACCGGCGGCTGCCCGGAGGATTGCGGCTATTGCTCGCAAAGCGCCCACTACCGCACCGGCGTCAAGGCGACCCGGCTGATGGACATTTCGGCGGTGGTCCAGACCGCGCGGCGCGCCCGGGATGCCGGCGCCAGCAGGTTCTGCATGGCCGCCGCATGGCGCAATCCCAAGGACAGGGATCTCGACCAGGTGTGCGCGATGGTCAGCGCGGTCAAGGATCTTGGCATGGAGACCTGCGCGACGCTGGGCATGCTGAGCGAGGATCAGGCGCGGCGTTTGCAGGAAGCGGGGCTGGATTTCTACAATCACAATGTCGACACCTCGCCGGAATTCTACGGGCAGATCATCACCACCCGCACCATGCAGGACCGAATCGAGACCCTTGGCTTTGCGCGCAAGGCGGGGCTCAAGGTCTGCTGCGGCGGCATCGTCGGACTGGGAGAAACCATCGACGATCGACTCGGCATGCTGATGCTGCTCGCCAATCTGGAGGCTCATCCGGAAAGTGTTCCCATCAATATGTGGAATGAGGTCGATGGTGTTCCGGTCAACAACACCGCCGAACGTCCCGATCCGATCTCGCTGGTGCGCGTGATCGCGGTGGCGCGGATCATGATGCCTGGGAGCGTCGTGCGGTTGTCAGCGGGCCGTCAATATATGACGGACGAATTACAGGCGCTGTGTTTCGTGGCCGGCGCCAATTCGATCTTTATCGGCGATGTCCTGCTGACCACCAAAAATCCGCAAACCTCCCGCGATGCCAGCCTGCTCGATCGCCTCGGCATTGCATCGAAATTGGACAGCGTATCCGCCAAGGTCCAAATCGCTGACGAAGCCGCCGTCAAAGCCGCGGTCTGACGTTGGGGCCATGGCGAATCTCCGTCGCCAATTCGGGCCAGACCACGAACGACCGCTTCACGCCCAACAGCGGCCGTTCGTCGATCAGAGGCGACGCAGGGATGATCGACCTCGAAGGTCGCAAAATCTGCCTCGCGGTGATGGATTCCGGCAAGCGGTATACTAGGGAACTTGCTCCTCGCGGATGGGTTTTTCTTGAGGTACACAAACCTTCAATCCGGAGGGAAGCCATGGAACATCTCCGCTACCCGAACGAAGGCCCCGAGTATCGTGCGGCCAGAAACGCGCTTCTGAACGACGAGATCGCACTTCGTGCCCAGATTGAAGCTGTTGCAGCCAAACGCCGCGCCTTGCCGCTAGGTGGCGAGGTATCGGAGGACTATGTATTCGAGCGAATCGGCAAGAATGCAACGCCTGAAAAGGTCAAAATGTCCGAGCTGTTCGGTCCACACGACACGCTCATTCTGTACAGCTTCATGTATGGACCCGAACGGGAGCTACCGTGTCCCGGCTGCACGCACTTGCTCGATGGGCTCGACGGCGCGGCAAGGCACATCGGTCAGCGAGCTGCACTTTACATCGTGGCAAAATCCTCAATCGGACGGCTCACCGCGTGGGCCCACGAGCGCGGTTGGGATCATCTCTCGCTTGTGTCTACGGCGGGCAATAGCTACGACGCGGATTATTTTGGTGACACCTCAAAGTTTCCCAAGGGCTTGCGTTCACAGCATCGCGTTCCGGACGGCGAGAACTGGGACGAAACGATATTTAACGTGTTCAAGAAACATGACGGAGCAATCCGTCACTTTTGGGGCTCCGAGATGAGCTTCGCGCCAACCGCACCCAATCAGCACCACCGCGCCGGGGATCAGGTCGACCCGTTGTGGGGTCTCCTCGATATGACACCCGCAGGGCGCGGAGACTTTTTTCCCAAGGTAAATTACGATTAAGCATCACGGAGCGGTCAGTAAGGCGAACCGAAGCGATCGTCCGTTTTCGTCGTTCAATTATCGTCATGCGATGATGGGGTTAGACATCCGACATCCGCTGCGGGAGCGGTTCCTTCTGGCGCGCCCGGAGCGCCAGCGACACCGTTAGACCAACGTGAATGCCCACCGTAGAGTTCGATGAGATGAAGCCGTTCGGTTTCCTTGCAACTGCTCTCGCCTTTGGCGGCGCTGCCGTGTTGCTTTGGGCCGCAACATGGCCTCTCCATGCGTTATTCGTGGGCATGACCGGCGTTGAGCCGATTATAGGCTGGTTCGCGCTGGGCGGGCTGGTTTTCGCGACGTTGATCCTTGCCGGCTGCCTATTGCTACGCGCCGAAGGGAAACCAGCTACGTCCTTGTTGTCGGACCGGCTGCGTCTTCTTCCGCTCAACCGCTCCGACTGGCTCTGGACCATCGGTGGCATCGCGGCAGTCGCCGTGTCGACTGGTGTCGTGACAGTCTTCCTCGCGGGGATTGCCGAGGGCGCCCACCCCGCCTTCTTGTCGCTGACCCCGCTCGGCGCCGATCGCTTGTGGATCTTGTTGGTGTGGGTGCCGTTCTGGCTACTCAACATCCTGGGCGAGGAATTCCTGTGGCGCGGCGTGATCCTACCGCGACAGGAGCTCGCCTTCGGCCAATATGCATGGCTTGCCAATGCGACCGGTTGGCTGGTCTTCCATCTTGCGGTTGGCTGGACCGTGATTCTCCTTGTGACACCGATCGTGTTCATTCTGCCCTGGATCGTGCAGAAGCGGCGGAATTCGTCAATTGGCGTCATCATTCATGCCGCCCTGAATGGCCCTGCATTCATTGCAGTCGCTCTGGGCTTCGCCTAACCCGTGGGACCCACGTTGGAAACGGCACCAAGAGCCCGACGCGCGGTCACGCGCCTGTAAGGAGCCATTCGCGCCAACAGCGGCATTTCATTTCAATTCAGCTTTTGGCCGGTATCGATCGAGATACTACGTGATTATCTCGAAGTCTCGCCGGTCGGCCCCCAACCGCGGAGCCAAAGCGCACATGCGACAATTGCACCGGACACGATCGAGCCCGCAGCAACTGCGATGAAGAGCTCCCGCAATTCTCCGCCGAGATTGGCAACAACGATCCAGCCGATCCCCGCGGCGATGAGCAACCGGACGGTTCCCCCAAGAACCGGCCACATCACACGACCTGCCCCCTGACCCGCGAAATAGAGCAGCATTCCGAGACCGGATATTCCGTAGAAAGGCGCCACTGTACGGAAATAGATCGAGCCGGCCGCGAGAACCTCGGGTTTGCTGCTGAACAGCGTCAGCCAGGCGTGAGGAAATATTGTCACGACAACTCCGAGGAGTTCGGTGACAGCGGCCGCGAAAAACGCGGCAACCCACGCAATACGCTCTGCCCTCCTGATCTGGCCCGCCCCGATATTCACACCCACCATGGTGAGCGCCGCGCTGCCAAGCGCAAAGAGAAGCGGGATCTGAATGTAATCGAGTCGCGAAGCAATTCCGTACCCTGCGATGGCATCAGTGCCGAACAGTCCCACCGCGCCCGTGACCAGGACGACAGTCAGATTGGACTGGATGGTGCCGACGGCCGACAATCCCCCGACGCGAAGGATATCGCCGAGCAAGCGCCACTCGATGAGCCTTACGTCGAAGGGCAAGCGCAATGAAGCCCGGGCGGAGCGCAGGTAGACCATCAACACGATCGCAGCAACGAGATAATAGACGACGACAGCGACGCCGGCTCCCGCCACGCCGAGCCGCGGAAAAGGCCCCCAGCCGAAAATCAGCGCCGGCGAAAGCGGAAGAAGCACGAACACGCCCAGCAGGATGACCGCCGCCGGCGCTACCGTGTTGCCTGCGCCGCGAAGGGCCGCCGCCAGAAGGCTGACGATCCAGACAAAGATCGCTCCGGAAAAGATAACGTGGCCGTATTCGAGGGCCGCGCCGAGGGCTCCCGCCTGACCGCCAAGCAGCCGGTAGAGAGCCTCACCAAACAGCCATTCGGCTCCGGCAAAGATGGCCCCGAAGACAACGGCAAGAACCAATGCGTTCAGTGCGAGCGCTTCGGCCTCGGCCACTTTGCCTGCACCCATCGCACGCGCGATCGACGATGCGACGCCGCCGCCGATGCCGCCGTTCGACATCATCTGCATCAGCATGAATATCGGAAACACCAAGCTGATCCCGGCAAGGGCCTCCGTCCCAAGAAAGCTGACGAAATAGGTTTCCGCCACCCCGACAAGGGTTTGCACGACCAGGACCACGACGGTCGGCAGGGCAAGTTTCAGGAGCGTCGGCAGCACCGGGCCATCGAGCATCGCCCACTGCCTGACCTTGGCCGCTTCACTGTCGTTCCGACTGCCAACCGAGGCTTTGCCGGGCTCTCCCGCGTGGCTGGAACCGGTTGTGGCGACCGGTCCTGGCGATGAGGATTCCTGGGATGTCAGCATTGTCATGAGCGGCTCGGCAGGGTTCGAACAAATTCGACGAGCGAAACACTGACCTCGTTCGGCCGTTCCTGCTGGGTCCAGTGGCCACAACCGGGAAGCATCTGGATCTTGCGCAAGCCGGGAACGAAGGCCTTCAGGTTTACGAGCAACTGGTCCGTGCCGGGGAAGGAGACCACGAAGTCGCGATCGCCCGCGATGTAGAGCGCCGGTACAGCCATCTGCACGCCCGCCATGGCACCCGTGATTTCCCAGTTGCGATCGATGTTGCGGTAGTAGTTCAGTGCTCCGCGGAAGCCGCTTCGCTTGAACTCCTCGCCGTAAAAGTCGATGTCGCTTTCGCTGATCCAGGATGGCAGGGTTGCAGGTGCGCCGGGGCCTTGCAGGAACCCGCCGCCCTTCGGCACCATGCCGAGGTTCGGCGCGGGCCCGCCAGCAGCGGCGGCCACGCGGGCAGCGGCCACGCCATCGCCGGAAGCGCCGAACAGCATGTTACGAATGGTCGCGCGTGGATCGCGCCCCAACTCCGTCTCCGCAGGACCCGGCTCCTGGAAATAAAGCTGATAGAATTGCGCATTCTCGGTACGGGGCATCAGACTGGTCGGCGGCGCCTTACCGCGCGGCCGAAACGGTACGCTAAGTGCTGCGACTGCCCTGAAGCGGTCGGGCCGCATGAGAGCTGCCTGCCAGGCGACGCTGGCGCCCCAATCATGACCGACGATGACGGCGGTCGGCGCACCCAAGGCATCGAGAATGCCCACCATGTCCCCGACGAGATGCAGGATCGTGTATTGGTCAATCGCCTGCGGCGCGTCACTCTTGCCGTAGCCGCGCAAGTCGGGGGCGACAACACGGAAGCCGGCGGCAGCAAGGGCGTCGATCTGATGTCGCCAGGAGAACCAGGATTCGGGGAAACCGTGCACCAGCAGCACCAGCGGCCCTTCGCCCTGCTCGGCAATGTTGATGTGGATCCCGTTGCATTCGATGATCCGTTGCGTTGGTGTGCTCATTTTTCCGTCTCGCTCCGAAGTTACCGCAAATGCCTTTGATGAAAGCGCGTCAGGGGCAACTCGCAACGCGAGCGGCGCCAGTGCCGCGGCCAGTAGCTGGCGTCTGTTCATGATCTTGCCTTCCGACTAAGCCGTCGCGCTCGCAGCACCGGGGGGCGCCGCCAGTTCTGACTGCCGCTCGCGAACGAATTGTTCGAACGTCTTTGGCTTGGCGCCGCCAATTTTTTCGATGGTGTCCGTGACGGCGAACCGTGCGGTCTCGGCCGAAAGGCCGGCGGCCCGCAGCGACTTCCAGAGTGAGGACAGATGTTCGACCGCATGCGCATTCCAGCCTCGTGCGAGAACCTCGCTCCGCCATTGATCGTCGGTAATTTCCTCGTAGTGGACGTCCCTGTTGAAGACGCGCGCGAAGGCCCCGACGATCTCCCTGATGGAGTTGGCGCTTCCGATTACGGGATATGCGGTTCCTGCGGCTCGCTCGGGGCCAGTGAGCAGACCCACAGCAATTCGCGAAACATCTTCGGCCGAGATCAACGGCAGAATGGTGCTTTCATTGCCAAGCGGCAGGCGGATGGCGCCGCGCGTGGGCATGCTCGCGCCAACGAGACGCGCCACGTTCTCGTAAAACACGGTCGCGCGGATATGCAGCGGACCGACACCTGCCCACTCGAAGACCTGTTCGGACAGATAGTTCTGCCGCATGCGCGGCGTCGGCGCGTCGATCGACGATTGATACATCACGAGATTGACGAGCCGGGAAACGCCATGGCTGCGCGCCGCAAAGGCCATCGCCGCGGTCGCGTCCGCCAATCCGTCCTGGATCGGATAGGCGAAGTAGATCGACGAGACATCCTTCACGGCCTGTTCGACGGAGCGGACATCGAGGAAATCACCGACGAAGATCTCAGCGCCGAGTGATTTCAGGCGATCGGAGCGTTCGTCGATTCCGCGCACAAAAGCACGGACGCGAGCACCGCGTTTGAGCAGCATTTCAGAAACATGCCGGCCGGTCCTGCCCTGGGTGCCGCCTGCCGCTGAGGTCACGAGGACTGTCTTCGTCATCACAACGATCCTTTACCGCTACAATTTGTTTTGGTACGATCGGGTACCTTGCGATTCGATATATGGTACCTACAAGTACCAAGTCAAGTGGAAAAATGACGCCGATGAGTCCAAAGATGAAGCCGCGCGAGCAGGAAACCGATGGGACCGCGGTCCGGAAGAGGATTCTCGGCGCGGCTCTTTCCGCGTTCATGGAGGGCGGCTATGCGCAGACCAGCACGCTGGAGATTGCGACGCGCGCGCGTGTTTCGAAAAGGGAGCTTTACTCGCTATTCGGCAACAAGGAAGCGATGCTGGTCGCATGCATCACCGAGCGCGCCCAGCGGCTGAAAGCACCGGCCGATCTACCCGAGCTTCTCGACAGGGAAACGTTGGCCAAGGTTCTTACCGCTTTTGGAGCAAAGCTGCTGACAGAAACGACCGATCCGGTCGTCGTCGCTGTGTTCCGGCTGGCGATATCCGAAACAGTGCACGCACCGAAGGTTGCGCAAGCGCTGGAATCGATTGCCCGCAAACCCACTCGCGATTCATTGCGAGCGATTGTGGCAAACGCCAAGTCAGCCGGGCTTTTCCTTGGCGATCCCGACGCCATGACCGAAAAATTTTTAGGGCTGCTCTGGGGCGACCTGATGACCGGTCTGCTGCTTCAAGTGACCAATCGCCCGAGTGCCGGCGAGATCGCGCGACGAGCCCGCGAGGCAACGATGGCGGTCCTGCATCTCTATCCTGAACCCGGTTAGGACCGGCCTGTCCCGTCAAGCCAACGGTGGCGGCCGGGCTGCCGTCGCAGTGTGCGCTCGAGCGCGTCTCTTGGCGGGGATCGGAAATGTACCCAAATCCCAGCACCAGCCAGCGGAGACAATCCTCATCGCGGGCACGCGAGAAGTATCGCTCGTGGTGCTCCATGCAGCAGCCAATTCATCGGGTTGATGTGCGCGGCGCGGTTAGCTGAAGCCATCGCATGGGCCGCTCGCCTTTGCGCTATGTCCGGCGACCCATTCGTTCGGAATAAAGAGCGAACAATTCGACCACGCCGTGTCGCATGGAGTCGACGGTACCGGGCGCAACGACTTGCAATCACGCGAAGCAGGCGGAATCGACCAATTGACGCTCGAATTTGCGTCCGAACAAAGCGAGCACATCAGGAAATGTCCGTATTAGTTGGACTTTTAGGCCCTTTAGGGCTGGCGATCCCGGCATGACTCGAACATGCGACCTACGGTTTAGGAAACCGTCGCTCTATCCAGCTGAGCTACGGGACCGAAGGCCCGCGGGGTAGACGCGGGCGCTTGAAGGCTCCATACCAGAGTGCGCGAATGATCGCCAGCCTCCGGATGGCGCCAATACTCGCATCGGCCGTGCAACCTGGCTCATTGCAACCCCTCGTGATGTGTCGCGCCTGTCACAGCACGCAAGGAGCGCGCAACTCGAGCGGGAAAAAACCCAAGTTCCGGGTGACAAGCCGGCCAAGAATGTCGACAATCCGCGTAGCCAATAATGGCGACAATCCGTATAAATCGTGTCGTGAGATTCGTCTTGATCGTGCGTTGGGAAAATCGCCCGTGACCGCATCACGCAAATCCGTGCTGCTGATTGCCGCGGTCGCCGGCTGCATTGCGCTGCTGCCATTGCGCGCCAATGCCCAATGGTGGAGCACGCGCGCGCCGGTCGATTTCGAGGAATGCGCCGACCTTGCCGAGAAGGCGGCGACGAAGGAAACGCGGGCGTCGGAGCTTGCCGCATGCAACGCGAAATTTGCCGGCCGGCGCAAGCCCGCTGGAGGCTATACCTATTACGACTTCATGCAGAACCGGAGCTTCGATATCGCGGGCCCCAACCCGACCGCGGAAGAACAGAAGTATATCGACGAACAATACACCGCTTTCCTTGACAAGCAGCGGCGCAGCTTCATCGCGGCGTCGCTTATGGAAAAGCAGCAGCAGGACGACTCGTTGCGCAACGAGCAGGCCTCGTTCCGGAATGAGCAAGCGTCCTTGCGGAATGAAAAGACATCGATCCCCTTGCCTGTGGAGGCGCCCAACAAGAAGGCGGCCGAGCTGAAAGCGCGCGCGAAAGCGAACTGCGCGAAGCATTCCACCTTCTCCTGCGAGTGGCCGGTGCTTTCCGAGAAAATAAAGCATTTGAAGAAAACGCTGTTTGGCGCTTCGTCGAGCAAAGCCAAGCGCGGCTGACCAACCGCTGCCGACATTGAGTCAGCCCGTCATCGCATCGGCATCAATGGGCTTTCAATACACGCGATGATGAACGCGCTTGACGTGCCGCCGCGAAACCGGCCTCGGAGCGGGGATCACGGGTTCATACATCGTCCGCCCGGCTCGCTGTTCCTGCAATCGCGCGTCATATCCGGGCGACGGCGTGACCGTCGGCGGCGCGGCATGGGCCGGCGCGATCGACGTCCAGCTGCCGAGAGCTGCAACGGCGGCGATGGCACAGCTTGCGTAAAGTCGTTTCATAGCATTTCTCCGGCGCGATCGCGGCCAATGCGCGCGTGACCGCTGATGCGAAATTCGTCGTTCATCGTCGCCATTTCAAGGCCGTCACGTATGATCAAATGATTTTACTGCCCGATTTGCTCCGGCGTAAGCCCGGGCGAGCCGTTTCCAGCGGCTTCCGCGCGCTTGATCAGCGCGACGACGCGGCGCGACAACGGCACCGGCAGTCCGTGTCGGTCGGCAATCCCGGTGATGACGCCCTGCAGATAATCGATCTCGGTGCGGCGGCCGCGCTGCAGGTCTTCCCACATCGAGGAGCGTGCCTCGGGATCGATCTTCATCGTTCGCCCCAGCAACAGCCCGAACGCCGCGTCGGGCAGCCGCAGCAAAGGCGGGATCCAGCTGACCGGGATCGGCGTCGATGACACCGGCCTGATGCCTTCCGCCTTGATCGCAGCCAGGCCCTCCGCCATCTGGTCCGCGAACAGCCTCCGCCATCGGCGATGCGCGAGCTGCTGGCGCAGCGGCAGATCGGCCAGCGCATTAAGCGCGTTGTTGAGATTGAACAGCAGCTTGCCCCATTGGAGGCCAGCGATGTTGTCGGTGGCGCGCATTTTCAACCCGGGCGCCGAGAGCTGCGCCGCGGTGCCCGCGTCGTCCTGTTGGAGGACGATGTCGCCTGAGGTGGCGCGATGAAATCGGCCATCGCCGAGCGCGATCACGTTGAAAGGCACCATCCCCGCCAGCACGCGCCGCCCCGGCAAGCGTTCGCGCAGTACCGAGACATTGCCGACGCCGTTCTGCAGGCTGATGACGACGGCGTCAGCTGGTGCATGCTTTGCGATGGCCTCGGCGATATCGGCGGTATCCGCGCTCTTGACCGTGACCAGCACCACGCTGGCATCGCTGAATATGGAGGGGTCATCGGCAAGCGTCAGCGTGTTCCACGGGAGCCGCCGGTCAAAACCCTCGAAGCTCGTCAGATGCAGCCCATTAGCTCTGATGTCCTCGATCACGCGCTGGCGTGCCAGCAACACGACTGGGCGGCCGGAAGCCGCCAACACGCCGCCGACAAAGCAGCCGATGCTGCCGGCTCCCGCGACGCCGATCGGCCGGTCCGAGACCATTTCGTCGTTTCCATCCGTGCCTGCACGTTCGATAGCAGAATTGCCGTGCGATGCCCATTGCGAGACCGGGGCGCCACCGGCTCGGATGGCCCGCGTCTTGTAACGGTGATGGCGCGCCGTTATGTTTGCCATGGGCAGGGCACGCGTCAGGAGAGAACAATGGGTTTACTCGACGTACTCAACGGCATGCAGAATGGCCCGCGCGGCCCGAGCAATCCGAGCGCGCAAACTGGCGGCGGAATGTCGCCGATGACCATGGCGATCCTTGCGCTGCTCGCCTACAAGGCGGTCAAGCATTTCGGCGGCAGCCAGCCAAGTGCTGCGCCGGCTCCATCGCCCGTGAATGCCGGCCCGCCCGGCGGCGGTATGGGTGGTCTTGGCGATGTTCTCAAGGGTGGATTGGGTGGCCTGCTCGCGGGCGGCGCCGCTGGCAGCGTGATCAGCGGCGGGCTTGGCGACCTGCTCAAGCAATTCCAGCAGAACGGCCAGGGCGAGACGGCCAACTCATGGGTGAGCCCGGGCCCGAACAAGCCGATTTCACCGAATGATCTGGCGAAAGCGCTCGGCGCCGATCAGATCGATCATCTGGCGTCGCAAAGCGGATTGTCACGCGACGAATTGCTAGCCGGCCTCAGCCAGCAATTGCCTGACGTGATCAACCATCTGACACCGGACGGACGGCTGCCGACCGAAAGCGAATTGTCGGGCCGGATCTGACGGCAGTCGATACGGCCGCGGCGTTCGCGCCGCGCGATATCATCATTGCGACTCTCGTTTTTCAAAAAGGGACGACCACCATGAGCGGCATTCTTTGGGTTATCATCGTCGGCTTTGTCGCGGGGATCATCGCGCGGTTGCTTTCGCCGGGTCCGAACAATCCCAGCGGATTTATCCTCACCACCGTGCTCGGCATTGCGGGCGCGTTTCTCGCAACCTGGATCGGCCAGGCCATCGGCCATTACGGTCCCGATCAAGGCGCCGGATTTATCACAGCGACGATCGGCGCGCTGGTGGTGCTGTTCATCTGGAACAGGCTGGTGGCGCGCCGGATGATTTCCGATCCGGGAAACAGGTAGAGGCAAGGTGGCGGCGCTCGCCGGCCTACATCTCTCGACGTCTCACGTGATCAGATGCAGCCCGGCGTCCATCCGCACCAACTCGCCGGTCATGTTGCTCGAGGCCGGCGTGGCGAGAAAGCAGACCAGGGTCGCAATATCGTCGGCGGTTGATGCGACCTTGAGCGGCACCTTCGCGATGACATTGTCGCGCACCTGTTTGGCGCCGGCCTCGCCGCGGCCCTTGGTGAACCATGGCGTATCGATATAGCCGGGACACACGGTGTTGACGCGGATCAGCGGTGCCAGTGCGCGCGCCAGCGAGAAGGTGATGGTGTTGAGCGCGCCTTTGCTCGCGGCATAGGCGATCGATGAGCCGATGCCGCTGATGCCTGCGACCGACGACACGTTGACGACCGCCGAAGCGCGCCCCGCCGCTTTCGCGCCCGCTTCCAGCAGGCTCCGCGCCGCCCTGACCATCTGGAACGGGCCGATAGTGTTGACGCCAAACAGCCGCTGAAAATCCTCGGCCGACAGCCCGTCCAGATTATCGTGCGCCATATGCTTGGTGATGCTGGCATTGTTGATCAGCGCATCAAGGCGCCCCCAGGGGGCCGCGGCGGCGACGATCTTCTTGCAGTCCTCGTCGCGGGAGACATCGCCCTGCACCACGACCACTTCGCCGCCCGCACTGCGGCAGAGATCGGCGGTCTGTTCGGCTTCCTTCTGGCTGGAAGAATAATTGACAACGACGCGCGCGCCACCCTTGGCCAGAATGGCCGCGGTCGCAGCCCCCAGACCGGACGCCGAACCCGTTACAATCGCGCACAAACGATCCTTTGACATCCGCATTTCCCCATATCGATTTTGAGCCCTGGTAGCGGCTACCATATCGCGCGAGCAGATGCCTGCAAAATCCGCGAGCGTTTCGTTGGGCGGAATTAATGCTGGCTGCATGTCACTGTCGCAGGCGGCCCTGCGGCGACAGGCGCTTGTCAGGACCATGGCTTTTCCCCAGCATCCGGTGCAAGAAAAGACCGCACTTGGTGCCCGGCGTAATAGCCGGGTGAGATATGTGCCAATTCAAGACGGGGAACGCTGTGGCGGAAAGTGAGAACATTGTTGCCGAGACCGCGGAACGCATTTTCGCCGATCTCGCCGACGCCCAAACCATCAACAGTGACAAGAAAGGCGGCTGGAAGGCGCCGCTCTGGCAGGCGCTGACCGAGGCCGGCCTGCCGCTGTCATGGGTGCCGGAGGATTGCGGCGGCTCGGGCGCCAGCATGGCCGAAGGTTTCAGCGTGTTGAGCTCAGCCGGTCGTTTCGCGATCGCGGTGCCGCTCGCCGAGACCATGCTGGCGGGATGGTTGCTGGCGCAAGCCAAGATAGCTTCGCCTGAAGGCATGATGACGGTCGCGCCCGCGGGCCCGAAAGACCGCGTCGCGCTGAACCCCGACGGCATGCTGTCCGGCCGCGCCCGCGGCATTCCCTTCGCCAGGGACGCCAAACATATCGCCGTGCTCGCAAGCGGCGGCAGCGGCCTTTCGATCGCGCTGGTCGAGGCCGCCAAGTGCCGGATCGAAGCCGGCCTCAATCTCGCCAGCGACGGCAGCGACACCGTGACGTTCAACAACCTCTCGCCCATCGCGATCAAGCCGGCGCCGAAAGGCTTTGATCAGACCTCGCTGATGCTGATCGGCGCGGTCGCGCGGAGCCTGCAGATTGCGGGCGCCCTTGAATCGATGCTCGACATCAGCGTCCGCTACTCCAACGAGCGCGTCGCGTTCGAGAAGAAGATTTCAAAGTTCCAGGCGGTGCAGCACAATCTCGCGCGGCTGGCCGGCGAAACCGCGGCCGCGATGACGGCGGCGAGTTCGGCGGCCGATACCATCGCCCACGCTTCGGGATTCGACGACGCGGTTTTCCTGGAAGCCACCGCCGCGAAGATCCGTTGCGCGGAGGCGGCGGAGAAGGGCGCGGCGATCGCCCATCAGGTTCATGGCGCGATCGGCTATACGCTTGAGCACATCCTGCATCGCTACACCATGCGCGCACTGGCATGGCGCGACGATTTCGGCCACGAAAGCCACTGGGCGGTCGAGCTCGGCAAGCGCGTTGCCGCGCGCGGCGCCGATGAATTGTGGCCGCTGGTCGCATCGCGCTGACATCGAAGATATTCGCCTGCACGAAAGTCGAGAATTACCATGACCGCAGCCCTCCGTTTCGATCCCATCCGCCTGCCGCCCGAATGCGAAAAGCTGCGCAAGGAAGTCCGCGCCTTCCTCGCCGAAGAAATCGCGGCCGGTACCTTCGACCCGCACAGTCCGCAAGGCGGCGATAAGGACGTTCCCGGCTTCAGCAAGCGGGTCGGCGAACGCGGCTGGATCGGCATGACCTGGCCGAAGAAATATGGCGGCCATGAGCGCAGCTTTCTGGAGCGCTATGTGGTGACCGAGGAAATGCGCGTCGCCAACGCCCCGACCCGCCGCTTCTTTGTGGCCGACCGGCAGAGCGGCCCGGTATTGCTGAAATATGCCCCCGAGCACATCAAGATGGACATCCTGCCGCGCATCTGCCGCGGCGAGGTGTGTTTCTCGATCGGCATGAGCGAACCCAATTCCGGCTCGGACCTGTTCGCTGCGAAGACCAAGGCGACGAAAACCGACGGTGGCTGGCTGATCAACGGCACCAAGATCTGGACCTCGTCGGCGCAGGTCGCCAACTACATGCTGGCGATCTTCCGCACCTCACCGTCGACAAAAGAAAACCGGCGCCACGGGTTGACGCAATTTCTGGTTGACATGAAAACCGCGGGCATCAAGGTCAACCCGATCGGGCAACTGACCGGCAAGGCCGAATTCAATGAGGTGGTGTTCCAGGACGCCTTCGTCGCCGACGATCACATGCTCGGCGAAATCGACGGCGCCTGGAAGCAGGCAACCTCCGAGCTCGCCTATGAGCGCAGCGGGCCGGAACGCTTTCTCGAAACTTACTATGTGCTGACCGAACTGGTTCGCGCGCTCGGCGAGGAGCCTGACAATCGCGGCGCCGAAGGCATCGGCCGCCTCGTGGCCCAGCTTCACACCATGCGCCGCATGTCGGTGTCAGTCGCGGGCATGCTGCACGCCGGCAAGGAGCCGGTCGTGGAGGCCTCGATCGTCAAAGACATCGGCACGATCTGGGAACAGCAATTGCCGCAGCGGGTGCGCGATCTCGCAGCTTTCGTCGAGCCGGATGCCAGCAATCATGAAATCCTCGACACCGTATTGCCCTATGCGATGAAGGTCGCACCGAAGCTCACCATTCAGGGCGGCACCACCGAGGTGCTGCGGGGTATCATCGCGCGCGGGCTTGGCCTGCGCGAGGCGCGCGGCCGGCTCCGCGTTAATTCATTTCAATCGAGGACGATCCATGACCAAGTTTACTGACATCGGTATCGAAAAAGTCGGGCACGTCGGCACCATCGAAATACGCAAGCCGCCGCTGAATTTCTTCGACGTCTCGCTGATCAACCAGATCGCCGACGCGCTGGAGGAATTCGATAACGATATCGAGATCCGCGCCTCGGTGCTCGCAGCCCAGGGCAAGGCGTTCTGCGCTGGCGCCAATTTCGGCGACCCGGCGCGACAGGAAGCCGAGGAACGCGCCAAGACCGATCCGGCCTCGAACCTTCCGATCAATCACCTCTACGTCCAGGCCGTGCGCATCTTCCGCAACAAGAAACCGATCGTCGCCGCCGTTCATGGCGCGGCCATCGGCGGCGGGCTCGGTCTCGCCGTCTCCGCGGATTTTCGCGTCACCTGTCCCGAGGCGCGCTTCGCCGCCAACTTTACCAAACTCGGGTTTCATCCGGGCTTCGGGCTCACGGCGACGCTTCCCGAACTGGTCGGCAAGAACAATGCAGAATTGATTTTCTACACCAGCCGCCGGGTGACCGGCGAGGAAGCCGCAAGGATGGGCCTCGCCAATGTCTGCGTGCCGCAGGATCAGGTCCGCGCCGAAGCCATGAAGCTCGCGCAGGAGATCGCCGAATGCTCGCCGCTCGGCCTGCTCTCGACCCGTGCGACGATGCGCGCCGGCCTCGCCGACCGCGTGCTGGCCGCAACCAATCACGAACTCGTCGAACAGAACCGGCTGCGCACGACCGAGGATTTCAAGGAAGGCGTCAAGGCCACCGCGGAACGCCGCGTAGCAAACTTCAAGGGACGCTAGTTTTTTCGCTGCTATCCCAACTCGTCGTCGTCGCGGCCAAGCGAAGCGCGAGCCGGGACCCATACGCCGTGGCCTGTCCGTGAGAATGCTGGCGTTAAAGACCTCATAAGAACCACCGCCGCGGAGTATGGGTCCCCGCGTGCGCGCGGGAACGACGTGTGGAGAGAGGTTACGCCTTCTTCCGGACCACCAGCGCGTCGACGATCGTAACGCCCTGCCCCACCGGATGCACCAGCACCGGATTGAGTTCGATCTCCGAAATCTCTCGGCTCGCATGCGCTGCCAGCACGGAAATCTCCGAGATCAATTGCGACAGCGCCGGGATATCTGCCTTTGCCGCGCCCCGAAACCCATTGAGCAATGGCGCGGCCTTCAGCTCGGCCAGCAGGGCGGAGGCCTCAACCGCGCTCACCGGCGCGGGCCGGTAGATCACGTCCCGGAACAATTCGGTGGTGATGCCGCCGAGGCCGACCATGATCATCGGACCGAAGGTCGCATCCAGCAACGTGCCGACGATGATCTCGACGCCCTTCTTCGCCATCGGGCCGACGAGCACGCCCTGGATGACCGCATTGGGCCGGTGACGGCGCGCGCTTTCCAACAGCGCTTCGTAGGCCAGGAACACCTCGCCCTTAGTCGCGATATTGACGCGCACGCCGCCGATCTCGCTCTTGTGCGGGATATCGCGCGACTGGATCTTCATGACAAGCGGAAAACCGGCGCGGGCGATCGCCGCGTCCAGCGCGTTTTTCTCGGCCACCAGCACCTCATCAGGCAATGCGATGCCGGCCTCGCGCAGCAGCGACTTGCTGTCGAATTCCGAAAGCGTCGCGGATGTCAGATGTGCGGAGATATCGCGCAGCGGTAACGCCGCGAGCTCCGCCGGCGGTGCAAGCCTGAATTTCGCCCGCGCCACCATCTGACGCAGGGCAACGCCGACATGCGTCAATCCCGAGAGCACCACGGCACCCGACGCCGCAAGCTCCTTGCGCGCGAAGTCGGACGGCAGCGTATAGGAATAGAATACGATCGGCTTGTTCTGGGCGTCGATCACCGGTTTCAGCTCGGCCTGCTTGAAGGGCATCCGCGAGTCACTCGACAGCGACAGCACTACCAGGATGGCGTCGACTTCGTCCGACACATCGAGCAGATCGATGCTCTTCTGCAAGCCGCCGCTGTGCACGCCTTGCGCGGTGACGTCGATCGGGTTGCCCGTCGCCCCATAGGACGGCAGCAGCGCGCCGATCTCGGCCTGGATTGGCTTTGATAATTCCGGCACCTGCAACCCTTGCATCGAGACCGTGTCAGCGCCCCAGATGCCGGCGCCGCCCGATACCGTGAGAACGGCAACACGGTCGCCTTTCGGAAGCGGGTTGGTGGTGAGGATCGCGGCGATGGTGACGGCTTCATCGAGATCGTTGGAGACGATAAAGCCGTATTTTGCGAACACGGCATCGTAGGCCGCGGACCAGCCAGCCATGCTGGCGGTATGCGAGGCCGCCGCGCGCTCGCCGGCGCCGGAGCGGCCGACCTTTGTCACGATGACGGGTTTTCCAAGTTCCGCGGCCCGCCGGGCGGCGACAAGAAATCGATCGACGTCGCGGATGCCCTCGATGAACAGCAGGATCACGTCGGTCGAAGCATCCTGCACCATATAGTCGAAAAATTCGCCGGCGCCGAGGTCGGATTCATTGCCGGCGCTGATGACGTAGCTGAGCGCGATACCCAGCGCCTTGGCGCGGTGATAGATCGCAAAGCCGATGCCGCCGCTTTGCGCGACAATGCCGATCCGCCGTCTGCTCGCAACCAGTTCCGGCGCGCCCGGTTTGACATCGATGGTCGGGCTGAAGGTAGCGGCGACGCGCTGGACCTGGCTGTAAAAGCCTTCCGCATTGGGGCCGGAAATCCGCATGCCGGTCTTCTTGGCCAGCGTCACGATGGCGTCCTGCATGGCGGCGCTGTCGCCGCCCTCCTCAGCGAATCCCGACGAGATGATCACCGCGTTCTTGACGCCCGCGGCGGCGCATTGCTCGAGCGCGCCGAGCACCGCGCGCGCCGGGATGATGACGATGGCGAGGTCGATTGGCTGCCCGACCTCCGCGATCGAGGGGTAGCATTTCAGCCCGTCGATATCGCCGTAATTGGGATTGATCGGATAGATCTTGCCGGCAAACCCGTTCTTGCGCAGCATCGAGAGCAGCCGGCCCGGAATCTTCTCCAGATCGCGCGAGGCGCCGATCAGGGCGATGCTGTCAGGCGCGAAGAACGTGTCGAGCGGATGCGGCATCAAGGACGATCCCTTTTTATTATTGTTAATGCAGGAGCCACGTAGCCCGAATGAAGCGAAGCGCAATCCGGGATCAGCCCATCCACCGGCGAGACAATCCCCGGATTTCGCTTCGCTCCATTCGGGTTACGCTTGTCGTCACGCCACCAGACGGAAGGTGACGCCGCCCAGCAAGAACGAATCGCCCGATACAGCGTGGCCCTTTGCCTTGGCGGCATCGCACACTTTGGCGATATTCGCGACCTTAAACGTCAGACCGCTCATGATGTCGCTCGCGCCCTTGACGAAACGGAAGCTGCAATTGGGAAGTTTCAGTTCGGGCTCGCCGCTCTGATTTTTCGAGACGGTAATCCCGATGATCTTGCTCCAGTGTTCGGCCAGCACCTCGGGCTCAGGACTTTCCATCTCCACGCCGACGAGGGCTTGTGTCACGTCCTTGCGGATCGACTTCTGCCAGTCCGGGCCGGCCGGCGGATAGGGACCGAGAATGTCGTCGCTGCCGGCGGTGTGATTGAATTCGATGAACGCCGCGCGACAATCGCGCGGATGCAGCTGCACGCCGTGATAGGGCGCGTGATCGATGACGTTGGCGACACGGACGCCCATGGCCTTCGCAAACCGCCCGCGCTCGTCGGGATCGTCGCAACAGAAGATCGCCATATAGCCGCCGCGGCCGCCGGTCTTATCGATGAAACGCCCCGCCGCGGTACCGGGTCGGAACGGGGCCACGACTTCGAGCAGGATGGTATCGACCGGCAGCAGCGCGTTCTCGAGGCCATATTTGGCGACGTTGCCATCGCGATAGCAGACGTTGAGACCCATGATACCGGCGATATCGCCAATCACCGGTTCGAGCTGCGGCGCCACCAGGCAGATCTGCCGCAGCCTCACATAGCCGGCCATCTCAGTGTCCTCGGCCATTTCAATGGCCTGAGAACACGGGTTTGCGTTTTTCGACGAAGGCTTTCGCGGCTTCCTTGTGATCGGCGGTCTCGCCGGAGCGCGAATGATGGATCGCCTCGGCGTCGAAGCATTGCTCCAGCGACATGTGCTCGGCATTGTTGATGTTGCGCTTGATGTAGCCCAGCGTCACCGAGGGGCCCTGCGCCAGCGACATCGCAAGCTCATGCGCCGCCGCTTCGACCTCGGCGTCGGGCACGACCCGCGTCACCATGCCGAGCGCGTAAGCTTCCTGCGCCGTCAGCACCGGCGAGGTCAGATAAAGCTCGCGCGCCTTGGCGCTGCCGAGCAGATGGGTCAGGAAATAGGTGCCGCCGTAATCGCCGGAAAGCCCGACCTTGGCGAAGGCGGTCGTAATCTTGACGGAGGCAGACGCGACGCGGAGATCGCAGGCGAGCGCAATCGAAAGCCCGGCGCCGGCGGCCGCGCCGTCGACCTGCGCCACCACGGGTTTTGGCATCTCGTGGAGAATGCGCGAGACTTCCATGCCGCGCCGGAGATTGGCCATCTTGGCTTCGAACGGCAGCGGCGCCCGCCCTTCCGCCATCGACTTGACATCGCCGCCGACACAGAAGGTGCCGCCGGCGCCCTTGAGCAGCACGGCGCGAACCTCGTGGTCCTCCGCCGCGCGCCGTGCCGCCTCAACCAAGCCCCGCGTCATGTCCGGATTGAGCGCGTTGCGCCGGTCAGGCCGGTTCATGGTGATGGTGAGCAAGCCTTGGTCGAGTTTCTGGAGGACCATGTCATTGTTCATGAGGTGTTGCCTTTGTTGTTATTGGTTGTCGTCGTCCGTGCGAAAGCAGGGACCCATAATCCCGGGCGTCAGTTGTTGCCAAGGCCTGCCTCCGTCCAAAACGATAGGCCGCGACGTGGATCCCCGCTTTTCGCGGGGACGACTAGGCGTGGGTATTCTATTCTCAACCGCGCGTCCGGATGAGCCAAGGCCGTCACTTCTTCACCAGCGGGCAGCGCGACAGCTCCAGCGACTGGAACGCATCATTGCCGGGGATGGTCGCAAGCAGCTTGTAGTCGTCCCAGCGGCCCCTGGATTCCGACGGCTTCTTGACCTCGAACAGATACATGTCGTGCACCATGCGGCCGTCTTCGCGAATCCGCCCCTGCTTGGCGAACATGTCGTTGATCGGGGTTTCCTTCATGATCTTCATGACGGCGGCGGGGTCGGTGGTCCCGGCGGCCTTCACCGCTTTGAGATAATGCGTCACCGATGAGTAGGTACCGGCCTGCACCGCTGACGGTACGCGTTTGATGCGTTCCATGAAGCGTTTGGAAAAGGCGCGGGTCTCGTCGTTGAGGTCCCAATAGAATGCTTCGGCGAGCAGCAGTCCTTGCGCGGTTTCAAGCCCGACGCTGTCGATATCGGTCACGAAGGCGAGCAGTGGCGACAGTTTTTGGCCGCCCTTCATCAATCCGAATTCGGCCGCCTGCTTGATGGCGTTGATGGTGTCGCCGCCGGCATTGGCGAGCCCGATGACCTTGGCCTTCGAGCTTTGCGCCTGCAGCAAATATGACGAGAAATCCGAGGTGTTGAGCGGATGGCGGACGCTGCCCAATATCTTGCCACCCGACTTCAGCACGACATTGGTGGTGTCCTTTTCCAGATCCTGTCCGAAGGCGTAGTCGGCGGTGAGGAAGAACCAGCTATCGAGGCCCTGCTTGACGGCCGCGAGACCGGTGACGTTGGCCTGCGCGAAGGTGTCGAACACGTAATGCACCGTATAAGGCCCGCAGGCTTCGTTGCTAAGGCGAATTGATCCGGGACCGTTGAAGATCACGATCTTGTTGCGCGCCTTGGCGATCTCTCCGGCCGCGAGCGCGGTGGCGGATGCCGCCACGTCGAACAGCATCTCGACGCCCTGATTGTCAAACATGTCGCGCGCGATATTGGCGGCAAGATCGGCCTTGTTGAGATGATCGGCCGTGATGATCTCTATTCTGCGCCCAAGCACCTCTCCGCCGAAATCTTCCGCGGCCATCTTCGCCGCCGTCTCGCTGCCCGGCCCGGTGATGTCGGCGTAGAGACCGGACATATCGAGGATGCCGCCAAGTTTGAGCGGAGGCTTGCTTTGCGCGAAAGCTGCGGTCGCGGCAACGGCCAGCACCGAGGCGAAAACCCCGGAAAGAACTCGTTTCATCGAAGCCTCCCTGTCGATGCCGCGATTGCTCTCGCGGCCATTA
>WNGJ01002629.1_pt1 | contig 28254 bp, 20 predicted proteins | sample 5400611 | NCBI WGS metagenome assembly WNGJ01 (sample SAMN13153375, study PRJNA577476) | soil metagenome | isolation source: 40 cm soil or saprolite under Garry oak tree replicate 1 | place: USA:California | collected 2016-06-15
TATGCGCCCCCGCCACCGAAGCCGAACAACTCGCCCCCACACAAGACCCATCCGGGCCGACCGAAAACGTCGTCGCAGCAGTCACATCACCCAACGAATTATTCGAGGCGTCGAAACCCTCCGCCGTGTACGACTGCGACCCACCTGCCGCGACCGTCGCCGACGCCGGGGAGAGGACGAGGTGGTCGGGCGGCCCCGCTGTCACTGCCAGCGAAGCCGTGCTCGTCTTCCCGGAGTAGTTGCCGGTCACTGTGTGCGCCCCGGCCGCCGTCGCCGTGCAGCTCGCCCCGGTACAGGTCCCGTCCGGGGAGATCGAGAAGGTCGTAAACGCCGTCACGTCGCCGAGCGAGTTGCCAGAGGAGTCGAAGCCTTCAGCGGTGTACGCCTGGGAGCCGCCGGCGCCGATCGTCGCGTTCGCCGGGCTGATCACGATGTGATCGACCGCCGCCGCATTCACCTGCAACGAAGCCGTGCCCGTCTTGCCACTCTTGGTTCCCGTCACCGTGTGCGCCCCCGCGACCGAGGCCGTACAGCTCGCGCCTGTACAGGACCCGTCCGGGGAGATCGAGAACGTCGTCGAAGCGGTCACATCGCCGAGCGAGTTGTTCGAGGCGTCGAAACCCTCCGCCGTGTACGACTGCGAGCCACCCGCCGCCATCGTCGCCGAAGCCGGCGCCAGCACCAGATGGTCGAGCGCACCGGCGGTCACCGTCAGCGAAGCAGTGCCGCTCTTCCCGGAGTTGCTCCCGGTCACGGTGTGCGCACCCGCCGCCGCAGCGCCACAAGCCGCGCCTGTACATGACCCGTTCGGGCTGATCGCGAACATCGTGGTCGACGTGACGTCGCCGAGCGAGTTGTTGTACTGGTCGCGCCCCTCGGCGGTGTACGCCTGCGAACCGCCCGCAGTGATCGTGGCCGACGCCGGCGCCAGCACCAGATGGTCGAGCGCACCCGCCGTCACCGTCAGCGAGGCTGTGCCCGTCTTGCCGCCCTTCGTCCCCGTCACCGTGTGCGGGCCGGCCGCCGTCGCCGTACAAGTGGCGCCGGTACAAGATCCATTCGGAGCGATCGAGAACGTGGTCGACGCGGTGACGTCGCCCAGCGAGTTGTCGTACTGGTCCCGTCCCTGCGCCGTATACGCCTGCGACCCGCCCGCCGCGATCGTCGCCGAGGCCGGCGAGAGCGCCAGATGGTCGAGCGCCCCGGCCGTCACCGTCAACGAGGCCGTGCCCGTCTTGCCGCCCTTCGTCCCGGTCACTGTGTGCGGGCCGGCCACCGTGGCCGTACAGCTGGCGCCCGCGCACGACCCGTCCGGGGAGATCGAGAACGTCGTAGACGCGGTCACGTCGCCCACCGAGTTGTTGTACTGGTCGCGGCCTTCGGCCGTGTACGCCTGCGATCCACCCGCCGCGATCGTCGCCGAAGCCGGCGCCAGCACCAGATGGTCGAGCGCACCGGCGGTCACCGTCAGGGAGGCGGTGCTGGTCTTCCCAGCGTCGTTCCCGGTCACGGTGTGGGGACCGGCGGTGGTCGCCGCACAGCTGGCGCCCGCGCACGACCCGTCCGGGGAGATCGAGAACGTCGTACTCGAGGTCACGTTGCCCAGCGAGTTGTTCGAAGCGTCGAAGCCCTCGGCGGTGTACGCCTGGGGGACGCCGGCGGCGATCGTCGCACTCGCCGGGCTGATCACGATGTGATCGAGCTGGCCGCCGGCATTGAACTCGTAGGCGCCCCGATCGTCGTATGCCCGAGGCCCGACGCCCGTATTCGGAACTGCCGGGTCGTCGACGCGGGCGTTTCCCTCCACGTCGGTGCTGGGCTGGCCGCTCCCACCAGAGTTGGCCGAATCAATCGCGGGTGAGCTCGCGGTCAGATGAAAGTCGCCGGCCGCCGGACTCCTCCATTGCGGTGATGCCTGGATTCCGTGTGTCTCCTGCCCGGACGCCGCCTGGAACGCCGCAAGCGAGCTGTAGCTCACCGAACTCCAGATCATGATCGTGTCCGCCGTGCTGAGGTAGACGAGATCGTAATCCAGCGTCGTCCCTGCGGTCGAGCCATTTTCGATTCGGATGTCGCTGTGTGTGCGAGGGCTCTTGATGCCGTTGTCGACACTGATGTTGTTGGCGAGCGTGGCGCCCGTCGAGTTGCCCTCGACATTGATGCCCGCGGTCACGTTCTTGTAGGTGGTATTGGCGATGATCCGTTGGCCGGTGCAGGTCAGGTCGTCGATGCCATGGTCGCCGTTGTTGTAGGAGACGTTGTTGTAGATGAGGGTGTTATTCGAACCGGGGTATGCCTCGATGCCCGAGTCCTCGTTGTCATGGGAAACGTTGCCGTCGACGATGTTCCCGGGAGAGGCGTACAGACGAATCCCTGGGGCCGCCCGCTGAAATTGCTGAGCGTTGTTGAACGTGACGTTGTTGCGCACTTCGTCGCGCGTCGATCCGCCCTTCAACTCGATCCCGGCATAGGTGTTGTGGTGAGCGGTGTTGCCCGATACGAGAGAGTCGGTTGTATTGCTCAGCGCAATGCCCGTTTTCTGATAACCGCTGACCGGTTGGCCCGAATAGCTGACGTGATTCCCTGCGATCGTGATGTAGGAGGAGCCTGACACCAGGATGCCGTTGCCACTCGTACCCGTCACGGTGAAGCCGTTGATCGTGATCCAGCTCTTTCCCGTGATGGAGAAGCCGTTCACCTGCCCGCTCAGCGTCACTGTCGCTCCCAGCGCGGCCGTGAACACGATCGGCGCGCTCGAGGTACCGGACGTGGGAATGACAACCTTCTCGGGGTAGGTCCCGGCCGCAACCTGCACGGTCTGGCCGGCTGTTACCTTTGCAGCAGCCGCGCTGATCGTGCAAAACGGCTGCTCAATCGTCCCTGAGCCATTGTTGGAGCAGGAGACGTTGGCTCCGTCGACGTAGAGGACAGAAGCGCTCGCAGCAGCACCGAGTGCCCCCGGGACGAGGGCAATCATGCTTAGGGCAATGGCGGGACCCAGCCCGTGCCCCCAGATCTTCTTCAGTTTCATCTTCTCCCCGCCGGCAAATCAGAACCGGGCGTGCAGGAAAAGCGGAAGTAGCCATCCGCTCGTACCGCAACCCTGCGAGTTCAAGTTTCGCAGGCGGGCGCGGACCCGTCAATGCCGAACCCCGCAAACTGCGGTCAGCCCGAGGGCTGGTCGATCCGGCCGAGCCTGCGGACAGGATCGCCGTGGACTACGTCTCCCACCCTCATCCTGAGCGGCTGTTGGTCAAGGTTGGAATCGTGGTTCGCATGACGACGCTGACGAGGCCCACATCGGTGTGCGAGCGCAGACTGACGTCCGGAAGAATCGACCACGCCACCAGGAGCTGCCGGCCTCTCCATGAGAAATCCGTCATCAACCGGCACAGGCGGCCGAAATCCTTGGGCGAGGCAGGTGTCGAGACGGGAGCGGGAATCGCGATTCTCCGGCCGTCGGGTGCTTGAACGACGAGCCGCGGCCTGCATCTGGAGCCGACGAGGAGGAGAAGGCGTCCGCGTTCGTAGGAGACGACCCACGAGCCAGCCCCTTTGATCGTCGTCACGGGATGTCTCTTCCCTCGAAAGTCCCAGCGCATCCAGCCGTGCTGAAACCAGTAGTAGAAGGCTCCGGCTGAGGATGGGGCGAGGTCGGGCTGCGGATCGTTTGGAAGGGGGACGGTCGTCGGCCGCGAGTCGCGGAACCGACGCCGCACGACGAGCGATGGCTGTCCTCCGATCGCGCCTCTGTCGAAAACGACGCCGTCGTCGGCCAGTGTCACCGAGTCGATCCGATAGCAGCCCGCGCGATCGCAACGGCGCAGGCGGGCTGCGATCCACTCCCGGCCGCTGCTCAGATTCCGAACGAGAACCCGTTGCCAGGGTCCGGATTGTTCCGCCCAAGCGACGAGACTCCCACGCGAAGCGAGGGGAGCAGCCAGTGAGCGTGTCAGCAGGATGCGGTGTGTTCCATCGCGCCGCACTGAGAGAAGATTGACGCCCGAACCCCCACGAGTCGCATAGACGACCCGAGCGGAGGTCGAGGCGAGACCGAACTGGGGCAGAGTGTCCGCGGCGAGCTGTTTGAGTTTGCCTGTGCGCTGGTCGCGGTGCATCAGGGGTGACTTCTTCGGGGCACGAAGGCCGAAGGCACCTTGTTCCCACGTCAGATACGGACCTGCCGTCGAAATCGTCTGGATCAGTCGATCCCGCACGAGAAGCAATCGTCTGGGCGGCTGCACCACGATCCGCGGCTGGGAGGCCGAGAGGCTTGCCGCAGTTGGGGATGGGGTGGGGATCATCAGGGCCGACCCCAACGCGAGAGCCGCGACAAGGAACCTTGGGAAATGTCTGGGCGTGAGCGTCGACCCAACTCGGAGCGGCATCCTCGCCACTAAAACACGTACTCGGGACCCGTGAAGGCGCGTCCCATCAGAGAGCCGGGCCGGTTCGTGCTAGTCGGCCGGTGTGGGCGCTGCGGGGTGCGTGAGGCGAAAATTCGAACGCTCGGCGGCGATGTTCCCCGGTTGTCCACAAAGCTGTGGAAGTTGTGGATCAACTCGATAGTCACCGCATTTTCCGTGAACTGCGATTTCGCACCCGCGTCAATCGGTCGTACCTTTTGCGCACGCGACGTTGCCGCAGCGTCGCAGACTGGATTCGACCCAGTCACGCGAGCCGGGGTTGCGGACGCGTCCCCACGCGTTCGCTCCCGGCCCGCTTAGTGCCGTACTCGTCGTCGCGGGATCGAACGGACGAGTTCCGTTCCGACAATCTCATCCTCGAGGGGCTTGAAGTGTCACGGAAGCCGTGCAACCATGTTGGCGACGCGGTCCCTGCGGCAACTCGGCCCTCGTCGAATTGGGGAAAATGAGAATTCTCTTTACCGATCCCGACTCGGTGGGTGACCTCGTCGCCTACCTCAGAAGGTGCGGATGCAGCGCGGAGATCGCCGGGTATGGCTCCGTCGAGGCCGCGCCTCCGCAGCGACCGCACATCGAGCAGGCGTACCTGCGGATGGAGCTGGAGGCCTACCTACGCGTTTGGCGAGAAATGCACCCGGATGTAGGGGTCGAGCTGCTCGACCCTTCGGAGGTTGAGATCGCCTCGTGATTCGCCGATGCGAGACCCCGGGATGTAGCACGCTGACCCTTGGCCGGACTTGCCTCGCCTGCGAGCAAAAGCAGGCGAGGGCGTACCCAACCTTCGTGACGGGCCGGCCCTATCTGCCGGCACCCCCCTCCGACCAGGCTTCGGTCACGTCGGGCCCCGCAGGCACGTCTCGCCGGAGCTAGCCCGCCTCTTGCAGCGCGACGCCCCCGATCGGCAAGGTGCAGTCGCGCTGGTGATCCCTTACGCACCCGAGACGGCGTCCTTCGCAACCCGAACGATCTCCCGCGCGAGCGCGAGGCTCGATGTTGCTCCGGGAGAGGGCGCGTTTCGAACGTGAACGACGTTCTCTGCATGGTCGAACCAGAAATCGTCGATGAGCCGGCCGTCCTCGGAGAGCGCCTGCGCCCGCACACCCGCATGCGCCTCCTGGAGGTCGGTCGAACCGATCGCCGGCACGAGCCGCTGCAACTCTCGCGCGAAGTTGCGCTTGAAAAGGTCGCCGCGTATTTCCGAGAGGCCGACCCGCCAATACCGTGCAGCGAGTCGGCGAAAACCGGAATACGAGAGCGTCTCCCACAGTTCTCGGGCACGGAAATCACGCGCCCTATATCCCTCGCGGGCGAACGCCAGCACCGCGTTTGGGCCCGCCCAGACGTCGCCCGAGATCTGTTTCGTGAAGTGCACACCCAGAAACGGAAACGCGGGATCGGGCACCGGGTAGACGAGCCCTCGGACGAGGGCGCGGGCCTCCGGACGGAGAGAGTAGTAGCGCCCGCGGAACGGGACGATCTTCGGCGTCTCCGATCCCCCGGTAAGCCGGGCCAGACGATCGGAATAGAGACCGCCACAGGTGATGACGCTTCGCGCTTGGACGGGCCCCTCCGGTGTTCGGAGCTCGACCATTCCACCCGCGACCCTGATCCCGACGACCGCAGCGCCTGTGCGGATCGTCCCACCCATGCTCGTTACGTCTTGAGCCAGCGCCTCTGCGACCCTTCGGAAGTCGACGATCCCCGTTCCCGGCGAGTAGAGAGCGCGGATCCCGACTACATGCGGCTCGAGCTCGGCAAGCTTCGCCTCGTCGATCAACTCGACGCCCGGAACTCCGTTCGCGCGGGCGCGTCGGGACAACTCCTCGAGCGGTGGCAACTCGTCCGCGCGGGTTGCGACGACGACCTTCCCGCAGCGCTCGTAAGGAATGCCCTTCTCATCGCAGTACGCGTAGACCTCGCGGCTGCCCTCAACGCAAAGCCTCGCCTTGAGCGATCCCGGCGCGTAGTAGATCCCGGAGTGAATCACCCCACTGTTGTGGCCGGTCTGGTGTGCGGCGATCCGACCCTCCTTCTCGAGCACGGCAACACGAAGCCCGGGCTCCCGGATCAGCGATTCCCTGGCAACCGCAAGGCCGAGAATCCCCGCTCCGACGACGGCGAGATCGGCGCGGACGCCTCCCTGAGGCGTGATGTTCATCGGGTCCAGGACCATGGGCCGGTAGTCCACGACCAACTGCAGTTGAGTTTTTGGGCCAATCCGTCATCCTGAGGCCAATGCATCGGCGCATCCTCGTGACCGGTGGGGCCGGCTACGTCGGCTCGATCGTGGTGAACGAACTCCTCGGACGGGGGTATTCGGTCCGCGCGTTCGACGCCTTGCGCTACGGGAGCGTGCCCTCGCTCCTGCTGCCGTGGGGCAATCCCCAGTTCGAGTTCGTTCGGGGCGACGTCCGCGATTCCGACGCCCGCAGACACGCGGTCGAGGACGTCGAAGCGATCGTCCACCTGGCAGCGATCGTGGGCGATCCCGCCTGCGCGCGCGACCCCGAGCTCGCACGTGAGGTGAATTTCGAATCGACCAAAGCGCTGCTCGACGATGCCGAGCTGGGCGGCGTCGAGCGGTTCATCATGGCCTCGACCTGCAGCAACTACGGACACTTGAACGGCAACGCTTTCGCCGACGAAAGTGCCGAGCTCAACCCCGTGTCTCTCTACGCAGAAACCAAAGTCGTGGCGGAATTGGAAGTGCTCGGGAGGCAAAACGGGCTCGCGACGACCTGCCTTCGCTTTGCGACCATCTACGGCACCTCGCCGCGGATGCGCTTTGACCTGACCGTGAACGAGTTCACGCGCGACCTTGCCATGAGGGATGAGCTCGTCGTCTTCGGCGAACAGTTCTGGCGTCCCTACGTCCACGTTCGAGACGCCGCCCGGGCGATCGCAGAAGTGCTCGACGCCCCGAAAGAGGCAAGCACCGGCGAGGTCTACAACGTCGGCGACACGAGCGAGAACTACCGGAAGCTCGACATCGTCGAGCTTCTGCGTGAACGTTTCCCCGGAGGCAAGGTGCAATTCGTCCATCGAGATGAGGATCCTCGCAACTATCGTGTCAGCTTCGAGAAGTTCGGGGAAGTTTTCGGGTTCAAGGCTGAGCGCTCTGTTGCGGACGGCATCGACGAGGTCCTTGGCCTGCTCCGCAGTGGACTTCTCAACGATCCTTACGCACCCAGCTACAGCAACTGACCGCCGTCCTCGGGAATCCGACTTCGGCGAATGAGCACACCTTGACGACACCTGTGTCGGCCCCAGCGCCATCCCTCCTGCGAACCGAACAGGCGTCGTTCGCTCCGCCGAGCGACCCGACGCTGCCGCAGAATGCGTTTACCGTCGACGTCGAGGATTGGTATCAGTCGTGCCTCGACTATGACGCACCCATCACCGAACGCGTCGTTCGAAATATGGACCGCGTCCTCAGTGTGCTCGACGAGGCAAAGATCAAAGGCAGCTTCTTCGTGCAGGGAAGAGTTGCGGAGACGTTTCCGGATCTCGTCCAGACGCTCGTCGCCGAAGGGCACGAGGTCCAGTCCCACGGCTACAGCCACAGACCGCTTTTTGCAATGAACCCGGCCGAGCTAAGGGAGGAATTGACGCGGGCGAAGCAGACCGTCGAGGACGCCGCCGGCACGCCCGTGACAGCATTCCGCGCGCAGGACTTTTCGATTCTCGAGGCCAACCTTTGGGCGCTCGAGACCCTTGCAGAGGTCGGCTTCGATCTCGACTCTTCGATCTTCCCGATGCGGTCGCGGCACTACGGAGTGGCGAACTGGCGACTCGAGCCCCACTATGTCGTGCTCGACGGAAGCTTCCGGATCCTCGAGGTCCCGGTCGCGATCTGGTCGACCGGCCGGATGCGGCTGCCCGTCGCCGGAGGAGGTTACTTCCGCCTGTTGCCTCGCCAGGTGATCGAGCGTGGGCTTCGATCGATCGCGGCCAGCGGACGACCCGCCGTGGTCTACTGCCATCCGTATGAGTTCAACAGCGACGAACTCGCCGACTATCCAGGCATTCCCTGGCAACTCCGCCTGTCGCAGGGTGTTGGCCGCGAACAGTTCACGAACCGGATTCGTACGCTCTTGACGAAGTTCTCGTTCGGTCGGCTGACCGACGTTCTCACCGCGTGGGGACTCACCTGAACATCGTCTTCTTAACAGCTGACGACCCGATCTATCTGCCGTCGTTCTTCGAGCGAGTCCTGACGACGAGAAGCGAGAAGGCGACCGTCTTCGTCGTCCCGCCGCTCTACAAACATCAGACAGCGCTCGATGCAGCCCTCCGATACTTCCGGACGTTCGGCTTTGCTGCCGCCTGGGGCCTTGCCCTGCGCATCCTGGGCGCCAAGATACGCCGGAAGTCCATCGCGCGTGTCTGTGAGCGCCACGGTGTCGCGTGCCAATCGACTGCCGATGTGAACGACCCCAGCTTCCTCGAGAGACTGCGCGCACTCGACACGGAGCTGATCGTCTCCGTCAGCTGCCCCCAGCTCTTCCAGCAGCCGCTGATCGAATTGCCCTCGCGGGGCTGTCTCAACATCCACGGAGCGATCCTCCCAGCCTATCGGGGCGTTCTGCCGAGCTTCTGGATGCTTGCAAACGGGGAGAAGCGAGCAGGCGTTTCCATTTTCTTCGTCAACGAGGACATCGATGCAGGCGAGCTCTGCGGGCAACGGACGTTCGAGATCCGCACGCACGAAACGCTCGACGAGTTCCTCCGCCGATCGAAGGCGATTTCTGCGGAATTACTGCTCGACGTCTTGGCGGAGATCGAGCAGGGCTCGGTTTCGCGAAAGCCGCTCGACCTCGGCAAGGGGTCGTATCACTCGTGGCCGGACCGCGAAGCTGTGCGACGTTTTCACGCCGCCGGTCGGCGCGTCTGGTAAACGGATCGCTCTCTTTCCCATCTGGGTAGCGTCCGAGCCGTCGTGTCTCGAAGTTAGGTAGCCTCGACGCACGCGAGCGTTGGCCAGGCCTATTCGAGGGTGTCGGCGCTGAAACCCGATCTCCAAGGTTCTTCAGACCGTATGCAGGAAGCCGGCAAGAGCGAGCAAACCATCATCCCGGAAGCCGGATTCGGCGGCCTCCGCGCACGAGTCCCACAACGCGACATCGGAGACGTCGAGCCCGGGAGCCGCGGCCTTGCCCGGCAGCGATCCGACTCTGCTCGAGACGCGCGGGAAACGATCTCTGCAGAACCGCTAACTCCGGAGCTCGTGCTCGTCGACCCTGACTTGGCGCGTCGCGCTCGAGAGCAGCTCCCAGACCGCGAGCCCGAGCCTCGACGGGCCACCGGCGAGTCGATTCCTTCCCCGGTGACACCGCTCCTCGATCCTGATCTGGCGCGTCGCGGTCGAGAGCAGCCTCCAGACCGGGAGCCCGAGCCTCGACGGACCACCGGCGAGTCGATTCCCGCTCCGGTGACACCGCGCCTGGTCGTCGTGCAACCAGACCCCTCGACTTTCGAGCGCCGCCTGAAACCGCCGCCTCGAAAGAGACGACGCGGTCGAATCCTCATCCTCCTGATCTTGGCGGCCGCAGCGGTCACGGGAATTGTGCTTGTCCCGTCACTGCGCCACATCTTCTGGGAATCGCGAGAGGTCGCGGTCGTTCAACCCGTCCGCAAGCCCGCACCCGTCTCGTCGGGAGGGACCTACTCGACACCGAAACCTCCACCGCACGCATCAAGCAGTACACCCGACAAGGCAAAGCCCAAGGAGACCGTCAAGCCAAAAGCTCGAGTTGCCCCTCGTAGTGCACCCTCTCACCGGCCGTTCGCGTGGGTTGCGGTGCCCAAAGCAACGTATTACCTCGTTCGGTTCTACCGCGGCTCGCAAGAGATCTTCGAGGCACGACCGTCAGCGCCGCGCCTCTCGCTCCCACCCGAATGGGTTTTCAAAGGCCACCGTTACAGCCTCACGCCGGGAAGCTATCGATGGGTCGTCCAGGCCGGTTTCGGCCGGCCCGCCGAGGCACGCCTGGGTCAGCCGATCGTCAGCGCCAAGCTCGTCGTTTAGCGCCGCTCGGGCCCATAGAGCACGCGCCGGCGGAATGCGAGCGCGATGGCGTGCGGCAAGTTGCGAGCACCCAGTTTCGCCCGGATGGTCCGGCGCTGAGCGATCACCGTGTGCTGCGACTTGACGAGCTTCTGGGCTGTCTCTTTCGCAGACAGACCGTCCGCAGCCGCACGCAGCACCTCGAGCTCCGGCGTGGACAGCTCCCTTCCTTCGATCCTCCGGGGAATCAGCACTACGCGGCCGTCCTCTCCTCGAGACGAAAGCGCGCCTGCACGATCAGCTGCGAAGCGAGAGACTGGCTGCACCCGTAAACCTGGGCGATCTCGCTAACGCTGTGGCCTGCGGTCGAGAGACCGAGCATCTCGCGCTCCCGACGCGGCAGGGATTGGATCGCGTCGAGCAGCTCGCTCAGCTCTGCGCCTCGCTGCGGCTGTGACGCTCGTTGATCTGCTGTCACATCCATCAACGTGAGGTCCTGCTCTTCGTCGATCGGGGCCTGAAGAGACAACGGCTCCGAAATCGCATTCGCAGCAGTCGCTCGCCTAGTACCGGGCAAGCGTCGAAGCTCGTCGATGATTGCCCCTTTGATGCGGCGGTAAGCAAAGCTCGCGAACGGGACGCCGAGCTCGGCGTCGTAACGGTCGACGGCTTCGATCAGACCGATCGTGCCGGCCGAAACGAGATCATCGACCTCGACCTGCGGAAGCCGCGGCCCCATGCGGTTTGCGACGCTCCGTACAAGCGGGAGGTGGCGTAGGACCCGCTTGTCGCGGTTCTTTCGGACGCGCGGTCTCTGCTGAGCGGGGATCATCGAGTGGCCTGGGATGACGCTGGGCTCGTCTTCCGTTTCGCCCGATTTACGTACTCCTACCACTTGCAACGGACGACACGGCCTCTGGGGACTGGACCTCACCTTAACGCACGCAACCTGCCCCCATCGGAGGCAACGAAAAACCGACGTTCCGGGAGGTTTAGCAAGAAAGAGGGATGGAGCAAGGGGAACCGGCTCCGATGATGGGGGGATACGACAGGACAGGCCGAGCCCGCTGATGCGGCTCAGAGCGTCGGCCATTGCTGAAATCGACAGCGACGGGGGGACCGATGCGAAGACGAACAGCCCCAATAGCGCTTTCCGCGGTCGCCGCGGCTTTCTCCCTGGTCCTAGGCTTTGGTTCGACGCCGATAGCCCAGTCGCGTAACCAAGCCGTCTCCCCGCCCAGCGCGAGTTCGGGTTTCAAGTTCACGCCCGTCGCCGACGCGTACGTCAACTCCAGCAAGCCAAGCACGAACTACGGCAACGGAACACGGCTCAGGGCGGAGGACGCGCCGGTGCTGAAGGCGTACTTGCGCTTCGCCGGCGGCAACATCAGTGGCCAGGTGACGCGCGCCACCCTGTGGCTCTACGCCATTACGGGCTCGAACACGGGCTACGGCGTGCACACCGTGACGGACAATTCTTGGCAGGAATCCGGAATCACGTTTGCCAGTGCGCCTTCGATATCTGCGACGCCGATCGGATCGGCAAAGGGTTATGTCTCCGGCACGTGGACGACTGTTGACGTGACATCGGCGGTGAGCGCAACCGGCTCGGCGAATCTCGCGCTGACCACGACTAGCGCGAATGCTCTCGCCATGGGCAGCCGTGAGTCCGGGAGCAAAAGCCCGGTGCTCGTCGTCCAGACGACCAGTCCCGATGTCACTCCTCCCAGTACTCCCACGGGTCTTCTGGTCACCGCCATGACCGGCTCGAGCGTTTCGCTGTCCTGGTCAGCCTCAACGGACAATGTAGGCGTGGCCGGTTACGGGATCTACCGCGGAGGCACGCTGGTCGGTTCCACGCCCCAGACGAGCTACACGCTCAGCGGACTCTCGTGCGCCACGACCTACACCGTGGGCGTAGATGCCTACGATGCTGCAGGTAATCGCTCGTCGCGAACACCCCTCGTCGTCGCGACCGGCGCCTGTCCGGACACCACGCCTCCGACCGATCCAACGGACTTGGCGGTCACGTCGGCTTCGGCGACAGCCATCTCTCTTTCCTGGAGCGCGTCGACCGACAACGTCGGCGTCAGCGGCTACAGCGTCTTCTTGAACGGCACCCTGACCGCATCCACCGGGGCCACCACCTACAGCTTCACCGGCCTCAACTGCGGCACGAGCTATGCCCTGGCCGTCCAAGCCTACGATGCGGCCGGTAACCGCTCGAGCCGGAGCTCGTTCGTCACATCGACGAGCACGTGTCTCGACACGTCCGCCCCAACGGCGCCCACCGGCCTCGCAGCGACTGCCGGTTCGACGAGCATCTCGACCCTGTGGTCGCCGTCCTTCGACAACGTCGGGGTCACTGGCTATGACGTGTTTCTCAACGGCAGCAAGATCGGTTCGACGCCGTTGACCAACTACACGTTCGGCGGACTGACCTGCGGCACGAGCTACACCGTTGGTGTCGACGCCTACGACGCCGCCGGGAACGCATCGACAAAGGCGACGGTGACCGCAGCGACGAGCGCCTGTACCTCACCACCACCGCCACCGCAGACGGGCCCGCAGTACCGCTACATCTACAACTCGGGCTCCGACCCGGCCATCGCCCAGAACGGCTGGAACCTCTATGACGTGAGTTCCAAGACGACCGCCGACGCGCTCCCCGCCGGTACGTCGGCGCTCTACTGGCTCGGCGACTACGACAACTCCTCCTGCTCATGGCAGGTTTCCGACTCGACGGTGACGACGACGGTGCAGCGGATGGTCGGCGATGCCAAGATCTTCGGGTACTTCATCTCGGACGAGCCGAACCCGTACGCCTGCCCGGGCGCTCCCGCGCAGCACAAGGCCCGCTCCGACCTGATCCACTCGATCGACTCGAGCAAGAAGGTGGTCGTCGTCCTCGACTCAAACGGCTTCAGCGGCCGGGCGACCCGCGACGCGCTCGACCAGTTGCCGCTCTGGAAGGGCACGGCCGATGTCATCGGCCTCGATCCCTACCCCTGCTACCAGGGTGGAGCGTGCGACTACACATGGATCGACCGTACGATCGCCGCCGCCGATAGTGCGGGCCTCAACTACTGGGGCGTAGCGCAAGCGTTCAACGATTCCAGCTGGCGCTGGCCAACTCCCGACGAGGAGAGTCACATGCTCTCCCAATGGGCGGCTTCGAAGCAGAGCGGCTACATGACCTTCGCCTGGACCTGGGCCGGGAACAACCTGACCAACCAGCCGGCGCTGCTCGACGTCTTCAAGCAGTTCAACAGCGGTAGCAGCTCTGGGAGCGGATCCGGGGGCGGCGCCGACACGACCGCACCGTCTACACCCACCGGGCTGAGCAAGGTCTCCTCGAACGCAACGAGCGTCTCGCTCTCCTGGAATGCATCGACCGACAACGTGGGCGTCGGCGGCTACGGCGTCTATCGCAATGGTGCACTCGTCTCGAACACCAGCGGGACGAGCTACACGATCGGCGGCCTTGTCTGCGGCACCAGCTACACCTTCTCGGTCGACGCCTACGACGCGGCCGGGAACCGCTCGGCGAAGGCCTCGATCACTGCAACGACGAATACGTGCACCGACACAGCCGCGCCCTCCCCGCCGACCAATCTGAACGCGACCGGAGCAACGGCAACTAGCGTTTCCTTCTCCTGGACCGCCTCGACCGACAACGTCGGTGTCACCGGCTACGGCGTCTACCGCGGAGGCACGCTCGTGGCTTCGCCAACAGCCACCAACTACACCCTGAGCGGCCTCTCGTGCGGCACCAGCTACTCGATCGGCGTCGATGCGTTCGACGCGGTGGGGAATCGATCGCAGCAGTCGTCGCTGACGATCGCGACGAGCCCTTGCCCCGACTCCATTGCACCGACTGCTCCTGGCACGCCCACGGCCACCAGTGCGACAACGACCAGCATCGCTCTCAGCTGGGGACCCTCGCTCGACAACATCGGGGTCGTCGGCTACGACCTTTACAGCAACACGACCAAGGTGGGAAGCACTCCCGGGACGAACTACACGTTCGGCAGTCTCACCTGTGGCACGAGCTACACGCTCGGTGTCGAAGCCTACGACGCCGTAGGAAACCACTCGACGCGCGCAACAGTCGGCGCAGCCACGGCCGCGTGCGCGAGCCCCCCGCCGCCGCCGCCGCCTTCCGGCGACCCCGTGATCACCGCCGCGGGCGACATCTGCGGCTCGGCGACGGACTGCGCGCCGACCGCGGCGCTGATCGACCAGATCGCACCCAGCCGCGTGCTGACGCTCGGCGACAACGCGTACCCGGACGGGGCCAGCTCCGACTATGCGAGCTACTACGCCCCGAACTGGGGCCGCCAGAAGTCGAATACGAGCCCCGCACCCGGTAATCACGATTACCACACGTCCGCCGGCGCCGGCTACTTCGGCTACTTCGGATCGCAGGCTCCGGGCCCCTACTACTCGTACGACGTCGGCTCCTGGCACCTGATCTCGCTCAACGGCGAAATCGGGGTTTCCGCCGGATCCGCTCAGGAGACGTGGCTCAAGAGCGATTTGGCCGCGCACCCGGCGCAATGCATCCTCGCCTATTGGCACGAGCCCCGCTTCTCGTCAGGTGCTGAACACGGCAGCGACTCGTCCTTCGACCCGTTCTGGCGTGACCTCTACGCGGCCGGCGCGGACATCGTCCTCAACGGGCATGACCACGACTATGAGCGATTCGCCCCGCAGAACCCGAGCGGCGCCGCCGACTCGAAGGGGATCCGCGAGTTCGTCGTCGGTACGGGCGGCGTCAGCCACTACACGTTCGGCGCCCCCGTCGCCAACAGCGAGGTGCGAGACAACACGAGCTTCGGCGTGCTGAAGCTGACGCTTCACGCCCAAAGCTACGACTGGCAATTCGTCCCGGTCCCAGGCGCCAGCTTCACCGATTCGGGCTCGACGGCGTGTTCGTAAGACACCGCGCACGGAGTTTCCGTCGAGCCGCCAGGTTCGAACGAACTACCGCGTAGCGTCGATCTCGGAGTACGTCAGCCGGGATCGGCGCTCGGCAGCGCGCCGTCCTCCCATCTGCGTCCACGACTGGGCCACCCGAGGTGTAAGAAGAACCAGATGAGCGCGAGCGTGCTCGTCGTATAGGCGACGGCCGAGGCAACCGCGGCGCCGGTTGCACCGAATCGCGGGATGAGAACGATGTCCAGAACGAGTGTCGCGATCAGTCCCGCACCCAGGCCGACCGAGTTCAGGCCGGGACGTCCGATCCCGTACATGTACGCGGTGATGACGCCCCCCACACCCTCGAGCACGAGTCCCACGATGATGATCTGCGCAGGTGTGATCGCAGGTCTGAATGCTGTCCCGTAGACCGCGGGAATCACGGACCCGGCCGCAAACCAGAGCGGAACGACCGCTCCCGCGTACAGGAGGGCCACTTTCGGAATCGCCGCGCGGGCCTTCGCGGCCGCCACCGCCCGGCCGTCTTTCGCGTATTTGGGGTAAAGGACGTACGTGAGGGCCATCGCCGGGATTTTGAGCAGCTCGGCGAACTTCGAGGCGATCGCGTAGACACCGAGAACGGCGGGGCTTGTGATCACGCTGAGCAGGACGAAGTCGAGGCGCAGGTTGAGCTGTGTGATGACGCCTCCGATCTGAGCACGGAGACCGTACGAGGCCACACGGCGCGCAAGCTGAAGCGAAGGTCGGGCAGCCCCGTGGAAGAACCCTCTCCGCACCAGCCGGCCCCAGGCCAGAGAAGCCGTCGCAGCATCGGCGAGCAGCAGGGCCAGCACCACCGTCGTGTAGTCGCCGACGCCCGTACTGAAGACAACGCCGTAGGCCGGGAGAAACATGAACTCCTCGGTGAAGATGACACGGTTCGCGCCTTTCAGGTCGTCGCTGCCTTGCGAGCATGACTTTGCGGTCACGGTGACCAACCGGGTGAGAACGGCTATGCCGGCGAGCATGACGAGAGAGACGGAGAGCTTGGGGAAGAGCTGCGGGCCGACAAGCGGCGCGGATGCAATCCAAATGCCAGCCCCGGCCACGCCTCCGGCGAGCGCAATCCCGATGACTGTGAGAGGCAGGCGCCGGTCCTGTCGGTCCGGTCCCGCCAGGAAGTAGGGAATCGCTACGGGCAGTCCCGACGAGAGAATCGTGCCGACCAGCGCCGGCAGCACGTGAAGAAGAGCGTACGTACCAACGACCGAAGGACCTCCGTTCCGCGCCAGCAGCAACGTCGCGAGGAACGTGCAACCCAAGGCTCCGACCCGCGCCGTGACATTGCCGATGAGGACGCCGAATCGTCTACGGAGCCTTCCGATCACGATCACTCCCGGCCCCAGGTGTAGAGCGCCGCAATGAACGCGAAGAGCGTCCACACGTGTCGCACGTGGAGCAGCTCGTAGACAGTTCCGGTGACGATCGTCCCGGCAAGCGCGCCGAGTAGGGCGTTCGGCTTCACCACGACGGCGGCAAAGCCGTTGCGCAGCCGCGTGCCGGCGAAGGAGGAGGTTCGAACCGCGAGGCCTAGAAGGAGAAGCAGGAGGCCGACAGAGCCGAACACGCCCCTCTCCATGAGAGTGGCGAGGTAGTCATCGTGTGCCTCCTTGACGAACGGCGCCATCTCGGCCTCGAGCCTCGGCTTGGTCGACGCTGGACCTTCTCCGAGCGGTCCGCCGCGCACGAAGAGGGGGATGCTCTCGTGCAGAAGCGTGCTCCGCTGCGCGACACTGGTTTCACCGCGTCCGATCCCGTCTCGGATGAATGCATATGAACTCCCGTTCGCTCTTGCCTGGATGCCTTTGATGCTCACGTTCGAGGTGACGAGGTAGGCGCCGACCATGACAAAAGCCAGCGCAGTGATCGCGGGCACCATCCCTGTCCGCCGGTAGACGCCCGTGACTGCCGCGATCGTGACGCCGACGAGGATTGAGAACATGCCGCTGTTGGAGCCGGTCGAAATCAAAGCTGCGAGCAAGAGGGCGTAAGCGCTGAGCCGCAGCCCCCGGTGGCGCGGGCACCTCGAGGCCCAGATGATCATGATCGAGATGACGTAGTAGTTCGCCGAGATATTCGGATCGCCGAACGTGAGCGCCGTGCGGCTGCCCTCTCTGGTCGAGTGGCCGCTGAGGAACGAATTGCCAGTGAAGACACCGACGAACAGCAGGACTCCCCAAATGATCGAGCTGTACGCCCAGGTCGTCAGCAAGACCCTGAGCGCCGCAGGCGAGTGACTGATGTTGACAACGGCCCAGCACCAGAGGAGGAGGAAGATGTCCTGTCCGATCGCGAGGATCCCTGCGTCGGGCACCGGGCCGACCAACGCTCCGAGGAGTCCTGCCGCTATGAAGAGCGCCATTGGAACTGCATACGCGAACCGCCAGCGATGGCGGCTGGATCCGGCCCAGAAGAGGCACGCGAACACGCCGATAGCCATCAGCGCGTCGATCGGGCCAAGGTTCGCAGGCCCGCGCGGGGAGAGCAACGGGAGCATCGCGACGGCGACGGCGGTTGCCCCAACCGCGATCCGCTCGCCGTCGAGCGCCACGAGTCGATCGGCTGTCGACCGCGCCCTCCACGTTCCAATTGCCCCTGCGTCGATCAAACGCCTCGCCGCCCGACGATGCCGTCGTCTGCGTTGGACCGCGTGTTGCTGACGTTCAAGGGAGGAGGACGGCGGCGTCGTCCGCGTAGAAGCAGGTGCCTGGGGGTGCGTCGGCGCTGGAGAGGTAGGCGTTGAAGTCGAGCGTCGAGCCGGGCGCGGTGATCGTGTAGGAGACGGTCACCTGCTGCCAGCTGGTCGTCAGCGTCACCTGCGCCGTCGTGGTGCCGAGCACGCCGCTGCTGATCGAGTACTCGCGGAACCTGAGCTTGAGCGGCTTGCCGGCCGTGTCGGCGCGCACCCACAGGCTGCCGCTGTAGGTGCCGGCCGAGGTCGGCCTCGCCCAGTCCGGAGAGTCGTTCAGCAGGCAGGTGGTGGCAGTCGTCCCGGTGTTCGTCAGCTGCGCGGCCCAGCTGCCCGAGTGGCCCCCCGAGACGCGCGTCAGGGTGATGCCGGTCCCCGAGCCGGAGGTGTTCCAGCCCGAGCTGTCGACCTCGAAGCCCGGGTTCCTGACGAAACTGACCGCCAGCGAGGCGGTACTGGTCTTGCCGCCGTCGTTGCCGGTGACCGTGTGCGAGCCGCCCGTGTTCGCCGTGCAGATGGCGCCGCTGCAGGATCCGTTCGGGGCAATCGAGAAGGTCGTGGCAGCGGTCACGTCGCCGAGCGAGTTGTTCGAGGCGTCGAACCCCTGGGCGGTGTACGCCTGCGAGCCGCCGGCACTGATCGTGGCGCTGGACGGGCTGATCACGATCCGGTCGAGGCCGCCCGCCCCGACCTGCAGCGACGCGCTGCCGGTCTTGCCGCTCTTCGTCCCGGTCACCGTGTGCGCCCCCGACACCGATGCGGTACAGGTCGCACCCGTGCAGGAGCCGTTCGGCGCGATCGAGAAGGAGGTGGTCGAGGTGACGTCGCCGAGCGAGTTGTCGTACTGGTCGCGACCATCCGCCGTGTAAACCTGCGAGCCCCCCGAAGGGATCGTCGCCGACGCCGGCGCCAAAGCCAGATGATCGAGCGCACCGACCGTCACGCCCAGAGAGGCGGTGCTCGTCTTGCCGCCGTCGTTGCCGGTCACGGTATGCGCCCCCGCCACGGTCGCCGTGCAACTCGCGCCCGTGCACGTCCCGTTCGGCGTCACCGAGAAGGTCGTGAACGCCGTCACATCACCCAGCGAATTACCCGCTGAATCAAAACCCTCCGCGCTATACGACTGCGAACCGCCCGCACCGATCGTCGCACTCGACGGGCTGATCACGATGTGATCGAGCACACCGCTCGCCGTCACCTGCAACGTAGCGGTCCCCGTCTTGCCACTCTTCGTCCCCGTCACCGTGTGCGCCCCCGATACCGAGGCCGTACAGCTGGCCCCTGTACAAGAGCCGTTCGGAGCGATCGAAAACGTCGTGGACGCGGTCACATCGCCGAGCGAGTTGTCATACAGGTCGCGCCCCTCCGCCGTATACGCCTGCGAACCGCCCGCAGCGATCGTCGCCGACGCCGGCGCCAACACCAGATGATCAAGCGCACCGACACTCACACTCAGCGAAGCCGTGCCCGTCTTGCCGCCGTCGTTGCCCGTCACCGTATGCGCCCCCGCCACCGAAGCCGAACAACTCGCCCCCACACAAGACCCATCCGGGCCGACCGAAAACGTCGTCGCAGCAGTCACATCACCCAACGAATTATTCGAGGCGTCGAAACCCTCCGCCGTGTACGACTGCGACAATCGTCGCGCTCGCCGGGCTGATCACGATGTGATCGACCACGGCTGAATTCACCTGCAACGAAGCGGTGCCCGTCTTGCCGCCCTTCGTCCCCGTCACCGTATGCGCCCCCGCCACCGAGGCCGTACAGCTCGCGCCCGTACAGGACCCGTTCGGGCCAATCGAGAACGTCGTCGTCGACGTGACGTCGCCCAGTGAGTTGTCGTACTGGTCGCGCCCCTCCGCCGTATAAGTCTGAGAGCCGCCCGCCGTGATCGTCGCCGAGGCCGGTGAGAGCACCAGATGGTCGAGCGCACCGGCCGTCACGGTCAGCGAGGCGGTGCTTGTCTTCCCAGAGTCGTTGCCGGTCACTGTGTGCACCCCAGCGACGGTCGCCGTACAGCTCGCGCCCGTACAGGACCCGTTCGGCCCAATCGAGAATGTCGTCGAAGCGGTCACATCGCCGAGCGAGTTGTTGGAGGCGTCGAAACCCTCCGCCGTGTACGACTGCGAGCCACCCGCCGCGGTCGTTGCGCTCGCCGGGCTGATCACGATGTGATCGACCACCGCCGCATTCACCTGCAAGGAAGCCGTGCCCGTCTTACTACTCCTGGCCCCCGTCACAGTGTGCGCCCCCGACACCGAGGCGGTACAGCTCGCCCCCGTACAGGAGCCGGCGGGAGAGATCGAGAAGGTCGTGGTCGAGGGGACATCCCACCAGGAGTTGTCGTACTGGTCGCGCCCTTCCGCCGTATAGGTCTGCGAGCCTCCGGCCGTGATCGTCGCCGAGGCCGGTGAGAGAACAAGGTGATCGAGCGCGCCGGTCGTCACGCTCAGCGAGGCAGTACCAGTCCTGCCGCCGCTGTTGCCGGTCACCGTGTGCGCCCCGGCCGCCGACGCCGTACAAGTGGCACCGGTACAAGATCCATTCGGAGCGATCGAGAACGTGGTCGACGCGGTGACGTCGCCCAGCGAGTTGTCGTACTGGTCGCGTCCCTGCGCCGTATACGCCTGCGACCCGCCCGCCGCGATCGTCGCCGAGGCCGGCGACAGGGCCAGATGGTCGAGCGTCCCGGCCGTCACCGTCAGCGAGGCGGTGCTCGTCTTGCCGGAGTCGTTGCCGGTCACCGTGTGCGCCCCCGCCGCCGTGGCCGTGCAGCTCGCACCCGTGCAGGTCCCGTTCGGGGCGATCGAAAACGTGGTGAATGCGGTCACGTCGCCGACGGAGTTGCCGGAGGCGTCGAAACCCTGCGCCGTGTACGTCTGCGAGGCGCCCGCCGCGATCGTCGCGCTCGCCGGGCTGATCACGATGTGGTCGAGGCTGCCGGCCGAAACCTGCAGGGAAGCAGTGCCCGTCTTGCCGCCCTTCGTCCCCGTCACCGTATGCGCCCCGGCCAGCGAAGCCGTACAGGTCGCACCGGTACAGGATCCATTGGGGCTGATCGTGAAGGTCGTAGTCGCGGTGACGTCGCCGAGCGAGTTGTCCGGGCGTGATCGTCGCCGAGGCCGGCGAGAGCACCAAATGGTCGAGCGCCAGAGCGGTCACGTTCAGCGAGGCCGTGCTGATCGCCCCGGTGTCGTTCCCGGTCACCGTGTGCGGCCCGGCGGCACTCGCAGTACAAATGTTTGCAGTACATGAGCCATCCGGAGAGATGGAAAAGTTGGTCGAACCGGTCACGTCGAAGGAATTGCCGGCGGTGTCGAAGCCCTGCGCCGTGTACGTCTGCGACCCGCCGGCCGCGATCGTGGCGCTCGCAGGGCTGATCACGATGTGATCGAGCCCGGCGCCATCGAACTCGTAAACGCCCCGGTCGTCGAAGGCTCGCGGTCCGACCCCCGTATTCGAGGTCGCCGGGTCGTCCAGCCGGGGGTTGCCTTCGGCATCGACGCTCGGCTGTCCGCTTGCACCGGAGTTGGCCGAATCAATCGCCGGCGAGCCGGCGGTGAGATGGAAGTCGCCTCCGGCCGCGTTCTGGAACCTGGGACTGGCCTGGGTGCCGTGCGTCTCCTGCCCGGTCGCGGATTTGAACGCAGTGAGCGACGTGTAGTTGACCGAGTTCCAGATGAGCATGACGTCCGGTGTGCTCAGATAGACAACGTCGTAGTCCATCGTCGTGCCCGACGTCGAAGCGGAGTCCACCCGGATGTTGCTGTGCGTGCGCGGGCTAGCGATGCCGTTGTCGACACTGACGTTGTTGGCAATCGTCGCCCCGGTAGAACTGCCCTCGACATTGATACCGGCCGTCAAGTTCTTGTAGACGGTGTTCGCGATCAGCCGCTGGCCGGTAGACGCGTAATTGTCTATGCCGTGGTCGCCGTTGTTGTACGTAACGTTGTTCACGATCAGGTTGTTGTTCGATCCCGTGAAGGACTCGATGCCCGAGTCTTCGTTGTCATGCGAGACGTTGCCGGAGACCGTGTTTCCGGGGGAGGCGTACAGACGGATCCCGGCCGCCGCCCGCTCGATGACACGGGCGTTCAGGAAAACCCGATTCCCCACGATCTGGTTCCGCGTGCTGCCACTCAGAAGGTAGATGCCGTAATCGGTGTTGTGGTCGACCGTGTTGTTGGACACAACGGAATCGGTTGCGCCGTCGAGCCGAATTCCCTTGGCGAGCTTTCCCTGGGCCGGCTGTCCGGAATAGCTGACGTGATTGCCCCTGATGGTGATGTTCGACGAGTTCTTGACCACGATGCCGTCTGCGCTCGTCCCGGTCACGTTGAAGCCCTGAACGGTCACGTAGCTGCGGTTGTTCAGGTAGACGCCGTTGGCGGAGCCACTGCCGGATCCGGTGACGGTGACCGTGGCGCCGGGCGCGGCGACGAAGTTGATGGGCGCGCTCGCCGTACCGGAACTGGTCACCGTGACGCTCTCGCTGTAGGTGCCCGAGAAAACCAGGACGGTCTGACCGGCCGTCACTCTCGAGGCGGCCGTGCCGATACTGCAGAACGGCTGCGCTGCCGTCCCCGAGCCGCCGTCCGAACAGTTCGAATTCCCCCGGTCCACGTAGAGCGTCGGCGCAGGCGGAGGAGGCGGAGGCGGATTCGCGCCGATCGTGTACGAGTCGATGACCGATCCCTGCACGCAGGCGATGTCGTCGTTGATCGTCGGCGGACCACAGACCGCCTCGATACGCATCCCGGTCGAGGACACGTCGACCCGCAAGTGCTCGAGGTGCATGGCCCTGAACACCGTGCGCGAATCGGTCGTCGCCCATGGCGGCTCGAGCGTCGCTCCGCCACCGCCGGCCGTGATGTGGGTGACCCCGTGGATCGGCTGGAAGCGCTCGTAATCGTGGGAATGGCCGTTGAGGTTCAGGACGTATTTCGAGTACTGATCTCCGAACGTGTTCAGGATGCCCGCGAGCGTGGTCTCGCCTGGGTGGAAGCCTGTGGAGTAGGCCGGGCGGTGACCGAACGTCACGATGAAGTTGATCGACGGGTCGGCCTGAGCGGCGGCGAAGATCGGATTCGCTTGCGTCTGCCACGCACTCCACGTCGCGCTGGTGTATGGCTCGGGATACGAGATGAACCGCACGCCACCGGCGTCGAACCACGACCAATCCTCGCCGCAGCACCCTGGGGCGGGCGCGGTCGGCGAGGTCTGTGGGTTTGGCAGGACGAATCGGCCCTTGTAGTTCCGGAAATCGTCGAACGATGCGTTCTCCCACTCGTGGTTTCCCCATGCGGGCATGTACGCGGCCTGCTGGCTCCACGCCATCACATCGTTGAAGTGCTGGTCGACAGAGGCCGATCCGAACGGTTCCCCATACGTCAGGTCGCCCGGCGCGAGCACGAACGCCGGGCTGTCGGCTGCTACCTGGTTCTGCGTGGGCGGGACATTGGAATAGTCCCGGGAGCTGCCCACGTCTGCGATCACGTCGAAGCGGAAAGCACCGGTCGGGGCGGTCGTGAACGTGTGGTCTGTCCCCCCGCCGATCGAATAGTGGTATGTGGCCCCGGCGGTGAGGCCGGTCAGCTCGACCTCCTGGAAGGGGCCCGCCGAAGAAGACGGCACGGGCGTGGGCGGATGCGTCGTGGCCGTACTTCCATACGTGGCGGTTTGGCCATACTGAATGTCGGTGGCCGTCCCGCGCCAGTCGAACGCAACCGACGTCGGACCCGTAAAGGTGTAGTGCACCTCGTCAGCGGTGCCGATGGCCGAGCGCAGACTGGCGGGAAGGACGAGGAGCAGGCTGGCCAGGCAGACCAGGCAGGCCGCGAGCCGCCGGCGTTGACTCCGCGTCGAGGCCGCCTTCGCGGCCAGCGGGTTGCCGGTCCAGCCGGAATTGATCCGCTGATGCCCCCTACGACCGGTCAAAAAACCGCTTCCTCCCCTCGCTTCCGGCATCGTGCCGGTGCCGCACCGCGCCGGAAGGCACCGGTCTCCCACCGGTGCGCCTCGGGCTAACAGAGATGGTGAACCTCAGCTCGACCAAGTTCAATGGGCCGAAGGACCTAGTCGACCTACCCAAGAGAACTGGACCGGCTCCATCCGGTCGTGCCGGCGACCCTTCGAAACAGTTCGAGGTGCCGACGGGCGAACTCTTGCTCGTCCGTGAGCGCGGCGACCTCGGCAATCCCGGCAACCGCGGCATCTCGCCAGCTCTGTGGCGATGCACCCAGCCGCGCAAGGCCCTTGCCGAGGAAGCCTCGGAAGAGCTCCGGAAACCACCCGGTCCCGTCCAGGGCGTACTCGACACCTACCCCCCACTCGCCGGCGCGCAGGCCGGGATGACCCACGACCCGGCGACCCGGCTTGGTGCGGCGATCCAGGTAGAGGGCGTACATGAGAGCGAAGCGCACGAGATCCCGTACCGGCTCGCCCGAGATCCGGCCGCACTCCCAATCGACCACGCCCGTCACCCGTCCGCCGGCAACGAGGATGTTCCCGGACCAGAGATCACCATGCACAGTCGTGCGTGGGACGCTCTGCTGCCTGAGCTTCTCGTGAAGCTCCGCCAGCCGATCGAGATCGGCGCCTAGCTCGTGGTCGTCGGCAAAGCGACTGCGCAATCGTGAGCTCACCTCACCATCCATGTCGACGGGAGCCGCGTGAGTTGCCGTCCGACGCTGGAGCTCGGCGAGCCAGTCCGCCACCGCCGCGAAGTCGGCTTCGACCCGCGACGAGCCGGCGGTATGGCGCCAGCGCAAGTAGGTCGTGGTCATCGGAGTGCCCTGGAGGGCAGTTGTGACCGCAGCCGGACGGCCGTTGAAGTCAACGACCTCCTCGACGCGGGGGATGGTGTCCAGGATCTGCGCGAGCGGTAACTTCGCCAGGTCGACCAGAAGGCGTGCCTCCGCCTCGACTGCAAGTGCAGCCGCGTCTGTGGTCGGAGCCTTCACGGCAAGCACCGGACGACTGTCCTCGGGTGACACGAGTAGGACCGTGATCTTGGCGTTCGGGTCTTTCGACGTCCCGAGGACGAGGGACCGCAAACCGGACGACTGAACGAAGTCCCGCAGTGATCGATGAGGAGACAGAGCTTCAGAGGCGACTTGCGGCGAGTCGTTCGCGACGGCTGCCGGCGACCTCATCCGCGTCTTCCGACGACCACGCGACCGGGCGCGATCGCCCGGATGAGCAGCAACGGCCGCAACGCGCGCAGGAGGCCGAGGCCGGCCGCCAGCAGCTTGGCAAACGAGCTCCGCGGTGGAGCAACCAGGATGGTCTTGACGAAGAGACGGAGGGGCGCGGGGTCATCCTCAACGAGATACGCCGGAGCGCTTGCAGAGGGAAAGGCGAGGTACTCGCTTTCAAGGTTGACGTTCGTGGCCGCCGCGAAGCTCCTGCAGCGCCGGATCGCGCCCGGCGCCGAGGCCACCAGGACGACAGGGCTGCCAGGAGGTAACTCGCGGATCCTGCGCTTCAGGCCCTCGCGTTTTGCGCTCGAACGATCGAGGTCCACTCGAAGCGCACCGGTGGGACTGACGACCAGCCAGTTGTCACGCCACCGCTCTGTCCCGACCATTCCTGGCGCCCCTAGTTCAGGACCGCGAACGGTCGGAGCCTGGCGACGGGCCGAACGATTCCGTTGGCGGCCAAGATGCGCAGCGCCTCGTCGACTCCGCGGTCGTCGAGTTGCTCGACCTCGACGGGCCCAGGCGTCGAGTAGCGAAACCGGAGCGTTGTCCTTCCGCGTGGATCTGCGCCCGAGAGCGGGCTGCCGGCGAATTGCGTGACCGTGGTACCGGCGCCGTGGCAGGCGGAATACAGGCTGCGGTGCGCAGCGTCACCGGCGGTACAGACATACGACGAAGTCCGGTTCGTACCAGGCAGCAGGACTGCCTGACCGATCCTGCCGAAAACGGGATGGTCGGCCATCCGCGACGCGGGGTAGGCGCGCGCGGCGTTGTGGCGATGGACGATCACGGTTTCGCCGTCGCGCTCCTCTTCGTAGATCGAGTTGTGCGGCGAGTCGACGATCAGCCGTGCGTCAACGGCTCCGAACGACTTCTCAGCGAGCGTACGAAGGTTGGCGTAGGTCGACACCCTGAATGCAAACCCGTAATTCATCGCCATCGCGTTGGCGAGCATCAGGCGTTCGCCTTCAGGGCCCTCGCGGTCGACAGGGGGGCAGTCCCGCGAGAAATACAGCGCTCTCCTCAGCCTCGCCTGCTCGATCGATCGGGCGCGAGCGAGGTGGTAGAGAGGCTTTTGCACCGCCATCTGGAGGCGCACCGGCCGTGGGTAGCGCTTGCGACGGCCGAACAGGAGGCCGAGCTCGCCGGGCAGCGATCCTCCGCCGCCGTGGTATTGAAGCGTCACCTGGCCGAGGTGGAGTCCGAGTAGATCCGCCGCCTCCGAATCGAAGACCTCCTCCACCTCTTGGAGCTCGACGAAATGATTGCTGGGCCCAATCGTCCCGAACCTGATCCGCGAGAGTTGCTTGACCGACCACGGAAGCTCGCGGCGGGCCCGCTCGGCGCCGCCGTACCGCTCGACGTCCAAGTGACCTCCCTCCTCGATCCGCTCGAGCTCCGCTGGATCGACCCCGAACCTTTCGGCGGCGAAGCGAGCGCCCTCGGTCGCGCAACGCACGACCTCGTCGGGCGTCAAGTCGCGGCGGTACGTCGGCGGGTACGGGTAGCGCTCCCGGACGCGGCTGTAGAAGTCGGTGATCGCCGCAGGGCCGGGCCTCTCAACGTCGAGCGCGACTAGCGCCATGCCGCAGTTCAAGGAGGCGCTCGACAGGGTCGGCCTGATGGTGCTCCGAGTCGCGACGGCGATGCTCGAGGGCATCTCCTTGTCGTCCTTCAGGTGGAAGTCGGGGAGCACTGCCGCCGGCGCTGCTAGATCGGCGTCCTCGATACCCCGTCGGAGAGCGGCGAGAGCGAAAGGATCAGCCGGAGCGTCGGAGCTGTCGAAGATCCGAACGTCGGAGCCGGCGTCTTCTTCGGCAGCTTCCGCGCGGATCGTCGCTCCGCTCATGCCGCGACCTCCGCACCGGCCATGAGCTCTGAGAGGCGAGCGCCCTGCTTCGGGCCAAGGGTGAGCTGAAAGCGGGGCAAGGCATCCGCGAAAGCCCACGCTATGTCCCTGACAGGGGGGTGCGACGGGCTGAGCCCAGTCCCCGCCGAGAGCGTCGCTGCGAAGGCCCAGTAGCGTCGCAGCTCCCCGGCCATGTAGGTGCTCGTGACCAGAGAGCGAGCCGCGGCCTCGGTGGTACACGGCGAGACGACCGGGTGATCGGCGTCGCCTCTTCTCAGGACGACAAGGCTGTCCGGTGCGAGCTCGTGGACACGGCCGGGCATGGGCACCTCGGACCGACCGTGCGGCATGCGGCGTCCGCTTCCGCCCTCGAGGCGTAAGGGCTCGACAAGGCCCCAAACCCTTGTACCGTCGCCGACGGAAAGGTTGTCGCCTGTGGCTCGCCCACCAGAAGCGAGCTCCGCGAGAACAAGAGTCGAGCGCCCGACTCCGCTGGGGGCGGTTAGCAGTGGAGTCGAACCGCCGGCGATGCAAGCGGATGCGTGGAGCGGTGCCCGCCCCCGAGTCCCCGCCCACCAGAGTGCTGGATACTGCATCAAGATCGCCCTCGCGAGCAGGTGGAACCGTGACCGCAAAATCCGAGCGGCGGTCCTGTCTCGCGCAGGAGGATTCCAGCGGTAGGTGAATTCAGCCTTCCCCGACGTGAAACTGACGTGTAGATCGAAGCCCGCCGTGCAGGCGTTCTCGACGATGACCTCGTCGTTCCTTCGCCAGGCCCCGCGCGCGAGGACCTCCCAGCCACGAGTCTCGAACGGGTGGCGGTCCTCTTCGATCCGGACCTGCACCGACGCAGGGCCAGCCGGGTCGCGGAGCTCGCCTGCTGCACCTTCTGCGATCAACTCCCCGACCCAGGAGAGCGAGCAGTCGATCTCCAGGCGTTCTCCGGCGGTGTCGAGAAAAGCGTGCATCAGGTCGTCACGCGCGGAGCCCCGTCCCGACCAGAGGCCATCCGGAGGGCAATGTCATACACCTCGGTGAGATCACGGCCCAGGACGTCGGGCGTGAACCGGCTACCGAAGTGGGCGCGAGCGGCGTTCGCCATC
>WNGJ01000889.1_pt1 | contig 28248 bp, 33 predicted proteins | sample 5400611 | NCBI WGS metagenome assembly WNGJ01 (sample SAMN13153375, study PRJNA577476) | soil metagenome | isolation source: 40 cm soil or saprolite under Garry oak tree replicate 1 | place: USA:California | collected 2016-06-15
ATAAAAGGAGGATTTCGAAGTGTCTCTAATGATGTCTTTTCATGCGGGCAAACAGTTGTCAGGGCAGAATGATGTCCAGAGTGCTGTTCATGTGCCTATGGTTTATGAGCGGGTACCTTCTGAACCTGTGCGTTGGGAGTATCGCGTGTTGACTGTTGATACGCGGGAGGCGGATTTGCCTGATGCTGTGCAATTGAATGAGCTGGGTGCGCAGGGTTGGTTACTGGTGGGAGTGCTGGGATCAGAAACGACAGGTAGAGGTTCGATCGTGAACTACTACTTTGTAAGACAGTGGAATGAGCTATAAAAAGAGGAGACTTCAAATGTCATCAAGTTTAGTTGTGCCAACTGTAATAGAGACAACGGGGCGCGGTGAACGTGCCTACGATATATATTCACGCCTCTTGAAAGAACGAATTATCATGATTAACGGCCCGATTGAGGAGGCGTTGAGTAACCTGGTGGTGGCGCAATTGCTGTTTCTGGCTGCTGAGAGCAGTGAACGGGAGATTAATCTGTACATCACTTCGCCAGGCGGTTCGGTAAACGCCGGATTGGCGATTTATGATACAATGCGCCACCTACCTTGCCCAATCGGGACGACGTGTGTTGGCTATGCTGCGAGTTTTGGGACCATATTGTTGATGGCTGGTGATCCTGGGAGGCGCCGTACGCTGCCACACGCTCGTATTCATATACATCAGCCGCTTATTCAAGGTGGGATAGGCGGCCAGGCAACGGATATTGATATCCAGGCTCGCGAAATTCTGCATACACGAGATGTGCTCAATGAGATCATCCAGCATCACACGGGACAGCCTTTGGAGCGTATCAAACGTGACACGGAACGAGACTACTTTATGAGCGCCACAGAGGCTATAGAGTATGGGATTATCGATGAGGTGTTGCAACTAGCTGAGAAATGAGAGCCTATCGATAGGAAAGGCGGTGAGAGTCAGGGTGGCTTGACTTTCACCGTTTTTAAGTAGATTGATTACAGGCGCTCTATACTTACGGAGTCCAGTTCGAACCATTGCGACCCGCTCGCTACCGTGCCAAAGCGCAGTACGCCACGTGGCGTTGCGATGGCATATTGATTATCGAGCCATGCTACAAAGCCGAGAGGCCGGATCGGTGGGTTTGGTACGCGGAGAACCAATTGATCATCGACCCAGAACAGAGCTGCCTTATGCCGCCATTCCAATACATAGTCATGCCAGCCGGTCATTTCAACTGTCAATAAGGCTTCGTTGGCTCCTGCCAGCCTTTGTAACCAGCGAGCCGCGGGGCGTGTTTCTCCCGTCACTAAGCCGAAAGCGGTTGTCACTGCGAGTGGGACGGTGGCGGCAAGGGCGCCTGGGCGCATACTGTGTACCACCTGCGCTTTCCAGCCACAGCCTGGAACACCAGGGACGAGCGCCATATTCGAGGGCGGGGAGGCATAAAAGAACCAGATTGCTTCTGGCAGCATGAGGATGTCGCCTCGCGCTGAGAACGGGTAATTCCAGAAGCCGAAACCGGCAGTGCCGTGCAAGATGGCAGCACTCTCACTGCTGCTGAGGATTGCAGCAGGCAATGACGAACGGGCACGTACCTGCATACGCAGAGGCGGCCGCCAGGGAAAGTTTGCCCTTGAGAGTTTAGCGTAGTCGTCGATTTGTGCATCGGTGTACTGCCCCTGCCGGGCTGTCTCGAATGCCATACGCAAGGCGGAATGCGCGAGATCTAATGTTCCGCCTCCAATACAAGTTTGTGTCCAGTGTTGGTCTAGTGGGCCGGTGAAGTCATCAAACATAAGCGGTCCATACTTGTTGATAAGAAGCAATTCCTGCCGGTCTCCGGCTCATTGCCCCCCTTCCATGCGAACTCGTAAGAGTTCTTCTTCCAGTTCTTCCCATACGAATTGTTCTGCCTGAATAGTGATCAGGCCATGTTTTATCATTGTCCCGGTGACGCGATTGCGGAAGCCGGCGAAATACCCGGCCTGTATGTCGTGGGGTGGCATCGGGAGTAGGGCTATATCTTCTTGCCTGTAGAAGTCACCGGGATCAAAGGCCAATGCAAACAAATTTGCATACCTCCCGATGAGGGTGAGCCGGGATGTAGATATGAAATAATCCGGTTGGGTGCTAGAGATAAGCACACAGCCCGCGATGCGACCAGAAAACATAATAGGATGTGCCGCGGCACTAAGCTCGTGATCTGTCTGGTGGGCCGGGAGAGGACTACTTTCGTCCTGTAGATTCTGGATTTGTTGTGGCATACCTGTTGAGACACAATATCCAGCCAGAGATTCTGCTCCGAGGTACATGCTTTTCTGATCCATATTAATGCTCCAGGGATGTGTTCCCTGTGCGATAGTCTCACGGAGGCTATGAATCATTTTGCTCCTGGTAGAGGCAAAGCAGCGCAGCACTGTTATTAGCAGGCCGAGACGATCTGGATCGAGTTGGCCAATCGCCTCCTGTATGATGAGGTTGCAAATTGACCAGAAGCGCAGTGATTCGAGAACTGTTGTGCAGGCATTAAATACTCGTGCATAGAATGCGGGAGGAATATCTATCGCTACATTGTCTGCAGTTTCTATGTCTGCAATGTTTGGGATTTCTTCTTCAATTGATTCGAGGAGAAAATCGCGGTACTCGGGAAAGATTTCGAGTAAATGGCGCAGGTTTTGGGGACGTGGGTCCGCCTGTCTGTCTATCCAGCGAGTGATGGTTATTGGAGATACGCCTAGTTCATGAGCGAGGCGCTGTCTTTCACGAGGAGTGCTTGTTATATCTGCCAGCAGTTCTCGCCAATTGTGTCCTACTTCCATATGTTTTCCCTTGCTGCCGAAGTAACGCTTGCTAGCGTTTATCCTCTAATCTCGCGATAAAGAGTCGCAGTGAGTACAACCAGCACAGCAACGACCAGAATAGCTCCCGTTGCGATTCGCAGCGGGGACAATGCGCCGACAAAGTTTATGAGGGCAAGTGCAAGCATGGTGATAATCACGCCGACCAGGATAACCATATCGCCCACGATAAAATTGTAAATGGCTTTGATTGCTTTCATGGGCGGACTCCTTCTTGCTCTGGTGTGCTGGCAGAGGCATTGGCTGCACTTGCCAACTGGCGTCGTTTGTACTGCTTGAGCCAGGAAACGAGGATATACGAGGCCAGCAGGTAAATCGCTATCAGGATAGGAATAAAGGCGTCAGAAAGTGGCCATGTATAACCGAATCCTTCCGCTGCCCAAAATGTGCCAAAGGAGGTGAGCATAATGCCGACAATAAACTTGAGTGTATTCTCCGGTACCTTTGAGAGTGGTGCCTGGATTATCGCTCCAGCGGCAATGACGAGTATACCTGCGACCGTTGCGCCGATGGCTGCAGAGAGAATGCCATTCCCTGCCGCGCTCGTTGAGATACTGCTGCCAAAGGTAATCACGATGAAAGCAACCTCAAGTCCCTCGAGCAGTACGGATTTGTAGGACAGGGCTACTCCGAATGGTTGGAAGCGCGGAGCAACTGTCTCTCCACGCGCACGTATTTCCGCCACGGTTTCTTCGAAGATGGCTTCCTCGTCATGCAGAGCTTTGAGGCCGCTGTAGCGAAGGATGGCTTTTTTGAGCCATTTCAAGCCGAAGAGGATCAGGATAATACCGACTGCGAGGCGAAAATCGTTGATAGGTACCCATTTGACGAGCGCAACTCCGAGTGTGGCGACGATTATTGCGAGAGTGGCTGCGGCGGCAAAAGCTCCAAGCAGCGAACTGCGCCAGTTGATAGTTACTCCGACAACCAGTACTATGGTAAATGCCTCGACGAATTCAACTGCGGAAGCAAGGAATGCTGCCGTCGCAATTGCCCATTGCATGCAACTTTTCTCCTATCTGAGATAAATAGAGATATCTTGTGGGAAGCTGCGGAAGGTTTCTTTCGCGATAGCGATTACCCACTCTGTATGGATTAATTGTAACACATGGCTGCATGCTGTGTTCGATTGCTGATACACAGTAGTTCTAGCGACTATCGGGGGTTGAATGATCGCCAAGCCGGGGCGACGCAAGCGTCCCCGCACCACTCGCAGCCGCTCCCGCCCTTACGCGGGCTAGGATAGCTGTGCCGGGGCGACGCAAGCGTCCCTACGCGGGCTAGTCATTTTGATGTTGTGTGAGCTAGCGCTTGTATGCCACGACCTGCAACCAGTTGCGTGGTGTCTCTTCTATGCCCAGTTCCTGGCCTACCTGGTAAACGGCGGTTCCGAGGGTAGCGGCTGCCAGCGGCAGCGGAGCACCTGGTAAGGCACCCTCGATAAAGAGCCAGTACTGGCTAATGTCTCGCCAGGCATCCAGCGTGATATTGCCGCATTCCTGGGTGATATCTACATGAGCAAAGCCACTTTGTTTGAGCAGGTCAATGTACTCTTCGGGGCCAAGCCATTGCATGGCCATTGCTTTGGCTTCGCGTGACAACTGCACCTCGGGATGCTCTTTGCGCAGTAGTCTGACAGCGCGGCTTGTCCAAAGACGGTAAAAGCGTTCGGTGCCTTCAACGTACGTCCCATGGTAGAAGCCACTATTACAGGCAAATATACCCTCCGGCGCAAGAATGCTGGCCATGAGTCGAAATGTGGAGAGCTTATCCGGGAGGAGATGGATCGCGTTGCAGAAGAAAGCGGCATCAGCATTAGGAGTAAGATAAGGGAGATCGGTTGCTTCTCCCTGGATGAAATCGACTTTCATCCTCATCCTTTCTGGCCGTATTTCCTCTATGCATCTTTGCGCACAGCGCAGCGCCTCCGCCGAAGGATCGACGCCAATAATGTGTGCCTGGCGCCCCTGCCGTGCGATCTCCTGGGCTATCAGGCGCGTGACCGCTCCGGTTCCACAGGCCATATCTACGATGGTCAGGGTAGCGTTTGAGGGTCGTGTCGCGAGAGAGGCGAGCGTGTGCCTTACAAGTGAGCGATTGATCTCAGTGTAAAATGGATGTGCCGCGAACGCCTCAAAGGTAAATTGGTTGGTTTCTTCCGTTTCAATCAAAGCCATGGATGCAGCCTCCTTTATTATCACCAACGTTAACGATTTAGAGAAAAACTGCACCCAATTTGTTTCAATCGCTCGGATTCAGATGTGCATCGACATGCCGCCATCGACACTAAGTATCTGGCCTGTGATATAGGACGCTTCTGGCGAACAGAGGAAATTGATTGCTGCCGCAATTTCTTCGGGAGTTCCATAACGGCCCAGGGGGGTGGCATCGAGCATGAATTTGCGCTGCTCGTCTGTAAGGATAGAAGTGAGTTCCGTGGGGATAAAGCCCGGCGCAATGGCGTTAGCGGTGATATTACGACTTGCCATTTCCCTGGCGGTACTGATGGTTAATGCAATAATGGCTGCCTTGGATGCGCTGTAATTGGCTTGTCCGGCATTTCCCAGTAATCCGGCGGGTGAGGAGATATTGACGATGCGTCCCCAGCGTGCCCGCATCATGCCTCGCAGCGCAGCCTTGGTGCAAAGGAACGCAGAGCGCAAGTTGGTATCAAGCACATGCTCAAAATCGGTGAGCGACATCTGTATGATAAGTTTATCGCGTGTAGTACCCGCGTTGTTGACCAGGATTGCTATAGGGCCAAGTGCCTCATTTGATGCGGCAAAGAGGCGTGAGACATCTTCTTCCTGGCTTACATCGGCCTGGACTGCTATGCAGCGTCTACCCATCTCTTCAATGGTAGCTTTTACCTCTGCCGCGGCATCTGCATTGCTGCGATAGTTGATGATAATGTCGGCGCCAGAGCGCGCCAGGCACGTGGCTGTCGCCCGGCCTATGCCCTGGCTGCTGCCTGTGATGAGTGCTATTTTACCCGCGAGTGGCAATTGCTGTTCCATGATGCTGTACCTCTTTTGCTTAGGATTGCTAACCGCCCCGCCTCTCCCGATGCAGGTAGTATAGCACAGTCTCTGGAATTTGATAGCTGGCTAGACGGGGTTTGGCATACTCCTTTTTGAAGTCTCAAACATCTAATCATGCCCCTTGACAGGTGCGTGCTTTATACTGTACTATGACGTATATGGATATATCCATCGCAGATATATACGTAGATGATTAAACAGACGAGTATTTTTTGCCTGTCAACTACTACCGAGAGGATGTGATGAAGAATACTAAACGAGATCCAGAGGCTTTGCTGCCCCTTACACCGGCAGTTTTCCACGTCCTGCTGGCGCTTGCCGACAGTGAGCGGCATGGCTACGGCATAATGCAAGAAGTTGCTGCGCGTACAAATGGAATGATGCGCATGGGACCGGGAACGCTCTATGGGTCAATTAAACGCATGTTGGCTGCTGGATTGATCGAGGAATCGGGCGAACGTCCTGATCCCGCGCTTGACGATGAACGACGTCGCTACTACCGGCTGACTGACTTTGGCCGGCGTGTTGCCCAGGCTGAAGCCCAGAGGCTTGAGCAGGTTGTGCGTATTGCGCAGGTGAAGAGAATCTTGTCGGGTTCTGAGTTGAGGGGAGGCGCGTAATGGTTGCTGCACCCAGGAAGAGGATTGTTTCTGCTTCAGATCGGCTCTATCGCGTGTTGCTTCTCTGCTATCCAAAGGAGTTTCGCCGGTCCTACAGATTGGAAATGGCACAGACCTTTCGTGATTGCTGCCAGGAGGCTTTGGCAGAACATGGTTTGTGGGGAGTTATCCGGTTGTGGAGTTTTGTGCTCTCTGACCTGGCTGGTACGGCGTTGATTGAACATTATAGAGCGTTCGCTGCACGTTTTTTGAACGTTGAAGGAAGGCAGGTTGCTACTTTGGTAAGCCCATTTAGTCTTGCTGTGGCACAGCGTACAGATGTTGGTCGTATACGTCACGTAAACGAGGATAGCGTTGTCTCTGTCGTACCTGAAGATCCAGTAGTGATGACGAAGAAAGGTGCGCTGTTTGTGGTAGCCGATGGAATGGGAGGGCATACAGCTGGAGATGTGGCAAGTCTAATGGCCATCAACACTGTGAACGATGCCTATTATCAGAATGGAAGTGATGGGATAGCAGATGCCTTACGACTTGCTATCAAACAGGCCAATGCAAGCATCTACCAGGCAAACATGGCGAGATCTCCACAACCATCAAAAAGCGAGATGATGGGAACGACATGCGTTGCGGCGGTGCTGCAGGGTGATACCGTATATGTTGCTAACTTAGGTGACAGTCGTGCATACTTTGTGTGTGATGGTCAGATCATGCAAATATCGCAGGATCACTCGATCGTTGCGGAAGAGATTCGCGCGGGGCTAATCACAAAGGACCAGGCTCGTGGCCATCCACAGCACAATGTGATTACGCGCTGTTTAGGTAATGCTGAAGTTGAGATTGACATTTTCACTGAGCATATAGAGGAAGGTGACTTGCTCGTTCTTTGTACAGATGGCCTCTCAAATTTACTAAGTGACGAGGAGTTGGGAATGATTGTGCAGCAATTTGAGCCGCAGGAGAGCGTGCAGAGGCTAGTGGAACGTGCAAACGAGCAGGGTGGCACTGATAATATCACGGCCCTTGTGGTACGCGTCCCCCAAGTGGAGAGTGCAAGCTCCAGCAACTAACGAAATATGAGTTTGAGGAGAAACATGATGATGCCAATTCGCGCAGTCATTTTCGATATAGGTGGAGTACTGATTCAAGAAATGGACCTCGATATGGGTGGGAAATGGGATGCCCGGAAAGGGCTTGTGCCTGGAGAACTGACTCAGCGCTTCATTGACTCAGGAGCACCGAATCTTGCACTCATCGGAGCGATATCGCGACGGGAAGCATGGAAACGCATCGGTGCTTCTATTGGACTGACCGACGAAGAGGTACAGGAGTATGAGTGTGAGCTTTGGGCACAATGCTACCTCTATATCGAAATGGCCCAATTCCTCAAAAGTCTGCGTCCTCGCTACAAGACGGCAACGCTCAGTAATGATTGGCAGGGGGCACGCGATGAGAATAACCGCAGGTTTGGGCTTGCCGCAGCAATTCAGGTAGAGCTGATGGTCTATTCTGCCGAGGAAGGGATAGCCAAGCCCGATCCTCGCATCTACCAAATTACCTGTGACCGGCTAGATGTGACAGCGCAGGAAGCGCTCTTCCTCGACAATAGCTATGCGTGCGTGCAAGCAGCGCAACGACTTGGTATGTACGGCATCCATTTTAAGGACAGCGCGCAAGCTATCGCTGATGTGCAAGCATGTCTGGCTACTCATTGATGATTACGTTACAACGTATAGACGATACTGCTGGAAGATCATATAATAGGTTATCACTGTTACAAGCGCAGCCCAACACTGCGGGCTGCGCTTTGATTTCATAGCAGCACTAGTCAGTTCTTTATTAAAATAAGGGGAAATGAAGATATATGCCACAGTACAAGCACCCGTCCCCGACCTCGTTTTTACTCGATGATCAGAAACGGCAACTGATCTTGACCTGGAGTGATGAGCATGAAAGCGTTCATAGCTGGGAAGCGTTACGCTGGGCCTGCCCCTGCGCCTGGTGCGCGGGCGAGGGAGGACTACCGGGTATGTTACAGAATAAGCAGAGCTTGAGCGTCGAGGAGACCACGCTGGTTGATGTACAGCCAGTCGGTCGCTATGGACTGACGCCCGTCTGGGAAGATGGGCATAAGACAGGTATCTATACCTATGAGAAATTGCGCGCGAGTTGCGAATGTGATGAATGCCAGGCAAGCAGGCAGAGAAGGCCGTGAGATTCACACATATTGCGCCTCATCCCATTAGTACCTTGTTTTTAACACTGGTTACAGATGGTTACAGTTCTCGTTATATGTGATGAAAGGGCTACGTACGTAGCCCTGCCACGTGGATGGGGGGAGATCCAGGAGCCATCACAACAATAACGGAGAAAATGTATGTTGACCAATGGAGCCGGCGCTCAAGTTCAAACACGCCGTCGCGGCTTCGCTATCTCGGGGTGGGCGGTGCGCATTCTAATCGCGTTTATCATTAGCTGGTTAATCGTGCTGGCTTTTTTTGTCTCTGGCGCAATTTCTCACTAATTATTTTTCTTGTGCTTCCGTAAAGCGAACGCCATATTGTCCACTCAGATAGTCGTCTCACAATGGCATGATGAATGATGAGAGCGGGGCGATGAGACTTTGGAACCAGCGCAGCCCAGGGATGGGAGCGTGGTAAGATACCTCTTTTGGGGCATGACAGCTCGCACTCTCCAATGTTATACTGACGTGTGTAGAAGATCAGAACACTCTGGTCGGTCAATCGAGTACATACGATCACTCCTACAGCAGAGGAACTGAGAATCACAGTCGAGATAAAGGAGAAATCACTCATGGCAGATCTCATGGAAACGTTACAAGCTGCGCCGTCGTTCAAAACGCTGATTTCCGCAATAAAGGCCGCCGGTCTCGTCGAGATGTTGAAAGACCCTGGCCCGTTCACGCTTTTTGCTCCCACCGATGACGCCTTTGCCAAACTGCCTGAGGGCACCCTGGACAGCCTGCTCAAAGATACACAAAGGCTCAAAGAGCTTCTGTTGTATTATGTCGTTGCAGACTTGATCATGCCTCCCGACCTCCTCGAGAGAAGATTTATCAAAACCGTGCAAGGGCAACGTCTCACGGTTGAGGCATCGCTTGATGCGGTGGAAGTTGATGAGATACTCATCCCTTTTGACGAAGAAGATGAGGAGGATGACGGGGACGTAGAGATCGTGGTTGATCTAGATGAGGACGAGGACGAAGATGAGGAGGATGAAGATGAGGAGGACGAAGACGAGGATGAGGACATCGATCTTCTCGTCACGACGCTCTATGAACGAGTCAAGATCAACGGGGCAAACGTGACGCAGGTAATACCAGCGGATAATGGCATCATCTATGCACTTGATAAGGTGCTCACACCACCAAAGAGGCGGCAAACGCGTCCGGCAACGCAAGGGTCTCCAGCCTCATAGGAACGCGCGACTCCACCCGGCACGTCAACCACTCCAGAAGCCTAGGCGAGGCAAACAAGAAGCACGCAAGATCATGAGCGACGTCTTGCGTGCTTCTTGTTTGCCAGAACGGTTCTCAGTGCATACGTGATCAACATATCCTGCTTTGACGGTGTGCTTGCTGTGCACCTGCTCATAGTTTCATACAACCTCTTCCACAAATTTTTCGTCAGAGGAACATTGAGGTCTTGAGGCGAAAAGCTATTGAAAATTTACTGAATGCCACGCGGGATATCAGGCTGATTGGCCGACTGTTTCATGTATGAGACGACGTGTAATTGGGAGTTCGCGCAAGGAAATGGGCAGGCGAGGGATGATTGCCCGCATACCCCATGCTGACAGGTCAAATATGTGTTGGCGTCCCCTACCCCATTCCAGGCCGTAGATTTCGCGCACAGGTTGAGGCAAAAGAGCACAGGTAAGCTGCAGGTTGAGGTGCATGATGGGGCGAAAAATGGGCGGCGCGGGCGGAAAGAGGACCTGGTGAGCCAGTTGCCGGGCTTGTGGAGTTGCAGCGAGGCGATTGCTGTGTACCGTGTCGTTGACATATTGCCGTAGATCATCTACCTTCCCGGGCATCTTGTCCGGCAGAAGGCCTAGTAGACGCGCTATCTCTTTCGACTCTTGATAGTAAGTCTCTTGCTCGACAGCGGTGAGTGGGCCGACGAATTCAGTATAGCAGAGTAGTAAGGTGTCGACCAGTGTAGCATGAACCCAGAGCAGGAGTTCCGGGTTGCGTGCGTCGTAGCGTGTACCCCTGTCGAAGGCTCCAGCCTCCAAAGGCAGCGTGCCGTGTACGTGTAAATGCAGGCGATTGATAGTACGCGCGGCCTTGCGTGCTTTTTCGTCGGAACCAAAGGTGAGCAACTCCCCAAGGACAAACGTACGTTCTGCACGGCCAAAGGGATCGGCCATGTAGTCGCTGTGCGCGCTGACGCCCATCGCAACCAGGGGATGCGCTAATTGCATCAATACAGCGCGACTGCCTCCTAGTAAAACAGCAACTTCGCGCCCCACCTTCCATGCGACGCTTCCTGGGCCATAGTAACCATAATGCTGTGATGATTTCACTATTGTGACCTCTGAGCTACCTCTTGTTCAGCCAGTCTTTTTAACCTCCTATGATAGGCTTCGCCTGCCATTATTTCTGCTTTGTCGGGGTCTTAGCTGTAAAGCTGTAGAGCGAGTGCGATATCTGGATTGGGAGCCATCGTGAGATCGCGGACATCTTTAGTCACGGCTTGGAGCGCTGGAGTGTTGATATCGGCCAGAACAACGTGTGCACCCCTGAAATGGGGGTCACGGGCTGTAGCCAGTCCGATGCCACTTGCTGCGCCAGTGATGACTGCGACTGCCCTAGCCAAGTTCGTCAATGCCATATTGTACTACTCCTCTCACAAACGATCAGGTTGGGCGAAGTGCGCCGATACAATTTGATCTTACCCCGCTATCAAGAGAGGTGTCAAATGAGGTAAACTTATAAAGTTGTGCTGTGTAAAAGTAAGGGACACATGTAGTTTTAAGTTAAGCAGGTTAGTCAGGAGAGGTCATGAGCAAAGATAAGTTTTTTATCAGCGAGGCGCTTTGTCTTCCGCCAACTGCAATTGAATACCATATCGGACAGAACCTGGCGACACTCTTTCCCGACAAGGCACTCAGCGAAGGAGACGTGGGATACTTTGATGTCGAGGAGTATGCCCAAGCTGGACATTGTACAATCAAACTCAAAACCTTTATTTACAATCAGTTGACAACGTACTGGGTAGGGCCAGAACCTCAGGTCATGCACTATCATCCTCACGTGGTCGTAGAAGTGGGTGGTGTAATCGTTGGTACAAGTCAAGTCCCGAAAACAGACGGATTAGAAAGAGAGACCATCGACAGGGTTAGGAATGCCTGGCTCGAAGTGGAATGGCAGGGAAATGCCTTCGATGTGCTCGTCATGAACTGGCCAGATGGACAATCCAGAACCTTCCATTATTGGATATTGGCTGATAGCAAGGACATCGCCGATACGTTCCTGGCAGCCGTGTGCAAGTGGAACATGGAGATAAGGGGTGAAGTGCTGGTGTTTGATGGTGGCGGCTGGTACAAGGATGAGCATCTCTTCCAGGACATTAAAGGTGCAACCTTCGATAACCTGATTATGCGGGGTAGTCTCAAGCAGGATATTCATGATGACCTGACGCAGTTCTTCGCAGCTCGTGCTACCTACGAGGAGTACGGTGTTCCCTGGAAACGGGGTATTCTGTTCGTTGGTCCTCCAGGCAATGGCAAAACGCATGCGGTGAAGGCTATCATTAACTCAATGGAACAACCCTGCCTTTATGTAAAAAGCTTCAAGGCTCCACATGGCGCCGACCAATTCAATATTCACCAAGTGTTCGATCGCGCTCGAAAGACGGCACCATGTATCCTCGTGTTGGAGGACCTGGAGTCGCAGTTGACACCGCAGAACCGCTCGTTCTTCCTCAATGAGTTGGATGGCTTTGCGGCCAATGTCGGGATAGTGACTCTTGCCACGACGAACCACCCGGAGCGCCTGGATCCGTCTATTCTCGACCGCCCGAGTCGCTTTGATCGCAAGTATCCCTTTGATCTTCCAGAACAGCCGGAGCGCCATGCATATATTGTGATGTGGAACGCTACGTTGAAACCGGTGCTGCGTATCTCTGAGGAGGCAGCCGTGAAGTTTAGCGAATTGACCGAAGGTTTCTCATTCGCTTACCTGAAAGAACTTTTCCTGTCCTCGATGATGCGTTGGATTGCCAGGCCACAACAGGACACGATGGAGCAAGTGATGATTGAGCAAGTCGATGTGCTGCGCGACCAGATGGTCAGCACAAGTATGGCAGCAGATGTGGAACCAACTGATGACCAGCTAGTACCACCAATGTTTGGACCAATGATGGGGAGAGGCTTTATGCATAGAAGGCTGCCTTTCTAATGCGGGGTTAACCATAGGCGTATTGTGATCAAAAATGGGAAGATGTACCGGCTAGAAAATCTGGCGATTTACATCTTCCCAAACATTTTTATTGCAAAAGGTATGGTACGCTAATGCAGTTATTGTTGCTGTGGTGGCATTTCTTGCTGTGGCGGCATCTCTTGCTGCTGTGCAGGCTGTGATTGCGGCTGGTCGTATTCTTGCTTGGGTTGTGGGTATTGGTGCTGCTGACTACCTTCCTGATAGGTACCGGGCGCTTGTTGCGGTGGTTGCTGATATCCCTGTTGATAGGATTGGTACTCTTGTTGCGGTGGCGGCTGATATCCTGGTGGATAGGGCTGCTGGTATTGCGGTGGCGGCTGATTTGGCTGCATTGCTCCCAGGAATCCGGCGCTTGCTAAGCCATTTGTGATGGGAACGAGAAGTGCCCCCAGGATTAGAGAAACTCCGACCGGGAGGAGGATCCAAGGCCAGAAGCCGACAAGGAAGCAGAGGGCGAGACCCAAACACCAGACAAAGCCCTGCAGGCCACCGTATAAGCCTCTTGGGTTAAGTGAGCTGGCAGAGCCTAGCAACGAGCAGAATGCCAGACCTACGAAAAGGATGGGCAAAAACAAATGCCCGCTAAAACTGCCCGAAAAGGCAAAGGCGAAAGCCAGGCCAATGATGAGAAGCCCGACACCGATTCCTCCCAACGGATTACGGTAACGGCGGCGGTAATATCTACGAGAATATCTATCGTCGTACATGATGTATACCTCCTTTTCGAACTACCTGGACTAGATGAGTGCCTGTCATGCCTACATTATAACCTATAACTGTGCTAAAAGGAGGTATCGCTCGACATATTTCCTTCAATGACTCAGGTAAGGAGAGATATGTCAAAAGTCATGCAAAGCTAGCTCATGAAATGATGTGAGGTCATAGCTGTAAATCGATCAGTGCTCGCCTGATATCTATCAGCGCTGCTGTGATGTCGTTGGCGTCTACACCATAATGGGTGACGGCGCGAATCTTGCCCTGGCCAATGGGACCCATCAGGACACCGTGTTCACGCGCCTTCTCCAGGAACTGCATCGTCTGCGCTTCATTTAAGGGTTCCTGTTGTGCGTTTCGTACCGAGAATACCGCCATATTTGTTACGACACGTTCGACGTCGATGTCTATCTGGGGATAGTCCGCGAGTCCGTGCGCCAACTGTTTGCAGTGCTCGTGATCTTCGGCCAGCCGGTCGACCATCTGCTCTAAGGCGACGATACCGGCGGCTGCAAGTATGCCTGCCTGGCGCATGCCGCCTCCCAGCAACTTGCGCACGCGGTGTGCTCTGCGGATAAAATCATGGCTGCCCACCAGCATTGATCCCACAGGGGCACTGAGTCCCTTGGAAAGACAGAACATGGTAGAATCGACTGTGCGCACCAGGGTGCTGGCTGGCACGTCGAGTGCGATGGCGGCATTGAAGATACGTGCGCCATCCATATGCACCGCTATGCCATGGGCATGTACCAGGCTGCTAAGCTGCTCGACCTGTTCTACGCTGAGCACTGTGCCACCGCAGCGATTATGCGTGTTTTCGATGCAGAGAAGCGCGGTCGGTGCTGTGTGTTCGTCGCTGCCATCGGAGATGCTAATCTGCACTTCATTGAGGTCAAGCATACCATCAGGGTGGGTGGGCACGACGACCATAGGTGAGCCTCCCAGCGTCGATGCGCCACCTACTTCGTAGTGGTAGACGTGGGATTGGTTTCCAACGATGACCGCTTCGCCTCGTCCTGCGTGAGCCAGGATTGCTGCGGCATTGCCCATTGTGCCACTGGCAACGAAGAGCGCGGCCTCTTTACCCAGGCGTTGCGCGGCCATCTCCTGCAGGCGGTTGATGGTGGGGTCTTCCTGGTAGACATCGTCTCCAACTTCAGCGCGATACATGGCTTCGCGCATGGCCGGTGTAGGTAGAGTGACTGTGTCGCTGCGCAGATCGATCATGATATAGTTCTCCTTGTTGATTAGTGTTTAGAAAGTTTGGCTGTCTAGCCTGGTAGGTATGTTTCTTGCGGATTCACACTCCCTACGTAGGCACACTGGCTATAAAGCGTGCAATGTCCACAATCCGGTCGCTGGGCATGGCAGATCTGCCGTCCGTGTCGAATCAGGTTGACGTGTAGAGGATAGACCCACTCCGGAGGGGTGTTCTTTGCAAAAACGTCATGCGCTTGATCTGCGTTCACCTTTGGTCCAATCAAGCCCAGGCGTTTAGAAACGCGGAATACATGGGTATCGACTGGCATGAAAGGCATCCCCATGTCGAACATCAGGACGGCCGCTGCTGTTTTGGGTCCTACGCCTGTAATGCTGCGCAGGTATTGCCAGGCTTCTTCTGTCGTACGTTTTGTCAGCTCATTGTAAAGAAAAGCTGAGAGTGATTTTGTGTCCCCCTGCTCGTGTTGCCGCTCTGCCAAGGTGAGCAATGCATCCTGGATGCGTGGGGCCTTGATATTGGCGAGCCCGCCGGACCGGATAGCATTGGCTACCTCGTTGGTAGGCGCATCGCGAACTTCTTCCCAGGTTGGGAATGTTGAGATCAGCTGGTGGTAAGCGCGCTCTGAATTGATATCGGAGGTGTGTTGCGAAAGAATGGTGCCGATGAGACCGCCGAGTGGGTCATAATCGGGTTCGTTTTTTGGTTCACCATAGGTGGCGATGAGCAATTCGTAGATGCGTGCCAGGTGGGCAAATGGTGTGGTGGATGTGGTCATTCTGTGTTCCTATCAGACAATAATATTATGTGCAACTATTCTACCTTCTTCGTCTCTAACTTACAAGACGAACAAGGTTTACGGAGAAGGGACTTCATGTGATAGAAAAAGGAAATGTGATGCAATCACATATTGTTGTGCCATTGGATGGTTCGCCGCTGGCAGAGACCATCCTGCCATATGCAGCCGCTCTTGCGCGAGCGGAATCCGCCAAACTCACGCTGCTGCATATCATTCCTCCATTTAGCTCACTTGGGATCATGAGCATGCGCATGCCCGAGAACTGGTTCGACCAAGAGATGACATGGACGCAGAACTACCTGGCGAATGTGGCCCAACGGCTCACAGAAGAGGTAGGGATACGTGTGCAAACGGAGGTGTTGGATGGAGATCCAGCAACAGAGATCATCTCGTATGCGCATCATGACCATAAGGTCACGCTGAACGCCATGGCAACGCATGGTTTGGGTTGTGGATATCGCTGGAGGTTCGGCAGTGTCACTGCGAAGGTACTCCACGAGATGCCTACGTCGATGCTCCTGCTCCGTCCGCGGGGAAAAGGGCACGCGCCTGCTCGCCCTGTTTCCTACCATACCATCCTCGTACCGCTGGATGGGTCGCCGGTGGCTGAGCAAGCCCTGGAAGAAGCACAACGCATTGCGACGGAAGTGGGCGCGAGCTTGCTCCTGCTTGCTGTGATGCCTACTTCCCGGGAGAGCACTGCGAGCGAGTACCTTGAGCACATAGCACAGCAATTGCGTGTGCAGGGGCTGACAGTGGAGACGCCGGTGATCCCTCGCCATACTCTCGAAGAACTGCCGCAGATTGGCATGGGCCTCCAGAACCATGCTGGCATGGTTATTATGACCTCCCCGGGACGTGATAGTGTAGAACAACTTTTGCTGAAGAGTGTTGCTGAAAAGTTCTTGCAATACTCCGAGGTTCCAGTCCTGCTGACGCGAGCACAAGCGTACTGAAATTGACAAGGGAGACCATACATAAGGGACTATGGTGTTCAGCGTGCATGACGACATCACCGACAAGAGGTATTGTAAGAACAACCAGCACTTACACTTTCGGGTCATGCTCTTCACAGGTATACGAAAGTGCGAGCGCGGCCCTGAATTTAAGATACTGCTTTTGGGTGATGACTCCTGCTATGACGGGCACTATACTGGTGTACATAGAGTGCTGGGAAGCGAAACGGAGTAGTTCATGAAGGGGACGATCTATGTACGTAAGTATAGCTCAGCGGACACAACAAGGAGAACTCGCTGATCACCAGCTGGTCGCACAAGCCTGTGCAGGTGATCACCTGGCCTTTGAAACCCTGGTACAGCGCTATCAGAACATGTTATATCGCTTTGTCGGTGCCTACCTGGGGAATGAGCAAGCACACGATGTGGTGCAGTTCGTCTGGTTCCAGTGTTATCTCTCCCTGCCTAAACTCCTGAGGACACGGCCTGCGGGAAGGAGCGATGAGTCGCTTAAGCCATGGCTTTGCCGGGTTGCCAGGAACCGGTGCATGGATGAAATGCGCAGGTGCAAGCGTTATCCTGTGCTCTTCTCAGAATTGGAACATGCCAATGAAGAGGAGGATACTTCAGTCCTATCTATACTCCTGGACCCTGCCCCATTACCTGAAGAGCTGATGGAACAGCATGACGAGCAGGATTACTTGCGCGCAGCGATCCAGACGTTACCGTCCAAGTCCCGTGCTGTGGTGTGGCTGCGTTACAAGGAAGAACTCAGCTTTAGCGAGATCGGATATAGGCTCAATATGCCGCCCACCTCGGTGAAGACTCACTTCTACCGCGCGTGCGCGAAGTTGCGTGCCGCGCTTTCGACACAGGGAGTGCAAGCCGCTACGGGTGCGTGCTGAGGAATAGAAGGACTCTCGACTCGACGCTGGGGAATCCCAGGTGCTAGAATAGCTAGAGACGCACAAACAATAGCCATGAGGAGAGTCAATATGTCTATTATAGATCAAAAGTTAGGGGATTACCTGGATGAACTGGCGTCAGTGCAACCAACTCCCGGAGGTGGTTCTGCGGCTGCTTTAAGTGGTGCGATGGGCGCGGCCCTTGCCAGCATGGTTTGCCGGCTCACGTTGGGTAAAGAAGCATATGCAGGTGTACAGCGCGAAATTGAAGAACTGCTAAGACAGACCGAACACCTGCGATTACGTTTGCAGCAACTGATGCAGGAGGATATCGAAGCTTACGGACGGCTCTCTGCAAGTTATAAGTTGCCACATGAGACAAGCGAAGAACAAGCAGCTCGCGGCACCGCTATTCAGGAGCGGCTTGTTGGGGCTGCGCTGGTTCCACTTGAAGTTGCAGAACGAGCTGCCGAATTGATCCAGTGTTGCCAGAGGATCGCGGAGATCGGCAATGCTCATGTATTGAGTGATGACGCGGCGGCAGCGATACTGGCCTATGGTGCAGGAGAGAGTGCGGCGCTGTTGGTGCGAATCAATTTACGGTCGATGAAGAACGATACACTGGTTGCTGACCTGGGAGAGCGTCTCAGTAGGGCGCTGGTTTTGATCTCCGAGGGGCGTCTGCGGGTTATGGCAATAATGGGGAGTAGAACGTGACGGCAGAAATTCTGGATGGGCGTGCAATGGGGGCGGAAATCAAAGCGGAGTTGCGGGCGGACATCGAAAAATATGCGCATGAGCAAGGGCGTGCGCCGGGCCTGGTGATTGTGCGTATAGGCGGTGAGGCAGCATCGGGAGTGTACAGCAAGGCGATACTCCGGATTGCCGATGAGGTCGGGCTACGGGCGAGACTTGAGCAGTTGCCCGCACGGACATTGCCTGGTGAGCTGCAAGCATTGCTACTTGAGTTGGATAGCGATGAAAGTGTGCAAGGCATAATTGTGCAGATGCCTTTGCCGGGTCAACTTTCACAGGAGATGGTGGCGGATACGGTTACCTGGAGTAAAGATATCGACGGGATCAGTCCACGCAGCGCGGGTAATCTCTTCCTGGGCTTGCCAAGCTTTCTGCCCGCGACTGCCGCTGCTGTGATGGAGATTCTTGAGCGCAGGAAAACACCGCTTGTGGGCAGACGAGCCGTCATCATTTCGCGTAGCAATGTTGTGGGTAAGCCACTGGCAATGATGTTGTTGCAAAAAAATGCGACGGTAACTGTGTGTCATTCACGCACTACGAATCTGGCGGGCTTTACTCGCCAGGCCGACGTTCTTGTGGCAGCGGCCGGTCACGCAAACATGATCACTGCTGATATGGTGCGCCCGGGTGCCGTGGTAATCGATGTTGGGATCAACGAGTTACCAGGAGGTGGTATCGTAGGGGATGTCGATTTTGATGCTGTGCGCGAGGTGGCGGGAGCTATTACGCCGACTCCTGGGGGCGTTGGACCGCTGACGAATATCTTGTTGCTGAAGCAGTGTGTACAGGCTGCGTGGCAAGAGGTGAGAGGTGAGAGAAGAGATGCTTATGGATGGCTCTGATCTGCAAATACCTAAGATCTATCGTGGGCCGTTGAGCGGCAGTTCCTGGATGCGCTGGTCGCCCGATGGTTCGCAACTGTTCTTGCTCGATAGAGTTTTAGGCCTAACGGTGTGGAAGACGGGATAAATAAACTGAGGGAGCGCATTACTGCGGCTTGATCGCGGTGAAGTGCGTCTGCTACAAGCCGCAGCATCAAATAGACTTGCCAGGTTTGTTGTTTCTATGCTTTTCCTGCTCGGCGGCGGCGCGCGGCGGCAGCGTTGCGACGACGTTCGCGCCTTCGCTCCAGGTTCGCAGCATCCTGTTGCGTATCCTCCACATCTACTGTGTCTCCTGGGGCAGCGCGGGTACCATTACTCTTCACGGTTGGAGGAAGAGATTGGGAGCTAGACTGGGCACGAATGGCGCGAGCATTTAAAATGCCCTGGCGGATGACAAGGCCGGCGAGAACGGCGGCTGCAATCAGCAGTACGAAGTAGAGTGGAACGACTATACCGCTGAGGCCTGGAGGAAGCGTATTACTCCTTACTGCGCTACTGACGATAAATACGAGCGCCAGGAGGATGTACTCCGTGCCTGTCAGTATATTGATCTGTTTGTACCATTTGATGGGTCTGCTGCGTGCTTGTGCTTCGCGCATGCGTCTGAGGCCGATAAATACGTTATAGGCTCCAAGGAGGATGAAGACGGCGCTAAAAAGCGTGAGTAGAGTTGGGTTGTTCATGTCCTATATAATCCTCCAGCGTTGAGATAGCCGTGCCACGGGTGACTACGATAATTACCGAATAATGACAAGCTCCGATCAATGCAAAGTGTTAGCATACCTGGTAGCTATTTCCATGAGCGACGATAGGGTTAGGACTAAATACCCATTCGGGTATAGCATTTATTATTTGCAATTGTACAGGAGGTGTCAACTATTCCGTATCATTGGTCAGGGCTTCTCAAACGTCTTTTTCCTCTTCCCCTCCCCGCCCCAAAAAAGGGTAAAAGAGCGTGGTGCCGGCGTGGCGCGGCCGCGCCACGCCGGCACCACGCTCTTTAATAATCCGGAGTGGGGGGCTTTGCTGCCAATCAGAGCGACTGTTGAGAAGCCCTGATCATTTGGTCCTATACTGCCAAAGGCGTTCTTGCTCGCCTGTTCAGCAGCCTTCTTAGCACTACTGCTATGGCAATGCACACGAGCGGCCCGGTGATGAGATTGAGCGCAAACGTGAGTGGATTCAGAATGGACAAGGTGCGTATCGGGATGGTTATCGCAGGTAGTTGTAGTAGCCCATTCAGTCCTTGAAAGATCCAAAGGTCCGCTGGCAGTACAAGAACAAGTCCGAATACTGCTTCTAGTGAAAGATACGTCCACCAACGTGGTGGAGAGGATGGTCGAGTCGTGCTGCTATAGTGCATCGTGAGGAGCAGCAACGCTAACGCGGCTCCGTTAAAAGCAAAGGCTTCCAGGGCCTGAAGATCGAATGGTGTAGGATTGCCAAGGAATAAAGGAATGCGCCATAACAAGCTGAAAGTGATGATGCCTCCGATGGGGCCGCTTACGTTGATAGGTACGGGTATTTGCCAGGGTAGCAGTGCACTTAGCAAACGTAGCGTTGGGTAAGGACCGGGAATTACTCGATCCAGGCCGAGCGTGAAATCAAAGGCGGCTGAAAAGACAAAGCCTATTACTATAGGTGCTAAGCCCAGCAGGAGAATGGTGACGAGATAATTAAAGGCTGAGCGTGCTGGTTGAAGTGAGTCAATTGCAAGCATATCTTCTTCGTCAGGAAGAGTAGTTTGCTGTTCATCAATCTCGCCGGTATTCTGCTCGTCCTCACTATCTGAAATGCCGTTTTCCCTGTCTTCTTGTACGTCTATATGATCGGCTGATTGTTCGCCTGGCAATGTGTCGTTTTCTTCCTCGTCTTCAACCGGTTCTATGCTGGCATGTTGCGAGGGTTTGGCCGGCGGCAATGGGCGTAGAGGAGCGAAGGCAAGGTGCCCAAGCACTGCGCCGACTGCGCTAAAAAGGACTGAGAAACCGATAATCAGTCCCCATGTGAGTAGAAAGGCTTGCTGCAACGGTCCACCCAGGATAAGGGTACTGAATACGCCAGGGTAGGTCAGGGCTACTATGAATTGAAAAAGCGCCACGAAAAAACCACCCAGGGCAGCCACAAAGAGGCCTGTTCCTTTCTGAATATGGAGTTTGCGCAGCGCTGTGACGAGTAAACCGCAGCCTGTGGCACTAAGTACTGCAACTGGAACAAACGAGGTGGCCGGTTGCGCATTGAGCCTGGCTGTAAATGCGAAGAAGGCCGCAATCAGAATGACAACCCCAAGCGTTAACCAGTCAAAGCCACGATGTGAGGACGAGGAAAGGGATACAGGTTTCGTTGTTGCAACCGTTCTGGCTCTTAGTAATGCTGCTTCGTCTATTTGATCGTTTGGCTGCGTGATTGGTTTCTGTTGATCGGATCGCTGCATCAGTCGCTGTTGCTCCTTCTTTTTCGTCTAGAAGGATACTAACACATTAAGGATAGAGCGACAAGGTGATTAGATGCGCGCTTGTGCCGCGGGGCGCGAAAAATCAGGTTCCTACATACTTTAAATCAGGGCCAGTATACCGGTCTTATAAAATATAGGGTGTTTACCTGATGCAATTGATAGGATTTGCTCTTGACTCTCTAGAAAAATCCGCTAAAATCTCTAATAGATTACTATAAATTTTAACTTTTATGAGGTTTGCGTGCATATAGTTCTTGTTGGGGTTGATCATACATCTGCGCCTATAGAATTCCGTGAACGACTGGTATGTTCTCCACGCCAGGTACCCCAGGCGCTCCAGGCCGTACGGCAAGTGGTGCAGGAGAGTGTTTTGCTCTCGACGTGTAACCGTATAGAGCTGTACGCAGTCTGTTCGGAGATAGAAGAAGGGCGTGCACAGCTCTTGCGCGTATTGAGCGAGGTACGCGGGATGACGCTTGCCGAACTTGGGGATCATAGTTATCACTTTGCGGATGAGCAAGCAGTTTCACACCTGTTCGGTGTTGCATGTGGATTGTATTCCCTGGTTCCGGGAGAAGCACAGATTCAAGGGCAAGTGGCCGAGGCCCTGGAAATAGCCCAGGGTGGTGGTTATGCAGGGCCAGTGACATCGGCATTATTTCGCGGAGCGTTAGTGGCCGGCAAGCGCGCTCGCAGCGAGACGGGAATCAGTCGCAATGCAGCATCCGTAAGCCTTGTAGCGGTACAACTGGCTCGCCGCCTGTTTCCTAAATTAGATGATGCGTGTGTCCTGTTAGTCGGGTCTGGAAAGATGAGCGAGCTTGCTGCCCATCACCTGTGCGATAATGGCGCCCAGCGGCTGATTGTCATTAATCGCACACCCCTGCATGCGGTAGACCTTGCTCAACGTTTTGATGCGACACATCGCTCTTTCGCGGAACTTGCTACTTCGCTGGTAGAAGCAGATGTAGTAATCAGTTCTACAACGGCTCCGCACGCTTTAATCAGCCGTGAAATGATGCAAGAGGTCATGCAGCGGCGTGCTGGTCGCTCAATACTACTGATTGATATTGCGCTGCCGCGAGACGTCGACCCGGCGGTTGTGGAGCTGCCAGGGGTATACCTGTATAACCTGGATGATCTGCAATCGGGGGTCAATGAAGGCATTCGCATGCGCCTGCAGGAAGCTGAACAGGTACAGGCGATCATCGCTGAGGAAGTTCGCGCTTTTGATCGTTGGATGCGTTCACTCAGCGTGGTCGATACGATTAGTGACTTGCGGCAACACGTGGATGAGCTGCGCCAACAGGAATTGGCACGCACCTTGCAACGCCTGTCCTCCACTTTGTCGGAGCGTGAAGCGGCTGCTATACAGGAGCTGACGACGCGGCTGGTTAACAAGCTATTACATATGCCAACGCTACGCCTCAAAGATGCTGCCGCGGAAGGTCAGGGGCCTATGTATGCCCAGGCGCTCCGCTACTTATTTGATTTGGAAGGGCAAATGGATGAAACGTCTTAAAGTAGGAACGCGGGCCAGCAAGCTGGCGATGATACAGACGCGGTGGGTAGTCGAGCGCCTGAAAGAGCGGGACCCGGCGTTAGAGATAGAAATCGAACCAATTCGTACTACGGGTGATACTTTAACGCATGTGCCCTTAACGCAAATTGGGGGTGACGGTGTCTTTGTGATAGAGATCGAGCGTGCTCTACTTGAGGGACGTATTGACCTGGCGGTACACAGCCTGAAGGATTTACCCACCAGCCAAGCTGAAGGACTACGCGTAGTCGCGGTTGGTACGCGTGAGGATGTGAGGGATGTGCTAGTGGTGAATGGTCAGGATAACCATATATCTGAGCAGGATCGTGCTGTGGGTGTCACCCATCCCGATTTGCCATTATCCTGGTACGGCAAGACGACATCTTTGCGTATAGGCACAAGCAGTTTGAGGCGGACGGCGCAAGTTCGAGCGCTTTTCCCCGAGGTCGAAATTTTGCCGCTGCGTGGGAATGTTGATACGCGGCTGCGCAAGCTGGATGCGGATGATTACGATGGTATTGTGCTGGCTGCTGCGGGGCTGCATAGACTGGGTGTGCACGAGCGATTGGCCGAGCGCATGCACTACTTGCCAATCGAGGTGATGATGCCCGCGCCAGGTCAGGGTGCACTCGCATTGGAGATGCGCGATGAACCGGAGATACAAATGCTGACAGCTCCTCTACGGAATGCCGCGACACAGGCAGCAACGAGTGCCGAGCGCATGTTTATGCGGCGGCTGGGGGCCGGTTGTTATCTGCCGGTAGCTGCTTATGGTGAGGTCAGCGGCGAGTTGCTGACGCTTAGAGGGTTGGTGATTAGCCTGGATGGACGAGAACAGGTGCGAGTATGCCAGAGTATAGCGTGGACGACGGGGATAAATCCGGAGTGTGCTGAACAATTGGGGGCGCGACTTGCAGAAGAGGCATTAGCAAAAGGCGCGGCTGAAATTATCAAGGCGCTCGGCGTCACGCGTATCCAGGAGCGTCAACATGCCTGAACGTACTGTGAAAACGTTAGTGCTACATGGGAGACGCATCCTCGTAACGCGCACAAGCGAGCAGGCGGGGGCTTTCAGCGAGCAGTTGAGAGCGTTGGGGGCGATAGCTGTGGAGTTTCCAACGATTCGTATTGCGCCTCCAGATGATTGGGAGCCGCTTGATAAGGCGCTGCGACGCCTGTGTACGGAGGGTGGATGTGACTGGTTGGTGTTCACGAGCGCTAACGGCGCGCGTATCTGCTGCGAGCGCCTAAGTAGTCTGGGGTATGATGTTCGAACTATAGACAATGTACGCATTGCGGCCATTGGCCCTGCTACTGCTGCTGCACTGGCGCGGTATGGCGTCACCGTTGATCTTGTGCCTGGTGAGTATATTGCAGAGGGTGTTGCCGCTGCTTTGATCGATGATGCCCGGCAACGAGGAGAGTCGTTAGTGGGGAAAAGAGTGTTGTTGGCCCGAGCTGCAGAAGCTCGTAATGTATTGGTGTCTGAGTTACAAGGGGCAGGTGCCATTGTGGATGTAGTAGCGGCGTACAGTACGGCTGCCGTTTCAAGCGATGATGAGCAGGGACTTGAAGTTTTGCGCATGTTAGAGGCTCATCAACTTGATATACTCACCTTTACCAGTTCTTCCACAGTGCGAAATTTTATGCATTGGCTCAGGCAATGTGAAACCAATGTTGCAAACTCATTTATGAACCTGGTGACGCAGCATGCGCGACCCAGAATAGCTTGTATTGGCCCGATCACCTCACAGACTGCGCGTGAATTTGGCCTGGATGTGGATATCGAGGCACAAGAGTTTACGATTGCAGGCCTGGTAGAGGCAATTATTAGAGACGAGGAAGAAGCATGATGGAACAAACAACAATAGCGCAGTCCGACCAGCAGAAAAGTGAACAATCGGCCTCCGATAGTGCGAAGCCGAAGCAACCACGTCAACTGGTGCGTTTCACTTTCTACAAACTTGACCCCCAGTGGCAATTGCTTCCGGCGGAGCAACGCCAACAGGGAAAACAAGAGCTGCTCTCGATTTTTGAGGAATATGAGCAGGGGCCGCTCATGCGCAGCTACAGTCTCTATGGCTTGCGCTCTGATTGCGACTTCATGTTGTGGCAGGTCTCGTACTCGATAGATGATTTGCAAGGCATGAGCAGTAAGATTAGACGTAGTGTGATGGGGCCATACCTGCGCGAGACGCATGCGTTTCTTTCGATGACCAAACGCTCTATCTATATCGGCAAAAATGCTCGCGGCGCACAACATGATCCGCGCCTGGTGATTACACCAAAGGATAAGAAATACCTGTTTATCTACCCGTTTGTGAAAACCCGCGCCTGGTATGCCCTGTCCATACAGGAGCGCAAACGCATGATGGACGAGCACATTCGCTTAGGTCTGACGTTTCCTTCTGTGTTTCTCAATACCACCTATTCTTACGGCCTGGACGACCAGGAGTTTGTGGTGGCGTTCGAGACGGACGAAGTCAGCGATTTTCTTGACCTGGTGCAACAACTGCGGGAGACCGAGGCAAGTAGATATACCTTACGGGACACGCCAATGTTTACCTGTGTAGCGCAGCCATTGCATGAGATTTTAGAAGCACTAGGGGCTTGAGGGTATTGTTGATGGACAATCATGGTCAAATGGAAAGCGGCCTGTCACTCACACGGTCGCGTGCTCTTTTTGAAGAGGCACAGGAACTCATGCCGGGAGGCGTGAATAGTCCAGTGCGTGCATTTCGTGCTGTAGGGGGCGACCCTGTCTTTATTGATCATGCAAGTGGCCCATACCTTTATGATGTCGATGGAAATCGTTACTTGGATTATGTTCAGTCGTGGGGACCAATGATTCTGGGGCATGCCTATTCTGTGGTCCTGGAGGCAGTAACGCTGGCGGGTATACGGGGATTTAGTTTCGGTGCACCTACTCAGGCCGAGAGTATTCTGGCGCGGTTGGTCATCGAGAGCGTGCCATCGATAGAGATGGTGCGTTTTGTCAACTCAGGTACCGAGGCGACCATGAGCGCGCTGCGCCTGGCGAGAGCGTATACCGGGCGAAACAAGATTATCAAGTTTAGTGGTTGCTATCATGGTCATGCCGATATGTTGCTTGTACAGGCAGGTTCAGGTCTGGCGACGATGGGATTGCCGGACAGCGCAGGCGTGCCACGGGAGGCGACGAGTAACACGCTGGTCACCTCTTATAACGATAGCGCTGCTGTAGAGGAACTATTTCGAGCCTATCCTGGACAGATTGCGGCTATCATTATTGAGCCTGCTGCTGCCAATATGGGATTGGTGCCACCGTTGCCAGGCTTTCTGGAGAGGCTGCGGGACCTGTGCGATGGGTATGGAGCGCTGTTGATCTTCGACGAGGTGATGACTGGATTTCGCGTGGCGCTGGGGGGAATGCAGGGACGGCTGGGCATCAGGCCTGATTTGACCTGCCTGGGGAAGATTATTGGAGGTGGGCTTCCGGTAGGAGCATATGGCGGGCGGCGGGATATCATGCAGTTGGTCGCGCCGCTGGGCCCAGTGTACCAGGCAGGAACGCTTTCGGGTAATCCCCTGGCGATGGCTGCTGGCATTGCCACGCTGCAGGAGTTAAGGAAGCCGGGACGATATGAAGAGCTTGAGCACAAGGGGCAACTGCTGGAAAATGGTATCGAGCGAGTGCTGCACGAGGAGGGTGGGGCGGTACAGTTTGTGAGAGTTGGGGCTATCTTCTGCCTGTTCTTCACGGCGGAACATGTGATTGATTATGCCAGTGCTAAAACTGCGGACACCCAACGTTTTGCTCGTTTTTTCTGGAGTATGCTGAAGCAAGGTGTATACCTGCCACCATCTCAGTTCGAGGGATGTTTCATTTCGCTGGCGTTGGAGGATGAGATGATAGAGGAGACAGTAGAGGCTGTGAGCGTGGCATTGAGGGAGAGTGTATAGCGGTATGAATTGGTCCGAGGAGACCGGATGTTTAACCATGTCCCGAGACGTGGTTAGAGAAAGAAGAGAAATGTTCTTATGGCGAATTTTCCTACTGTGCGCATGCGACGTACGCGGCAGAGCGAGAAGTTGCGTGGTCTTGTACGTGAGACCCACCTGAATGTCGAGCAGCTTATTTACCCTCTTTTCATTGCAGAGGACATTGATGAACCGCGTGAGATCTCCTCTATGCCGGGGATTATGCAATGGCCGCTAGAATATCTTGGGCGCGAGGCGGAACGTATTGCTCGTTTGGGCATTCCTGCGGTTTTGCTCTTCGGTATCCCTTCTGAGAAGGATGAGGTAGGGTCACAGGCGTATGATGTGCAGGGTATCATACAACAAGCCATACGTCGACTTAAGGCAGAGACGCCCGATTTGCTGGTTATGACCGATGTATGCCTGTGTGAGTATACCAGTCATGGGCATTGTGGCGTGATCTATAACGGGAATGTGCAGAATGATGAGTCGTTGGAACTGCTGGCACGTATGGCGCTCTCGCATGTTGAGGCGGGGGCTGACCTGGTAGCGCCATCGGATATGATGGATGGGCGCGTTGGAACCATTCGTCGGGTTTTGGATGAGCATGGCTTTAGTTCGACGCCCATCATGGCCTATTCTGCCAAGTATGCTTCCGGTTTCTATGGGCCGTTTCGCGAGGCTGCAGCTTCGGCGCCGCAATTTGGAGATCGCCGCTCCTACCAGATGGACCCGGCTAATGTACGCGAGGCGCTGCGGGAGGTGGACCTGGATATTGCCGAGGGGGCTGACATTGTAATGGTGAAACCTGCCCTGGCCTACCTGGATGTTATTCGCCGGGTACGCGAACATTGTGACTTACCAATCGCCGCGTACAATGTGAGCGGTGAATTTGCGATGATCAAGGCCGCTGCTCAACAAGGTTGGATCGATGAACGGAGGATTACAATGGAGGTGCTGACGGGGATTAGACGGGCGGGGGCGGATATGATTATTACCTATTTCGCGCCCGATGTGGCGCAGTGGTTACAGGAGCAGTAGAGGGCTTCGAGGTGCTTCTGAGGCTGGTTTGAGGGAGT
>WNGJ01000891.1_pt1 | contig 28241 bp, 26 predicted proteins | sample 5400611 | NCBI WGS metagenome assembly WNGJ01 (sample SAMN13153375, study PRJNA577476) | soil metagenome | isolation source: 40 cm soil or saprolite under Garry oak tree replicate 1 | place: USA:California | collected 2016-06-15
GAGGAGGTGTTCGCCGAGTGCGGCACCCCGCTGTTCCCGCGCTCGCCCGCGGACCTGGACATGCACTGCAGCTGCCCGGACTGGGAGGTGCCGTGCAAGCACCTGGCCGCGGTCTGCTACGTGCTAGCCGAGGACTTCGACCGTGACCCGTTCGGCATGCTGGCCTGGCGCGGCAAGGCCAGGGACGAGCTGCTCACCGCGCTGCGCCAGATCCAGGCCGGCGGGTCCGGTCCCGGCCAGGACGCGCCGGCGGCGGCTCCGGCGCGGCCTCACGGGGGCAGCCTCGACGTGCCGGCCCCGCCGCTCGAGGAGTGCCTGGACGGGTTCTGGTCGTCCGGGCTGAGCCCGGCCCGGCTGCGGGCACTGGCCACCGCACCGGACGGCGGCGCTCCGGACCTGCTGCTACGTATGTTCCCCCCGCCACCGGTCACGGTCAGGCGCCAGGATCTAGCCGACGTGCTGACCCCCGCCTACCAGCGGCTCGCCGCGGACGACGCCGACGGCCCGGGAGAGCCCGCCTAGTCCGGCGCGCCGCCGGACGGGGCCCAGACCCGGAGCATGGCCTCGGGCAGGCCCCACCAGCCCAGCGCGGTCAGCCGCTCGTCGTCGTCGATCGCGCCGAGCACCTGCCACAGCGAGGCGACCGGCAGGAACAGGCCCTCCATGGTGAGGTCGTCGAACTCCTCGTCGCCGGCGAGGTAGAAGGATTCGTCCTCGTCATCCGGCTCCTCGCCGGGCCCGCCGCCGTCCGCGTCCTCGGGGTCCTCCGGGTCGTAGTCGCGCACGTAGCCGGCCAGGTCGGCGGCTGACGCGGCGGTGCCGGGGCCGCCCTCGGCGAGCGCCGTGATCGCTGCCAGCCAGTCGAAATGGTCGATGGCGCAGATGGCGGTGAGCTCGCTTTCCGTCTCCTCGGCATTACCGTCATCCGTGTCTGGCCCGCCGTAATGGTCCGGATCGCCCCAGTCGCCGGGTCCCTGCGGGGACGCCACGCCCGCGGCCAGCCGCAGCCACAGCTCGGTGTCGTCGGCCGGCAGCTCGTCCGGGCGCAGCCCGCTGCACTCGATCAGCAGGTGGCCGGGCCAGCCCGGCCGGGCGATGTCCTGGCGCAGCCGGGCGCCGGCCCGGCGCACCTCCTCCCGCGGCAGCGGCCGGTCTCCTACCCGGTCGAGCAGGGCCCGGGTCGCGGCCAGCGCATCGGCGTCGGCGGCGTCCCACTCGGCCAGGAACTCATCGTCCTTCTCGTCCAGCAGCGCGTCCATCGGGACCCGGCCGTCGGGCAGCGCCGAGGTCATCCACCGTTCCTGCAGCTCTATGTACGCCTGGCAGGCAGCAGGGTCGGCCGCGGCTAGCAGGTCGGGGTCGATCTCGCCCGCGGCGAGCCGCTCTTCGAGGTGGCTGACCAGCCTGGTGTGCATCTCCGCGGCGAGCTGGCTGCGCTCGGACATCTCGTCCCAGACGTGCAGTCCGATGATTCCGTTCGGCTCGGTCCCGGTGGCTTCCAGCCAGGTCCGGACGTCGCCGACCGTGGCCTCGCCGTCGTCGATCGTGTGCAGGATGGCTTCCGCCGACGACCAGAACACCGCGGACAGCGGGTTTCCGGCCGCGAGCATGCCCCTCCGGATGCCGGGCAGCGAGGCGAGCGCGTCCGCCGCCGGCACAGCGAGCAGCGCAAGTGCCACATCACGCCTGGTCAGCCCGCTAAGCGGTCGGCCCGCCAGGTCGGCCACGCGATCAGCTTCAAGGTTCACGCCTCGCAGCGTACGCTCTCTTGTCCCTGTTCGGTGACCGCGCGGGCCACCGTGAAAGTTTGTGAGCTTTTATCCCTTGCTCCAGTCCTGGCGACCGACAGTGCGGACAACGATCGCCGGGCGTGCCGCCCCTGCCCGGTGCGCTTGGGCATGCCGAACCACTCGGATTTCCCTGGACCCAGGTCACCGGCCGCGAGTTCGTCTATGTATACGAAGTAATATGTATACGAAGTAATACGTCGGCATCCGCGCGGATACTCATCAGTAATGAGGAGAAATCGGCCAGAACTGGTCTACTAGGCCCTTGACATGCAGATTCGTGGTACAATGATTAGCAGACGTGCTTTAGTCCCGGTCTGTCCCGCTTTCAGGGTCGGTGGCTGAGGCTCTTGGCTGGGAGGGTCGGCGGGGCATGGCATTCGTCGGTAGGCAAGATGACATTCAGTCGATAAGTGCCGTGCACTCGTGGCGTCGGTTCGCCGCCAGTTGGAGTGCTGGGCCCGGCGAGCCGGGCGAGGGCAGGCGGAGCACCCGAGTGCGCAGCATCGGCTGGGATACCGTGGTCTCGCCGCATCGCTTCCTGGTCTACCTGATCACATATCGCAGCGATCTGCTTACAAGAGGGATCTATTACCTATCGGCATAATTGCTTGCCTGCACGACAGGCGTTACTGCCGGTAGCAGGGCAGCGACAAGGCTGTCCCTCACGGGCATTTGACGCGGGCAGGCGAGACTTGCTGGCGAACACCGGCGGCGGCCGGGTCCACCCGCGGCCGCCGCATGAGCGGCTCGACGTGGACGGAGGGGGGCCGATGCGCGTAGTCCTCTGTGATGAAAACCGGATACTGTGCGAAGCGCTCGCCGCCGGGCTGAAAGCCCGCGGTCATCAAGTTGTGGGGATAGCGACGACAGCCCCCGATGGTGTCCGGACCGTGGCCGCCCTTCGACCGGACGTCTGCCTGCTGGATCTTCGCTTTCACGGATCACCGGATGGCCTCGCGGCCGCCCAATCTATCCTGATGCACCACCCCGGCACCAAGGTGCTGGTGCTGTCCGCAGTCACCGAACCAGCGACCGTGGCAAGGGCCCTCGAAGGCGGTGTCGCCGGGTTTCTGCGTAAAGACCAGGATGTCGGCCAGATCGCCGACGCGGTCGACGTGGTCGCCAAGGGCGGCTTGGTGATCGAGGAGATGCCGCGGTGGGCTCGCAACCGCACGGCCGCGATGCCGCGCGAACACTCATTGCGTAAGCTCACCACGCGGGAGACCGAAGTGCTGCAGAGGATCGTTGCCGGTCAGGACACCGCACAGATGGTTCGCGAGATGGATATAGCGACCAGCACGCTGCAAACGTACGTGAAAAACGTCCTCGCCAAGCTGGGGGCACATAGCCGACTCCAGGCCGCTGCCCTCGCCAGCAGGAATGGCCTGGTGGGCGACCCTCATATCCTGCTGTCCGCTCCCTCCGCTGAGCCAGGCTCCCGCCCCGCCGCCAACGGGTCGTCTCCTCTGTCTGGCGTAGGTGGGCCCACGGCAGGATGGGGTTTCGCCAGCCAAGAATGATGAGCCAGGCTCAGGCCATGGGTCTCCGTGTCTTCATCGTCGACCAGGAGCGCACTTTCGTCGACGCTCTCGCCGCCTGGTTGGAAGCCGAGGCGGACGTCGCAGTGGTAGCCGCCGTTAGTGTGGAGTCGCCTGCGTTGCGCGGTGTGGAGCCGCCTGCGTTGCGCCCGGTCGTTGCCAAACACACCGACATCGTGCTGCTGGATGGCGATCTGCCCGGCGGCGCCGCGTTCACCTTCTGCCAGGACGTTTCGGGCAGGGGCGAGGCACCGCACGTGATCATGATGAGCTATTCCTCTGAGGCGGAACGTATCGTGGCCGCGGTCCAGGCTGGGGCGGCCGCCTGGGTGCGAAAGGACGAATCACTTGAGCACCTGCTCCGGGTCATCCGTGGCGTCGCGCTGGGGGAGACCTGGCTGCCCCCGGCGGCAACGGGGCAGGTCCTGAGGCTGCTGCTCCGCGAGCGTGAGCAGCAGCGAGAAAGAGACCGACTGCTGGCCGCCCTCACCCCCCGGGAACGTGAGGTACTGGCTTGCCTTGCCGACGGTGCCGGCCGGCGTGAGGCAGCGGCCCGGCTTTGCCTCTCCGCCAACACCGTGCGTACCCACTTGCAGAATCTCATGACCAAGCTCCAGGTGCATTCCACGCTGGAAGCGGTGGCGCTGACCCGGCACGAACTGGAGCGGGTCTCCACCCGCCGGGATGCGGGGCGGTGAGCGGCCGTGCCACCTTTGGCATGCGGTCCGGGCATTGGATGCGGACGGCGTGTGCAATCCTCGCCAACAGGATCATGGAACTTGCGGCCGGCACCAAGCTGCGAGATTCTCGGAACACCCGGACTCAAATTTTTCCCGCCAGCGTCGTTGCTGAGTGACGCTATCTCTCGTTGCCTATGGCGGACTGGCAACGAATGACCCTGAGTTTCATTGAGGAAGTCCCTGTGACCACATATAGGTTCACGATCCAGGGGGAAATAACGGCGGAGAATGCCGCCGATGCCTATCAGGCCGTCAGTGAAATGCTCGCAAGGATCGCAGAAGCCCGCCGGTCGGGTGCCCTACTGCGATTCGACCTGGCAGATAATCTGAGGATCATCTTCGAGCCTTTGAGCAACTCACCCGCTAGAGCTTAAGCACAGGTCGGCCGGTCTGCGGCCGGTCTCGCTGAGCCCGCGACGCCATCCACGGCAATTGGTGGCCGGGGATCGTCGTATCCGCGACACGGACTGACGAGGACCGCCCCCCAGAGGCCCGCAGCGGCGCTTGGTCCTGCCTCAGGGCCACCCACAAGCCTGCGAGTTCTGTACCCTACCATGCGGAATAGCGCTACGTCAGATTGGGGATGCGTCAGGATCAACGCAGTTACTAGAGTTGGTGCCCCTAGGGTGCATGACTTCGAAAGCAGGCTTTAGATAACAGGGCATCGGACGGAAGGAGCCATACTGCTGAATCAGTTATGTCGGGTCTTGCGCGGACCCGAGGCGGCCTTTTGTGATCGGCTGCTGCCTATTGGGGGTCCGCGTGATCCCTTCGAATGTGCCTGAGCAGCTACATCAGGCTCTGTGTAGCAACGTCAGGCCCTGCGTTTTGGGGAGCGAGAAATGCATGGTAATAGTTCCTTGTCACGGCCTACCAGTTTGATGCCGCGCGGCATCCCGCGCCCAATCGAGTAGACGGCGCGGCGATGGCCACGGCGCTAGGTGATACGCCCCTACTGCGCATGCGACTACTCGGAGGATTCCGCGTCGAGCACGCTGACATGGCACGAGCGGTGTCGGACTGGCAGCGGCGCAGCGCGAGAACCCTCACCAAGCTGCTGGCGACCTGCCCTGAGCATGCACTGCACCGGGAGCAGATCGCTGACATCCTATGGCCGGGGGCTGATGTTGACTCGGCGCTCAACAGCTTCGGCAAGGCCCTCTATGCCGCCCGTCACGCACTGGAGCCTGAGCTCCCGCGCCGGCAGAGTTCGGCGTATCTCCATCTAGCGGACGCCGTTCTCATCCTCGACACCGAGCATGTCGTCGTGGACGCCGACCAGTTCGAGCGGCTCGCCGAGGATGCGATACGCCGAAGGGAGGTCGAGGCGTACCAGGCTGCCCTCACGGCTTACCGCGGTGAGCTACTGCCTGAGGACCGCTACGAGAGCTGGTGCTCCGAGCGTCGCGGCGTCCTGGCCGAGTTGCATGTCCGGCTGCTGCTCGGGATGGCAGAGGCACTTGAACGTCGCGGCGCCTATAACGATGCGGCCGACCGGCTCCGCGACGTGCTCCGGCAAGACCCGACGCGTGAAGTCGTTCACCAGCTGCTCATGCGCCTGTACGCGCGGATGGGTACACCCGACCAGGCAGTGCGCCAGTTTCACCGCTGCGAGGATGTCCTGCGGCGGGAGCTTGATCTCGCCCCTCAGCCGGAAACCGTCTCCCTCTACGACGAAATACTCGCAGGCCAGCCCGCGCGGCAGCCGTCGAGTCCGGACCTGGCTCGTGACCGGGCAGGCCTGCGTCGCTCGCCGCCCGTGCAGGCTGCTAACGGCGGCCCTTTCGTCGGCCGGGAACGAGTGCTCCAGTGCATGTGCGGTCAGCTCGCGCGACGCGATGAGGCCAGGGCGGGCATGGTCGTTGTCAGCGGAGAAGCCGGAGTCGGCAAGACCCGGCTGCTGGAGGAGTTCACAAACCAGGCGAGGGAACAAGGAGCCGTCACGCTCTACGGGGGAAAAGGCGCACATGCGAGCCAGTTCGCTTGCGGCCCGTTCGCGGTTGCGCTTGAGCACTACGCGGCAAGCCGGTCGCAAGCCGAGCGTACCGAGCTCGCCCGCGTATACCCGGCCCTGGCACGGTTCGTGCCGTCGCTGGGGACCGGGAGTCCGATCCCGGCCCAGGCACCCGATCTGCGCGATTACCATCTCGATCTCATCCCTTCCGTTGTCCAGTTCCTGACGGACCTGGCTCGCACCCAGCCTGTCCTTCTGGTCCTCGGTGACCTGCACGAGGCCGATGCCATCGGCCTGGACCTGATCAGGTACCTGGCTCATCTGGCGATCCGGGTGCCGCTGCTCATGGCGGGGGCGTTGCGCGACCCGGATATCGAGGCGGGCGCCGGGCTTCGGCGAATGATCGAGGCGATGACGCGAGAGCGTCTGTGGCTGAGGATTGACCTGCACTGCTTGTCCCGGCGTGCCACCGATCAGCTGGTGCACGCGTTGCTGCCGGGCGTTCGTGTCATCGACGACATCCTGGCGGAGATCTACGCGCAGTCACGGGGTAATCCGCTGTTCGTCCGGGAGCTCGTCGACGGCATGAGCCTGTACGGCGACGCGGACCCAACAGCCCCGGCAGACGGAGGCGGTCACGACACCTCGCGGCTCGCCGCGCGGTTGCAGACCCGTACGCGTGCCCTCGCCACGATGCAACTGGCGCTCATGGACGAGCCGCTGCGCCGGGTGCTGGGGCTGGCCGCTGCCGCTGGCGCCACGGAGATCTCGTTGAGCCAGCTTCGCACTGGGGCGGCGGCGCTGGACCCGCCTGTGGCCGTTCCGGTGCTCTTCGACGCGCTGGACCGCGCCCTGCAGATGTGCCTCCTCGAGGAGCTGGATGCAGGCTACGCGTTCCGGCACCCGTTCGTTCGCTCGGCCCTGTATGACTGTCTTCCGCGGCATCGCCGGGATGAGTTCCGTGCCGCTCTGGCGGCTCCCGATGCCGGCGCCGGCGCACTGTCGGCTGCCTACCCGGCTCGGATCTGACGTGCGCGGACGTCAGCCACGTTTGGTGGCGCTGCTGCTGGTCCTCGCCGGAGGCCTGCTGACGGGCTGCCGTCCCGCGGCCATTCCGACCACGCACAACTTCCGCATCACCGATTACACGCAGTTCGTCGACAACAACCAGGGTCCGGGTGACGTCTTCATGCGGTATCCGCTGGGACGCATCGGTCTGTGGTCGACGCCCCAGGGAGAGATAGCCGACAGCCTCACCAGGGGACTGCAGCTGTACCCCACCGTGGACCAGGTGACCGGCGATCATGGCGGGGACTGGCGTGCGTCGATCAGCGCGAGCCCGTCGCAGACCAACATCACCTACGACGCCAACTCCCCCGCCAAGGAGTCGACGGTAGCTCTCACGGTCACCCCCGACGTCTCCGTCTACCGATACCACTTCAGCAACCCCACCTCCTATGAGGCAGTGGACCTGCTCATTCAGGAAGTGGAGAACTCCTACGTCACCTGGTCGAACAGCACGTTCATGTACCTCGACAGCCAGACGGCCGAGGTGACCCTGAGCAACGGCGGCAGCCAGACGTGCTACTTCTACGTCAGGTTCAGCGCTCCGGCGGCCAGTCACGGCACGTTCACGAGCCACAGTGTGACGGGCGGCGCGGCTAGCATCACCGGTGACGGCGTGGGCGGATACCTCACGTTTGCGCCCGGGACGCCGGTCACGGTCGCGGTCGCTCTCTCGATGACAAGCATGTCCAGGGCACGGCAGAACTTCACCCACGAGTTCCCCACCTTCGGCTTCGCCCGGGCCGTACGCAGCCTCAGGAACGCATGGAACGCGAAACTCGGCAAGATCGACGTGCAGCGCGCCACCACGCTCACGGCCAAGGAGATCTACACCGGCCTGTACACGCTGTACGCGAACATCATCGACGTCACCGACAACGGGTCCGGGTACGCGCCGGTGTCACCGAGCAGGCGGCTGCTCACCATCGGCTCCTCCATCTGGTGGGAGCGAGTGGGGGGCGGCTTTTTCCGCTGCTCATGGGATATGGGACGTTGGGGGTATTCATCTGACCGGACCAGCCACAAGATCCGGGGCGGCGGGCTGTCTCGAACCACAGCATCTCGCGGCCTGTTCTCGTTTGGTCCGCTCACATGAATAGCCCTCTGGGACGTAACGTCTATGCGTTCCTGACGCTGACCGATCCGGCTGTCATGACGGATGTGCTGAACACTTACCTGTCGCAGTATGACCGTGACGGGTTTCTCATGGGCAACTGGGACCCGTATACGCCGGGAGCGTGGTCCGACCAGCAATGGGGATTCTTCAGTTATCTCTTCCTCGCCGCCAGGCTGGAGGGCGTGACCGGCGTTGACTACCACGCCGGCGAGACCGCCATCCTCCGCACCATGGGCATGAATGCGACCAGCATGTACCTGGTCAAGACGGGCTATTACAAGTACGGCTACGTTCCGGCGAATATCGGCACCATCCACTACCTCTCCCGTGGCCTGGAGTTTTCCACCCAGCTGCAGGGATTGGCCCACCTGGGATATGTGCTCGGTGACAATGGCACATACCACACGTACTACCCGTGGGGCAAGGCGTACCTCAAGACGTGGAACCCTGCCGGCATGATCTTCCAGGCAAGGAACACCGACGGCAGCTGGGCACCAGTCAACGCCGGGCTGAACGAGGGCAACACCACCGAATACGCCTTCGACGAGCCGCACGACGCGCTAGGCTTGGCCGGCATCTACGGCGACAGCACCATGAGCACTAAGATCGCCGGCACCTACGCCGCTCCGAATGTCTGGTACAACGACTATGCCCTGGTGCAGCCGTACCTCGCCATCGCGGCGAACAGCCCGCCCGTCTCGCAGAACGTGATCCGGAACTACTTCCTTCCCGAGTTCAGCTCGCTCAGCATGTGGGAGAACCTGCCGCGCAGCGGCTCGCTGTACTACACGGACAACGCCAGCGCGGAGGTTCTCGCGAACCTCGGCATCTATCCGATTCAGTCACCCGGCGAGCAGTGGATCCTCAACAGCCCGGCGGTGACCAGAGCCGTCATCCACGGGCGCCGGGACACGGTCATCCAGGCACGGGGCAACTCGCCGTCCAACCCGTACGTCTCATCGATCCAGGTCAATGGCTCGGCCTATCCCAGTCATTTCATCTCCGGCGAGACGCTCGCCGCTCAGGGGCACACGCTGGCCTTCGGCATGACGGGCGCCCCGTCCCGCATCGGCCAGATGTACCTCACCGGGACCGACGGGGAGGTGCTCTCGGCCAGCAGCGACAACCACACGTACCTGCAGTTCGGCAACGACCCACTAGGCGGTACATCGCAGGCCGCGGTATATGCGGCGAAGGCGCCGGTCGCGGTGTCCGTGAACGGCACAGCACTCCCGCGCGCCAACTGGTCGTACGACTCCCGTGAGGATGTCATCACGCTCAGGGGACTGCCAGCAGGCACCGTGCTCGTGCGGTTCCGGCGGTCCTGACCAGAGCCGTCACGCGGCTGGAAGTGCCCTGGAATGTGCGTGGCCCATCGTGGTCAGATGGCTCGGCCGCTCTCGCCCGATGCTGCCGGAATTCCGGTGCCGCCTGGCGGCATCCATGGCCCGAGGGTATTCCGTGGCCAGCTGGTAGGTGATGTCCCGCAGGAGCCGCCGGGTTTCCAGCCCCGGACCGGCCTGCTGGCGGAGCTGGACCGGGCCGCCCTGGGTGCGCTGGTGGTGCGTGCGGTCGCCGGGAGGCGGGGGGTGGGCACGACCCAGCTGGCCGCCGCATACGCCCGGGCCCGGGTGGCGGCGGGCTGGCGGTTGGTGGCCTGGGTCAACGCCCAGGATGAGAGGACCTTGCTTGCGGGCCTGGCCGAGGTGGCCGACGCCGTGGGGCTGTCCGGCTGCGCCGGGCGGGGGGCCGACGCGGGCCTGGTGGTGCGGCGCCGGCTGGAGACCGACGGGGATCGCTGCCTGCTCGTGTTCGACGACGCGGACGATCTCGATGCGCTGCGGCCGTTCGTTCCGGCCGCCGGCGCGGCCCGGGTGCTGATCACGAGCCACCAGCAGTCCATGGTGAGCCTGGGGGCAGGGGTCCAGGTTGACGTGTTCACTCTCGAGGAGGCGGTGGCGTTCCTGGCTGAGCGGACCGGCATGGCCGATGCCGAGGAGGCCGCCGCGGTCGCCGCCGAGCTGGGATATCTGCCGCTGGCGCTGGCGCAGGCCGGAGCAGTGATCGCCCGGCAGCACCGAGGGTACCGGACCTACCTGGAGCGCCTCCGGGGGCTGTGGACCGAGGAATACCTGGTCAAGCAGCGCGGCCAGCCGTATCCGCGGGGCGTGGCGGAGGCGGTGCTGCTGTCCCTGGACGCGGCCCGGGCGGGCGACCGGGCGGACGTGTGCACCGGGGTGATGGAGGTCATGGCGGTGCTGTCGGCGGCCGGAGTCCGCCAGGAGCTGCTGCACGCCGCCGGACAGGCGGGCGCCCTGGCCATGAACGGCGCCGGGGTGGCGGCAGATCTGGTGAACCGGGCGCTAACGCGGCTGGCCGAGCACTCGTTGCTGACCTTCAGCCTCGACGGCGGGACCATCATCGCCCACCGGCTGGTGACCCGGGTGATCCGGGACGGGCTGGCCCGGCAGGGGCGGTTGACGGCCGTGTGCCTGGCCGCGGGCTGCGTGCTCGAAATGCGCGCGGAGGCGCTGAAAGGATCACCGGACCGTGTGGCGGTCCGGGATATCCCCGAGCAGGTGACGGCGTTGCTGGATAACCTGGCTGGATCCGCGGGTGAGCCCGATGAGGAGCTGGCGCAGGTCCTGCTGCGGCTCCGGTTCCTCGCGCTGACCCACCTGATCGAGTTGGACGACAACGTGCCGCAGGCTGTCGCGCTCGCCGACCCGCTGACCGCGGACTTCGAGCGGATCCTGGGCCCGGACCACCCCGGCACGCTGAGATCGCGGGACAGCCTGGCCGCCGCCTACCAGGCGGCGGGCCAGGCCGATGAGGCGATTCCGCTGTTCGAGCGGACCCTGGCCGCCCGGGAGCGGCTGCCGGGCCCGGACCATCCCGACACGGCGACGTCGCGGGATCGTCTCGCCGCCGCCTACCAGGCCGTGGGCCGCGCCGATGAGGCGATCCCGCTGCATGAGCGGGCCCTGGCCGCGTGCGAGCCGCTGCTGGGCCCCGATCACCCGGACACGCTGGCCTGCCGGGATAACCTCGCCACCGCCTACCGTGACGTGGGCCGGGCCGATGAGGCGATCCCGCTGCACGAGCGGGCCCTTGCCGGTTACGAGCCGCTGCTGGGGCCCGATCACCCAGACACGCTGGCCTGCCGGGACAACCTCGCTCTCGCCCACTGGGCCGCGGGCCGGGCCGCTGAGGCGATCCCGCTGTTCGAGCGGACCCTGGCCGCGCGGGAGCGGGTGCTGGGCCCGGACCACCCCGGCACCCTGACCTCGCGGAACAACCTCGCGGCCGCCCACTGGGCCGCGGGCCGCGCCGATGAGGCGATCCCGCTGCACGAGCAGACCCTGGCCGCGCGGGAGCGGGTGCTGGGCCCGGACCACCCCGGCACCCTGACCTCACGGAACAACCTCGCGGCCGCCTTCGTGGACGCTGGCCGCGCCGATGAGGCGATCCCGCTGCTCGAGCAGACCCTGGCCGCGCGGGAGCGGGTGCTGGGCCCGTATCATCCCCGCACCCAGACATCGCGGGACAACCTCGCCATCGCGCGTTCAAGACGATCCAAGCGGTCTGCCGGGTGAGCCCGCACCGGTGCGCCGCATGTAGATCTGCGATGCTCCAGACTTCCTGACCAGAACAAAATAGCGCCGCCAGTCTTGCTGGCCCGCCAAGGCCGTCCAGATCTGGCTCTTGCCGTTTTCGGCGTCCGAATTCATGACGATCCACGTCACCCAGCGTTGCGGTTCGGACAGTGCGTCGGCGAACTGCGGCCCGTTGGCGTCGGTGATAAGCGCGTCGTCGGGAAGGCGGTGTGCGGTCAGCAGGCAGAAGATCATGGCCTGGCTGTTTACGTACGTGATCAGGATGTTCCCCCCGTGATAATGCGAACTGAGCCAGTTGGCGTCTTCCTTGCCTCCCACCCCGGTCTCGGCCCCCGCGGTCCCGTACAGTGCCTCGCGGAGCACGAATGGGGTCCCTATGGTGCTGATGATGCCGGAGGCCAGGATTGCCGCTATTGCGATGCCAGCCAGGGCGCGTTTCAGTGCCACCGGTCCCGCCGTGGTGAGGAAACTCAAGAAGAGAGCGACCGCGGGAATCATCAGCAGGCCGAAGCGGACGTTGTACAACTGCCCCTCGCCCAGACCTGGAAGGCCCAGGTTTTCTCTATTCGCACCCCGGTAGAGCGCAAGCCAGTAGAAGGCGAACGGCACCAGGAAGAGGTAGGCCGGCAGCGCGGTCAGGCTGAGACGGCTGCGGACACAGAAGATGGCAAAGCCAAGCACAGCCGGGATAACGAGTGCCCACCCTGCGGTGTAGGCCACCGTCAGGCCGTACAAGACCAGCGCTGTCACCGCGTGGTAGCGGGCTGGAAGCAGATAATCTGGAGCGTTGGGAATAAATGTATGGGCTCGGTTTCCATAGAAGAATGATAGGAGCGGATCATGGAAGATCACGGCGTTGTAGAGGACCCAGCCGACGCATCCAGCGAAGGCGAGCAGTCCGTAGAGGATAATCCAGGATTCAGCCAACTTATATCCGCGCCGCCGCCAGGCGGCACACGCGAGAACCGGCAGGAAAGCAAGCGCGAATACCCAGTTCTCATAACGAATGAGCGTGCCAGCGGAAATAGCAAGCGCGCATTTGACGATATCCGACGGATTATACGTGCGCATGAGCTGCAATGCGTAGTAGATAGCGACCACGAATGCGCTCAGCGAGGCCGTCTCGCTCATGGACGTGCTTTGCATGTAGAGAAGGCTCGGATTGAGCGCCAGAGCCGCGGCTGCCACCCAGCCCGCGGCCCGGGACGAGGTCAGCAGGCGCGCAGTACGGTATATGTACAACGCCGCGATGACATAGGCCGCCATGGAAGGCAGCGAGCCTGCAAGCCCGTCACGGAAAAGAGTATCGTTCCAGATAAACGGGAGCATGAGCATGAAGGGCAGCGGCAGCCAAGTCGTCCCGAGCTGTGCGAGGCCTGGCGTGCGGCTCATGAGCACGCGGCGGGCGATCATCTCGCGGACTCGCGCGTCGTTGAAGGCTACCGTGAGCCCGTGTGCGTCATACCATGCGAAGAAGGCGATGCTCAGCATCGCCGCCAGGAGCGCGACCGCCCACTCATCCGTCAGGTGAGCTCGGAGCCACCGGCGTATCACCATCCATGGACCTGGTACCGGCGGTCGCCCGGCCGGTGCGAGGCCCGGCGTCCCGGGGGCGCCTGACGCCGATCGCGTGTTCGCGCTCATCAGACGGTTCAGCCTGGAGACCCGAACGCCACCGCGGCGGTTGCCTCTGTTGGCGGAAGGCTGACTCCGTGCTCGGTCTTGGCCCAGTAGGACGGATTGCGTATCAGGCTGATCAGCCCGGTCCAGGCGGCGAAGCTCATCATCGCCCAATACACTGGAGTGAGCAGCGTATACCGGGTCAGGTCGATGAGGTTGTGGCGGACGGATGCGTAAACATTGCTGTAGAACAGGACGAAGTTCCATACGACAAAGCTCAGGAGGGCGGGATAGTAGAGGGGAGCTGGAAACAGGCTCTGAATGTAGTTCCCGAGCTCTGTCCCTTTGGTTTCCATATACGTCGCTGTCAGCCCCCACATCAGAGGGTTGATGAGCAGCAGGAGAGAAGAACCCCCGACGAGCATCTGGAAATCTGCGAACCCGCGCGTACCAAGTTGCATCCACAGCAGCAACGGTCGGCGCATATGCACCAGGTATGTCTGGACATACCCCTTGATCCAGCGCGAGCGTTGCCGGATCCACGGCCTTGCCCGGGGCACGGCTTCTTCCCATGTGGTTGAGTCCAGCATGGCCACCTTCAGCTTGTCGCGGCCAAGCCGCACACCCAGATCACAGTCCTCGGTTACGTTGAACGGATCCCAGCCGCCGACTTTCTTGACCACGTCGACGCGGAAGTGGTTAGAGGTGCCACCCAAGGGCACGAAGGATCCCGGCTGCGTAGTTCCCGAAGTCAATCCGGGCAGGAACTGGTTGTACCAGAGGGTGTAATCAGCCGCGCTCAACCGCGTGAGCACCGACTGGTGCCTGTTATAGAAGTTGAGCCGCGCCTGCAGGCATACGACATCTGACGGCAGCGCCCGCATCGCCGCGACAGCCTTGCGCAGTTGATCGGGTTCTGGCTGATCCTCTGCGTCGAAAACGACGATGTACTCCCCACGTGCCTCGTGGAGGCCTATATTGAGTGCCCGCGGCTTCGTTCGCGGTTGCCCCGCCGGCATCAGCATCGGGCGGATATGGGCGGGGAATGAGTAATTATCAGCGGCATCCTGCGTCTCGCTATCATCGGACTCGATGAGCAGCAATACCTGGAGACGTTCTGGTGGATAGTCGAGGCGCTTCAGGCGGTCCACAAGAGCCGGCAGTATCCTGCCTTCCCTGTAGAGCGGCACGAGCACTGTATAGACGGGGAGTTCGTCGGGCCCCGGAAGCGCGGCGCCGGTCGCAGGCCCGGCACCGGCGTGCTCTCCCCGGAGCAGCAGCCAGATCTTGTGGACGCCGGTCACCAGGTACAAGCTCGTGACGACGGCGATGCAGGTGATCAGCCCGGCGTGTGGGATCGTTCCTAGAAGGACGGCACTCGGGACAACAAGGAGAGCAATCGCGCCCACTTGTACCCGCGTCAGGACCGTGCGTGCCCCGTCAGCCGCCGCCCCCCACGTCGCCCAGTGCTCGCCGACGGCCTCCGCATCCGGCTTCTCGGTTTCCCGAACCAGGCCCGTTGCTCCCGCCCTGAAGTGCTGGTCCAACCTCCTGTGTGCCACCGTTTTCCGAATCCCCTCAGGCGATGTCTCGACGCCCGGAGGGCGCTGGCGTTGCCGCATAATTGTGGTTCCGGACTCGGGTGAAGCGCGCCACCCTCGGCCTTGCGCGGGCCGACACGGACCCGAACGGCGCGTACGGGCTCGTGCCTATCTCCTGGTTGGCCGATCTCAGCATGACGCAGCCCGATTCCAGCGCTCTTCCAGCCGTCTTTCCATGGAGCATGGTCCCGGCCGCCGCCGGTGCTGCTGAGGATCCGGTGCATGCGTCGGCGGTGTCTCCTTCTCGCGCTGGACTCCGCCGATCCAGCACGCATCCGGGCATAACCTGGAAGCGCCCTGGAATCCAGATGCTCATGCTGGAGCGGAGCATTCAAATGCTGGCAGCGGCAATTCTATTGAATTGATCTCCGATCCCGGCGTGCGGTGCCTGAAAAGATGGCCTGAATCTTTCTCCAAGGAAGACAGTCAGCTCCGATGACCATGCAGCGGCCGCTAACATATGCCTCGCCACCGGCGGGCGAGGCCCTCGCTTTGAGCGTTATCGTTCCAACTCGTAACGAGGCCGACAACATCCGGCCCCTTCTGGGTCGCCTGGAGGATGCCATCGGCGGCATTGACGCCGAGGTCCTTATCGTGGACGACTCCGACGACGCCACCCCAGAAATCGCCCGCCAAGTCGCCAAGCGCTCGGTCCTGCAGATCCGGGTGCACTCACGTCCCCCGGGGCAGCGCCCGGGGGGACTCGGCGGAGCTGTGCTCGGCGGCCTGTGGGAAGCCCTTGGCCCGGTCTGCGTGGTGATGGACGCCGACCTCCAGCACCCCCCGGAGCTGCTCGAAACGCTCTTGCGCGTTTCGCGCACCGGTGCCGACTTCGTGGTCGCCTCACGTTACGCGGACGGCGGGCGGAATGATGGCCTGGAAGGCTGGTACCGGCGGGCCGTCTCCGAGCTGGCCACCTGGGTCGCGAAACGGGCGCTGCGCCCGGAGCTGGCGGGCATCTCGGATCCGATGAGCGGCTTCTTCCTGGTCCGACGGTCCTGCCTTGACCTGCCCTCACTGCATCCACAGGGCTTCAAACTGCTGCTCGAGTTGCTCACCCACAGCCCTCAGGCCAGCGTCGCGGAGGTTCCCTACGCCTTTAATGTCCGGCACTCGGGAGTCTCGAAGGCCGGCCTGAGAGAGGGATTGACCTACCTGCGTCGGCTCGCTGAGCTCAGGGCCCGGGCTCGTCGCGCTCCGCAAAGGCCGCAGCGCCGGGTGGTCCCGGTGAGGTGGCAGGTTCCCTTCGATGGAACTGTATTGGAATACGTCGCCACCACGATGGCTGGCTGTCGAACAGGACTGGGATCTTGCCCAGTCCACGCCCGTCGTTAGGGGGTTTGGACCATGCAGTGCCCCCAGTGCGGCGTGCAGACACCGGACGAAGAGTGGAACTGCGTCTCGTGCCGTATCAATGTGTACTGGGCAAGTCAGCATTACCGGGATCTCGCCGGGATACGTCAGCGGCAAGGACTGCGTGCCCCTGCCGATACACCGCCGTTCCTGCTCCGCGTGCACGAGTCAGCCATGGCCGAGCGCGCGGATCGAGGCGGGAAGGTCGAGCACAAGGTGCGGCAGATCGCCCGGCGGGCCATGCGCCGTGAGGCGCCTGAGCAGCGACAACCTGAGGAGGCGACATGACTGCAGAGCGAGCAGTGTTGCTGCCGGATTCGGGTGCCGGCGCATCCCTCGCCAGGACGTCAGCGCTCGACGCTCCGGGAAGCCAGTCGCGGGCGCTGGTCCGGATTCCGCCGGAAGTCGAATGCAGCGTGGGCATCATGGCCTTTAACGAGGAAGCCAACATCGCCCACGCCCTCGACAGCATTCTCCGGCAGGATCCGGTGGCGAAGTGGATCAGGGAAGTCATCGTGGTGGCCAGCGGCTGCGAGGACCGAACCTGCGCCGTAGTGGCCGAGATCGCCAGCCGTGAACCACGCGTGCGCCTCATCGAGCAGGAGCGCCGCGAAGGCAAGGCGTCGGCTATCAATTGTTTCATCGGCGTGGCCCAGTGTCCCGTGCTGGTCATGATGAGCGCCGATGTGGTGGTTGAGGACGGCGCGCTGGACGCTCTTTTGCGGCATTTCGAGGACCTGGCCGTGGGAATGGTGGGAGCGCACCCCACACCTGTCAACGGTGTCGGGACTTTCCTGGGGCATGCCGTGCACCTTCAATGGCGCCTGCATGACCAGATCGCTCGCGTTTCACCGAAACTGGGCGAGATGGTGGCGTTCCGCAACGTGGTACCCAGCATTCCGCTCGACACCGCCGTCGACGAGCTTTCCATCCAGGCCCTCATCACTCAGCTCGGATACCGGCTGGTATACGAGCCGCGGGCGGTCGTGTACAACCGTGGTCCGGCTACCGTGCGCGACTTCATGCGTCAGCGGCGCCGGATCTATGCCGGGCATCTGCGGATTCGTGAGCAGCAGGCGTACTCGGCCCCGACCATGAGCGCCTGGCGGGCGGGCCGCGCCCTGCTGCGACCGGAATCCTTCGCCACGCCCAAAGTGGCATTGTGGACGGTCGGCACCGTGGGACTCGAGGCCACCGCCCGGGCGCTGGGTCGCTACGACGTCGTCCGTGGTCGCTGCTCCCCATATGTGTGGGAAATATGTGATACGACAAAGCAACATATCGAAGACGCGGCTAACACCCAGCGTCAGCACAACGTGGTGGTCTTCCACATCGTCGACTTCCACCGCCTGGAAATCGACGTCGGCTTCAATGCGAGCCGCCAGCTCGCGCGGCGCGTGGCGGACCGAATCCAGCAGGCCCTGGGCCCCACGGCCACCGTCTCCGCGCAGCGAGCCGGGACCGTGGTCGCCTCGTTGCCCGGTGATCGCCTGGCCGCGGAGCGAGCGGCCTCGGCCCTCCTGCAGCTGTTCGAGGCCACCCCGGTCGTACTCAACGGTCGCGGTATGGCCACCCCGGTCACCCTGGCGTGCGGCATTATCGCCTTCCCGCAATCCGGACCGCCCCTATCCCGGTCCGTGCCAGTGCCGCAGCTCGAGCTCGATTCCGCACCCTCGATCGCCACCTAGGAGGTGTACCAGCGATGGGCCTGGCCAAGGTTCTGCCCGAGATCCCCGCCCTGAAGGCGTCATATGCGACCGGCCACGTGTTCAGGTTGCCTGTCAATATCACCGTCAGTGTCAGCTATCGGTGTAATTCGCGGTGCAAGACATGCAACGTCTGGCTGCTTCCTAATGACGATCTCACCCTCCCAGAATGGGACCGGGTTTTCGAATCACTAGGCCGCGCCCCCTACTGGTTCACGTTCAGCGGCGGCGAGCCCACCTTGCGCAAGGACTTGCCGGACATGGTGGCCAGCGCGTACCGGCACTGCCGGCCGGGAATCATCAACATTCCGACGAACGGAATCCAGCACAAGGTCATCCCGGGCCGGATCGAGCGTGTGCTGCAGATGGCGCCCAAGTCGGAAGTGATTATCAACCTCTCACTCGATGGTGTCGGCTGCCAGCACGACGATATCCGCGGCGTACGGAACAACTGGTCGCACGCGATGGCGACATATTCGGCCCTCAAGGAGCTGAAGAAAGAGTACAAGCAGCTGACGGTCGGAATCCATACTGTCATATCCAACTTCAACGTCGACCTCTTCGCCGAGCTGTGTGAGTATGTTCAGCGTGAGCTGAAGCCCGACTCCTACATCACCGAGATCGCCGAGGAGCGCGTGGAACTCGATACCGTCGGCCTCGGCATCACGCCAACGGCAGAGCGGTATGCGGTTGCCATAGACACGCTGCTCGAAAGCATGCGTGATCAGCATCTGACCGGGGTCGCCGATGTAGCCCAGGCTTTCCGGCGCCAGTACTACAAACTCGTGAAGCAGACGCTCCGTGAGCATCGCCAGGTGATCCCCTGCATGGCAGGGGTCGCCTCGGCGCAGATCGCGCCGAACGGGGACGTATGGACGTGCTGCGTGAGAGCGCAGTCCATGGGAAACCTGCGTGACCACGGCTACGACTTCGGCTCGGTCTGGCGGACCGGGAAGGCTGACCAACTACGACGCAGCATCAAGGCAGGCGAGTGCTACTGCCCGCTGGCGAACGCCGCCTATACGAACATGCTGACGCACGGACCCACCGTCAGGAAGGTCGCCGCGGATGTGGTCCGCTCGCACGCGGCATTGGCAGGGCTTCGGCGGGCACGCCAGGAGCCATCGGCATGACGCGGCGCCCCGCGGGATCCCGACGTCGCGCGACGGAGCTTGTCACGGGCGGGACCGGCTTCCCGGGCGGCAGCCCGGCACGTGGCCCGCTGGCCGACGGCGTGCCGGTACGCGTGCTCGCGCGATCACGACCAATGGCGAAGCCGCTGGCCGCGGCCGTTATCGCACGGGCCGAAGGACCCCGGCTGCCGTCTGAGCGCACCCCCACTCGCGCTGCCCGGGCGGCAGCCGGGCTCAGCGACCGGCTGCCCTCCGGCCTGGGAAGTGACGACGGCATCGTCCATCGTACAACTCGTGGTAGCAATGAATAGGAAAACATATAGGCATGGGAAATGAGCAGCCTTGCCACGGCGACGGCACCAATCTGCCGCCGCTAGAGGGGTATCGGCGACATGGATGTCCTGATCACTGGCGGTAATGGCATGCTCGGCCGCCATCTCGTGGCCGCGCTGCAAGATCGGGGGGAAAACGTGCGGGTACTGGCCCTGCCGGAGGACGACGCGCGGTGGCTCAGAGAGCGCGGCGTCGCGGTCTACCGCGGTGATGTCCGCTGGCCGGATTCGCTGGTCGCGCCGATGAGTGGCGCGGCCGCGGTACTGAATCTTGCCGCGATGGTTGGTGTGTGGCGGCCGATGAGGGATTACCGCGCGGTCAATGTGGTCGGCACCGAGAACGTCTGTCGCGCTGCCCTCGCGGGGGGCGTGCGGCGCGTTGTGCATGTCAGCGCGTGGGTGGCTTACGGGATGGACCTGGGGCGGCCCGCACGCGAGGATTTCCTGCTGAGGCCGTTTCCCGATCCCGGTTCGATCACCAAGGCCGAGGGCGACCTTGCCGTGCAGCGGATGATCGCCGACGATCACCTGCCGGCCGTGATCATCCGCCCCGGCGCGTTCTTCGGTCCCGGGGATCGCCTGCACTTCGGCCGGATGGCGGACCGCCTGCGGACCGGCCGGGGCGTCATCGTCGGCCGCGGCGACAACGCCCTGCCCTTCGTCTACGTCACCGACGTCGTCCAGGGACTGCTGCTGGCCCTCGACCACGACCACGCGGTCGGCCAAGCCTACAACATCAGCACCGACCGCCCGCTGACCCAGCGGCAACTCCTCGACGCGATCGCACGGGAGATCGGCGCCAGCCCGCCGACCGCCCACCTCCCGTACCGTGCCCTCTACGCAGCGGCGAGCGCTTCGGAGCATCTCGCGAATCTCCCCAGCCAGCCACGGGAACCCCTCCTTACCCGTGTGGGCGTCAAGCTCTTCGGCACGGACAACCGGCACGCGATCGGCAAGGCCCAGCGTGAACTCGGCTATGCGCCGCAAGTCGCGATTCGCGACGGCGTACGCCTAACCGCCGCGTGGTACCGAGCGCGGGGCCAGCCGTACTCCCGCCCGGATGCCGCCGTCCACAGCCAGTTCGCTTGATGAAGGCCGGCGTTTCCGGCCGGTCAACAAGGACCTTTAACTAAAGGGCGGAAGAAGCCTGGAATACCTCTGGAATATGCATCATGCAAGCTGGGACCGCGAATCACAGTTTTAGAGGTCAGGAGCGGAGAATGGAAATACTCGTCACCGGTTCGACTGGGTTTCTGGCACGCAACCTCATTCCGGCATTGCAGGAGCGGGGCCACAGCGTCGGAGGGCTGGTGCTGCCCTCGGAGGACACCGGCTGGCTCCGCAGCCGGGGCGTCGCCATCTACCCAGGGGACGTTCGCGACCCTGCAACGTTGAGCGGGCCGGTGCGCGGGACGGATGCGGTCGTGCACATGGCCGCGTTGATGGCTACCTGGGCTCCGATGCACGTGCACTACGCCATTCACGTCACCGGCACTGAGAACGTCTGCCGGGCAGCGCTCGCCGCGGGCGTGCAGCGTATCGTCCACCTGAGCTCGGCGATCACCTACACCCCCGGGCTCGGAGTTCCCATCCGCGAGGATTTCCCGCAGAATCCGCTACGCGAGCCGCATGCCGTGACCAAGGCTGCAGGCGACAAACTCGTGCAGCGGATGATTACGCAGGATGGCCTGCCCGCCGTCATAATCCGGCCTGAAGCCATGTTTGGCGAGCACGATCGCATCAACTTCAGGAGGCTGGCAGACCGGCTGCGAGCAGGCAAGGCCATCATCATCGGCTCTGGCCGCAACACCGTGCCGTTCGTATATGTGACTGACGTCGTCCAAGGGATAATACTCGCACTGGAGCATCCGCGCGCCTTGGGCCAGGCATACAATATTACGAACGACCAGACGATGACGGAAGAAGAATTCCTGCGCGCCATTGCGGAGGAGGTCGGCGGCCGGGCGCCGCGAGTCCGTATACCTTATAGGGCAATGTATAGCGCGGCAACTGTCGCTGAGTGGATCGCTACGATAACCAAGAAGGAGCCCCTGGTAACGCGCCACGGCGTGCAGATGTTCGGTTCGCATAATCCGCTCTCCATCCAGAAGGCGCGCCAAGAACTCGGGTATGAACCGCAGGTCCCCCTGCGGGAAGGTATCCGGCTGGCGGGGGCCTGGTACCGCAAGAATGTCCTCGGGTCTGTAGCGGCTGCCTCGCGCGCGGCTGCATGAGAGGTGTCACGGGAAATGCAGACGCAGCGGGCAGGGGCCGGGACCCGGCAGGCGGACCACCGGATGGTGGCGGGGGAAGTAGCCATCGTCACCGGGGCCAGCGCAGGCATCGGAGCAGCCACCGCACGCGAACTCGCGCGGCGCGGCGCACGCGTGGTGCTGGCCGCCCGGGGCGCGAGCGAACTTGAGGCGCAAGCACGCTCAATTGCCGCAAACGGCGGGGACGCGATCGCCATACCGACCGATATTTCCGACAACGGCCAGGTGGAGCGACTGGTAGCCCGCACCTATGAGGCATTCGGAAAGGCCGACGTGCTGATCAACAACGCAGGCATCGGCTGGACCAAGCTGCTGGTCCACAGCTCACCCGATGAGATATGCCAGGTCGTCGACATAAATCTTACCGGCGCAATATTGATGACGCGCGCTGTTCTCCCTGGAATGCTGGAGCGGCGCCGCGGAGCGATCATAAACGTCTCTTCGGTGTGCGGCCGCGTCGCGGTCGAGCCGCTCTACTCAGCGACCAAGTACGGGATCCGCGGCTTCTCGCTGGCCATGCGGCGGCAGCTTGCGGGCAGCAATGTCTCGGTTTCGCTCGTTTCGCCAGGCAACATCCGCACGAAGATGACAGAAGACATCGATGAGCCTATGACAGAGCCGGAGGTCGTGGCCGAGGCAATTGCGAAACTCATAAGCCATCCGCGGCGAGAGGTGGTGGTGCCTTACAAGCATAATGCCGTTATATGGCTCGAACAGGGGTTTCCCGGGCTCGCGGACCTGGCCTATCGGTGGCGGCACCGGAACGGGCTGAGAGCGCAGTAGTGCGGCCTAAATTAAGACCTTTGCAGGAGAGGCACTGATGAAGATTCTCGTGACCGGCGCCACCGGCTTTCTCGCCTCGCACCTGGTACCGGCGCTACAGGGACGCGGATACCGGGTGCGCGCGCTGGTGCTGCCCTCCGAGGATCCAGGCCCGCTCTCGCGTCTCGGCGTGGAGGTGCACACCGGTGACGTCTGCCAGCCGGACACGCTGGCGCCCGCGATGCGCGAGGTTGACGCCGTGCTTCATCTGGCCGCGGCCATAGGCGTGCGCCGCCCGATGCGCGAGTACTACGCAATCAACGTGACTGGAACCAGGAACGTGTGCCTGGCGGCGCGGGCGGCGGGCGTGAAGCGCCTCGTGCACGTCAGCTCCACGAGCGTTTACCGGCAGGGAATGGGAGTGCCCGTGCTCGAGGACTCCCCGCTCGTGCCGCTGCCCGATCCCTACCCGCAGACCAAGGCGGCAGCCGACAAGCTGGTTCAGCGCATGATCGCAGAAGAAAACCTGCCGGCTTCCATCGTTCGTATCAGCACCATGTTCGGTCCCGGTGACCGGCTGAATTTCGGACGGATCGCGGACCGCCTGCTGGCGGGCCGTGCCATCGTGATCGGCTCCGGTTCCAATCGGGTGCCCTTCGTCTATGTCGATGATGTGGTACGCGGAATGCTGCTGATTCTCGAAAACCAACGGGCCGAAAGCCAGATTTATAACATCAGTGACGACAACTGGCCGACACAGGCTCAGCTCTTGCGAGAGATCGCGGAGCAGCTCGGCGTCAGACCGCCTCGCTTTCACGTGCCCTACCGGCTGCTCTACGGCGCCGCGTTCCTGGCCGAGGGCGTCGCTGAACTTACCCGGAGTCCGCATCCCCTGGTCACCCGCTTCGGCGTGGCGATGTACGGAGCGGACAACTGTTTCTCCAGCAAGAAGGCGCGACGGGAACTCGGGTACGAGCCACAGGTACTGCTTTCGGATGGAGTGAAGCTTGCGGTCGCATGGTACCGCGACGGTCCAGCCGGCGCCGGGAGTGATCGGCCGAGACGCCCCTGAGTGGAAGGAGCAGCGCGTTGAAGGTACTCGTCACCGGAGGGGCAGGCTTCCTCGGGCGGCATCTCGTCGCCGCGCTGCAGGAACGCGGGGACATGGTCCGCGTGTTTGACCGTCCCTCGCCGCACACGGAGCGGCTCGCCGAGCGTGGCGTCGCGATCTACCCGGGCGACATCCGGCAGCCTGCGTCGCTTGTCGCGCCGATGCAAGGGGCCGACGCCGTAGTTCATCTCGCCGGCATGACGGGCGTCTGGGCCGGCCTGGACGAGTATTACGCGGTGAACGTGACCGGCACAGAGAACGTCTGCCGTGCGGCGCTGATGAGCGGGGCCTCTCGCCTCGTCCATATCAGCTCATGGATTGTGTACGGGATGGGCATCGGACGGCCGGCCGAGGAGGATTTCCCGCTGGCCCCGCTCAATGAGCCGTGTTCGGTCACGAAGACGCTCGGTGACCGGCTGGTGCAGCGAATGATCGCCGAGGATCAGCTGCCCGCGACCATCATCCGTCCGGACACGATCATCGGGCCGGGCGATTACGTGCACATCGGTCGCATAGCCGATCGCCTTCTCGCGGGCCGGGGAGTGATAGCGGGCTCCGGCCGGAACGCAATGCCCTTCGTCTACGTTGCTGACGTCGTGCAGGGACTCCTGCTCGCGCTGGATCGGCCCGAGGCAGTGGGCCAGGCGTACAACATCGGTCACGATCAACCCATTACGCAGGGAGAGCTCCTGCGAGCGATAGCGGAGGAGGTCGGCGCCCGGCCACCGAGAATCCGTGTACCGTACTCGGTGCTGTATGCAGCCGCGTGCTTCGCCGAGCAGGCTGCACGGCTAACGCACTCGGTCCGAAAGCCGGTCTTGACGCGCCTGGGCGTCGCCATATTCGGCGCCGACAACCGCCACGCTATCGGCAAGGCTCGGCGCGAGCTTGGCTATTCCCCGGCGGTCCCGGTGCGTGAAGGAATACGAAGAGGCGCCGCCTGGTACCGACAGGAATGCATCAGCGAGGAGGCGGCGCTGAGCGTCGCCGCCGGTAGACGGTCAGAGAAAGGGTCATCGCTCAATGCGCGTTCGTGACCACATTGCGCTCTCAACCGGCGGCGCCGCCTTGCTGTACCCGCGTCTCCGCGCCGCCGTCGTCGTGCCCTGGGCGGCTAGCATCTTCATTGATCTAGACCATTACCTATGGTACCTAGCACGCTATCGTTGCTTTAGTCCCGTAGCGGCCGTGCGTCTGTTCAACCAGGCAAACGCGCCCCGGCACGCTGCTACGCGTCCTTTTCACCATCCGGCCGCTCTATTGCTGCTATTGCTGCTGAGCAGGCGCCGGAGCGGCGCGGCGTTGCCTGCGATTGGCATGGCGTTCCACGTAGGCCTGGATGCATATCACAGAGCGCGCACGGCAAATGTTAATTCGGGCGCGCTGGCTCGAGATCGCTTCACTTGCCAGCTGTGCGGAGAGGCGAGGACCGACGTGGTGGCGCACGTCTGGCGGCAGCCGCGTCTTCTTCCCTCGTACCGCCCTGAGCATTTCGTCACCTTGTGTGCCGGCTGCCATGAAGCTGCTCACGCGCCGGGTGCGCCGGGGGTAGCCGGACTCGGCTGCGACTGGGAGTCATATCGAGCCGGCATCGCGACGCGCACCCGTTAAGGGGAAACCCGGTCCTCGTTCCGTACCGGCGACCAGTTGCGCCGTTCGTGCGCCAGATCCGCCACGTGGGGCAGCATCTGTTCGAGCCACGCTATGGCATGGTGCCGCCATGGGATGATGATCTCACGACGCGGATGTGTGACGAGATCAGCGATCGTCGTGGCGACCAGGCTGGGTGGCGGCATGCGTGCCGCGACGTGCTTCGTCATCGCGGTGTCAATGTTGCCGGGCGAGACAAGCGAAACGGAAACGCCGCTGCCGGCCACCTGGCGACGCAGGGCCAGCGAGAAGCCACGCATGCCGTACTTAGTCGCGGAGTAGAGCGGTTCCATGGCCACGCGCCCTGAGAGGGATCCGACCGAGATGATTGCCCCGCGGCGCCGGGCCAGCATCCCGGGCAGGACCTCGCGCGTCAACAACATCGCGCCCAGCAGATTCACCCTGATCAACTCCGTGATCGCATCGGGTGAGCTTGAGGCCAGATGGCTCAGCCAGCCAACCCCGGCGCTGTTCACCAGCGCATCGATTCGTCCGAACGTCCCCACTGTCCGCTCAACGAGCGACCTCACCTGGGTTGCGTCCGCTACGTCGGTGGGGAACGTGAGCGCTGCCCCGCCCGCTTCCCGGATCGTCCGGGCCTGTGCGTTCAGGCGGTCCACGCGGCGCGCGGCCAGGACCACGGTCGCGCCGCGCCGTCCCAGCTCGCTCGCTGTCGCCGCGCCGATGCCCGAGCTGGCTCCGGTCACGATGGCGACCTGATCGGCCAGGGGAAACCCGCTGCTCTGGCTGCCGAGTACGGTCATGCTTCTTCCAACTCCGCCTGGTCGGCCTGCCGGTCCACCGGATCCGAGGCTTCCCAGCCCGCTCGCTCCTGGGCCAGGCCCAACGTGCTCCGCAAAGTCAGCCCCATCGCGCTCAGGCAAGCCAGGCCGCTGCATGTCATCAGGATCGCAGTCCACAGGTGGAGGAAAACGAACATCGCACCCACCGCCAACCTATTGACCCCGAGCAGGCCGGAAAAGATCAGCAGGCCTACGAGTTCGTTGCTTCCTACCTGGCCCGGTGGCGTAGGAAGAATGTAGGCAAGATTGAAAAAGGTGTACCCGTAGAGGACAACAGGCAATGCAACGGGTTCCCGGACCGCCATGAAGGCAAGCCAGCAGACGAGGGCGTCGAGGAGGACCGCCATGGCGGTGTAGGCGCATGCGATGGCCAGCAAGCGTGGCCGCCTGAGCAGCGCCAGCAGGGTTTCGATGAACGCCAGGATGAAGGGCTCGATCTTCTCCTGGAGTCGGCCGGGGACCAGCGCGCATAGCGCGCGGCTAAGTAGCGCGACCGCCTGATCCCGCCGCCACGCCGCGAGCGCAAGGACACCGGCGGTGAATGCGATGACCGTTAGGGCAAAGACCAGCAACAGCCAGAGCGCCCCGCTCAGATGCAGGCTCATGAAAGGCAATAGCGCGATCAGGGCCACGGCAGGCAGCAGGTCCATGGCTTTATCCATGCTCACTGTAGCCAATGACCGGCTGACCGGGACCCCGTCCGAGCGCCGCAACATGAGGCTCATGGCGAGCTCGCCGCCACGAACCGGAAGGAGCCAATTCACAAAGATGGCAACCTGATAGATGGCGACCGAGCGGAAGATGCTCACCCGAACTGGTCTCAGCAGGCATCGCCACCGCATGGCGCGCAATACATACGCACCAAAAAACGCCACGCCGCACAGGACCGCGAAACCGATACTGAGGTGTTTGAGATGCTCGTAGACGGCCTTCGCATTCACCAGCCGCAGAAAGACGACCGTCAGGACACCTCCGGTTACCAGCCCCACAGCCACGCGGAGTGCTACGGTCCGAACGCGGGCGCTACGGCCGCGAAATGCGGAGGCTACGTCCACGAATCGGTTCCCGTCCCGCACGTGGGCACGGTCTCGCGCCGTTGGCTGTAGCAGAACCGGACGGCAGCCAGGTCGCGGCGGTAGGCGGCCTCGATGTCCTCCAATGCGCGGCGGTGGTCGGCCAGTGCGGCAGCGATGGCACTCTGCCTGGCCGCCTCGGCAATCTCGACGGCCTGCCGGTATGCGGCGAGCGACGTGTCCAGATCTTGCTGAGGTACGCCCATGACGATCACTTCCGCTCCGGCCGCTCGGCGGGACGGTTACACCCGTTCTCGCCCTTCCAACCCTGTCGAGCATGACGTTGTCGTCTTCCACTGCGGTTCCCGCCGCTATTCCAAGCCGGGCCAACCGGGTGACCAATCACCTGGCCCCAACCGCGGCGACAGCATGCGGGTGCTCGCGCTGCCCGAAGAGGACACCCGGTGGCTCCGCGAGCGCGGCGTCGCGTTCCATCGGGGTGATGTCCGCTGGCCGGACACGCTGGCCGCGCCGATGAGCGGCGTCACGGCCGTGTTGCATCCGCCGGCATGATGGGCGTATGGCGGCCACTTCAGGATTACCGCGACGTCAATGTGATCGGCACTCAAAACGTGCACCGGGCGGCCCTCGCCGAGGGTGTCAGCCGGATCGTCCATGTCAGCTCGTGGACGGTCTACGGTATGGACCTGGCCGACCCGCCCGGGAGGACTTCCTGCTCAGGCCGTTCCGCGAGCCCTGTGCGATCACGAAGGCCGAGGGCGACCTGGCCGTGCAGCGGATGATCGCCGACGATCACCTGCCAGCTGTGATCATCCGCCCCGGCACGTTCTTCGGTCCCGGTGACCGCCTGCACTTCGGCCGGATGGCGGACAGGCTGCGAGCTGGCAAGGGCATCGTCGTCGGTCGCGGCGACAACGCCTTGCCCTTCGTCTACGTCACCGACGTCGTCCAGGGACTGCTGCTGGCGCTCGACTGCGATCATGCGGTCTGGCGACGGCTAGAGCAGTTCCCTACCGCCCAGGTAGGGCCGCAGCACCTCGGG
>WNGJ01001381.1_pt1 | contig 28232 bp, 21 predicted proteins | sample 5400611 | NCBI WGS metagenome assembly WNGJ01 (sample SAMN13153375, study PRJNA577476) | soil metagenome | isolation source: 40 cm soil or saprolite under Garry oak tree replicate 1 | place: USA:California | collected 2016-06-15
GGCGATGTACACCCAGCGGCTTTGGACCATGCGCCAGTACGCGGGCTTCGCGACCGCCGCCGAGTCGAACACGCGCTACAAGCAGCTCATCAACGCGGGCACGACCGGCCTGTCCGTGGCCTTCGACCTGCCGACCCAGATGGGCCTCGACTCCGACGCCCCGGCCGCACATGGCGAGGTCGGCAAGGTCGGGGTGGCAATCGACTCCATCGGTGACATGCGCACCCTGTTCGGCGGCATCCCGCTCGCCGATGTGTCGACCTCGATGACGATCAACGCACCGGCGGCTGTGCTGCTGTTGCTGTACCAGCTCGTGGCCGAGGATCAGGGCGTCAGCGCCGACATGCTTGCCGGCACGGTCCAAAACGACATCCTGAAGGAGTACATCGCCCGCGGCACCTATATTTACCCGCCACAGCCGTCGCTGCGGCTGGTCGCGGACACCTTCGCCTACTGCGGCAAAGAGCTGCCAAAATGGAACACGATCTCGATCTCCGGCTACCACATGGCAGAAGCGGGCGCGACCGGAGCGCAGGAGATCGCTTTCACGCTCGCCAACGCCAAGGCGTATGTGCGCGCGGCACTCGGCGCGGGCCTGGCCGTCGACGACTTCGCCCCACGGCTGTCGTTCTTCTTCGTCGCGCGCACGACCCTGCTCGAGGAGGTCGCGAAGTTCCGCGCGGCGCGCCGGCTGTGGGCGCGCATCATGCGCGACGAGCTTGGCGCCCGTGATCCTCGCTCGCAGATGCTGCGCTTCCACACGCAGACCGCCGGGGTGGAACTGACGGCGCAGCAGCCCGAGGTGAACATGGCCAGGGTCACCATTCAGGCGCTCGCCGCGGTCCTCGGCGGCACGCAGTCGCTGCATACCAACTCCTATGACGAGGCGATCGCGCTGCCCAGCGAGAAGGCCGCCAGGCTCGCGCTGCGCACGCAGCAGGTGATCGCGTACGAAACCGACCTGGCGTCGACGGTCGATCCGTTCGCAGGGTCGTATGCGATCGAGTCGATGACCGATGCCGTCGAGCAGCAGGCGGCCGACCTCATCGGGCAGATCGACGAGCGTGGCGGCGCGGTCGCCGCCATCGAGCAGGGTTTCCAGAAGGCGGAGATCGAGCGCTCGGCGTACCAGGTGGCGCGGGAGGTGGACGCGGGCACCCGGGTCGTCGTCGGGGTCAACAGGTTCCGCACCGAAAGCGAAGAGCCCTACCAGCCGTTGCGGGTCGATCCGGCGATCGAGCGGGAGCAAGCGGACCGGCTCGCCCGGTTGCGGCGCACCCGCGACTCCGCTGCCCACCGTCGCGCGCTCGACGTGCTGAAGAAGGCGGCAGACGGCACCGAGAACCTGTTGTATCCGCTGCGCGCCGCACTCCAGGCACGCGCCACTGTTGGTGAGGTATGCGATGCGCTCCGCGATGTCTGGGGTGTCTACACCCCCCCAGACGCGTCATAACGGCCACATAGAGGATTACCGGCCAGCCGCTCGGCCGGGTTTCGTGCGGTATGCGAGTTATCTGAACCACCCTGAGGGTAGCACCGCCATCCGTGTCATTCCGCGCCTCATTTCCGCTGCCTGGCCTGGGATATCGCCGCATGCACCTCGCTGACCTGGAAAGATCGCAGATGGAGGTTGAGTAGTGGTCATCGCGTGGAACGCCTCCCGTGGGGCGACGCTGGGCGTCGAATGGGAGCTTCAGCTCATCGACGCCCAGAGCAGGCTGCTGCGGCAGGACGCGGGGGACGTGCTCGCGTTACTGCCCGGGCTCACCGAGAGCGGAGATCATCCCAAGATCCGTCATGAGCTCATGCAGTCCACCATCGAAGTCGTTACGGGGATCTGCTCCACCGTGGCGGAGGCGAAGGCGGACCTCGCCGTGACCATACGGGAACTCCAGCAGACCACCGGTGCGCGAGGTACGATGCTGGCCTGCGCTGGGACACATCCCGTCAGTGATTGGCGCGATGCCCAGATGGCGCCGATTCAGCGGTATGCGGAGCTCGTCGAGCAAATGCAGTGGCTTGTGCGCCGGATCCAGACCTTCGGTGTGCACGTCCACGTGGGCCTGCGTGATGGGAGCAAGGCGATCCCGATCGTCAATGCTCTCGCCGCGTACCTGCCGCATTTTCTCGCGCTTACCGCTTCCAGTCCGTACTGGTGCGGGCAGGACACCGGGCTGGCATCGTGCCGGTCGGTGGTATTCGGTGCGCTGCCGACGGCTGGGCCGCCACCCCAACTGGCCAAGTGGAGTGAGTTCGAGGACTACATGGACACGCTGCTTCGCGCCGGGACCATCCGGAGCATCAAAGAGGTGTGGTGGGATATCCGCCCGCACCCCGATTTCGGCACCGTGGAGATCCGCATGTTCGACGGCGTGCCCACCCCGCGCGAGATTGGCATGGTCACGGCGCTCTCACAGTGCCTGGTCCAGCTTTTCGACTTCCAGCTCGACCGTGGGTACACCCTGCCGAATCCGGCGGCCTGGGTAGTCAGGGACAATAAATGGCGGGCTGCCAGGTACGGGCTCGACGCCATCGTGATCATCGACGACACGGGCGCGACCGCACCGCTGCGGGACGAGCTCTACGAGCTCGCGCGCGAGCTCGAGCCGGTCGCCGACAGAATGGGCTGCACGGACGAGCTGCGCGTGCTTTCTGAGGTGCTGGAGCACGGGGCTTCGTACGAGCGGCAGCGGGCGATCATCGACGGCGGTGGCGAGCTGGCCGACGTGGTCGATGCTCTCGTTACCGAGTTCGCCGAGGACAGGTTCGTCGCGTCGGGGGAGGTGACGTATGCGGGCACATGACCCGCTGGGCGGGCTCGACGCGTTCTTGTCCGCCCACCTGGACGAGCTCGTCGCATTGCGCCGTGACCTGCACGCGCACCCGGAGCTCGGGTACCACGAGCACCGGACGACACGCCTGGTCGCGCGGCGGCTGACCGCGGCAGGACTGCGCCCCGCCACCCTCCCGAAGGGCACCGGGCTGATCGTCGATGTCGGGGACGCCGGCGCCGGGCCGGTCGTCGCGCCGGACGGGTCCGGCTGGTTTTCCAGCCCGCCGAGGAGGTTCCCGGCGGCGCCCTCGACGTGCTCGCCGCCGGCGGGATCGCCTCGGTTGACCGGATCTTCGCACTGCACTGCGACCCACGCCTCGATGTCGGCAAGGTCGGCCTGCGCAGCGGCCCGATCACCGCGGCCTGCGACAAGATCGCGGTTCGCGTCGCGGGTCCGGGCGGGCACACCGCGCGCCCGCACCTGACTGCCGACCTTGTATACGCGCTAGGCAAGATCGTTACTGAGCTGCCCGCGGCCCTGTCCAGGCGAGTCGACCCGCGATCCAGCCTGAGCCTGGTGTGGGGAAGGGTGAGCGCGGGCTCGGCCGCGAACGCCATCCCCGACGACGGCATCGCCGAGGGGACCGTGCGCTGCCTTGACGATGAGGCCTGGCACGCCGCGCCGGACCTGCTCAAGGCCCTGATCGATTCGGTCGCGAGCGCGTACGGCGTGCTCGCGGAGCTGAGCTACCAGCGCAACGTGCCGCCGACGGTGAACGAGCCTGCGAGCGTGCAGATGCTCACCGATGCCGTCGAGCAGGTGCTGGGTGCGGACGCCGCATCTCCGGCACCGCAGAGCCTGGGCGGTGAAGACTTCGCCTGGTATCTGGAGTCGATTCCTGGCGCGCTCGCGCGGCTCGGCACCCGCGGGCCGGGTACCACCGGCGACCTGGACCTGCACCAGGGCACGTTCGACCTCGACGAGCGGGCGATCGAGATCGGCGTCAAGGTCATGGTGGCAACAGCGCTCAGGGCGCTGGCTGGCGGCCAGGCGACGTCGCTGCCACCGCCGCGCGGCTGGCCGGCCGGCCAGCCGCGCGGCGGTGACAGGAGCCTAAGCACCGGCAACCGCCGTGGCGCAGAGCACATCGGCGGCCCGGACCACATCGGCGGCGCCGACCGCAACGGCGCGGCGCGCCGCGGCGGCACCGACCGCCATACTGGGATCAACACCCCCGCCGGGCTGTCCACGGCGCTCGGCTGACAATCGCGCTCGGCTGTCCACGGCGCTCGCCTGACCTTGAAGCTCGGCTGACCACCACCCCCGGCTGACCTGTGGGCCAGCCGAGTCACCCGGCGGGCGGCGCCCCGCACGGGGCGCTACGCGGCAGACGGCCGCGGGGGCGGTAATCTGGCTGGCAATGACGTACCAGCCCACGCTCGACCACATCCGGCGCGCGCCCAAGGTGCTGCTGCACGACCATCTCGATGGTGGCCTGCGGCCGGGGACGATCACCGAGCTTGCCCGCGACGTCGGTTACCGCGACCTGCCCACAGCCGACGCGGGCGAGCTTGCGGAGTGGTTCACACAGATAGCGCATTCGGGCTCGCTGGAAAGATACCTGGAATCGTTCAAGCACACTGTCGCCGTCATGCAGACCCAAGAAGGGCTTTCGCGGGTGGCGGCGGAGTGCGCGGAAGATCTGGCGGCAGACGGGGTCGTGTACGCCGAGGTGCGGTTCGCGCCCGAGTTGCACATCACGGCGATCAGGCACGCGGCGCGCTCGATGGAGATCGCCGAACTCGTGGTGCGGTACCGGGACGCGGGCGTGGCGGGCTTCGACATCGCCGGGCCGGAGGCGGGCTACCCGCCGACTCGCCACCTCGATGCGTTCGAGTATCTGCAGCGCGAGAACGCGCACTTCACGATCCACGCGGGTGAGGGTTTCGGGCTGCCGTCGATCTGGCAGGCAATCCAGTGGTGCGGCGCGGACCGGCTCGGTCACGGCGTCCGGATCATCGACGACATCGCGGAGAACTCCGGCTCCGCCGTCCCGAAGCTGGGGCGGCTCGCCGCGTACGTGCGCGACAAGCGGATTCCGCTGGAGATGTGCCCGACGTCCAACGTGCACACCGGGGCGGCCAGGTCGGTCGCCGAGCATCCGATCGGCCTGCTGCGCCGGCTGTATTTCCGTGTCACGGTGAACACCGACAACCGGCTGATGAGCGCGACCAGTTTGTCGGCCGAGTTCGCCCGGCTGGTGGAGGCGTTCGGCTATGGCTGGGACGACCTGCAGTGGTTCACCATCAACGCCATGAAGTCGGCGTTCTTGCCCTTCGACGAGCGCCTGGAGCTCATCAACGGTGTCATCAAGCCAGGATTCGCACAGCTCAAATGGCGGGGAAGCAAGCCGCTCGCCTGATCCGCCCGTGGCTGAAACCCCGGGGGCGCCGGCACCCGCCACGCCGCGTTCCGCCGCGGGCCGCAGGGTGTTCCGCTCTCCGGGCGCGACAGCGATCTGGTACGCCTGGCTCGTGTTCGCCGTGCTCAACCTGATCGACCTGGCCGTCCGGGGCCACGACCATCTGTCGGCCGTGATCGCTGCCGTCCTGGTACTGATCACCGGCATCGTCTTCGTCGCCTTCCTGCGGCCCCGGATCATCGCCGACGGCCAAACGCTGATGCTGCGCAACCCGCTGCGCGACATCCGGGTGCCCTGGGGGGCGGTGACCCGGATCGACCTCGATGAGATGGTCCGCGTGCACTGTGTGGCCGGCGTGGCCGATCCCGCCGCGGGCGCTGTGCCGCGGCAGCGGGTACTGCGCGTCTGGGCGCTTCAGGCCTCGCGCCGCAGCCGGATGAAGGCGCAGGTTCGGGCGCGGGCGCGCACGGCGGAGGTGAGCAGGGGCAGCCCAGGGTTCGCCCAGGTGCCCCGGGAAGTGCGGGCGATCACCGCGCAGTCCACGGCCGCGCGTGCGGTCATTGAGCTTGACGAACTGCGCAGCGGCGCAGCCAAGCGCGGTGTCCCCGGCGGGCCGCCCGACATCACCTGGTCCACGACCTCAGCCGTCGCGATCCTGCTTCCCGCGCTGCTGCTCGCCCTCGTCAGCCTGCTCCCCTGAGCCAGTCGGCGGCGTGCAAGCGGCCGCCCAGCCTCCATCTCGCTACCCCCATCCACAGAGTGCCGCCACGCGAGAAGTTGTGCACAGAATCCCGTTCACCCCTGCCCCAGCCCTTGACAAGCTGGCAAGATCGTCAGTAGGGCAAAGCCCCCAATGGGTGGGTGGGCTTTGTAAGGAGGCCGGGTGCTGGGGCGGACGGCGCGGATGATGCGGGCGAGCCCTGGCGTCCCCGTCAGGTCGCCATGCCTGGGCGCGCGCTGATGGCGCGCCATGGTGCGCAGCCGTTAAGGATATTGGGCGAAGTGCGCGCTAGGTGAGGTCCGCGAGCAGCCGGGCTAGCAGCGCGCCGATTCTGGCCGCTGCGGCCTGTCCCGCGGCCAGGACCTCGGCGTGGTCGAGCGGGGTGCTGGACAGGCCGGCGGCCATGTTCGTGACCAGGGAGAGCGCGAGGATGTCGAGCCCTGCCTCGCGGGCGGCGATGGCTTCCAGAACTGTGGACATGCCGACCAGGTCGGCGCCGAGGGTGCGGGCCATCCGGATCTCGGCCGGCGTCTCGTAGTGCGGTCCGGGGAAGCACGCGTAAACACCCTCGGCCAGGGACGGATCCTGCTGCCGCGCCATGGCCCGCAGGCGCGGCGTGTAAAGCTGCGTGAGGTCGACAAACCTCGGGCCGGTGAGCGGAGACCGGCCGGTCAGGTTGATGTGATCGCTGATCAGAACCGGCTGGCCGACCGAAAGTTCCGCGCGGACGGCGCCCGCCGCGTTTGTCAGCACGATTGTGCGCGCGCCCGCTGCGGCAGCCGTTCTGATGCTGTGTACCGCCGCGTTCGGTCCATGTCCCTCGTACAGGTGGGTACGTCCGAGGAAGATCAGGAGGCGGTGGCGGCCGGCCGGCACGGAACGGATCCTGCCCGCGTGCCCGCTGGCCGAAGGTGCGGCGAAGCCGGGCAGGTCGGTGGTGGCCAGCTCGTGGCTGGGCGGCCCGAACGCGTCGGCGGCGTCGCTCCAGCCCGATCCGAGCACCACGGCCGCGGTGTGGTCGTGCCCGGAGCCGCCGGTGCGTTCGCGCAGGACGTCCGCGGCCTCCCGCGCAGCCTGGTAAGGGTCGCCGGTCACGTCAGCCGAGGCTACGCCGCCTGGCGTGCGCACAGAGCCTGTTTGCGCACGTGTGTTCGGGCCTGGCCGGGCGCGCCGGGCCGCGGCATGGTCCTCGGCCGCGCCCGCCTGCCCGGCGCCGAGGCTCGGCCAGCCGGCGCCTTGCCGCGGTGAGTGCGGGCGCCATCTGGGCGGCATTCATGTCGCCGCCACATGCCGCGTACCGGGCCATGAAGGTCGGGCACATGGGCTGGCCCTCGGCCTCCGGCGCGCCGCCGGGTGCGCCACAATTGGGGGCGTGCGGGTGCGTGCCGCACGCCCGGCTTCGCAGCTGCGGAGAAGAGGAAACCGTGACCGCCGGACATGCCCGGATCGTGATCATCGGTGGCGGCCCCGGAGGTTATGAGGCCGCCCTTGTCGCGGCACAGCTCGGGGCCGACGTGACGGTGGTGGAACGCGACGGCGCAGGCGGTGCGTGTGTGCTCACCGACTGCGTGCCGTCAAAGACGCTGATCGAGACCTCGGTGACCATGACGAGACTGGCATCGGCCGGCGATCTCGGCGTGCGGGCAAGCGCCGGTCCCGCGGCGGTGGACGCCCCGCGCCTGAACGGCCGGGTCAAGGCGCTTGCCCGGCGGCAGTCGGCCGACGTGGCGTCCCGGCTCACCGCGGAAGGCGTCCGGATGGTGGCGGGCGACGGCAGGCTGGTGGAGCCGGGCCTGGTGGCTGTGGGCGGCCGCCGCGTCACGGCCGACGTGGTCCTGATCGCGACTGGCGCGCACCCCAGGGTGCTGCCGGACGCGGTGCCCGACGGCGAGCGCATCCTGGACTGGCGGCAGATCTACGATCTTCCCGAACTCCCGCGTGAGCTGATCGTGGTCGGCTCTGGTGTGACGGGCGCGGAGCTCGCCTGCGCGTTTCAGGCCCTCGGCTCGCAGGTCACGCTGGTTTCGTCGCGCCACCGGGTGCTGCCCCACGAGGACGTGGACGCCGCGGTCGTGGTGGAGGACGTGTTCCGGCGGCGCGGCATGACGGTACTCGGCAGGTCGCGGGCGCAGGCCGTGAAACGCACCGGCGACGGCGTGGTGGTAACCCTGGAGGACGGCAGGACCGTGACGGGCTCGCATTGCCTGCTCACCGTCGGCATGATCCCGAATACCGGGGATCTCGGTCTGGCGGAGGCGGGGGTGCGGCTGGATGGGCGGGGGTTCGTCGAGGTGGACAGGGTGTCGCGGACCTCGGCCCCAGGGGTGTACGCGGCCGGTGACTGCACGGGGCTGCTGATGCTCGCGTCGGTGGCGGCCATGCAGGGCCGGATCGCCATGTGGCACGCACTCGGCGAGGCGGTCACCCCGCTCAGGCTCTCGCACGTGGCTGCCGCGATCTTCACCGAACCCGAGATTGCCACGGTGGGGGTCTCCCAGGCCGCCGTCGAGGCCGGGGACGTGGACGCACGGGTGGTCAAGCTGCCGCTCGCCACCAATCCCAGGGCCAAGATGCAGGGTTCGCGTGACGGGTTCGTGAAGCTGTTCGCCCGTCGCGGCACCGGGATGGTGCTCGGCGGCGTGATCGTGGCGCCACGGGCCAGCGAGCTGATCCTGGCCGTGTCGGTCGCGGTCGAGCAGCAGCTGACGGTGGACCAGATGGCGCACACCTTCGCCGTATATCCGTCGATGACAGGCAGCATCACCGAGGCCGCCCGCCGGCTCATGCAATCGGCAGCAGAAACCGATTGATGCTTAACGGCTCACGCGAATGCGCCTGCCCTGCTCGTGACACCAGCCTCGGGCGGCGCACCCCGTTTCCTTACAAAGGCCCGCCCACTCCTTACAAGGCCCGCCCACCGTTTCCTTACAAGGCCCGCCCACCCTTGGGGGCGTTGCCCCACTGCTGATTCTTTCAGGCTGTCAAGGGCTTTGGGGATGGTGAACGGCGTTCTGGGGACAGCGGGCGGGGCGCTGTGGATAACTGGCCGGCCGCAGGCTGAGTGTGCTTTCCTGGCGTGGGCGCGTCACACTGCGCACGCCGTTAGGGATCTTAAGGACCCGTAGATGATTAAAGTGCAGGTTTGATCATGGCGGCACATGCCGTGTGCCGCCATGATTGTCCCGCAGGGGGCTGTCGCACTGTGCCGCGCACGCCTGGGTCTGGCGGGATGAGGCGGTGTGATCTGTGGATGATCGTGGCCGGGCCGGGGCGGCGGATGGCTCGGTGCGCGGGGGCCCGCGGTCACTGCGGCGGCGGTGGCCAGCGGGCAGGGGACGCGGGCAGCACGGTTGATAGATGGCGTCGATGAGTGCGTCGGCTGCCCGCGGCCCGGCTGATATGTCGCCCAGGATACGAGATCGATCTTTCCATATTCTGGGATCTTCATGATCACGGTCCCTCACCCGCGCCATATGCGGGTGAGGGACCACGATCAACAGGGCATGCCTGCAGCCGGTCGGCAGGACCCGCAGCTGATGCACCCCACCCGGCCTGCGGGCCCGCCCAGCGCACCGCTTTACGACACTCGCTCCGCGGCCGGCCCTGCGGGCCCAGCGCACCCTTCCCCGTCTCCAGCTCCGCCGCCCCCGCGCACCGTGCCTCCCGCCGCCCGGTCGCCCGCGCCACCACCCGGATGCCCCCATGGCCCAGCGCCCGGGCCGCGCCGCCCCCGCCACAAGCCGCCGCTCGCCCGGGTGCGGCAAGATCGCCTCAAACTTCGCCGCCAGCGAACCCTCTAACCCCTCCAGTCCGCCCATCCACGGCAATGACATCTAGAACCAGAACCCGCGCCTTGTTCCCCGACGCGTTCTTATGGATCATGATCCCGAACGGCTGCGCTGGTGAGGTGTCCCGCAGCGCCGTTCCGGGGGCCGGCCTTGATATTTGTATAATCACAAATGTTGTAGGGCTACAACCTGTCGAGGTGCGGCGTGCCCGAGCTCAGCCGGCGGCGGATGCTGATTCTCGGGACCTGCTGCATGAGCCTGCTGATCGTGGGGCTCGACAACACGATCGTCAACGTCGCGCTGCCGTCGATCAAGCGCGACCTGCACGCGTCGCTCGCCGGGCTGCAATGGACCATCGACGCCTATCTGCTCGTGCTCGCCAGCCTGCTGATGCTCTCCGGCTCGACCGCCGACAGGCTCGGCCGCAGGCGCGGGTTCCAGACCGGCCTGATGGTCTTCACCGCGGGTTCGCTGCTGTGCAGCCTCGCGCCCTCGCTCGGCTGGCTGGTCGCGTTCCGCGCGATGCAGGCGGTGGGTGGTTCGATGCTGAATCCGGGCGCCATGTCCATCATCGTCAACACGTTCACCGGGCACAGGGAGCGCGCGCGGGCGATCGGCGTGCGGGGTGGCGTGATGGGCATCGCCGTGGCGCTCGGCCGATCGCCGGCGGGGCGCTGATCGGGTCGGTGGGCTGGCGGGCGATCTTCTGGGTCAACGTTCCCGTGGGCCTCGCCGCGATCGTGCTGACCGCGCTGTTCGTGCCCGAGTCACGGGCGCCGCGGCCGCGCAGGCAGGCCCGCTCGCGCGCAGCCTGGCCGCCGCGAGCCACGTGGGCTGGTGGATCGTGGCGGGCTGCGGGGCGATGGTGCTGCTGCTCGGCATCGTTACAACAACCCGGTGGGCGAACGGCACCGCCGCGGCGACCGCGCGCCGCCTTGCCCGGACCGCGGGGCTGCCGGGCGGGCCGGAGCCCGCCCAGCAGCCGCTGTGGACCTCACTTGAGCGCGCCCGCGGTCAGGCCTGAGATGATCCGCTTCTGCGCGAAGATGACGATCAGCGCGACCGGGATCGTGAGGGCCACGACCGCCGCGTCGATGCGGTTGTAGAAGACCTGGTACTGGCTCTGGCCGAGGTTCACGATCGCGACTGGCGCGGTGAAGTGGCTGGGGCTTGTCATGAACATCAGGGCGAACAGGAAGTCGTTCCAGGCCAGGATGAACGAGATGATCGTGGCCGTGAAAACGCCGGGCAGCGCGACGGGCACGATGACCCGCCGCAGCGCCTGCAGCCTGGTGGCGCCGTCCACGATCGCCGCTTCCTCGAGCGCGGCCGGAATCTGCGAGAAGTAGTTGGTGAGCAGCCAGATCGCGATCGGCAGCGTGTAGATGAGATAGCTGACGATCAGGCCCGGGTAGGTGTCGAGCAGCCCGATCCGCCGGTAGGTGAGGAACATGGGCCCGACCATGGCGATGACCGGGAAGAAGCCGGCGATCAGGATGAACCCCAAGATCACCGGCCGGCCGCGCAGGCGCGACCGCGCCAGGGCGTAGCCCGCGATCGAGCCGAGCGCCACGGCGAGCACGGTCGCGGACAGTGCCACGATCGCGCTGTTGGCGAGCGCACGGCCGAAGTTGACTCCGGTGCTGGAGGTCTGGGTGAAGTCGACCTTGTAGCTGCCGAGGCTGATGTGGCCGGGCAGCAGGCTCGTCGTGCCCTTGGCGATGTCGGCCTGGGTCTTCAGCGAGGTGATGACGATCCAGTAGAACGGGAACAGCGAGACCACCACGAAGACCGCGATCAGGGCGAAGAACAGCGTGCGGGGAACGATCCTGCTTCGCTGCCTGCGGCCCGCTCTGCGGGCCGCGGGCCGGGGCGTTGCCATGGCACGAGCGCTCACTGTGTCACCTCGTAGTCGGTACGGAACACGCGAACATAGGCGGCCGCGATCAGCATCGCTATGACCACGAGCATCACCGACACCGCGCCGCCGTAGCCGAAGTCGCTGTTGCTGATGAACGCGGTGTAGTTCAGGTACGCGAGCACGTTCGTCGAATTCCCGGGCCCCCCGCCGGTCATGATGTAGATGATGTCGAAGATCAGGAACGCGGACAGTGTCCGGAACACCAGCGCGACCATGAGCGCCGGCTTGAGCAGCGGTATGGTCAGCCGCCAGAACGCCTGCCAGGCGCCCGCCCCGTCGATGCGGGCCGCCTCGTACATGTCCCTGGGGATCACCTGGAGCCCGGCGAGCAGGATGATCGCCATGAACGGCACGTTCTTCCACGCGTCCGCGACGAACACCGCGGTCCAGGCCGTCCACACCTGGTCCAGCCACGTCGTGTGGCCCAGCGGCAGGTGCAGCGCCGTGAGCGTGTAGTTGACGAAACCCTGGCGCGGGTCGAACATCGTCTTCCACAGCTCGGCCGACACCACCGTCGGCACCGCCCACGGTATGAAGATCGCCGCACGGACGACGCCGCGGCCGCGGAACGGCTTGTCGAGCGCGAGCGCGAGCGCGAGGCCGGCGACAAGCTCGATCGCGACCGACACGGCGGTGAACAGCAGCGTGCGCACGAGCGAGGGGACGAACAGGTTGTCGGTGAAGAGCGTCTTGTAGTTGCTGAGGCCCGCGAAGGAGCCAACCGGGGGGTTCAGGTAGTTCACGTGGTGGAAGGAGTTCCACACGTTGTACACGAGCGGGAAGGCGGTAATGGCGATCAGCACGATCACCGCCGGCGCGACCAGCGCATAGCCGAACCGCTCCTGCTGGCTCTCCAGGCTCCCGTGCGGCGCACGGCGGCGCCGGAGGAGACCTCCGGCGCCGCCAGCCCGCGCAGCCTTAGGTGTTGCTACGTCGGTCATCGGCGCTCACTAGGCGAGTGGTTTGATCTGGCTCGACACGCTCGACAGCGCTGCCGACGGGCTGCTCTGGTTGCTGAGGACCGACGAGAGCATCGTCTGCAGGAACGTGGACATCTGCGGCCAGTTCGGCGTGACGGGCCGGTTCGCGGTGACCTTGAACAGGGGGAGTGCCTGCTTGAAGTACGAGGCCTTGGCGAAAAGATCCGATCCCGCCGACCCCGTGTACGCCGCCTGCACGGCGGGCGCGTCACCGGTCGGGACTGCCCGTGCGACCTGCTGCTGGGGGGTGGTGAGGAACTGGATGAACTTCCATGCGGCAGCCTGGTGCGCGCTCTTGGCGTTGATCACCAGGTCGTCGCCGCCCAGGGCGGCCGCGGGCGTGCCCGTGGCGGACGGGAACGGCATGTAGCCGACCTTGCCCTTGACCGCCGCCGCCGTCTGTGACAGCTGCAGCAGGTAGGGCCAGTTCACGGCGAACGCGGTCTGGCCCGAGGTCCAGGCGTTCTGGACATCAGACTCCTGCCAGCCGGTCACGGCAGTCGGCGCAATCTTGTACTTGTAGATGGCATCGTGCATGAACTGCAGCGCCTGCTGGTTCTGCGGCGTGTCGATGTTGGTGGGGTCCAGCTTTCCGCCGAAGCCGCCGAGGAAGTTCTGCCATGCCGTCACCGCGCCCTCGTACTTGAAACCCTCGAAGGCCAGCCCTTCCTTCAGCGACGGGTCCGCTTTCATCGCCGCCCGGGCGTCGCTCACCAGTTGCTGCGGCGTGGTCGGCGGTGTCTTCACCAGGTCGGTGCGGTAGTACAGGCCTTCCGCGTTGGTGAACCAGGGAATCCCGTAGACGTGGCCGTTGTACTTGACCGTGTTCGCCTGCGCGGAGAAGAACTGGCTCATATCGGGGCTGTACTTGTCCAGCGGCGCGATCCAGCCCGCCTTGGCGAAGGTGGCTGGCCACACCACGTCCGAGATGATCACGTCCGGCGTGCCCGAGCCGGCCACGAACCGGGTCGTGAGCTGCTGGTATGCCGTGTTCGCCGTGGGCGACAAGACGAGCGGCTTCACCGTGATGTTGGGGTTCGCCTGGTGGAACGCGGCCATCTGGGCCTCGGTCTCCGTGGTCTCGGCGCCGAGACCCTGAAGCGAGATCGTGATCGTCTGCTGTGCGCTCGCGCCGGACTGCTTGGCCGGGCCGCTGCTGCTGCAGCCCGCGGCGCCCACGAGCAAAACCGCCGTGGAAAGCGCAGCCGCTGCCAGCGGCACACGTCGCCGCCTGGCCGGGGCCCGCTCCGGACCCTGCTTCCTTTGGCGCATATCGGCCACCTCCTGTTGGTTGCCATTCCGGCGTCATGTGTGCGCCGGTTTCAGTTTGGGCTAATTGTGTTTGGGCTAAAATTGTGTCGCCTGCGCAGTTGGCGCGGTTCCTCCTTGATCAGCCAGCCTTGATGATGTTGTTCAACTGCGCAGAAAGATTTGTGATCGTCTCGTTGACGGTTTTGCGTTGGGTGAGCGCCTGATACACCGAGCTCGATATCGCGAGGCTGAGCTGGTTGTAGTTCGCGCTCTTGGGCCGCGGCTTCGCCGACAAAATGGCCTGCCGAAGCACGGGCAGATAAGGGAAGAGCTTGATGAGCGCCGGATCGCCGTAGAGCTGGGTCCAGACGGGCGGCAGCGAGCCGCGGATGAGGACCTGCCGTTCGTTGCCGAGGCTGGTGAGGTACTGGATGAACCGCAGCGCTGTCCGCTGGTGCCTGGAGAAGGCACTGATCGCGAGGTCGCCGCCGCCCAGCGAGCTCGAGCCCCGCCCGGCGGGCCCGGGCAGCGGCACGACGCCGAACCTGCCGATGACCCTGTTCTCCTTGCCGGGCCTGCTCGCGAGGCCGTACGCGAGCGGCCAGTTCCGCATGAAAAGCAGTTTTCCCGCCTCGAAGGCCGCACTCGCCTTGTTTTCGTCCCAGCCGAGCGCGGTCCGCGGGATCCAGCCCTCCCGGAATCCCTGGACCAGGAAGTTTAGGCCCGCGCGCGCCAGCGGCGAGTCGAGCACGACATGCTTTCCTTCGCCGGACAGTATCGCGCCGCCCGCTGACTGCACGGCCTCGGCGAAATTGACGGTCAGCCCTTCGTAGAGCAGGTACTGGCCGGAATACCCGTACATGTGGTACGCGGGGGCTATCGTCTTGGCCAGGCCGGCGAGCTGCGCCCAGGTCTGGGGCGGCGCGGCGCCCGCCCGGGCGAGAATGTCGGTGCGGTAGTAGAGCAAGCCGGCGTTGCTCGTATAAGGCGCCGCCCACAGCCTGCCGTCCCACTCGGCCGTGTCCACCGCCGGGGGCAGGAACCGCCCGAGCGGGAACAGGCCGGGATTGAGCGGCACGATCCAGCCCGCGGAAGCGAACTCCGGCGTCCAGATCACGTCCATGTTCAGCACGTCGTACAGCCCGCTGCGGGCCTGCAGGTTGGCCACCATCTGCGCGTGCTGATCGTCGGCGTCCGCCGGGAGCTGGACCAGCGTCACCTTCTCGGCCGGGTGCGCGCTGTTCCAGGAGTTCAGCAGCGGCCGGAGGTATCCGCTTGTGTCCTCTCCGGTAACGAACGTGATCGGGCCCCGGCCGCTCAGCGCGGACGACGACGTCGCCAGCGGCTGCGTGACGCCGGGACCGCCGCAGGCGGTGGTCATGAGCGCACCGGCCAGGAGGGCGGCCCCGATCATGGAACGTCTCATCGACGCCCTCCGGGGGGCCAATCAGTGGATACATACATGTTATGCATCACGTTGATCTAGGTGTCAAGCAAGTTACGGTAACGTGTCCTGCGCACGGACCGACCGCTACGCCCGTCTCCTGCCTGACCAGTTTGTGTTCACGTTAAACCTGGCAGCCACAAGCCCGCTGGCCGGGGCTGCCGGGCCGGCCATGTCTTCTTCGCACGAGCAGCGCGGTGTAGCGCCCGGCTTTACATATTTGTTATATTAAGAGCGACACAGGGGACGTCAGGGGAGGTGGCAAGGCCATGCGACTGGCGCTGCTCGCGCTGCTTGCGAAGGAACCCGCGCATGGCTATGAGCTGAAGCAGGCACTGGAGCAGACGTTCGGCCGGGCGTACCCGGCGCCGAACATCGGGCAGATCTACGTGACGCTGCAGCGGCTGGAGCGGGACGGGCTGGTGCGGGGCGAGGACGTCGTGCAGGCGAGCCGGCCGAACAAGCGGGTGTACGCGCTGACCGAGGCCGGCCGGCACGCCCTCGCCGCGTGGGTCGAGGAGCCGTCGGACGGTGTGCACGTCCGTGACCAGTTCTTCATGAAGCTCGCGCTGGCGCCGCTCGCCGGTGCCGCGGACCGGATGACTTTGATCAACAAGCAGCGCCGTCATTGCCTGAACCTGATGCGCGGGCTGTCGAGCCTCGCCACCACCACCGACAAGGAAAACCGGATAGCACGCCTGCTGATCGAGGGCGCGATGCTACATTTGCAGGCTGATCTCGACTGGCTTGAACGCTGCCAGGAGGAACTCATTTGACCCTGTTTCGGCCGCGGCGGCCGCAAGGTGAGCCCACGGAACCGGCGATGCTGTCGGCCCGCAGGCTGGTCAAGGTCTACCGTGCCGACGGCGTGCCCGCACACGCCATCCGCGGGCTGGACGTCTCGGTGCGCCGCGGTGAGTTCGTCGCCGTGATGGGCTCCTCGGGATCGGGGAAATCGACCCTGTTGCACCTGCTCGGCGGCTTAGAGCGGCCGACGGCCGGCGAGATCTGGCTGGACGGCCGCAGGGTGGACGGCATGAGCCAGGCCGCCTGGGCGATCTTGCGCCGGCGGCACATCGGGTTCGTCTTCCAGTTCTTCAACCTGATCTCGAACATGACCGTTGCCGACAACGTCGAGCTTCCCGCGCTGCTCGCCGGGGCCACGTCGCGGCAGGCTCGCGCCCGCCGCCAGGAACTGCTCGCCGATCTCGGCCTGGCCGCGAAGGCGAACGCCGTGCCGGCCCGGCTGTCGGGAGGTGAACAGCAGCGTGTGGCGCTTGCCAGGGCACTGGCGAACCAGCCGAGCGTGCTGCTGGCCGATGAGCCGACGGGCAACCTGGACAGCTCCAACACCAGGGATGTGCTCCGGCTGCTCGGCCGCGTCCACGAACGCGGCCAGACGATCATCCTTGTCACCCACGACGCCAGGGTCGGCAGCGCCGCCGACCGGGTGGTCACGCTGTTCGACGGGATGATCGCAGACGATGCCGCGATGCCGGACCAGCCCTGCGAGCCCGCGGCGCTGAACGGTGTGCTCGAACTCAACGGCTGACCGGGATGCGCGCGACGTTCCGCTGGGTGCGCGGCGACCTGTTCGCCAGAAGCGGGCAGGCGCTGCTCGCCGTCTTCGTCGTCGCGGGCGCGGTCGCCGCGCTCGTGCTCGCCGCGACGACCCTTCAGGGCGCGACGAATCCGTGGCAGGGGCTGTTCGCCCGGAGCAAGGGGGCGCACGTGTGGCTCCTGCTCACCCCGGGCCTGCGGGGCGCACAAATCGCCCAGCTAGGCGGTACGCGCGGCGTCACCGCGGTCGCGGGCCCCTACCAGGCGGCAGCCGCCGACCTGCTGCGAGGTGCGGCAAAGGCCCCCATCGAGCTGCGCGCCATGGGCCCCGCGCTGCCCGCCGTCGATCACCCGCTGGTGCGCGCGGGCACGTGGCTCGCCGCGAGGCAGCCGCGCGGCGTGGTGCTGGAAACCTCGTTCGCGGCGGCGCTGCACCTCGGCACCGGTGCCACCATCGTGATCGAAAGCGTCGACGGCAGCTCGGTCCGTGCCCGCGTGGCCGGCATCGCCGACACGGCCGATCAAAGCTTCTACCCGGAGCAGACCCCCGGCCTCGTCTGGGTCCTCCCGGCACTCCTGGCGCAGGTGGAGCCGGTCCAGGCACACACGCAGCAGGCGTTTGGCCTGCGCCTCGCCAACCCGCAGGCGGCGGGGTTCGTCGCGCAGGAGGCGGTGGACTCGGTCGGCGAAGATCACGTGATCTCCGTCTCCACCTGGCAGAGCGTGCAGCAGTCGATGGCGCTCAACAACCGCCTGCTCGGCCTCATGCTCGCGGTCTTCGGGCTGGCCGCGCTGGTCGCCGCGGCGCTGGCCATCGGGAACGCCACCGGCGGCCGGGTGCTGGTCCAGCTGCACGACATCGCCACGCTGAAGGCCCTCGGTTTCACGCCGGGCCAGGTCGTGCGCATGCTCGTCGCGGAGCACTGCGCGCTCGGCGCCGCCGGAATCGGGCTGGGCCTGGCGGCCGCGAGGCTGCTGACCGCCTCGCTGCTGCAGCGCCCGCCGGCCGCGGCGCTGAGTGCGTCCGCACCGCTGCCCGCGGGCCTGGCCGCGGTGATCGCGGTTGGCGCTGAACTGGCCGTCGCGCTGGCGACGCTGCTGCCCGCGTGGCGCGCCGGGCGGGTCAGCCCGGTGGCCGCCACCGCGGCCACGCCGCCCCGCGGGCGGCTTTCGCGCCTTGCCCGGCTGGCGCTGCTCGTGCGGCTGCCGCCGGCGCTCGTCCTCGGCGCACGTGACGCGTTCACCCGCCGGTTCCGCGCCGCGCTGATCATCGGCGGCCTCGCGATCCCGATGGTCATGATCACCGTTGGCCTCGGCTGCCTGTCGACGCTGGACAGCTTCACCACCAAACCCGGCCGGATCGGCCTGGCGGCCGCGCTGACAGTGCGCCCCGGCGGCCTCGACGATTCGCAGGCCCGGCGGCTTGTCAGCGCGGATCCCCAGGTGGCGGCCGTGTATCCGGGGTTCAAGGTGCCCGCGCTCGTGCCCGGCGCCACGACGTCGATCCTGACCCAGGGCATGGGCACCTCGGCCGATCCCTATCCGTTCCAGGTCGCATCCGGCCGGATGTACCACGCGGACAACGAGGCGGTGGCCGGCCAGGGCCTGCTCGACCTGCTGAATGTCCAGGTCGGGCAGTGGGTCCGCCTGACGGTTCAGGGGGTCCCGCTTGACGTTCACATCGTCGGCCGGACCATCGAGCCGGAAAACGGCGGACAGGTCCTGTCCTACCCGACCGACGCCCTCACCGCGGCCGGCGGCGCACCCCCGGTCGTGTTCTACAGCCTCGTGCTCGCCCACGGCGCGAATCCCGCGGCGGTGCGGGACCATCTGCTCGCAGCCTCCGGCAACAGGCTCGACGTGGACGTGGTCCACAACCCGGCGAGCCAGCTCGGCATCGTCCGCTGGGTGATCGCTGCGCTGATCGCGGCGGCGGCCCTGATCGGCCTGACCAATCTGGTCACAGCCACCACTGTCGGGCTCCGCGACCACCTCAGGGATGTCGCCGTGCTCAAGGCGATCGGCCTCACCCCGCGGCAGGTCACCGCGACGCTGGTCACCAGCATGAGCCTGCTCGCGCTGATAGCGGTGCTCATCGGCACCTGGCTGGGCCTGGCCGCGTCCGGCGGCGTCATCAACCTGCAGGGCAGGACCAGCGGCATCGGCTCCGGCCTTGCCGCCCCGCCGTCAGCGGCGATGGTGACCGTGACCGTGGCCGCGGCGATGGCGGGCGCCATCGCGACGGCGTTCCTGCTGGCCCGCAGGACGGCGCGAATCGAGGTCGCGGCCATCCTGCGGGGGCCGACCGCTCACAAGGCAGGCGCCGCCACCGCCGCGGTGGCCGGGTGACCGATCGCCAGGCCGCTTGTCTTGTCGAAGAACCGGAGGTTGCGGGTGTCCACGCCCAGCTCGAGCAGGCCGCCGCTGCGCACGGCGCTCCGCGCGTTCACCCGCCCGGTCCACTGCGACTTTCCCTGGGCGAGCGGGATCGCCGCATCGGCTTCGCTCTCCGCGGCCGGGGCCAGCGCGGCGGCGGTGGCCTGCTCGACCGGCGGCGCGTCGATCGTGAAGATGACGTGTATCTCGCTGCCGAGCTCCTCCACCACGTCCGCCCGCACCGGCATCCGGGCCCACTGGCTGTCGCCGAAGGTGGCGTCCTCGAAGTCGGACGGCCTGATCCCGACGATCACTTCCTTGTCGAAATAGCCGTCCAGGCCCGGCCGTGCCTGCAGTACGTCCACCGGCACGGGAAGCTTGAAGCCGGCGAAGGTGATCGCGGGCCCGCCGTCGCGGACCAGCCTGGCGGCGGCGAAGTTCATCGCGGGTGAGCCGATGAAGCCCGCCACGAACAGGTTCACCGGCGAGTCGAACAGGTTCTGCGGCGTGTCGACCTGCTGCAGCTTTCCGTCCCGCAGGACGCACACCCGGTGCCCCAGTGTCATCGCCTCGATCTGGTCGTGCGTGACATAGACCGTCGTCACCCCGAGCCGGTTGTGGAGCTGGCTGAGCGAGGCACGCATCGACACCCGCAGCTTCGCGTCCAGGTTGGACAGCGGCTCGTCCATCAGGAAAGCCTGCGGTTCGCGCACGATGGCCCGGCCCATCGCGACCCGCTGGCGCTGGCCGCCGGACAGCGCGGCGGGCTTGCGCTTGAGCAGCTCGTCCAGGCCGAGCATGGTGGCGGCCTCCCGCACCCGCTCCTTGATCTCGGTCTTCGGTGTCTTGCGCAGCTGCAGGCCGAACGCGAGATTCTGTTCCACGGTCATGTGCGGGTAGAGCGCGTAGTTCTGGAACACCATGGCGATGTCCCGGTCCTTCGGCGGCAGCTCGTTCACGACACGGTCACCGATCTGGATGGTCCCGCCCGTGATTTCCTCCAGGCCCGCGATCATGCGCAGCGCCGTGGACTTGCCGCAACCGGACGGGCCGACGAGAACCATGAACTCACCGTCGGCGATGTCGAGGTTCAGCCCATCGACGGCGGCGACCCCGCCGGCGTAAACCTTGTCGACCTGGTCAAGAACGATCTGTGCCATCGAAGCTCCAACGATTCGGCTGTTTGCCCGGAGCGTAACCGACCGCAGGCGTTCAGATTAAGACGCCGGGCGAGGGTGTTACGTGAGCGTGAACGCCGAGACCCCACCGTGATCTGGCGACCGCCGGCGGGCTCGCCGGGCCGGGCGGCCGCGCGGGCGTTACGGTGACCGGGTGGAAGAAATCGACCGGCAGATCGTCGCGCTGCTGTGCCGGGCCGGGCGGCTGAGTTTCACCGAGCTCGCCAGGCAGACCGGCCTGTCGGTGTCCGCGGCACAGCAGCGCGTGCGCCGCCTGGAGAAGCGGGGAGTGATCAGGGGATACGCCGCGCATGTCGACCTGGAGGAGTTCGGGCTGCCGCTGACCGCGTTCGTGTCGATCAAGCCGTTCGACGCGGCAGCGCCGGACGATGCGCCGCAGCGGCTGGCACACCTGACCGCGATCGAGGCCTGCCACAGCGTCGCGGGGGAGGAGAGCTACATTCTCAAGGTGCGCGTCGCCTCGCCTGCCGCGCTCGAAGAACTGCTGCAGCAGATCAGGGCCGCGGCGGGCGTGTCGACCCGGACCACGATCGTGCTCAGCACGCCATACGAGAACCGCGCGCCCGACCTGGCGCCCCACCAGGCCAGGGCAACCCCCGCCGACCCCTAACGGCTGCCGCGCGCCGCACCGACCGTGACCTGCGAACCGCGCCGGGGGGTCCGTGCCCTCCGGGCTGCCCGGCCTACGGCGTGACCGGGATCCGGCGCACCGAGTTTGCGGCCAGTTCGCTGCCGGGCGGGACGAAGGCGGCGGTGGCCCGGTGGCTGCGGGCGAGGGCCAGCAGATCCGCGCCGCAATGGCTGGGCGCGCCGACGACGGTCGCGCCGACGGTGAGCGCGAGGTCGAGCAGTGCGCAGTAGCCGCGGCCGTCTCCGCTCGGCGGCCCGGCGAGGATGATGTCCCGCGCGGCGAGCCTGGCTTCCGGCGCCAGCTCTTTGAGCTGGGCGGCGAGCTCACCGTGGGTCACCCCAAGCGGCCGCGGGCGGCCGCCGGGATCGGCCGTCCAGGCCAGCAGCGCCAGGTCACCGGCGCTGCGCGGCAGCGGCCGCAGACTGCCGGCGCCGAGCAGCGCGTCGAACCGTGTCACGCCGCTGGCCTGGCCGAAGCTGATCACCTGGCGCACCCGGGAGCGTTCGGCGATGTCCAGGGCGGCACCCGCCAGGCGGCTGTCTGTGATCAGTATCCGCGCGTCGCACTCCGCGAGCTGCGCGGCGATGACGCCCGCGGCCGTCCCGGCGGCGGACAGTGACGGCACGCCCCCCGCGGCCCGGATCGACTGGCTGGCGAGCGCGAACGCCACGGCACTGGTGACGTGCACACCCGCCACGTCACCTGGCCGCATGCCGCGCCTGGTCAGTCCGGCCGCGGCGGCGCGAACCCTGGCGGCCAGGCCCGAATAGCTGATGGTGAGGCCACCGGCGGGATCCACGAGCGCGGTCCGCCCGTAACGACCAGGTGCGAGCCCAAGGACGTGCTCGGTGACCGTGACGTCGGCGGGCGGCATCTGAATCGCGGTGCCCTTCACGAGTGACCTGTTTATGACTCTCGGTGATGAGGCTATGGGCGGGACCGGGCGTGCACATCGCCAGGAATATGTAGTCGGGTGTGTAGACACCAGGCAGCCATCCCCCAGGGTGCGCGGGCCCGGGCGCGCGGCGCCCGGGCCCGCAGGTCGCGCGCCCCCATTGGCTACCAGCCTCCCCCCCGGTGGCCTACAGGGCATTGCCCTCGCCGGCGGCGCGCGATGCATCTCACGCTACGTAACGCGGAGCGCCGCCACATGCGCCGACCTGTGCATACGGGTATGTATCTCTGCGGCGGCCGGCATGTAGACGGCATGTGCAGGCCGCCGGCGCGCGGGTGGCCGGCCCCGGCGACATCCGCGCCGCGCCGGGCGGGCGCCCGCGGTCAGCCGCCGCCCGCCAGATCGGCCAGATCGGCCAGAATCTCCGGCCAGCAGGCGGCGGTCAGGGTGAGGTGCCCGTGCCCGGGCAGCAGATGTGCCCGGGCGCTGGGCAGTTGCCTGGCCAGCCAGGCGCCGTGCGCATAGGGAACCATCCGGTCCTGATCACCTTGCCAGATCGCGGCCCGGCCGGCCTCGCTGAGCCCGAAGCCCCAGTCGCTGAAGAACGCGAGATCGTCATCGCGCCAGCCCGCGATGCCTGCGCTGAGAGCGGCGCAGAAGGACGCGGCGAGGAAGGCGGCGAAATCGCCGGTCAGCGCCGCCTTGTCCACGGCGGAAACGAGACCGCCGAGAGCTTCCGCGATGTCGGCGGGCGCGGCGAGGGCCAGCGCCGCGGCCTGGCCTTCCAGGAACGCGGCCAGCGCCGCTTCGCCCCGCTGCGCCGCGCCGAACTCCGTGAGGTTCTCCCGGCACATCCCGGCCAACCAGGCGAGGCCGTCCGCGCTGGTTGGCGCTATCCCGGCCACCGACGCGGCCGCCAGGCAGCGGCCGGGCAGCAGCGCGGCGCAGGCAAGCGCGTGCGGCCCGCCGCCGGACCAGCCCGCCGTCACGAATTCGGCCGCGCCGAGGCTGTCGAGGATCGCCCGCACGTCCGCGGCGGCGTCGGCCACCGACCGGCCGGGCCGCGCGGCCGAACCGCCGTAGCCGGGCCGGGAGTACAGCACCACCCGCAGCCCCAGGGCCGCCGCGGCCGTCATCAGCGGCGGCATCGGCACCAGGCCGCCGGGCGTGCCGTGATGGAACACCAGCGGCAGCCCGCCGGCCGGGCCCGCGACGAGCACGTCGAGCCGCCTGCCATCGGCGGCCCGGACCGCGCGCCGTTCCTCCTCCATAACCCGCAGGCTATGTCCCGCCAGCGGCCTTGTCTGTGGCTTCCCGGGTCACCGCCCGATGAACACATACTCGGCCGCTGCGCGGCGATGAGCGTTGGAGTGAGTGCCAAACGAGTACTTGTGGTCGATGAGCCGCACCTCGACGTCGTCTTTCACCTCACGCATGAGCGCCTCGACAGTGATCGCGTCGGGCACAGCGTTGGATGAGTACGACAAGACAATGACCGAGTCCTGGAACTGCTTCAACGTACGGCGCAGAGCCTCCGTGACGCTGTGTTTGTACGAGAACGGGGTGTATCGCTTGGGGAGTTTCTTCGTGCGGGTATTCTCCATAATCGTCAGACCGCGCCAGTATAGTGACAGCCCCTCGAGAAAGTGGTACCGCTTTATATAGCAGTTGTCGTCCCTCGGTGGCGCGTAAGGCGGATCCAGGTAGACAAGATCGTACGGCTTCGCGTCCAGGTCGAATATGTCACCAGAGTGAGCGGCACACTCCTGACCGCTGTCAAAAACCGCCCGATTGTAGTCGGCCGCTCGCTCCCGGAAGTGTTCCCGGAGTGAAAGGCGCAAGTCCCGGCGGCCATCGTCGTAACGCAACTCACTGAACGTAAAGACGCCTCGCGGTTGCTTGCGGGCTGCGGCCAGCACCAGAGCCGATATGGCCAGTGCCTGCTTATGACCGCTCATACGGTCAATGTTTGACCACGCGGAATCGAGAAACTGCCGGTCCTCAGCGGTGAAGTAAAGGCCCTCGAACGTACGCTGGATGAAGTCACGGTCATCTGCCGGGGGCCCGCAGGCCAGGTCAACGTCATCCTCCGTCAGGCGCACCGTCTGATTCACCACCGTGGCCCGGGCGATCGCGGCCGGAAAGGCCAGGAAGTCGTTCGCCGTCACCGCGTAGCCCAGGGCCTTGAGCAGATAGGACACAACACCGCTGCCGGAGAACGCGTCGAGTGCTGTCTTGCCACCCACCTCGGTGAATACCTCCGCCAGATGGGGGGCCAAGCGGTACTTGGAACCCATGTACCGCAGCCGTGGGAACGTAGTGACGCGGCTGGCCGCCAGCGCCACGCCTGCCGGAAGCTCAGCCACCCCACGGGCAGTCATAAGAGCCATCTTTTCGCATGTGTCGCGAAGCCCGCGTCGTGCCGCGCCGGCTCGCCGGCGAAACCCTCGAGGCGCGCCCCGGCCGGCCACTAGCTTCGCGAGATGTCTGGGCCGCTCGCGTGGCGGTCACGGCCGGTAGCCCAGGCCGCGATCTGGGCGCGCGAGCTGAAGCCGAGTTTCGTCAGGATGTTCGCGACGTGCCGCGCGGCCGTCGCGGGGCTTATCACCAGCTCGCCGGCGATCGCCCGGTTGCTGAGTCCTCTGGCTATCAGTTCGGAGATCTCCAGCTCACGCGGGGTCAGGATGGACCCGGCCGCCGGCCGTGGGTGATCCGGCGGTGTGGGCAGCGCGGGCGGCGCCGCCTCCTGGCCCGGGTCGGCCGCGTACCTGGCCGCCTCGTTCGCGCTCATCGCCGTGCCCTCGGCGAGGAGCGCCGCTGCCACCGGCTCGCCAAGTACCCTGCGGGCGGGCTCAAGCCACTGCCCGAGCCGTCCCCCGGAGGCCGGTGACGCGCCAATGGCGGAGCGCAGCGCCCCGGCCGCGCCCGCGAGCCTGACGGCCCTGGCGTGCTGCCCCTGGTGTGAGGCGAGCCCGGCGAAGGCCTCCAGCCCCCGTGCGATGGCGAGCCGCTGCCCGGTGGCGGTGCTGAGCTGCAGGCTCTCGGTCAGCAGCGTGCGGGCGAGGGCGAAGTCGGGCTGAGCCATGGCGAGCCTGGCCAGGCCGGCCAGGCAACGGGCGATCTCCGGCCGGGCATCCAGCTGGCGGAAGATCTCCAGGGCGCGCCGGAGGTATTCGGGTGCGGCCGCGACGTCGCCGCGCGCCGCGGCGACCGTTGCCAGGCCGTAAAGGATGTGGGCGGAGCCCCACCTGTTGTTGTCCCGCAGTGCGGAAAGCGCCGCCTCGTAGCTGCGCTGCGCCTCGCGGATGCGGCCCTGGCGCGCCGCTGCCGCGCCGCGGATGCCGAGCGTGAGCCCTTCCTCCCACCAGTCCTGTTCGGCCTGGGCGATCGCGATCGCCTCGGCTGCGAGCTCGGTTGCGCGGTCCGGGTGGCCGAGCCGCAGTTCCACCGACGCGAGCACCCGCAGCGCGGCGGCGGCGAACGACGTGCCGCCCGCCGAGCGGAACTCCTGCAGCGCCGCCTCGCCGCAGCGCTGCGCTGCCGCGTACTCTTGCCGCTCGAAGGCGAGCTCGGCGCGGGTCACCAGCGCCCGGCCGGCCAGGCCGGGAGCGGTCTTCGCGAGCTCAGCGACGTTGCCGAGGTCAAGGAACCCGTCCAGCCAGTCGCAGCCCTCGGCCACATCGCCGTCCGTGACCCATGGCGAGCGCAGCGCGATGCACAGCCGCAGACCCGGCTCGGCCTCGTTCTGCTCGAGTGACCAGGCGAGGGCGGTGTTGAAGTTGCCGGCCTCCAGGCGGGTGTTCTTGTACATCCGCAGCCGAGCCGGCCACGGCGGGTTACCGCGCCTGAACGCCTGCGCCGCGACGGCTTCGATGTACTCAACCATGCAGTCACGGTGGCGCCGGCGCAGCTGCGCCGTCTCACCCGACGCAGCCAGGCGCTCGCCCGCGTACTGGCGGATCGTGTCGAGCAGGCGGTACCTGGCATCGCCCGCGACCTCACCGTCGAGCGCCACGAGCGACTTGTCGATGAGGGCGGCAAGCAGATCCAGAACGGCTTGCGCGGGCAGCCGGTCGTCCGCACAGACCCGCTCGGCCATCTCCAGGTTCCAGCCGGAGAACACGGCCAGCCGGCGCAGCAGCAACTGCTCCGCGGGGGTCAGCAGCTCATAGCTCCAGTCGACGGTCGCGCGCAGCGTGCGCTGCCGCGGTGGGGCGGTCCGGTGACCCGCCGCAAGCAACTGGAAGCGGTTTGCCAGCCGGCCGTTGATCTGCTCCACCGCGAGGGCACCGACCCGTGCGGCTGCCAGCTCGATTGCCAGCGGCATACCATCCAGGGTCCGGCACACACCGGCGATCGCGGACGCGTTGGCGGGGCCCAGGGCGAAACCCGGCCTGGCCGCGGCGGCTCGCTCGGTAAACAGGCGAATGGCCTCGTGCTCGCCGAGCTCATGTGCCGCGGTGCCGGCCGAGGGCAGCGAAAGCGGCGGGACCCGCCAGACGGTCTCGCCCGGCACCCGCAGCGGCTCCCTGCTGGTGGCGAGCACGCGCAGCCACCGGCAGCTCGCGAGCAGGCGTGCGCACAGCTGCGCGCACGCCGCCACGAGATGCTCGCAGTTGTCCAAGATCATCAGCAGGCGCCGCCCACGAAGCGCGTCTTCGAGCGTGGCCTCGAGCGGCTGACCCGGTTCTTCGCGTACCCCAAGCGCCCCGGCCACCCGCGCGCTGACGAGCGCGGGGCCGGTCACGTCGGCCAGGCTGACCAGCCACGCGCCGTCGGGGAAACCGTCCGCGACATCACCGCCGAGCCGCAGCGCGAGCCGGGTCTTGCCGATTCCGCCAGTGCCGCACAGCGTCAGCAGACGGACGTCCGTGAGCAGCAGCGCTAGTTCCGCTAGGTCACGTTCGCGCCCAATGAACCGGTTTGGCTCGGCGGGGAGGTTTCCCTGGAGGATCGCGGTATCTATCGACATGCGTCATCTATCGACATGAGTCCATGTGTCGCAGCGGCCCGGACATATCGAGTCTCTCATCACATCGCCGTGCCTAGTCACCAATCGAGACGCGAATGGCTCTGGTGTACCGCACCCGGCCGAAATAACAGACCTTGACCAGAGCCCACCATTGCGCGCCCGGGCGGGCGGCGGCAGGGGCGATCACGTCGTAGCGCGCCGTCACCTCCGCACCAGGCTCCACCGCGAACCCCCGCGTCCACGGGCCGATCGCGTCCCATGTCCCGAACGGGCTCACGAGCTGAGCCTCGCCCCGGATCTGTGCGCGCGACCGGTTCGCCAGCCGGACCACGAGCTCACCGCGCTCACCCGGGGCAAGGGTGATATCGCCCGCAGGCCCGCTGATGCCGAGTTCGGCGGCCGTGGCCTGCTCGTCGGCCTCGAGCAGCGGCAGCAACTCGTCCAGGGGAGCGTCGAGCGGCGGCAACGGCTGCTCGCCGACGGCGATGGTCGCGACGTCCTCGAAGACCTGCCCGGCCCTGTCCGTGGCCCCGTCCGCGGTCCCGGCTGAGTCCCCGTCGCCGCCGTCGCTGATCCGGGCGGCGAGAAAGTAACGGCCGGGCGGGGTGGCGCCGGATGCGGGGCGCACGGTCACGTCCCAGGCGGCGTGGTCATCGCCCGCCAGGTCGTAACGCAGCGCCTCCCCGAAGGGCTGGCCGCCTGCCACCTCGGCGGCCAGGCCGTCTGGGACCTCGAGCTCGACGGTTCCCGCTGCGGGCTGCGGGCCGGCGCTGACGGTGAGGCGCAGGCTGACCGCGCCGTCCGGCGCGATCGCCGCGCGGCCGGGCGACACGTGCACGGCCACCGGCAGGTTCCCGGCGGGCGCCGGCCCCTTCCCGTGCAGCCAGTACCTGGTGAACACCGGCTGCGCGGGTTCGGTCGCTGGCGCCGCCGCCGCGGCGCCGAACCGGCCACCGCCGGGGTGCGGAATGGCCAGGGTCACCGTGCCGGACGGCGGCACGCTCGCGATCACGCCGCCCTCGTCGGACACCTCCAGCGGCGTCCCGTCGTGCTCTTCGAGCAGATTCGTCGCCACCGCGGCCGGTGCGGCGCCGCCCGGCGCCGGCGTGGCGCCGGGCGGCTGCCCGCCGAGTGGCCGCAGCCGTACCCGCGCGGGCCGGCCGGCCGTCTCACGCAGCCGGACCGTGAGCCAGCCGGGCCGGATCGGCGCCCTGTTGCCCGGGCTCCGCCGGCCGGGCGGGGCGGCCGGGTCGGCGTCCGCGGGATCGGGGCTGCCCGGGCTCCGGCGGCCGGGCGGG
>WNGJ01001053.1_pt1 | contig 28226 bp, 27 predicted proteins | sample 5400611 | NCBI WGS metagenome assembly WNGJ01 (sample SAMN13153375, study PRJNA577476) | soil metagenome | isolation source: 40 cm soil or saprolite under Garry oak tree replicate 1 | place: USA:California | collected 2016-06-15
TCTCTGGACCCTCGTCGCGGGGATTTATCTAATAATTCGTCCGGCCCCGATAACTCGTTCAGCCTAGCCCAGCGGCTTGAGTTCGTTCGAGCGGATTGAATAGCGTCCGGTTTGGGTTATGGCGACTCCCGAAGGAACGCGAGCACCGCCGCCACCCGCCGGTGCACTTGCGGCTCCTCCGACAGGCCTAGCTTGGAGAAAATCGCATTCGCGTACTTCTCCACTGCCGACTCTGAGACAGAAAGCGACTCCGCGACTGCGGCGTTCGTCTTGCCCTGCGCCATCTCACGCAATACATCTGTCTCGCGAGGTGTCAGTGACGCTAGGGGCGAATGAGCCCGCCTCGCCCGCGATGCCAGCAGGGCCTCAACGACGACCGGGTCAATCACCGATCGCCCCGCGATCGTCTCCCGAAGCGCACGGAGCAACTCATCCATATCGCCGATCCGCTCTTTAAGCAAGTAGGCCAGCCCAGCCGTCCCATCCTTCAGGAGCTGGAACGCGTACGCCTCATCCGCATGCTGGGACAACACGACGACGCCAACCTCGGGGTGACTCGCCCGGATCTGGTGCGCGGCGTGAATGCCTTCCATGTCATGAGCAGGCGGCATTCGGATGTCGGTCAAGACGGCATGTGGAAGCAGCCGATCCACGGCATCGAGTAGCTCCTCCGCGCTGCCAACGGCCGCCACTACCTGGACCTCGCCGGAGTCTTCGAGCAGCCGTCGGGTGCCCTCTCGAACCAGGTAGTTGTCCTCGGCGATCACGATCCGCAAGGGGTCAGACATGTGATCCGTTCGAGGTGGGAAGCGACGCGTCAAGGCGGGTGCCCGATTGCCGGCTGTCAATCTCGACGTGCCCGCCGAGGGCCTCGATACGGTCGCGAAGGCCCCGCAGTCCGGACTCGCGGACCGCATCTTGGTCAAAGCCGTGACCGTCGTCGGCGACCGCTACGCGCAGCCACGAATCGTTCGCACTTATCGTGACGATCGCCTCGGTCGCATTCGAATGCTTGAGGACGTTGGCGAGTCCTTCGGCCACGACGAAGTAGGCCGCCCCTTCAATCTCAGGCGCAAAACGGACATCGCGGACCGACAGATCGCTGTTGACCCTGACGCCCACCGGCATGCGGGCTGCCATGGCGTCGATGGCTTCGATCAGGCCCCTGGAGCTCAGCACAGCCGGATGTATCCCGCGTGCCAGTGATCGCAGGTCGGCAAGGGCGTGTTGCGCGCTGCCCTGAAGCTCGGCCAGCGTCTGGGCTGCCAGCGCTGGATCGCGGTCGATCTGGTTGCGTGCGAGGCGAGCCTTGGCAATGAGGACCACCAGCTCCTGCTGGATTCCGTCGTGCAGATCACGTTCGAGGCGCCGTCGCTCGCTTTCCTGGGCCTGGACCAGCCGGGCTCGCGATGCGGTCAGCTCCTCAGCCTGTGCCTCGAGCTGCTCCAGCCTCGCGTCCAGCTCTGCGCCAAGTCGGAGCGTGTGGAGCGCGTGACCGGCCTGGGCGATCAGAGCCTCGGTCAATCGCTCGCCGCCGGATTCGTCGGCGGCGATCTCGCCAACGGTTTCGCCGCCGTAGGTCACAGAGAAGGTCTTGCCGAACCGACCGCTTTCTGTGGTCGGCCAGACGGCGGCGCGGGTCTGGCCGCCCGGCAGGAGAAGGCTCACTCGTGCCCGCAGGCTCCCCATGCTTCGCGCCACCGCTTCGGCGACCTGGGCGAGCGCGCGATCCATATTCCCCGGCGCTGGCGTTCTGGAGAGCTCCGCTAGCAGTGCGTACGGATCGGCGGGTGCTCCGTATACGAGCCGGTTGGCGATCCTCTGGAGCCTTGCTCGCACCGGCTGAATCAGCACAACCACCAGGCCCATTGCGACGACAGAAAGCAGGAGGTTGGGCCGGCCACCGGTTCCGAGTGCGAGCCCGACGCCGACCACGACCAATAGGTAGGCGAGCGTGATGAACGCAACCAGGCCCGCGTACGCAAGGCCTCGGCTGATGACGACGTCAATGTCGTAGAGCCGGTGGCGAAGGATGGCGCCGCCGATGGCCAGCGGCAACAGCAGCAGGGCCAGCGGGATCAACGCCGCAAAGTAGGGAGTCTGGTACGGGGATTGGTGCGTAAACAACGTGGCGACGAACGCTCCCGACCACAACGCGGCTTCGAGGGCGACCGCCGCGAAGAACCATTTCAATTGTTGCCGTTGGATCCCTCGTGACCTGCTGAACCGAACCGCTAGCGCGGCCACAGCCGCAAAGAGGGGCAGGATCCAAAGCACGCCGGATGCGAGAGTCAGAAGGTCGAACAACCAGCCTGCGGTGGGGTACGGACCATCGACGATCTGACGGCCAAACATCAGCTGGCTCAGTGACACCCACACCAGCTGGTCCACGATGCCCACAGCGGCCGCCCATACGATCGGCCTCCAACGCGCCGACGGCAGGCGCCCATCAGGAAATAGCGCTGGAACCACGATGAAGAGGAGGCTTGTGCCCGGGTACCAGATCCAACCACGAAGCCACTCGGCGAAGCCGGCCGCGGGCAATGGATGCCCGGACGTGAGCGAGTAGGCGGCATACGCGCCCGCGAAGGCAGACAGCGCCAGGCACAGGCTTCCCGCTACGGCGACGAACCCGACGCCGTGACCAGCGTGGCGGCGAAGGATCAGGGCCCCGACGATCCCAAACTCGATCGCCAGCAGCGGCGAGAGCGCGCCCCACCAACCGAACTGCAGGGTCTGGGAGACGTGGTCGCTTGCACTCAGACCCAGGTACAGGGTGAACGGGTAGAGGAGGACCTCGATCCCGGCGAGGATCCAGGCCACTCGGCCGGCGACGGGCTGCCGAAGAGCGCTGCCGATCACTAGCGGATGTTCCCGCATCTGCCCCTGAACGTCCATGTGGCTGGCCTCTCTAGCTTCCTGGGGGAATCCTCACCTTCGATTCGCAGGCTGGCTTGATCGACCGGGGGAGCGATCTCGCCGCAGTCTGTCGCTCATGCAATCCACACCTTCGGAGGAGATCGTCAAATGAGAGATGCCGTCTGGAATCGCGTCGGGCCCGCTGCCGGGCTGCTGTTCTTTCCGCTGATCATGTTTGGGTTTTCGATTCACGGATATCCGGATATCGCACCAACCGACGGCCAACTGGCCAAATGGTTGGCCGGCGTCGACCAGAACACATTTAGGCTGGGGGTGTACGTCGAAGCGCTGGGGACGGTCTTGTTTCTACCATTCGTCGCCTGGCTCTTCGGTCGTCTGAAGCAGAGTGCCCGCGACTCGTCTTGGCCGGCCATCGCGATGCTCGCTGCTGGTGCCGGATGGATCACCGTCACCCTGCCAATCAATGAGTCATGGGTGGGGCTTGTGGACCGTGCTCGAAATGGCCTGGACATCGGCGTGGCTCAGACGATTGTGGCCATCAATCAGGCGTGGTTTGAAATGACCGGAATCCTGTTCGGTCTCACGCTCATTGCAGCTGGGGTGGCGATCATCCGTGGCGGCGCAATGTCACGATGGGCGGGCTGGGCTGCTGTCGTGATTGGGCTGGGGGTCGTGGCGTCGGTGCCCGTCGGCGCAGCGTCGACACCAGCTCAGATCCTGGCGTTCCTATGGTTTCTAGTTGTCGGCGGCTATTACACGTTTCGTCCGGGCCGGACTCAGGAGCAGGAAGCCGGTATGACGCAGCGCTCAGTCACAACCGGAGTTGCCGCCACAAGATAAGGATCGCCGTTGGCCGGGCGCCCGACCGAGCTGACTTGCTCGGCCGGGCGCCCGCCGCAGGAGGGATCTCACACCCCGGCGACCGCGACGGTTCTTGAGGAGGGCTGCGTTTCGTTCGCCAGGCGCGGTCCCCGGACGAAAAGGGTCACGCCGGCAACCGCCATCCACAGGAACCAAGCCAGAGTTGGGGCAACGACGAAGTTGGCCCCGAGGATGAAGGCCGGGACCATGGAGACCGCAATCACGCCCGCAGTTCCCGCTAGCCAGCGTGGGATCCCGCCGTGTAGAAGCCCCGACGCCGCGACGGCGCCGATCGACAACGCTTGCACCAGCATCGAGACCGTGAACGCGAACTCACCAATTACCCACAACGACCGTGCGAGCCCTGGGTCCAGCTGAACCGGACTCGTGTACAGAGCGTACGTGGCTGGGAAACTGCCCAGCTTGATTGCAATCGATACGACGCAGGCGACAACCGCGACTTGAGCCGCCACCGCGAACTTGGGCTCGGCAGGACGAAGCCGCGAGTACAGGACGAGCGTGAAGACCATGACCGACAAGTAAGCCCAGAGCTCGATGTGAACGAGCGCATTGAGGTTGGGCATTCCGTGCTGGTAGACGTAAACGGCGATCTGCTGACCGGACGCCGTGCTGGTTGGGGCTGAGTCATCGCCACCTCCTTTGACAAACCCGAAGATCGGGAAGATAAGTCCCGTGAGCGCGGGGAGACGACCAAGCCACTTGTTGTCCATATCGAAACTAGACCTCCTTAATGGGCTGAAGGGAACGGACGTATCGTCTGGTCCAAGCGGGGGGCTGGTCGTCCGGTGCCGGGCTGAATTTCGTCTCGGTCGCTTGGTGGAGACTCGCGTGCCTCTCATCCTGCTGACGTAGGCCCTGTCAGCTTTCGAGCTGATGGCAGGCGCTTGACAGTGACCTAAAGTGCCGAGTAATGGATAGACGCTGGCGGATCGCCGCGGAGTTTGGGCCTGCCGTGGCATTTACCTTGCTCTCGCAGTACGAGATCTGGGCTGGACCGATCCCGCACATGGGAGGGTCGATCAGCGGTCCGAAACCGGTTCTGTCTGCCGTCGTGGGCTTGATCAGCGTCGGGCTGGCGCTCCGGCTTCGCAACCCGCTTCTTGCCCTGGTCTTGGCGATGGGCCCCTTCGGGGTGCACGGCGTCGTTGACCATTTTCTCGGGCCGGGGGGCCCGAACTTGTTCGAAGTGTTCCTCTCGCAGGTTTTCATCGTGTATTCGACCGCGGCGAACACCTCCGGTCGTAGGACTTACGCCGGTGCGGCGATTGTCATAGGCCTCCAGCTGCTGGGCTACGGCCCAACACTCCCAGGCAGCTTCGACCAAGCGTCCGGAGAGTGGGTGTTCTATGCGATCGCCTGGGCGCTAGGTAAGACGCTTCGGCACCGAGTTCTGCGCGGCGACCGCCTCGAGGCTCGAGCCGCCGAGCTTGAGGCTCAGCAGCACGCACAGATCCAGGCCGCCGTCGCCGACGAGCGAGCACGAATCGCGCGCGAGCTGCACGACATCGTTGCCCACAGCGTCAGCCTGATGGTGCTGCAGGCCGGCGCGGCCCGCCAAGCCCTGGACAGGCAGCCGGAACGAGCACGGGAACCGTTGCTCTCAGTCGAGTCGACCGGGCGAAGCGCAATGTCGGAGTTACGCCGGCTGGTCGCCATGCTGCGTCAACCCGGAGACGAAGACCAGCTCGCGCCCCAGCCCAGCCTTCGTCATCTAGACCTTTTGGTTGCTCAGATGCGGGAAACGGGCCTGGTCATCGACGTCGACCACAGCTGTCGACAGGACGGAATCCCACCTGGCGTTGATCTTTCTGCATACCGAATCGCACAGGAGGCCCTGACCAACGTCCTCAAACACGCGAGCGCCGGCCATGTTTGGCTCACGGTGCGATGCGACGGTGCCATCGTCGAAGTGACGATTGAGGACGATGGACGCGGACCGTCCGCTAACGGGTTCGTCGCGGGAGGCCACGGTTTGATCGGAATGCGGGAGCGGGCCACTCTTTTCGGCGGCAACCTGGAGGTGGGAGCTCGCCCGGGGGGCGGCTTTCGGGTCTTTGCGCGCCTTCCGTTTGAGCCGACATGATCCGGGTCCTCGTGGCCGACGACCAGGCCATGGTGCGTGCGGGTCTCCGCCTGATCCTCGAAGGCCAGGCCGACATCGAGGTGGTCGGGGAGGCAGCCGACGGCGAAGAAGCGCAGGTCGCGGTGCGACGTGACCGTCCCGACCTTGTGCTGATGGACATCCGAATGCCGCGCATGGACGGTATCGCCGCAACCCGGAAGTTGATCGAGCACGATCCGGTTCTGCGAATTCTCATAGTGACCACCTTTGACGCCGATCAGTACGTTTTCGAAGCCCTCCGCGCAGGAGCCAGCGGCTTCATCCTCAAGGATTCATCGCCTGAACAGCTGGTGGCCGCGGTTCGGCTCATCGCCGCTGGGGACGCCCTTCTAGCGCCGGCACGTACACGCCGGTTGATTGAAGCCCAAGTCCGACCCCAGTCCAGCTTCGACAAGAGCCTCGTCGGAACTCTCACCGATCGCGAGCGTGAGGTCCTCGTGCTGATGGCGCGCGGTCTCGATAATCGCCAGATTGCAACCGAACTGTTCGTCAGCGAGGCGACTGTGCGCACTCACGTCGGCCACGTTCTGGCCAAACTCGATGCCCGGTCACGCGTCCAAGCGGTAGTCGTCGCCTACGAAACAGGTCTTGTGCGACCCGGCTCCGCCTGACAGCTCCGAGGCTGATGCAGGTTACCCAGCACTCTCGTCGTGAGGCACGCAAAGGTTCGCCGGGATGGATGTCGCCTACCAATGCGATTGCGCTGACCAATTAGACGGTTACGTTTGCCTCATGCGACAGGCGAGCCACCTCCCGCGGCGATCACTCCGGCTTCGTAGGCGAATATCGCCGCCTGCACGCGGTCGCGTAGCTGGAGCTTGATGAGTAGCCGGCCGATGGGCCCCGGGTTCAAATCCCGGGCCCCCGACCAATTTTGAGTTCAAAATCGCCGATTTCGCGCGCCGTCGGAAGAGCGTCGGAAGGCGGGAGGTCACAGCCGTGTCACAGATTTTCTTGGAACTCGGCCGCGACAGACCCCGTTCAAGTGGATTGCGGCCGTCGATTGAACTCGCTCACGCCTATCCCACAGCCGATATATCAGCACGCGCACGGCCCGGGGACCGTGCGTCGCATCTCTTCGAAAATCCAAGCGAGACGACGGCGATCGGCACGCCCGCAACTCGACCATGCGCTTGCTCTCAGCTCGCCGCTCTCTTGACAAGCTCGCAGATCTTTTCCTCGACGGCGGTGCTGAGCCTCTTCAGGGCAAAGGAGGTTGGCCAGATGTCACCGTCATCGAGGTTTGCAGCGTCTTGGAAACCGAACGTCGCGTATCTCGACTTGAACTTCTGACCGCTCTGGAAGAAGCAGACAACCTTGCCTTCCTTGGCATATGCGGGCATCCCGTACCAGGTTTTCGGTGAGAGCATCGGCGCGCTGGCATTGATCACGGCATGGAGCCGCTTGGCCATGCCGCGATCTGGTTCCGACATCTCGGCGATCTTCGCGAGTACGTCGCTTTCCCCGTCCGCCCCACCCGAGAGCCCGTGCCTTCGCTCTTTGAGGGTCTCCTTCATGGCGGCTCGTTCTTCGTCCGAGAGTAAATTGGACCCCCTCGCGCCGGTGCTCCGGGCCGACTTCTTCTTGTCGCTCATAACAGTTCCTCCAGTGTGTAGAACGTCCCATTAGACGGGCCTCATGCAACTGACCGGCCCCGTGGCCGGGCTTCTCGATTCCTGATCGGCTTGATCAGTTCTTCCGGCGCTGCCTCACCCTCTTGCTAGACGGCCTGCGGGGTCGCCACGGCTCGTGCTCGTGCGCGAGCCAGACCAGCTCGGGGCCAAGCGCGCGCACCCGCAGCTGGCCTTCGGTGTGCGGCTCGTCAAGCTCGCCGAACCAAACCGCCACGTCGCCGCCGACAACCATCGGACGGCCACCAGTATCGACAACGACCACCTGCATGCCGCGTGTGTGGCCCGGCGCCGGGACGAGCCGGAGCCCGGGAAGCAGCTCGAGCTCGCCGTCGACCGGCACGTACCGCACGCCGGGCGCCTCGACCCACTCGCGAATGGTGTAGTCGTCCTCGCTGCGCGCGTCGTCGAGCTCCCGACGCTGGACGTAGATCGGCCTGTCGGCGAAGAGGTGGTTGCCGCCGCAGTGGTCGAAGTGCAGGTGTGTGTTGACGACGATGTCGATGCCGGCGAGGTCGAAGTCCTGCTTGCTCAGTGGACGGAGGCGGGGATCGAGGTCGGCCACCGCCGGGTGCAGCTCCGTCATGCCGGTGTCGACCAGCACGCGCGCATCGGGATGGTCGATGACGTGCACGTAGACCGGCATCCGCTCGCCCTCGGCGAGCAGGTCGGCAACGCGGACTGGTGTGATGGTGATTGAGGCGGGGGCGTTCATTGTGTGCCGACCGCCGCGGTGGTGGTTGATATGTGAGTCATGATGACCTTGACCTTGTAATGGCTCCATCCTTTGTTGCTTAATGTGAATACAGCTCTCCTGTGGCGGCCTCCCGCTGTTGGCGCCGGGACCGTGAGCGCCTAGAGCGCAAGCATCGCTGCCGCGACCTCACCCGCGACCGCATCGGGGATCGCGGTCGCGGCCCGTTCGAGCACGAGCAGCCGCGCACCGGGGATCTCTCGCGCAAGTGCTTCGCCGTTGCCGACTGGGAAGAACGGGTCGCGGCGACCGTGCACCACGAGCGCCGGCATCGCGAGCTCGGGCAGGCGCTCGCGCCAGCGCGGCGTGCAGTCGAGCTTGGCGAACACCATGGCCAGCTGGTTGGCCATCTGCACCGCGGGCTCCGTGCCGGGCGTGCGGTCCCAGATGCGTTCGGCGGTCGTGCGCGCGGCGACGGGGTCGTTGCCGAGGATCTCCGCGCCGGCGGTGGCGAACTCTGCCACGGCAGCCCGGTCGGACCAGTCGGGCATCGGGCGCGAGAACAGCCGCTCCATCGTCGCCGCGTCATGGTCAGGCAGGTCCTCGTCGACCCGACCAGGTGCAACGGGCCGCGTCCCGGCGAGGGTGAGCGCCGAGAACGCGTCCGGGTAGTCGAGTGCGGCGACCTGGGCCACCATGCCACCGACGCCGATGCCTGCCAGGTGCGCCGGCCGGTCGCCGAGTTCGCGCGCCAGTGCTGCGGCGTCGGCGGCGAGATCCCGCAGCGTGTACGTGGGTGCCTCGCGATCGACGATGGACGACGCACCGCTGTCGTGCAGGTCGTACCGCGCGACGTGGCGCCCGCCTCGGGCGAGGGCATCGCAGAGCGCGTCGGGCCAAGAGAGCATGGTCGGGCCGCCCGCGAGCAGAACGAGCGGCGCCGCCGCGTCACCGAAGTGCTCGACGCCGAGGGTGACGCCATTGGCCTCGACCGTCGTCATGAGGCCGGCGCCGACGCCGGGGCGCCGTCGGGCGTGCGGAGCGGAAGAACCGTTGGATGCATCGTCGACCTCCAGGACTGTGGCATTGCCTCCATAGACCGTCCAAACGCCGGTAACTCATCGCCGGTGCGGCACGACAGATCGTCAGCAGCCGCACGCCGCGAGGACCTCCACGGTGCCGCCATACCGATGTCAGACGGTCGTGCCCGCGGCTCCTGGAGGCAGGAAGCGCGCACCGGAACACGAGCGGCGTCGTGCTCACCGGACACGATCAAAGTGCCGTTGGGCGATCGTTTGCGCGACGGACATGCCGCGGGCCACGCGCCCCGTCCCACAACGGATCCCCATGACGGTTTCGGGCTCAGTGTCCGACCAACGCAGCAACGACCGGGGCGAGCGTGTCGGCAGAGCCGGCGCCGAAGACGAAGTAGGAGAAGCCGATTTCCTCCCGTCGCCGCTGGATTTCCTCGGTTGCCGCCGCCGGGTCAGCGGGGAGGATGGCCAGTGAGTCTATGGCGCGCAGTGCGACCGGGTCGGTGTCGGGCGCGGTCATGAACGGCGCGACCGCGTCGCCGACAACCGGCACGTGGAGCGCGAGCTCGACGTCCCGGGGAGCGCGGAAGTTACGGGCGAGCTGGGCGATCTCGACGCCCGGGTCATCCGGCATCGCGACGAAGGTAACCGTGTCCGCCATCTCGGCAGCAAGTGCTCGACCCTTCGGCCCGCGCACTGCCATCACCACCGGCGTACGCAGGTCGGGGCCGTCGAGCTGTCGTAGCGCCGCGACCGTGTCACGTACCTGCGCGAACCGCTCGCCTCGTGGGACAACGGGCAGGCCGAGTTCGCGGAGCTGGTCCTCGATCCCTGGCCGTCCGATGCCGATGCCCATCTCGAAGCGACCCTCGCTGAGCACCGACAGCGAGTGCGCCTCCCACGCAGTGGTCCAAGCAGGGCGTACGGGCGAGGCGTACACCCAGGTGCCGACCCGTATTTCGGTGAGCTCCGCTGCAAGGGCCAGCGTCGGGCCTGGCGCCGGTTGCCATCCGGGGACGTCGGGCATCAGCAGCGTCGAGTAGCCGCTGTCTGCGATGCGACGAACCCGATCTCGCCAGGCCCGCAGGTCAGTTGTGAGCGGGCAAACGACCCCGAATCGGAACGGTCTGGTCACGGACTTTGGACACCTCTCCTCCTTAGATTGCCGAAGTAGCGTGCTCATCTCGGACTCGGCGACGCACAACACATCGCCCAGTCGTCTCTAAAGTGTGAGACCGCCGGGCCGCGCGAAATTCATCGCCTACCCAGACGGTCGTCGGGATTGCCATCGCCGAGCCGACCCATCAGTCAGGCGAAGCCCGATGAGACGGCCCTTGGCGAAGGTGTGGCGGCAGTCGTGCAGGACGGGTTTGCCGTCGGCGCGGTTGAGCTTGGCGCGTTTGAGTGCCTCGTCGAAGCCGCGGTGTTCGACGTTGCGCCAGTTGAGCGGCGTGCCGGCGCTGCTGGCGAAGACGTAGTCGTGTTCCTGGGAGTGGCGGGAGGCGGCCTTGTGCCGGCGGCTTCGACGCCGGCGCGTTTTTCGTCTGGTTTCACCCGGTCGTTTCCATGTCGTTTCCAGCGGTTCTGCCCATGCTCATGCTGGGAAGGCGACCTCCCGCCCGCTGACATCGATCGTGTCGTGCTCCTGGCGACGTGGGCGACGAGGCCGCGATCGAGGATCGACTCGATCCACTCGCGCTCGTAGCGGCACTTCTTCGGGTTGTGGCGAACCCGGACCCGGTCGCTTTGGCGGCTGCTCACGTGTCGTACTCGTCGTGGCGGCGCACCCACATCTCGTCGCCCTCGTCGCGGCCCTTCGGTGTCCGGTCGAGGATCGCGTAGTAGCCCATCAGGAACTCCGTGCCGCGGGCGTAGCTGGAGTAGCAGTGGTAGATGCTGTCGCCGTTGCGCGCGAACGTGCTGACGCCATGCCCCTCGGAGAAGTAGCCGGCGACGTCCGTGCCGGTTGCGGCGGCGTTCTGGGTGACGACCGGCGGCAGGCTGTCGCGGACCCGCTGGTCGCCCAGCAGCGGAAACGCTGCAACCTCGTTGGCCTCGAGCAGCGGCACGACCTCGTGCGCCGCCTCGTCGGCGGCGGAGACGCCGAAGTCGAAGTTGAAGTCGCTCTCGTAGCTGGACGCCCAGTTGAAGCTCCAGCCCATCCGCCGCCGGTAGGCGAGCAGCTTCTCGAGCGGGGCGCGTGAGATGCAGATCATCGTCACGTCGCGGGCCTGGAGGTGCGGGAGCACGCCGTTGAAGCTGTCCGCCGTCGCCGAGCAGGTCGCACAGCCCGCCGTGTAGCCGGGCCCGAACATGAAGTGGTAGACGATCAGCTGCGATCGGCCGTCGAACAGCTCCGCCAGCGTGCGTGTGCCGTCGTCGGTGTCGAAGCGGTACTCCTTCTCAATGGGCAGCCAGGGGAGCTCGCGGCGCTGCCGCGCGAGCTCGTCGCCGAGCCGGGTGTGCTCCTTCTCGCGAGCGAGTAGCGCCTCGCGCGCGGCGAGCCACTCCTCCCGTGTTCCGATCCTGTGATCCGTCATCGTTTTCGTTTCCTTTCCGTCGTCAGGGGACAGTTGCGATTCCGAGCCCCACGATCCCGAGGGCCAGCGGCACGTCGGCGGCGGCTCGCAGCGGCATGAGCTTCTGGGCGAGCACGATGCCGCCGACCACGGTCGTCGTACCGGTAGCGCGGGCTCGTCATGCCGGCTCCGCTCCTGTGTTCGATCCGGAGACCTCTTCGTGGACTACCTCGACATGGCGAAGACCGTGCGACTCGGCGATGTGCCGGAACCACGCGCGGGCCTCGGGGAGCTCGTCGACTCGCCGTGCGGCCTCCTCGGCCGCCTCTCGGCTGCTCCAGAGGACGATGTCGAGCCACGTTCCGTCGTCCTGCCTCGTCAGCCAGGCGGACCGTGCCGCCGGGAACGCGCGACGGAGCGCGCGCACCATCTCCGCGCGCTCCGCGATCAGAGCTTCCTCCTCTCCCTCGCGGACGGTGAAGTGAGCGAGCTCGAACGCGGGCCGGATCACGGCAGGACCTCTAATCCGGCCCCGCTGAGCACGTAGGCGGCGCCGACATCGGCGGTTTCCGCCCGTGCGAGCTCGGCTACTGCAGCGCCCGCGACGTCCGGCGTCAGCAGCTCGAACGATTGCTGGCGGAGGTAGTCGTCCACGGGCAGGCCCGCCTGGGCCGCGTAGGCGTGGACTGCCGGTCGGCCGACACCGGTCGCCGGGGCGAACCGCGGCAGCACGGTCGTGAAGGTGATGTCGAGCCCGGCGCGGGTCGCCTCGTCCTGCGCGTACGCCGTGATGAAGCGTTGGGTCGCCTTGGCGCCAGCGTAGCCGCCGCTGAGCGGCGAGCCGTTCGGGTTGAGCGCGGCGCCGCTCGAGAACACGATCACCCTGCTGCCCGGCTGAAGCGGCTTGAGCAGCGCCTCGCGCAGCCAGTGGAACGCGATACGGACGTCCGTCTGCCAGTTGACGGAGAACGTCTCCCACGTCTGCTGCTGCAAGGGGCGCATGTGCGGCGTGGCGCCGGCGACGAGGACGACGACGTCCGGCTCGTAGCGGTCGAGCAGGCTCGCCGCCGCGGTCGCCTCTGCGCCGTCGGCGACCTCGAGCTTGACGTTGGCCGGTAACGCGGCCAGCGTGCGGGAGACGGCCACGACGTGGGCGCCCGCCTCGGCAAGGGCCGTAGCGATCCCGTGCCCGAGGCCGCGGCTCGCGCCGACGACGACGATGGTCTTTTGCGACAGGTCGGTCATGGTTTCCTCCAGCTCAGGTCGGTAGTCGCTCAGGCAGGCCGAAGCGCGGAAAGACCTCCGGCGTCCGGAAGGCAGTGATCTCCTCGATCCGCTTGTCGCGGAGGGTGAGCACGAGGATGCTCTCCGCCTCGAAGGAGCTCGTCTCCTCGTCCCAGATGTAACCGGCGAGCGCGGGCTGGCCGTTGGCGCCGGTCGGCCGGAGCCGGAAGCGTCGGTCGGGTGCGAGCGGGAAGCGGCCGAGGAACGTCGCGATCGCGTCGCGACCCTGGTACCAGCTCGGCTGCGGCGGCATCGTCATGCGGGCGTCGTCGGTGAGCAACGAGACGAGCCCGTCGACGTCGTGTTGCTCCCAGGCGTCGGCGAAGCGGGTGACGAGCTGGTGCAGCTCACCGTCGCCGAGGGCTCGCACCGCCTCCTGCTGGCTACGGCGCGGGACGCGCTTGTCGATCGTGCGGTGGGCGCGCTGGAGCGCGCTGTCGACCGAGACCGGAGTCGTCTCGAGCGCCGCCGCGGTCTCGCGGGCAGAGAAGCCGAGCACGTCGCGGAGGATCAGGACGGCGCGCTGCCGCGGGGGCAGGTGCTGCAGGGCGGCGGTGAAAGCGAGCTCGATGCTCTCGCGCTGCTCGTAGCGAGCGTCGGGGCCGACCAGCTCGGCTCCGAGGCCGAGCTCGGTGTCCGGGTAGGGCTCGAGCCACACGGGCTCGGTCAGCGCCTCGGCCGGAACGCCGTGCGGATCCGCGGCCGTGGCGAAGTCGATCGGCAGGATGCGCTTGGGACGCTGCTCGATCGCCCGCAGGCTGGCGTTGGTGGCGATCGTGTAGAGCCAGGAACGGAAGGAGCTGCGGCCCTCGAAGCGGGCGAGTCCGCGCCAGGCGCGCAGGAGCGTCTCCTGGAGGGCGTCCTCCGCATCGTGCAGCGAGCCGAGCATCCGGTAGCAGTGCGCGCGGAGCTGCGCTCGGTAGGGCTCGACGAGCCGGGCGAACGCGTCCTCGTCGCCCGCCCGCGCCGCCTCGAGCAGAGCACGTTCGTCGCTCACGGCTTCGGCTCCCACAACGCGACCTCGCCGGCCTCGGGGCTGGAGACGACGCTGCGCCAGCCCGACGGGCCCTCCCGCGGCGCGAGCAGCACGACTGCGCCGAGCCGGCAGGCCCGTTCGGTCGCCTCGTCGACCCGCTCGACCTCTACATAGGGCAGCCACAGCGGGCGACGGGTCCCGCACTCGACGATACCGCCGCCCGGGCCGGCGCCGGTGTCGAGCGCCAGGTACGAGCCGCAGGCGGCGCGAACGAACTCCGGCCGCCACTGCAGCAACCGTGCATAGAAGGCGCTCGCACGCACTTGATCGGCCGTGTGGAGCTCGAGGTGGACGACCGGCCGGGGCGCTGTCTGCTTTGCGTTCATGTCACTGGTGATCCGCGCCGGCGTCGAAATCCATCGCTCCCCGTGAACGCGGGTGCCGGGCGAGACGCTCAACTCTCGATGAACTGGTAGTCGAGCCGTTCGCCGAGGGCCGTTCGACCGGGAAGCAAGCGGTGCAGTTCACTCGCTCTCCCCTTCGAGTGCCGGTACGAGCCGCCTCGCGTCCCGCGCGTCGGGGCTGCGGCGGCGCAGGATGGCGATCGCGGGCAGCGCAAGCAGCGCGAGGGCGCCGCTGACCCAGAACGCCCACTGGAAGCCGCCGGTCAGCGCGGCGTCGCGCGGCGCACCGTCGGCGAGGAGGTCGTTCAGGTGCGTGGCGGCGACGGTCGATGCGATCGCGACGCCGATCGCGCCGCCGAGCTGCTGGGAGGTGTTGAGCAGCCCGGAGGCGAGCCCGGCCTCCCGCTCGGAGACGCCGGCGAGGCCGGCGATCGAGACCGGGATGAAGGCGAAGGCGGTGCCGGCTCCGGCGATGAAAAATGCTCCTGCAAGGGCGCTCCAGAAGTGCCCGTGTACCGGAACCTGTGTCGCCCACAGGGCGCCTCCGGCGATCAGTGCCATCCCGAGGGCCATGACACGCCCCGCTGAGATGCGAGTGACGAGCATCTGCGAGAGGCCGGCGAGCGCGACGGAGGTGAGCGAGGCTGCGAGCCAGGCGACCCCGGTCTGCAGCGCCGAGTAGCCCAGCACCTGCTGCATGTAGAGCGTGCCGATGAAGATGAAGCCAAAGAAGCTGCCACCGAGCAGCAGCCCGACGGCGTTCGCCGCCGCCACCGCGCGCAGCCGGAAGATCCGCAGCGGCAGGAGCGGCGCCTCAACGCGCGTCTCGACGACCAGGAAGGCGACGAGCGACGCCGCCGCGGCGGCGAGCAGCGTAACCGTCCGAGCCGCTCCCCAGCCGACCTCGGGCGCCTTCGAGAGCGCGTACACGAGCACCAGCAGCCCGCCCGTGACGGTGATCGCGCCGAGCGGGTCGAACCGGCGACGGACAGCCTCGAGCCGGCTCTCCGGGACGGTGCGTGGGGCGAGCAAGAGCGCGGCGATCCCGATCGGCACGTTCAGGAAGAAGATGTACTCCCAGCCGACGTACCGGGTGAGGAGGCCGCCGGTGATCAGGCCGATCGTCGCCCCCGCGGCCCCGATGCCGCCCCACAGCCCAAGCGCCTTGTTGCGCTCGGCGCCTTCGGCGAACATGTTCATCACGATCGAAAGCGCCGCGGGCAAGACAACGGCGGCACCGAAGCCCTGCAGTCCGCGCATCGCGATCAGGAAGCCGTCGCTCGTGGCCAGCCCGGCGCCCAGCGATGCAGCCGTGAAGATAGCCAGGCCGAGCATGAGGATCCGTCGCCGCCCGAGCAGATCGGCGGCGCGACCCCCGAGCAGCAGGAAGCCGCCGAAGGTCAGCCCGTAGGCGGTCACGACCCACTGCAGGTTCGACTCGGAGAAGTGCAGGTCGCGTCCGATGGTCGGCAAAGCGACGTTCACGATCGTGAGATCGACGATCGTCATGAAGTACGAAACAGCCAGCACGGCGAACGCGCGCCAGCGGTGAATCTGGGCTCTCTCTGTATCCATCACTACCTCCTTCACATCTCTGGTGATGCCGGCGAGTCAATCCGCCGTGCTTGGAGGTAGTGATCCGGGAAACGGTCGCGATCCATCGCCTGCGCCGAGAACTCCTTCCGGTCATCCTTATGCCGCCAGCTCTTCCGCCGGAGGCAGCGGCTTGCGCTGTGCTGGAACCGCTCTGAGCCGGGCGGTAGCGGCCGGTCGTGTGATGAGGGCGGATGCGGTCGCGGCCAGGACGGCGACGAGTGCGCCGGCGGCCGCGTCGAGGAAGAAGTGGTTGCCGGTGGCGACGATCACGAGCAGCACGAACGGCGGGTAGAGCGCCCCGAGCGCGCGGACGAGACGGTGTCGGCCGTGGCGGAGCAGGCTGGCGGCGACAATCAGCGCGTAGCCAACGTGCATGCTGGGGACGGCGGCGTAAGGGTTGTAGAGCGAGCTGACGAGGCCGCGGTTGAGGTCGACGCGGCCGTGCGAGACCGTGTCGACGATGCCGACGCCGGCCAAGCGCGGCGGCGCGGTTGGGTAGGCGAGGAAGCCGACGAGAGCGAGCCCGCTCGCGAACAGCAGCGTCGTGCGGACGTACGGGAAGGCGGCGGGGCGACGTTGATGAAGCCAGAGCAGGACGGCGGCGGTGACGGCGACATGCAGCGTCAGGTAGGCGACGCCGAGCAGGCTGGTGAGGCCGGGGAGGGCGTGGGCGGCGCGCTGCACGCTTGCTTCGACGAAGAGATGCAGCGACCGCTCGAGCGCGACGAGCCGGTGGGCGTGACGGCTTGCCTCGGCGGCGTCGCCGACAATGAGCCCGCGCGCAAGCTCGTAGATGCCGTACAGGGCGAGAATCGCGATCGCCTCGGTGCGGAGCGAGTGCCGCACGGACAGCCCGCCGCGGAGGCGGCCGGCCGGCCGTGCGGCGATCGAGGCTGCCGCGGTGGTGGTCATGCGGCGTTGTCCAGGCGATCGGTTGCGGTGCGGCGGGCGACGGCCGCGAGTCGCCAGCGCAGCTGCTCGAGCATCCGTTTCTTGGCATCAACCGCCGGCGTGTCCACTCCGCGTCGTCCGGCTTCCTGGACCTCGAGCGAGAGCGTCTGGATTCGCCGGACGAGCTGGACGAGCTCACGTCGCTCGCTGCTCTGCTCAAACGGGTTCATCGGGCGCTTCGTGGTCATGGCGATGGCTCCTTCTGGGGGTGGTCGAGCGGAGTCGCGGGGGGAGCCGCGCGGGCGGCTCCCCCCGCGTGTCTAGGCGGCGAGGTCGAGCGCCGGTTCCGGCGCGCGCTCGTCATCGACCAGCGGCGTCGTCTGGCGGGTGTTGCGCGCCAAGAGCGCGACGGCTCCGGCCGCGAGCACGAGGAAGGCGCCGATCATGAGTGCGTGTTGGTAGCCGCCGGTTGCGGCCTGGGCGACGCTGTCGTGGCCACCGTGGAGCAGCGACGTGGTACGTGCCGTGGCCAGCGCCGAGAGGATCGCCAGCCCGAGCGCGGTGCCAAGCTGCTGGCCCGTGTTCAGGAGACCGGCGGCGAGACCCGCCTTCTCCTGCTCGACGCCGGCGTTGGCCGCCGTCGTCAGACCGGTGAAGACCCCGCCCATGCCGAGGGAGACGACCAAGATGCCGGGCAGGATGTCGGAGACGTAGGAGCCGTCGACCGGGATCCGCGACAGCCAGTAGAGGCCGCCGGCGGCAGTCAGGATGCCCGCGAGCACGACCGGCTTGGTGCCGATGCGGGTGAACAGCTGCGAGGAGATGCTGGCCGCGATGATGAACCCACCGGTCAGCGGGAGGTAGGCGATCCCGGTCTGGATCGGCGAGTAGTGGAGCACCGTCTGCATGTACAGCGTGAGGAAGAAGAACATCGGCAGGAAGCCGGCCAGGGCCACCATCTGCGTGGCGTCGGCGGCGGCGACTCCCTTGACGCGCAGGATCGACATCGGCACGAGCGGGTTGACGACCCGCAGCTCGTTGGCGACAAACGCGGCCAGGATCACCACGGAGCCGGCGAGCTCGGCGATCGTGCGCGTTGCGCCCCAACCCACGTCCGGCGCCTTCACGAGCGCGTAGACGAGGAGCAGCATGCCGCCGGTGACGAGGAAGGCTCCGAGGGCGTCGAAGTTCGCGAGCCGCGCGCGGATCCGGTCGCCCTTGAGCAGGGCGAAGGCGCCGACAAGACCAATAGCGCTGAAGGGGACGTTGACGAATAGGACCCAGCGCCAGCCCGGTCCCTCTGTGAGCAGGCCGCCGAAGAGGACGCCGGCGGCGCCGCCGATTCCGGAGACCGCAGCCCAGACGCCAAGGGCGGTGTTGCGGTCGCGGGCGGAACGGAAGGTGCTCGTCAGCGTCGACAGCGCGGCCGGTGAGAGCATGGCGGCGCCGAGGCCCTGGGCAAAACGCGCGCCGATCAGGAGCGACTCGGTGTGGGCCAGGCCGCCGACCAGCGACGAGCCCGCGAACACGATCAGGCCCGCGACCAGCACCCGCCGGCGCCCCAGCAGATCGGCCATCCGGCCGCCGAGGAGCAGGAAACCGCCGTAGGTGAGGATGTAGCCGTTGATCACCCACTGCAGGCTCTGCTGGCTGAAGCCGAGGTCGCTCTTGATCGACGGCAGCGCGATATTCAGGATCGAGGCGTCGAGCACGTCCATGAACTGGACGAGGCTGAGCAGCAGCAGGATCGCGACGCCGCGTCTCGACGACAGCGACGACGCATCGGGCGCCTGATCGGTTGACACAACTATGGACTGGGGCTCTGCGCTCATTCGGCGGGCCTCGCTTTCTGAGATCGACTTCGTGGAATGCAGTCGATGGTGCTGAGGCGAGCGAGGGGTTCGCGTCGTAGGCGCACCCAGATCCGCACCACAGTGTTTGGAGCGGTGCACCACTAGAGATGGCGGCATAACGGCGACCGCCGGTGCGTTGCTCTTGGGGTGCGCCTAGACTCGGCCGTGGAGCGCGACTCAGTGACGAACGGTGACCGTTCCGCCCAGGAGCGCGAGCGGTTGCCCTTGGGTCAGCTCGACCTGCTTGAGCGCGACGCCGAGCTGGCCACCGTTGTCGCTCTGATTGGCGGGATCGGCGGCGGTGGCCGACTGCTCGCGATCGAGGCGCCTCCGGGAATTGGCAAGACCGCGTTGCTGGCGGAGGCGAAGGTCCTCGCTCAGGAGGCCGGTTTGCAGGTGCTGAGTGCGCGCGGCTCCGAGCTCGAGCGCTCGTTCTCCTATGGCGTGGTGCGGCAGCTGTTCGAGCCGCTGCTTGTCTCCGTTCCCGCAGAGGAACGGGCCGAGCTGCTCGCAGGCGCTGCCGCACTGGCGGCACCGCTCTTCGATCCCGCCGGGCTCGCCGGCGATCCGGACGGTGACTCGTCGCTGGCGACGCTGCACGGTCTCTATTGGCTGACCGCGAACCTCGCCACGCGCCGGCCGCTCGTGCTCGTGCTCGACGACCTGCACTGGTCCGATTTGCCGTCGTTGCGCTGGCTCGCCTACCTGCTGCCGCGGATGGAGGGGCTGCCCGTCTTGGTGCTCGGAGGCCTGCGGCCGGAAGAGTCCGGCGAGGATGCAGCGCTGCTCGCCCAGATCCTGTCCGACCCGATGGCTGTCGTGATCCGGCCCGCGCCGCTGAGCGTCGCCGCGGCCACCGTGTTTCTGCGCGAGCGCCTCTCCGCCGGTGCCGACGAAGCCTTCTGCGCCGCCTGCCACGCGGAGACGGGCGGCAATCCGCTGCTCCTGCGCGAGCTCGTGCGCGCGATCGCCGACGAAGGCCTCGTCCCGACCGCGGCCAACGTGCCCCGTCTCCACGCGCTCGCGGCGCGGGCCGGCTCGCGCGCCGTCTCGCTGCGCCTGTCGCGGCTGCCGGCCGCGGCGACGGCGCTCGCGCGCGCGGTCGCGATCCTGGGTGACGACGCGGACCCGCACCAGGCGGTCGCGCTGGCCGATCTGGACGAGCCGACCGCCGCCGAGGCGACCGCCGCGCTCGCGCGGGTCGACATCCTGCGCCCGCAGGCGCCCCTCGGCTTCGTTCACCCGCTGATCGGGACGGCGGTTTACGAGACGCTCACCTCGCTCAACCTTGACGCCGGCCACGCGCGCGCCGCGCGACTGCTTTCCGAGGCCGGGGCGGAGCCGGAACGCGTCGCCGCCCACCTGCTGCGGACTCATCCCGCTGGCGACTCACAGGTCGTGGCGACGTTGCGGGACGCTGCCCGCCGGGCAGGTTCTCGCGGTGCGTCCGAGAGCGCCGTCGCCTACCTACGGCGCGCGCTCGCCGAGCCGCCGACCCCGGACGAACGTGCCGAGTTGCTGCTCGAGCTCGGCTCGGCGGAGACGCAGGTCGACGGCGACGCGGCAATCCAGCACCTGCAGGAAGCACACGAGCTGAGCGCGACTCCGATAGATAGGGCCCGAGTTGCGCTTTTACTCGGCCGCCAGCTCTTCCTCCTCCGTGGTGACGAGGCCGACGCGGTCTTTATCGAGGCGCTGGACGAGCTCATCGGCGCTGACGCAGAGCTCGAGCGTCTGCTCGAGGCGGGCCTGATCACGAACGACCTGTTCTCGCCGTCCCTCCACGGCTCCGCGCTCGAGCGGCTCGAGCGCGTCCGCAGGCGTCCCGCGGCGGAGACGATCGGCGAGAAGCTGTTGCTCTCCCTGCTCGCCTACCACGATGCGCGGGCCGGCGCGCCGGCGAAAGAGGTCGTGCCACTCGTCCGCCGCGTGCTTGCGGATGGGAAGCTCGTGCGGGCGAATGTCTCGGGCGCGCTCTTCCCGATCTGCACCGTGCTGGCGATGGCGGATCTGAACGAGGTGCTGAATGTCTACGACGACCTGCTCGCCGAGGCGCATCGGCGCGGTTCGGTCTTCGCCTTCGCCGCCGTGAAGGTGTTCCGGTCGCAGGCGCTGGTCTGGCGCGGCGACCTGGCGGAGGCAGAGACCGATGCCCGCGAGGCGCTGGCAGCCGCTGCCGCGTGGGGCGCGTCTGCCCGGTTCTCGGGGCACGGAGCCGCCTTCCTTGCGGACGCCCTGATGGAGCAGGGGAAGCTGGACGACGCCGAGGCCGCGCTTGCTCGCGCTGACTTCGGCGGCGCCCTTCCAGACAGCGCGCGCCTTCTCTACCTCCGCGACAGCAGCGCGCGCCTGCGCCTCCTGCGAGGCGACGTGGAGGGCGGGCTGACGGAGATGCTCGACGCTGGTCGCCGCTTCGAGTCAGTCGGCAGCCGCAACCCCGCGTATATCGCCTGGCGCTCGCCGGCCGCCCTCGCCCTGCACCAGCTCGGCGAACAGGATGAAGCCCGCCGTCTCGCCGGCGAGGAGCTGGAGTTGGCGCGCGCTTGGGGCGCGCCGCGGGCGCTTGGTGCTGCTCTTCGCGCCGCGGGCCTGATCGAGGGTGGCGACCACGGGCTCGCGCTGCTCGAGGAAGCGGTACGGGTGTTGGGGGACTCACCGGCGAAGCTCGAGCACGCGAAGGCGCGTACCGGCCTCGGTGCGGCGCTGCGGCGGGCCAACCGCCGCTCGGAGGCGCGGGAGCAGTTGCGCCAAGCGGTCGAGCTCGCCACGATCTGCGGCGCCACACAGCTCGCCGCCAGCGCCGAGCAGGAGTTGCTCGCCACGGGCGCCCGGCCGCGGCGGATCGCCCTGAGCGGCGTCGAGTCGCTGACCCCGAGCGAGCGGCGCGTCGCCGAGTTCGCCGCCTCGGGGCCCACGAACCGAGAGATCGCGCAGGCGCTGTTCGTCACGCAGAGAACGATCGAAGTCCACCTGACAAGCATCTACCGCAAGCTCGGGATCAGCTCGCGCTCGCAGCTAGCGGCCGCGCTCACCGACTCGCCGCGCAACTAGCGCCGACCGAAACATTTCGGTTCGGATTTGGGGGTGCCCACGACGCGAGCGCCCGCTAGGGACGGGCACGATCGAGTGAGAACGGCACGCGAAAGGAGCGCGCCGCCCGGCGAAGGAGAGTTCGGTGAACACAGGCGGAAAGATCGCAGTAGCAGGGGCGACCGGCAGGGTCGGCCGCCACGTCGTCGACGTGCTCGAGGAGCAGGGACGCGAAGTTGTCGCGATCTCCCGCTCGACGGGGATCGACGTCGTCACCGGCGACGGCCTCGCCGACGCCTTGAACGGCGTCGAATGCCTAGTCGACGCGACCACCGGCGCCTCACCGGAGCAGGAGGCCGCGACCGACTTCTTCACCGCGGCGACGCGCAACCTGCAGCAACTCGGCGCGCGTGCGGGTGTCCGGCGGATCGTCGTCGTCTCGATCATCGGCACCGACCGATTCACCGCCGGCTACTACGCGGCAAAGCAAGCCCACGAGCGCGCGATGCTGGCAGGAGCGATCCCGGCCACGATCGTGCGCGCAGCGCAGTTCCACGAGTTCGTCTCGCAGCTCATGGACTGGGGCAGGCAGGACGGAGCGGTCTACCTGCCCAAGATGCGCACCCAGCTGGTCGCCGCCCGCACCGTCGCGGAGACGCTCGCCGACATCGCTACCGGGCGCGGACCAGCAGCAGCACGTCGACCGAACGGAGCGCCGATCCTCGAGATCGCCGGCCCGCGCGAGGAGAATCTCGTCGAGGCCGCACGACTGCTCGCCGCGCACCGCGGCGAGCAGGTGCGGATCGAGGGTGTCAGCAACCCGAACGACCCGGACGGGGCGCTCTACGAGTCGGGCGCGCTGCTACCGGGCCCGGATGCGATCCTCGCCGGCCCCACGTTCGAGCAATGGCTCAGAGGTCAGATCGATGGGGACTCCTAACGGCGTGCAAGAGTCGAGCGCACAGGCGTCGAGCCGCTTGAGTGCCCACCCGCAACAGTCGCTCGTCGCGGAACCCCTGCCCTCCGACGCCGACGCGCCCGCCGAGTCGCCTCGTCGCCATTGACGCGCGGCGGCAAGAGGAGGAACCTCTTGCCGTGCGTGTCGGCTCGTTCAACGTCGAGAACCTGTTCGACCGCGCCAAGGCGCTCGATCCGCGCAACCGCAAGAAGGTCGCCCCGGTCTTGAATGCCTACTCAGAGCTCAACCAGCTGTTCGAGCACACGACGTACACCGCCGAGGACAAGACCCGGATGGTCGAGCTGCTGCGCACGCTCGGGCTTGGGGGCAAGGATGACGGCGGCACTTATGCCCAGCTGCGCCAGAACCGCGGCCGGTTGCTCAACCGCGCGAAGGGCAAGATCGAGATCGTCGCCGACGGGCGAGCATCGTGGATCGGCTGGGTCGAGCTGAAGATGGCGCCGGTCAACCAGGTCGCGACGCAAAACACGGCCCAGGTCATGCACGACGTCGGCGCCGACGTCCTCGCCGTCGTCGAGGCCGACGACCGGCCGGCGCTGATCAAGTTCGAGCAGATCCTGTTCAAGCGGATCCACGCCGCTCCGTACGCGCACGTGATGCTGATCGACGGCAACGACGACCGCGGCATCGACGTCGCGCTGCTGACCAACGACGACTATCCGATCATGCGCATTCGCTCGCACGTCGACGACCGTGACGACCGCGGCGTCATCTTCAGCCGCGACTGTCCCGAGTACACCGTTGGGACGCCGGCAGGCGAGCGGATCGTCTTCCTCGTCAATCACCTCAAAAGCAAGGGCTACGGCAAGCCGGGCGAGTCGAGCGCGCGCCGCGAGCGGCAGGCGCACCGCGTTGCCGAGATTTATGCGCGGCTTGTCGCCGACGGCGAGCAGAACGTCGTCGTGCTCGGCGACTTCAACGACTTTCCGGACTCGCCTCCGCTCGCACCTTTGCTCGCGCAGACGGATCTTCGCGACGTCAGCACGCACGGCAACTTCGACAACGCTGGCAGGCCGGGCACGTTCGGCAACGGCACGGCGCGCGACAAGATCGACTACATCCTCTTCTCGCCTGCCCTCTGGGCCGACGTCACCGGCGGCGGCATCTTCCGCAAAGGGGCGTGGGGTGGCAAGAACGGCACGATGTGGGAGCACTACCCCACGATCCGCTCGGCGGTGCAAGCGGCGAGCGACCACTCAGCGATCTACGCAGACCTCGACCTGTAGTTATTTGGTCTCGCAGCACCGGCGCGGACGGCCTGCAATGCCGAGGCTCGCGGCGCAGTGAGGATGAATTTGGGAGCGACTACTGTCCGGAGCAGTCAGCGGTCCTCGCAACGCTCTTCTTTCAACGTCACTGCCGGGACCTCTCATTGAGAGGGAGCCATCCGCGATCGGTGGCAACGCACCACATCGTCGCGGTTCCTCGACCTTGCTGGTTCTAACGCGACGTCAGCAGCTCGTACCAGTGCTCGGCGATGGCGGTCGCGCCGGCGAGGTTCGGCTCGATCACGTCGACGAACCAGGGCTCGTTCGAGGCGACGCCGTGTCCGTGGAAGAGCCGCTCGAGATCGGCTATCAGGAAACCATGTTCACGGGCCAGCTTCGCGATGCCGCCGTTCACGGCGTTCAGGCGCTGTCGTAGCGCGATCGTCGCCAGCCGCGACAGGCCCAGCTGGCGCCGTCCCACGTCGTTGTCGCCGTCGCTCGGGTCGTAGACGGTGTTGAGGACGACGCGGGCGCTGAGCGGCTGGATCCGCTCTGCGATCTGGTGAAGCCGGCGCAGGATCGCGCGCGGGTGCTCGCCGCCGAGCAGGTCGTTGCCGCCGGCGGTGAGCGTGACGACGTCCGCCGCTGCTGGTGCCCGAGTCAGGTCGGTGAGCACGCCGTACGTCGTATTGCCGTCGCTCGTGAGCTCGACGAGCTCGACACCGAGCTTGCGCGCCAGCTGCGACGGCGCTCCCCCACCGGGTACGCCGGTGTAGTCGTCGATGGAGATGCTGTCCCCCAGGGCGAGATAGGTGCGCATCGCGAAGGCAGCATCGTCGCGAAAGGTGTGCCGGCGCAGGCCGTCAGGTCGGTGCGGTCGGGTAGGGAAGCGCGCCTCCGGGGATGCCTCCCAGATCCGCCAGTCGAGCTCGAACGCCTTCAGGCGCGTGGCTCGGCGACAGCGACGCGGAGGTGTTCGCTTTAGGGAGGTGTTCTTAGTTAGACGCGCGCGCGAGGGCAGGTCCGCGCGGCGTCGCGTATACGGAGCCACCAGACATTTGGCGGCACCTTGACCTCCGGCCATTTCGTGTAGTCGCACGCCGCTTTCGCAGCGGACCTTCCCCTCGGCCAAACTCGGCTTGAAATCGTGGCTCCCAAATGGGGTTTCGGCCGTTTTTTGGCCGTTTCGGGTCGACTCGATCAAAAGTCTGTGTAGTCGGCTTCGATTCGGCGTCTGGGCTGACAACTGAATAGGCCGATTTGCAGGGACTTTTACGGGAGCGACGGGACTCGAACCCGCGACCTCCGGCGTGACAGGCCGGCGTTCTAACCAGCTGAACTACGCCCCCAGGGCGAACCCGAGTGTAGCTAGGAGATGTCCGTGAGGCTTAGCTGCCGCAACAGCGTGATCGAGTCCGAATAGACGTCCTTGCGGGCGACCAGGCCGTCGCGGATCGGGATCACGTCCATGCCTTTGTACTCGACCTTCTTGCCGGTCGGCTCGACCTTGACGCCTCCGCGGGTCATCGTGCCCTCGTGGGTCCCGCGCGCGGTCCACTCCTGGACGACGAGGTCCTCACGGATGTACTGGCGGCGGCCCTCGAAGTTGAGGTCGGGGAAGACGGAGAAGATCCCTCGGATCGCGGAGCCGATCTGCTCGCGGCCCACGTTCACGTCGCCGGTGACGTGGTTCTCGAAGACCGAGTCGTCGGTGTGCATGGCGACGATCGCGTCGACGTCGTGCGCGTTCCAGGCGTCGTTGTAGCGGTCGATGAACTCCTGTAGCTCGGCGCCTTCCACGGAGCCCATAGCCTAAGGGGCTCGTGACCTGGGTGGACTGGGTCGTGGTGGCATTCGCTGCGCTGCTGGCAATTCGCGGGGCCCAGCAGGGATTCGTCGCGGGGGCGCTGGCTCTGGTCGGTTTGGTGGCCGGCGCGATCGTCGGCGGGCGGCTCGCCTCAGCCCTGCTCGAGTCCGGCAATCACTCTCGGTACGCGCCGCTGATCGCGTTGGGTGGAGGGCTTTTGCTCGTCGTCCTCTTCCAGGCGCTCGGGCTGCGGATCGGACTCGAGCTCAGGAGCGAGGTACTCAGGATTCCGCCTCTCCGTTCGCTGGACACGGCCGGCGGTTTTCTCCTGGGCGCCGCGACGGGCCTTTTCCTGGCCTGGGCGGTCGGAGTGGTCGCTCTCCAGCTTCCGGGCCAGACGTCCCTGCGGCGCGAGGTGCAGCGCTCGTTCGTCCTCAAGCAGCTGAACAGCTTGCTGCCCCCGTCGTCCCTGTTGCAGGCGCTCGCGCGGCTCGACCCGTTCCCGGCGCTCGGCGGCCCGGTCGCGCAGGTTCCGCCGCCGAACCCGCAAGTGTTGAACCTGCCAGGCGTTCGGTCGGCTGCGCCGAGTGTCGTCCGCATCCTTGGAACCGCATGCGGACTCGGGATCGAGGGCTCGGGCTGGATCGCGGCTCCGCGGACGGTCGTGACAGCGGCGCACGTCGTCGCCGGCGAGGACGATACGTCGGTCAATCCGTTCGGCTCGAGCGCCAAGCTCACGGCGCACGTGATCGGTTTCGACCCGACGAACGACATCGCAGTTCTCCGCGTCCCGGGGCTCTCGGGCCACGGCCCGGTGCGTCGGTCGCGGTGCTCGGCTACCCCGAGGACGGTCCCTTCGACGCCACTCCGGCTCGGATCGGGGCGACGACCTTCACCCTGCTGACCGACGCGTACGGGCGCGGGCCGGTCGACCGGAAGGTGACGACTCTGCGCGGCACGTTGCGCCACGGCGATTCCGGCGGCCCCGCCGTTGACGGGAACGGCGCGGTCGAGACGACGGTCTTCGCGGCGCGAACGGGCGGGGGTGGAGGCTTCGGTGTCGCCTCCTCGGTTGTCAGGACCGACCTCGCCAACGCGAAAGGCCCCGTTTCGACCGGGGCCTGCGCGCCTTAAAAGAACTTGCGGATTCGGTCCTGCAACCGCTCCCAGGCGGTCGGGGGCGCCGGGGGAGCCTTCGGATCGAGGCTCGAGCGGACTTCCATGAGCGCGAACCGCATCGCTCCGTAATCAGCAAACGAACTCATCGGCTTCCTTTCGGGATTTCGGGGTCTGACGCCGTTTTGGACGCGTGGTTAGTCCAACGACGGCGGAGCTAGTCCATTCCCAGCAATTCCAGGGCAGCCTCGGGCTGCTTGAACGGCGGAATCACGTAGACACCGGCCGCTTTCTCGCGCGCGTGTGCGTAGAGCTCGCGCGCAAGCGACAGGCCTTCCTCGGCCGCGCGCGGGCCGGCGTCGCGCAGCCGGTTCTGCACCTCCTCGGGGACGACGATGCCGGGTACCTCATTGTGGAGCCGGACGGCGAGCTGGTGCGATCGCACCATGAAGATGCCGACAAGGATCGGAATCGGCCAGCCGCCGACGAGTTCTTCGAACCGGTCGAGGTAGCCGAGGTCGAAGAGGGCCTGGGTCATCGCGAACCGGGCGCCGGCCTCGACCTTCTGGCGGAAGCGGTCGAGCTCGGTCTCGAGGTCGTCCGCCGACGGGTTGACCGCGACGCCCAGGAAGAACGACGTCGGCGCGTCGATCGCCTTGCCGTTGAAGTCCTCGCCGGCGTTCAGGCGCGTCACCACTTTCGCGAGCCCGATCGAATCGACCTCGTAGACGCCGCGCGAGCCCGGATAGTCGCCGACGTGGGGGGGATCGCCCGTGACGGCGAGGACGTTGCGGACACCCTCGGCATGGGCGGCGAGCAGCTGCGACTGCAGGCCCATCACGGATGTGTCCCGGGGCGTCACGTGCGGAATCGTCTCGATCGCGCATGTGCGCTCGATCGCGATCGCGGCCATCAGCGCGTTCGCGCGCGCGCGGGCCATCGGGTTGTCGTTGATGTCGACGAAGCCGACCTCGCCCGAATCCTTCAGCGTTTTGGTGACCGCGAGCATCGACTCGTAGGTGCCGCCCTTGGGCGGGTCGAGCTCGACGCACGTGATCCAGTCGCCTGCGCGCAGTTTGCGGGCAAGCTCCGTCTCCTCGGGCCGCTCGTGGGCGGCGACGACGAGCTCGCGCTCGGCGGCGGCGAAGGGAGCCGTCGGCTGCCGTTCTTCCTCGACGGCCCGCGCGATCGCTGCGATCTCGGTCGGCGTCGTCCCGCAGCAGCCGCCGATCACCCGGGCCCCCAGGGCGCGGGCCTGCGCTGCGAACTCCGCGAAGTACTCAGGTGTCGCGTGCGGGTAGATGACGCGGCCGCCGGAAA
>WNGJ01006902.1_pt1 | contig 28206 bp, 34 predicted proteins | sample 5400611 | NCBI WGS metagenome assembly WNGJ01 (sample SAMN13153375, study PRJNA577476) | soil metagenome | isolation source: 40 cm soil or saprolite under Garry oak tree replicate 1 | place: USA:California | collected 2016-06-15
GGCCACCGTAGGCGACGGCAACGTGCCCGATAAATCACCGCCTGCAGTAGTGGACATAGTGCAACCACCAGAAGAGTTGGATAAATCAGCGCAGGCAAGCTGTGATACTGTCACATTGGCTCCAACAGAGGATTGTCTTAACACAAACGACGTGCCACCGGTTGCAGATAAGTCCGCATTAGTGCCACCGCGCACTAGACCTAATTGCCCGGTCCAGCCAAGGGTTAGCGACGTGGCCGCCAACAACGCTGCTGTGGGAGAGCCCCCCAAAGTAACGGTTACGTTAGTGTCATTGGTTCTGGTGAGCGCAGCGCCAGTGATTGGACTCTGATAGTCTGTGCCAGCCACCGCAATAGAAACAACACCAGTGGCGGTTGTAGACTTTAAGATGCCTGTTGCGAGCGTGCTAAGATCCTGAGCATTGGTCAACGTGGCGTTAGGTGTTTGTAGAATGTACGTGGCATTTGTGGGCGCCCCACCACCACCCCCGCTACCGCAGCCGTCGCAAAATGCACTAGATGTGAACAAATCCACCCACACAGTACCGTTGAAATAAGTTGGACGCTCCGAGCCGCCGTCCGTAACCCAATACAACCTACCAAACGCCGGTGTAGCCGGACGCTGAGCCAGCGTACCCCGTTGAATGGGCTGAATTTCCTGCCCGCGCGCGAAGGTGCAAATTGACAACACAAATATGAGTATGGCGAGTATTGATTTCATGTTTCTGTGTTGGGTACGCGAAGTAATTTAAAGTTCAGGCCACCAGAATCCGCAGGGCCCAATGTGGATCTAGCAATAACCGACCACGTATCAGAAAGTTTAACGATTGATTCTTTGGTGACGAAATATAGCCCCTCAGACCCAATCTCCTGCACAATATATAAACCTGGATCTGGAAATTGCGCTTGGCGCACGGCCAAAGTTGCAAAATGAGTTAGAACTTCAAAAATCATTGGTCGTCTTCGTCTGGTTCAGTGTGCCGGCCCACGGCCAAGTCAATGACCACATTTATGGCCGACTCACGTTGTTGGGCTTGACGCGATTTTACAACATTTTCTTGGTGTTGCGCTTGGCGATACTTTACAATGTTCTCTTCTTCCTCAGGCGCAGCCGGAGCCGCTTCTCCCCTACCAGACTCAAATAGTATGCAACATCCCGCCGCCTCAATTGGGTCAGACACCTTCAAGCATGGTTGCGCGTCCGTGACGTAATATATGCAGTTGTCGCATCTAAACGGTCCATTGGCTGGTGGCTCATAGACAGCTTCGTAGGCATCCACCTGTAGCTGACCGAGGGCCGGGTTACCAATTGTGCGGTCGGGCCGCGTATTGCGTCGAATGTCTTTACGAATTGCCATTATGTCTCCTACTGCCCTACGGCAGCGCTATTCCGTATAGCTTTATGTTTTTAAAATCTTGAGTTCCACCGGTCCCGCCACCTACCGCCGTTAGCGCGAAGAATGCCGGATTCGTTGCTGGCGGGGAGTTAGAAGCCGCAATGCTCCACGCCTGTCTTACAACAGTTCCTATAAATGTTCCATTCACATAAATGTCAATGAAATTTCCCACACCAACAATTTTAAGAGTGTAGTATGTGCCAAAACTAAAATGGTTGGTGAATGTAGGCCCACCGACTTGGGTGAAAGGACTTTCTGTATAGATTTGTCCGTCAGAGGTGGGGGTACCAGCAGTCTTCAGGACTACCAGCGTCCCAAACAAAGCGCCACTGCCACCGCCTGTAATGGCAGACGTACCATCGTAGTTTACGAAGAATCCCGCCTGCCTTGTACCTGATCCACCCGAGCCAATTTGTATATCCGCCTGCAACACGAACGATGTCAACGGTTGCGCTGCAGTGTACTTAAGCCCTAGATTATTTGTGGTTGCGGAGGATTGCTCTATCGCGCTGCTGACCACGCTCCAGGTCCCGCGTATGTTGGTCCAATTTGCAGTTGAACTTCCACTTTCATTTACATTTAACTGGAAAGTAGCGCCCGGAGAACCTGCAGCACCTGTATCCCCTTTGTCTCCAACTTGATCCATGGCCAGCAGGCATTCATCGCCGTTTGAAAAGGCGGTTGAACTGCTGCCGGCGATTACGGATATGGCAAATTCTCTATAGCCCGTGTGTGATGTCTCACCAGTTATATAGAACAAAATAAAATGCGTGACATCAGTCTTTTTTACAATGCGCAACGTAGCTTTGTTTGTGCTCGTAGAGTTCGTTAGGTTATCTAGCACTGTGTCCAGTGCCAAACTATCTTGTGACGTTGTGTTTATGTACAGCGCCGTGGACACAGTTTCAGTTGCGTTGTTCAGCCTAAACTTTCCACTACCGGGGTCTGCGTTTGTGGTTGTACTGTCAAAAAGATAATCTAGGGTTACAGCCCCGCCGTATGCGCCATTTGTTCCGTTGGTACCATTCGTGCCGTTAGTACCATTTGTTCCATTCGTGCCGTTGGCACCTGTGGCTCCTGTCGCCCCTGCTGATCCCGCAGGTCCTGGTGGGCCCGGTGGCCCAGGAATCGCAGGCGTACTGGCCGGCTCCACCACGTTGCTAAGCGGAAACAATTGACGCTGGGAGGGGTTGTTGTTGACAGACATTTACGCGCCGCTACTAACTGGCCCAAACACTACGGGCTGGTTGAAGTCTGATGTATAGTACCGCGAACGAAGTTGAAAGTAAAACGTTGTATTAGGTATGTTTATAGTCAAATAAGTCGCAGGGTTTAGTGGGTATTTGTTGACTGTAGATGAACCTTTAAAGGGCACCGTCGCAGACACTTTCAACTCGTTGATGACTGGACCCGTCACGTTATCTGGTAGGTCAATGGCCACCGCAAACGTGCCGCCGCCGCCAACCACCGTAAGGGTAGCCGCAGGGGGTGGAGCTACGCGCACGGCGCCGGCGCCCACACCCCCCTTAGCCTGAGCCAAAGGATCAATCCCCACTGCCCTTTCGACCCCCGAACACCAATCCTGAATTCTCTGAAGCGCGCGTCTAAGATAAGGAGATTTCATTGAGGCGGCCTCTAAATCATCTATTGTCATTACTTCTTTGGTCCGTAAATCGTATCAAACACAGCTTGAGCCTTTGCATCAACATAAGGTTCCCACACTCCGCCCGTTTGCACGCCCTGCCGCATGTACGCAGCGTGAACAAACTCGTGCAGCACAGTTTCCTTCCGCACGCCAAGTTCACCACGATCGTTGATGTAAATTGTCTTGGTGTCTGGATCTGTCAGTCCCCACCATCGCATAAACGTCATCAAACGCGTTTCATGGACAACATCGTACTCGGCCAGCGTGTCGACGAATGACTTAAGGTCAAGATCCAGTGGCGGTAGGGCCATTTCCGTGGCTGGAGCATCCGGCACTACAAAATCGCCAATGGTATCCACGGGCGGCGCCTGAGCTTGGCGCATGTGCTGCGCCATTGGCGCGCGCGCCACCAGCATCCCAAAAAGCATTGAAACTGTAATCAAAAGAAAGGTTTTCATACCGACCTCGTTTTCCATTTAAATGCGAGCCACAAACAGACGCGCATTGTTTCCCAGTGGTCACTTAAGCGACCACCGTTTGACCATTGTACCGCAAATCGTTCATTTTGTGCGCCGGCCATCTTACGATCACTGGACTGAATGTCTCCACTAAGAGGTATATCTAGCAAGGGTTTTTGAGTATTAGTGTCACCGCTTATCAGTAGCGAGCAAAAACCACTACCACGCATTACGGTGTCCACTGCCACTAGACTGTAAATGCCGGGCTGGTTCATGTACGGCGTATAGGCGCTACGCGCCTCTTGGACGAAGGGCTGACCGTCAATTGTGTGATTCGTGCGGTCCTCGTAAAGTATGCGGCCAGAGTCATCGTTTAAACCATGCAGCACTTGATGCGTGCGAATTTGCGGGTCGTAGATTAATTGATCTGGGCCGATGTACTGAATGCGATTAACCGAAATCGCACGCGTGGTGGCCACGTCATCCCACGACCATCTAATGTTGTCCCACCCACGAGAGTAGTCACAAATGAATTCGCGATCCACTTTAGTGGATTGGCCGTATGGCACACCGAACTTAATGGTCTGATGGGTGCGATCAATTAGCACATAAATCTTGTGTGCCTGTTGCCAGTTAATTTTATCCCACACTGGGTCGCGGTGCAGGTTGCCGGAAATGTCGTAACCGATCCAAAATGGCTCAGTGCCGGTAAAAATGTACGGACCGCTGCGGTGCGCAAACGCCATGAACTCTTTGTCCACGTCAATGGCCCACGGTCCTTCCGGCCCAACCTTTTCCCAACGTTGGCGCGTTACCCACGCGGATGGAGCGAGCGAAGTGTCCACGGCCAAGTGGGCGCCGTTATTCTTTAAAAAATAAAGTTCCGTCCTAAACTCTCTAGCGCACATCGCCGTGCCGCCGTCCCCCTGGCCGGGTTGGTTTAGGCCAGTGGACTTAAAATAAGTTTCTGGGTCGTCTGGTTCTGAAATGCGGAAGGTATCGTCGTCCTCACCGCACCAAATCAGGCGTCTAAGGGTTTTTGAATAGTAGACGCTTTTGGATTGGAACCCAGCACCCTTGTCGGCAAATGTGGTTACGTCAACCGAACCGATTAAGTATTCATCAGGGAACGTTACAAAAAGGTCGGTAGTGGTGTTGTCGTTTATGACAGTGGATGTGATGTTGTTTCCGTTAGCATTGGGCGCGGCGTTCAGGCCCTCAATGATGTCATCTGTGGGAACATAGAAGTATGGCCCAGAACTAGATGCTCCCGCCTGAGTGAATGCCACGATGCGACTGACTACCTGTGGCGAGGTGATTGGGGCCACTGGTATACCTGAAATGTGCAGCTTTCGGTTAGCCGTTGTCACAACGATTTTGGTAACAGCCGCTGGGTCCCAACCTGTTATATAGCCTGAGCGCGTAACAAACATAGTGACCGCATAGCGTGTGCCAATGGCAATGTCTCCAGCATCAGTTGACGGTATAGATGGACCTAACGCTGTAGCGTTATTGGGATAACCAATCGAATCGTATTCAAACCGGTTGGCTGTAGTGCTAAAATAAAACTTTCTTGAGATGCCCGTTCCAACCTTTAGATCGGAAAGCGTCATCCACAATATGCTGTAAGCTGTGGCTGTGTCCATAAACGTGCCGGGGGTTATGTGAACGGCTGGATTTTCCAATTGAATAATCTTGCCGGTGCCCACCACAAACGTGCCATTTATGCCGGCATTCACAAAGGGGTTCTCCGCCCAAAGATTGCCGGCTGAATCAAGAAATACCAGCACATCTGACGCGGCAAAGGTTGGCGTCCCGCGGGTTCTGAAAGAACCTAGACCATTTATAGAAACTGCGTTTGACATGTTAAGTTTTCACGATTGGGAATATCAAAAGCGATTGCGTGGGGTCCGCGCCGTTGTCTGCATTAGATAAAATGCGGTGACCTGCTACGTAATTGGCTCTGAAATCTGCGATGCGAGTAATCGTTTTCGTGCCGTTAATTTGCGGTGCGGTAGTTCCTACAATGTTTGCACCGGTAGAGCCAGTCTCATTGAGAACACCGTCGAACAGATACATATTTTTACTATCTGCATGCGCGCTACCAATTAAATCAGCCTTTACCGTACCGTCCCACCCAGTTAACGTGGTAGGATCAAGTCCTAAGGCTCGCGCGCCGCCATTTATGTTGCTTGAGTTCTTGCCAACCCTCACCATGAAAAGAGATTTGGCCCACGGGCTTAGTTGCAAAGTTATACGAGATTTGTGTAGTATTGCTTGATCGTTTGCTGAACCAGTCTGCGATTTTAACTTTATCGTGTATATATGACCATCAGTAAGAACCGAGGGAGCAAGGTCAACATGCACTAACGTTGGCGTTGTATTGGCTGCCCCCGCAAGAGTCAACGCAGACCCAGTTACCGATGCGTTTGCGGTCACATCAAACAAATCTAACTCTGCTACGGCTCCTCCAAATACTGAAAAAGTGCCCAGAACAGCAGAGAAATTTATGTTGGCCAGCGTGGCCCATTCCGATGCGTTATACTTCCAGTACGATGCAGCTTGCCCAGGATCTTGTAGCGTGGCAGATTGAGTGCTAAATATACCCCGATACGAAGCCCCTTGATCCAGTGACGTGCCAACATCGAAAGCCGTCATTGGAATGTCTACCGTGCCCTTAGCACCCTCATCGGTTGTTCGCAAACGTAAACTTTGAATGAACATTTTGTGCGAGTTATCAGAAGCTGCAAGTGGTAGTTGCAAGTAAAACAAACTACCGACTGGCGTCCACAAGGGAAAGCCGCTGTAGCGTGTTGGGTCATTTAGCCCAGTTGAAGGAAATACTAACGTGTTGACCAATTGGTTGAGCCCGTTAAATATCTTTACCGAGTAGTCTGCGCCCGACATATTCTGGTAGTCAGCTTCTATTGCGAAGGTGACATTATCTGGATAATAGCCTCGATCTAATCTAAACAGAGTGCGTAGAAACGTATACGGCCCAGCATCGGTAAAGTTTTGAATAGGGTCATCCACAACTTCAATGGACCCAAAAGCATTCATCATTGTGACGTTAGAACTTGATGTAGATACACCTGGGACAGTTAACGCCAAACTGAGGCCCGGCTTTGAGATTATGGACTCTTCGCGAAAGCGAATGTTGTGCGCTTCCGTTAGCTTGCCGGGCGGCACTTTGCCGATGTCATGTCGCGTCTGCAGGCCGTCAAACGTCGATATAACGACTGGCTTTGAGCCGGGCATAAATTACAGCCCTATACCACAAGAAAAAAGTTTAGCTTCATGATCCGCCCCAGTTGCCATTGAGTAGGCGGCTATAACAGGCCACGCTGGGCCCGTTAATCGATTCGCATTCGCGTCAACAACAGTAGAAATCACAACGCTATTGACTGTCAGCGTTAAAGTTACTTGAGACACGTTTGTAAAATCACAAGACAATCTAACAACATCCCCTTGTGTGGGTGTACCCACAGAAGCAAGTATAGACACGGCAGCGCCGGAATTAAACCGCAGGATACGATAATGCCCACCTGACTCATCCACTAAATAACAGTCATGGTTGATGTTACTGCTACCGGCCGCGCCAGTTCCTGTAGCATCCACAAAATTCACTATCCCAATACCTGCTTGAATGTTTGCAGATGAGTTGAACGTGTATTGTACAAATTTCTGTGTGGCTGTATAATAGCCAGATGTTACAGCCGCAAGAATAACCGGAATTATGCCCATTGCCAAACTATATGGTGGATTGGCCCCCCATTGAGTTGTGGTAATTTTCATGCCTGTACCACCGCCACCACTAAGTGACTGACCAAAACCAATTGAAGGCACATCTATTGGGCTGGAATACGGAGAGTCTCCGCTAAGGCACGTCAAAATCCAGTTATCAGATGGCGGGCTAAGCACATTACGAGGCAAACCAGGAGCCACAGCCAAGCTGTCAGTGTAACCGTTTGTATTTACACACATATCAAAAATCTGCTCCAGCGTGCCAACGTTACCAAGTACATCAGTGGCCTGAACTGTGACATCAGACGTTCCTAATACCGTGGGCGTGCCTGATACAACACCTGTGACACTGTTTAGGCTAAGGCCAGTAGGCAGCGAGCCACCCACCACTCCCCACGTGTATGGTGCCAGACCACCAGTAGCTGAGAACGAGGCGCTGTACGGCGCGTTTATCATTCCATCGGCAACGGAACTAGTGACCGTTATGACCGTATTTGTTGACGGCACTATCAGCGCCAAACTAAGCCCTGGCCGAGGCATTAAAGCCTCGCCTATGTACCGAACATTGTGGGCTTCTGTTTCTTTGCCGGGCGGAACTTTCTCCACTTCCCAACGAGTGCCTAGGCCACCGAACTTTGAGATTACTACTGGTTTAGGTGTGGCCATGATAAAAAAAAATAGGGCGGGTCGGACAACGGACCAACGGCTCAAACCGACTAGAAAGCCGCAAGTTCTTCCGCCCTGAGGCGGCCGAAGCCGCCTCATTAAAAGGTTAGATTGCGTTACCGGAAAGCTGAAAGCGTGCCTTAGTGCCGTTAAGAGCGATCGTACCATCAGACAACGCGAGGGCGTGAACACCCGTCGCACCATACAACGTCATCTTCCAGTTGGTTAGATCAGAGCCGGCCACCATAACTGCCACAAACCCTGTCGGATGACTCACAACATCAAAGCGAGTTGGGTTACGTGCCCATCCCGCGCGCTCAATATAATTCGTGTTTGTGGCCTTTGTCAAATCGATAGCCACTCCACCCGCCGGATAGTCGGTATTGGCATCGAAAGTAAGTTCATATTCTTTTGTGGTATACCCACGTCCATGCCCTGATGTCGATGAAGAGATGAGGGCAACCGTTGCTGTTAAATTTGCCATTTTATTTCCTAACTTCCAGCATCACTTTACAGCCGTCGCGTACTGGGCCACGCCGGTTCGTGGTGCGGTCTACGCCGCACCGTCGTTTGGGCATTAGTACCCGTTGGGTAAAGGTTCATGGTCTAAATGCAGCTTAAGGGCTGCAGTGGGAAAAATGTATCCGGGCCAGTTTGTGTCAAAGCGCCAGCCCGCTCGCGCCAAGGACCACAGGTGGTCCTTGCTCTCGCATTGAAGGATTAAATAGGGCGGAAATGCTATTCCAAATTGCACATCCCCGGCACTTCCGTGTCGAGCTAAAATCCATTTGGGAGGCTTAGTGCTGTGAAACGAAAACACACGTTGAAGGGCACAGCCAATTTTGCCAAAGGTTCGCGTGTCTGGTCCCTCGTTCGGGCAACCTTGACCAGTCGCCTGCGCCGAAAGCGACATGCAAATTATGCACATAAAAGTTAACCAAAATGGTTTATATATGTCAAGCAAATCAAACACGAATTGATCCCCTTCCGGAGTACGAGCGCATGCGTATGCGCGTTGCCTGCATTTCCATTATGGCATTCGACATGAAGCCATCCTGGGCGTCAATGCGTTTCTTTTCGTACCAATTTGCCATCGTATCGTTGCCACGAGCCATCGACACAAGTGCCGCCGCCCCAAACGATAAAATTGGCGAGGTATTGGGAACGATGACTGAGTTGCCAGAGGCTAAAGGCTGCGGTTTGAACTTACCAAAAATGCGCAAGTCCATGTCCTGATCCGCTCCGGACAACACTACTGTGTTGTCGCGAATGGCAAAGTAACTGTTAAAAGCCACCGGCTGGATAGTTGGAATGTCGTTGACGCGCGACATGAAGTTCCAATCTTGTTCCTGTCGCAAGCCACCCACCGTCCGCTCTTTCATTGAAATGATGTCAATCAAAAGTTCAAGGGGCTGACCCGGCGTGAAGTAATCCTGCAAGTCAAAGGTTCCCGCTGGTACAGCGGGTATGATAACCGTCGTCACCATGTTGCCTAGGTTAGGGTTTTGAAGGGCCTCTTGCTCAAGTTGATCTTGCGTCAACTGAACATACGGAACAAGGTAATCATCCGTGGCAAACGTTCTGCCTGGATCATCTAACAGCGCCGCAACTTGGGCGGTAACGTATTGGACCTTTGTAATCATTTAGCGTTCTTGCTACGAAGCGGCGGTGTGGCTTTCGCCTCATCCGCAATGTACTTATCAATATCTGCCACGTCTGAGGATGTGGCATGGGACTGTGTGGCCACTGCATTTGTTACCTGCAAAGCAGGTGGATTCTGTTGCAACCAGATGTCAGGGCGCTTTGCTCTGACCCACTCTATGTTATAAATCGTGTGGCAATGCTGGCAAAATGCCGCCGTCTTTGAAATGACGGAACCACAACCTTCACAAGGCCGATCGGGAGCTTCGTTTCTCGTGACCGTAATCCATTCTGGCTGCGTTGAGATTAGGCGCAAGCGCCAAAGTTCTTTCGCCGCATCACGCATGCGGTCCGTGATGAACTTGGGGTTACGGCTGAACTGCGACCAGTTAGCGTTACCGCCCTCAAACAGACGCCAGTAGTAAACCAACTGAGAAGCTTGGGCTTGTTCGAGTAGATCCGCAGGAACTGGGCCCACACCCTCGTAGTAGAAGACGCCGCCGAAATCGTTGTCACCTGTGGTGAAGTTGGTGACTAGATCAGTGGCTAGATCCTTAGGCATGTACGCCACTGGCTCAAAGTTGCCATCGCCTAGGTCCTTCATGTCAATGCGCGGCTGATCAATGACCTTAAGGGCGTACATTTCACCTTGCTTCTTGGCCGGCACCGTCAGGTGCCCCAGAAACCCCATGTTAAGGTCTAGCGGGAATGGGTGAAGATTTACGATGGTGACATTAAGCCACCCCTGTCGTGCGATTCTCGCACGAGCTTCACGAACAGTGCGATCACGTTTGGCTGACTCGCCAGTGGGTTTAAACCCCGGCCCGTGAGCTAACTCGCTGAACGCTTGATTAAAATCAGAAAAAACAGCCGTAGGGCTGACTGGTGCTCTCATATTTACCTCTTTGTTATTATCTAAGCTAAAACCCCCCGTTCTGGGGTGCTTTGCTAGCTAATGTGGTGTGAAGCGATTTTCAATCGCTTTAAAATTTCGGCAGAAGAATGTGGACGCTTTTTGCCGTAGCCGGACATGATTTGTCCGTCGAACGCGGGCTGTTTCGCCCGAACCAGTTCCATGCCCCAATTCTCGTAGGCTGCGTCGGCAGCTTTTGCCGCCTCATTGCCAATGTGCGCCAACTGGGCAGCCCGGCGCGCAGGATCTACTGGCAGTTTCTCTAAGTTGCGTAGCAACGCTTGAACACACGGCACAACGGAGGCTTCTGTCAGTTGCTCGTTTGTAAACGCGAAGCCTGTGTACTCGTAGTCACCGCGCGAGGGATAATCACCTTGAGAGGGGACATAGCGGATGGCACCATCTTCCATTGTGCAAAGCATGGTGCCGCCCACTATCACAGGAGAATACCATCGTTGACGAGAGCCGTAGGCAGAGGCGGGAACCCACTTTTCGAGGGCCCATTCTTGCAGAGGACCGTATCGCCGCACTTGGCGTACCGCCACAGTGCGTCGCCAGGGACGATTTCCTTTTGCCTCGTTGCGGTCCTTGACCGCGACGCTAGGCAACCAATCTAGCCACACGCCGCCCGATGGCCGCATGCGCTCTGGCGCCCAAACAATCCTAAAAAGCGGCTGACCAAAATGATTGGCGCCGCCGATCCGACCTAAGAGATCACTCAAATATTGAGGTGCGTTTCTCATTAGGTATAGTGTAGCACAGGCTGGACTAAAAGTCCATACGGTATTAGTGACTAGCCAGATATTCCTTCATAGCGTCAAAAATTACAGAGCCTTTTTTCTCTATATGACCTAGTACCACATTACAACTTTGACACAATAATTGTCTAACTTTACCTGTCGCATGGTCGTGGTCTATTGCCAAAATATCTCGACCATGACCAGACGGAATTTCTTTACATATGGCACAAGCATTATTTTGGGCTGTCAGCAGCACAAAAAAGTCTTCTTGAGACATGCCATATTTTCGCGCTCTATGCCTAATTTTGTTAGTGCCCTGCCAATACCAGCGCGCAGCTTTTTCCTTAACAGGAACCGGATTATTGCGATACGCGCGTGCCTTATGCTCTTTTCTAGCAGCAGGATTAGCTTTATTCCATTGACTCGCTGCTGCAATGCGACTAGCCTTAATTTCTGGGTTCTGATAGCGCCGCGCGTCTAATTCACGGCGGTAGCATTTCTTGCAAAGATTACTGCAATAGTATGCTTGAATTGAATTACACCCCGGGCACGCAAAGCCATCCGGGTATTTTTGTGGTCTGCCTAATTTGTTCATGTGAGCATGATACCATTATCATGCCCACATGTAAACCCTAGTTATTAGGATTATCGACTAGTTAGTAGCCGGTAGGCAATGTTACGGAGGTAACAGAACTTATAGCCTTCGGGTTGTCGACGAAGAACTGCATTCCGCACACGAAGTAGAACAGGTACGCGGCTGCGATTCCACCGGACGCTCCGTACACCGGAAACACAGTGTTGCCACCAATTTCCAGGTAGTCGATCGGCGCCCATTCAACACGACCCCAACTCTGCAGGTTCAGAAGTAACCAGCAATGGTCATGTTCTTATCGTCGAACAGTCCAGCAGGCATCTTCGCCCCGTCACCATTTCCCGCGCCGCGATCAATACGCGACAGAGAAAGTCCGTACTCTTCGTATCCAGCGAGGGCCGCAGGATGTGTATGCCACACCAGATTCTGGCTCAATCCCTCTTCACCCAACTGTTGGATGATTTGGTTAATGGCCAATCTGAAAGGCGGCAAACTGAACGAAGCCGAAGCGGAAACGCCGTTGGCCACCGCAAAGTCGTTAGACCGCGAAATGTTCAACCACGTTCCAGACGTTGATGTGGAATGATGGTAAGGAATTCCGTAGACCCAAACCGGTGACGCGCCCGTCAGTCCGCTGGGAAGCAGGACGTCGGTAGCAACAGCACCCGGATCAGAGTCAACCTGAACGGTCTGGGTCTGTCCCAAACCACGAACAGGATTCGCGTTGATCGTCACCTCGCCCCTCTTCACGGTCAGTGCCGCGTTATAGAGAGACATCGTAAGATTCTTGCGAAGCAGGCGAGCGCCAAACGGCGTGTTCGCCAGGGTGTAAACTGCGTTGGCAGGACCGCCAGCAACCGAGTTGATGGTCGCCATAACACCGTTGCCGCCCGTCTGAAGCCACGTGTCAACATCCTTACGGAAGTTCTTCATGGCATTGACAGCCGCACGCTTTGTGACGTTGGCAACTGCCTTCTCGTTCGAGTTGCTTGCGTACTCAACGAGCTTCGTGATTTCGACGGCATGCTTCATCCCAATCGGGGTAAGCTGCCCAAAATCGTATTCATCGGACGAGCCACGTCCGAGATCGCCGCCATCGAGGTTGGCAGCACCGCTGTTTCCACCGGGGGAAACTGCGAGGGGAATTCGAGCGGTACGAGTGGAAACCATCTCGACCGGTCGCCGTTCGATCATTGAAAACGTAGTGTCTGCGCGCTCAAAAAGCGTCGGTACTGCAGGCCGCACGTACTCCAACTGGACCGCAACGGTTTGTGTATTTGTTAAAGCCATTGTGTTCGCTGCGCTCACACAATTGTGGAGCACAGTTCCATATAAATTGTTGGAAAGGTTAAGGGTTTAGCTATCGGGGCGCACCGTGCCTAAGCACGTTGTCGATGGGGCGGCTTAGCGGCTCTGTTGAGCACCTACAACTGCATCCACAAATTCGAGATCCGAAAGCGGTTTACCAGCTTTACGTGCGTTCGTGTCAATGTCCCTGGCAACCTGTCTTACGTCCTGGCGGGAAGGAGTCGATACACCGCCTGACGATTGCACTTCACGACGATTAACTTGAGACGTCACTTTCTGCTGCGCTACTCTATTCTGAGCAACCACACCAGGGGTTGCCCGTGACAAAACTTCGGCAAGCTTGCGTCCCAACACTTCGCGCGCAAAAGCACGCTCAGCGGACACAACTTTGTCGATTCCTGCTTGATCGCGTGTGGTCGAACGTATCGTTCGCCCCACGACAGCCTGATGCGCGGTATTGGCTTTGGAAACACGCTCAATATCCGCCACCGTGTCAGCCACGATCTTATCTTTCATGTAATCAGAGAAACCTGCGTTGGCAGGCAGACGCTTCGCAAGCAAGCTGCGAACGTCGGCATCTATCGCCGTTCTTGTGGCAGACTGAATGCCCGTTTTGAAATCCTCAAATGACTTCGCGGCACCCGCGCTTTGCGCGGCTTTAATCTTGTTTAGTTCGTCCAACTGCTGTTGAACTTCGCGCGGCAGAGCCGCGTGTTGTTGTTGTTGTGCGGCCTGGGGCTGAGACTGAAACTGACCATTCGGTCCACGCTGTGGCGTCCCAGCAGCTTGCTGCTGTTGCGCGAGCTGGGCCTGGGCCTGTGCCATCCCCTGCGGGGGAGGAATGCGTGAGCTACCTTCGGTAGCAATTTGAATCAGGCGTAGAGCTTCTTGGAGATCCGCAGAAGTGATGTTAACACCACTGGCCGGGTCAGGAATAAATTGCCCGCTAGCGGCCAAACCTTGAATGCCCTGGCCCACAGCATCGTACCACGCTTCACGGTAAGTGCCCATTGCCTTGTCGTAGGCACCAGTATCGGTGGGCATGCCCGTCTGCGGGTCTAGCTTTATCTGACCATTTTCGTCGCGTTCGAAACTTTGCGAACGCAAATTCTCCAGGAACTTGCGCGGGTCATTTGAGAAGTTGTCGCGTGATGTGAATTGGGCCTCAGCTGCCTGCTTTACTTCCTGGGCAAGTTGCGGGGTCTGAAACAATTCATCATATTTTGCCGACCGCTCAGCTAATCGCGCATTATAAAATAGTTGGTTGCGGAATGCCGGGTCGGCGTCCACTAGCGCCTTAAGCTGCGGCGTGGCGGATAGCTTTTTGTTTAAGGACGCGATGGAAAGGGATTGTTGGGTGCCGTCATCAAATGCAGCGTCAGCGTCTGATGATACTGCCGGCTCTGGTGCTGCCTCCACCTTCGGTGGAGCGGCTACTGGCGGTGTCTGGGCTGTATCGGGGGCGGCGGCAAACTCAGGTTCTTGATCGGCAGGAACAGTGATAGGCTCAGGTACAGCCGTGGCGTCAGCGCCGGCTGCTGCAGCCGACGCGTCAGCAGACGCGTAGTGGGAGGCGAGGGTACTATCTAAAAAGGAAAGATCGCTTGCGTCGGAAAAACCTTCTGAGGTATTTCCTGCTGCGGCGGGAGCTTCTTGGGTGCTTACAGCACCCTCTAAACCTTCGGGCATACTGACTCATTTCTCGTGCATCGGCACGGCGTCCTTTGCCGGAGGCAAAGGTAAGCGGGAAGTTGATAAGGCTGTTTATCCCCCGCACTCAGCCTTTAAAAGCGCGGCACACGGCCGCGCGAGGTCGCCGTTTTTGTGTATGGCGGATCAGGCCCCACCAGAACCTTGAGCGCGGAAACTGGCGGCGGGGGGCTACCCCCTACCGGGCGCGCGCGGCGCCCGGAAAGCGAAGCTTACGGTACGATTGTATGATACGTGGCGTTGATCTGAACAACTCCGGAAGCGAAGTTGTCGGTCGTCGCCGTACCAGTCGGCGTCAAAGCGGCCTTAACAATGCCGATAGACGCGTAATTGGTTTTGTAGTTTGAGTACGTGGTCGTGGTGCCGGCCGCAAGAGCCAAGCCCGTGCCCCACAGATCAGCCGTCGTACCATCACCGAACGTCCAGAGCGTGCTCGCTCCACCGTTTTTTCCGATGATCGTCAACACGTTGATCGTGATTGCATCAAGATACACGCCAGCCGGAATGAAAGACGTAGCCGTGAACGTAGACGCCGCCGTCAGAGTGACGTTCGTGGACTTGTGGACATAGACCAATGTGCCAGTCGGCACAGCCGCCGCCGCTTCGTTGAGTCCGAAGTCACCAGAGGTGATGGTGGCACCTGCCGCGTGCGTAAAAGATGCGTTGGCAGTGAACGTGCAAGTATTTTCCAACTGGTTAGCAGGGCATGACGCCGTGACAACCGTAAGATTCTCTGCCGTTCCACCAGCCGCTTCAATGCTGAGAACCGCACCCGCCACGATCGGCGTGAATGAGATGCCGCTAACTGGCGCTGCGAAAAAACCATTAGCGCGAACAGTGAAGGTCGCCGGCGACGCCACAACGGACGCGACGGTCGTCTTCATTGCCCACTTCGTAAAGTCAGCCGCGTTAATGGACAGCGGACCAACCTGAGCCGTTGCGACAGTCGTCGCAAGCGTGAGAGCCACCAGCAAGGTGGCGCCCACTGTAAGTAACTTTTTCATTTAAATTCTCCCGTGTGAACGCTGCGCGTTCAATTAGTTCATTGAGTGGTAAACGCAAGCACTGCCGCGCCTGACCACGATAACGTTGGCCGCAGTTGTCTGCGACACTGAAATGTTAACGGTTGTGTCCGTTGTGTTGCTAGCCTGCTCCGTAATTCCACCCATATGCGCATCCAATACTGTGGAAACAGCAGGTGTACCGGTCAGAACGGCCGTAGCCGTAGCATTCGTGATGTTAGCTGCCGGACCAGCCGCAATGGCTGTGGCGTTCGTGAACATCCATCCGCCAAACTCTGCGTTGGTCGGTGAGTTCGAAAACTGGATGCCGAAGCTATCCGCAACGTTCGTAGCTTGTGAGTAAAACAGATCGCAATCAATCTTAAATGCCACACCCTGCGATGCAGGCAATGCAAACTGAAGACGCGGAATGTTTTGAAGTGTGGTAACACCGCTACCGTCTGTGAAGTCGGCGTTAACAAAGGCAATATGAACGTTATTTGCGCCTTGATAGCCAACTGCTTGGGCATAAGCCGAATCAATTGATGGCACCAGCTTCGTCAGCTTAGAAATTGACAGGCTGCCAACTCGACCAGAAAGATCAAACAACTTTGTTGGAGCGGACAGTTGGCCAACAACCCAAACGATCAGTGCGATCGCAACAATATGACGTACTTTGAATTTCATGTGTGTAGTCTCCCGTTTACGTTAGACTAGAAACCTAATCTGTAATAAACGTTCACGCTAACAACTTGGTTTGTGACAAACGTGGGCAACACAAACGTAACGTTCGTGCCAGATGTTGCACTCTTCAAGGGTGCAGTAAAAGAAATGGTTTGTGTGGGCGCGCAAGATCCTGCCAACACCGCGCCACTACCAACCTGATACTGAGGCGAGCCATTGATACCAGTGGTCGTCATATATGTCGGCGCGGCTGCAGCCACTGCCGTGCCCTGGCAATTACTGATGTCAATTCCAGTGACATAGATCGAGCCAGTCGTGGAACCAGCGGGACCTGCCGTCAAGGTTAGTGTGGCACCCGTTGAGTGTGAATGCTGCACGTTCGTGGCAACATCAGGCCGCTCAACCGGCTGAACGATCGGCACCGCGCCGGTAATTGTGGGACCCTGCGTCGCCTGGGCCCATGCGCCCGATGCAACGCCTAAAGACAAAACAACGGCCAAAAGGCCAAGACTTAATTTACGCATTTTTCGAATCTCCTAGTGACAATTAATGCGCCGAAGTGCGTTGCACGGCGGCAGCAAAGAATTTTGTGCTGGTGACAGTGTTATTTGTTACGTTCGTAACATTTGTTGAGTTGATGGCGCCCGGAGGCGCCCCAGGGGTAATCTTCACCTGGGCCCATGTGCTAGCGCACATGGCTAGAACTAAAAAAATTACGCCAGTAATTTTTTTCATGCTTCGCTCTCTGACTCGACGACAACAACGTTTATCACGCTGTCATCCGCGGATTTTACCATCAGAATTTTGTCGCCGCCGCCCGAGTCACCAGCCGAGGCCGCAACCAAAGGTGGCTCTTGAAGGCCTGTGACAGGGTTTGGTCCGTTATAGCCCGCTGGGCGACCTAGCAAACCAGACTTTCCGTGGCCAGTTTCGGTAATGATGTCCCCGACCTGAGTTGTGTACGTGTTTGTGAAACCGTCTTCGCGAACTTTGTACTGCAACTGCGTGGAACGTGTGCCGTTCTGGAACACAGTCAACGTGTGCGTAGTAATGGTAGCACGAATAATCGTAAACTGACCTGCACCGGCGTTTAAAGAAATTAATCTTGTGTTAGGCAATGCACATCTCCATGTACATCCAAAGTGTACCATGCTTGGCACGATGTGTCAAGCAGTTGCCTGCCCATGAGCGGCACCGGCCGCTTGAGCATGAGCACCCGCGGCGGTCATAGCCATCTGTAGCGGTGCTGCTTGTACGGCCACAGCCTGTTGTAGCTGCTGCTCAAAGGCCGCAAGTTGAGCCATCGCTTGTTTGTGCTCCAAAAGATGCGCCATAACGTTGGCAAATCCATCCGGATTCATCTTTTGAGCCAAAATGCCGCCGTCCGAGTCGGCCACCCACTCCATAATCGTCTTTATGTGAGCGGTATGGTCCTCTCCGTGAACGTTCGGTGGGATCGACGACGCAAAGGATGCGATTTGCGGCTGCCCCGTCTGTGGGTCTATCTGAGGTTGGCCGTCTGGCCCAACCGCAGGTTGGGGCGTGGGCGCGGTTTGCACCAACTCATCAATTTCGCGAAATTGCATTTCGCGATTGGACTCAGCGGAGAACGTGACCGCAGGCGTGCCCAAGAACTTCTTGAAAAGGGCGAGATTTGCCGGCTCCATCCAAAGTTGTTGGGCGATGGCAGGGTTAGACTGCATCATTTCCACTAAGTTTTGGCGAATTTCCGCCCAGGTCTGGGGGAAATCCTCATCTGCCTCGGGTTCCGCCCGAATGTTGCCCTGCAGATCCGCTAATCTGATGTATTTTGATGTAAAGTCGTTGGACTTGCCAAGGATAACAGCTTCAGCGTCCCCGGTTCGGTTACGTTTGAAGCACTCGACTCCAAGACGCATGGTGTCTGCGTGGTGCTGCTTAACAACGGCCCAAAACAACTGCAATTTTCCAAGAGCTTGATCACGAGATTGCGAGTAAGCTGACGCTGTTTCGTTACCGCGCAGCGGTCCTCCAAACAGTGAGGGCAAAGCCCCTGAGACAATTTGTACAAGTTCAATAAGAGAGCTTCCATAATTGTAAATGTTCGAGTCTATCTTGATTGTGGGCTGGTGCATCAACTCCGAAAGCGACCGTTGCGCACCGCCTCGTGCGCGATGGACAGGCATGAAGGTGGCGGGACGCATCTTTTGAGCGCGAAGGGCATCGCCGCTGATGAAGTCTGCATCAAAGAATACTGGAGGAGCGGTACCGAAGTCGATGTGTTCTGCAACGATATTGGCCGCGTCATTAATCTGTTTTTGCAGAGGCAGTGTACTTGCGCCGATTGATTGAGAATATATGCCGTATGATGGCATGGCTGCACAAAATGTCCAATGGTCATCTAAGTCCTCGCTTCTCGCCTCAAGAAACTGGTCGCCGGCAAAAGCTACGTAACACCCATCCGGGAACATGTTCCAAAGCTTCTCCCGCATGGTGGGATTCTCGTGCGCCATGAAATACCAGCGCCGCATCCACACCCTTTTATAGGTTATGTACGTTGTTACCGGAGCGGACCGCAAGCCCGAGTACGGGCTTTGCGCGTCGTGAAGGCGCATACGTCCAACACGCTCATACGTATCGGATTCGCTCGCGCTCACAGAAGAATAGCTATCTCCCCCTGTCCCGGCCGTGGCCGGGCCAATCTTGCGATGCATTCCAAAGTAGGCCGCGCGAATGGCACCTTGATTTACGTCTTCAACAAGCTGGATGTAACCTGCTTGATCGAAGGATTGTATGTACGGCGGCACTTTCAAGTTGAGCAAGCCGTAAACCGACATCTTCTCAAAGCCCTGGGGCACCTCTTTGTAACCGGAAATGACCGGCACCTGGGCCTGCTGGGCGGGTTGGAAATGTTCGTCTGTTAACGGGACGCCACAACCAGGACACGTTACACCTGCAGGCGTAGCCTGCAGTGAGGGCTCAGGTAAGCCCACGCCCAGGCCGCCAGCTTGTGTGTCAGTGCTGGGTAAGCTTGTGACGTTTTGATCGGTGGGGCCCAGGGGTTGGGCCACTTGATCCTGTGTTCCCATCGCAGCCGCAGGAAGCGGCTCCTGACCGTACTGGCCTGATTGGTTGCCTGAATTGGCACCGGCCATTCCTTGAACGCCAGCCAACTGGTCACCGTACTGGTCCCCTGCCTGGGTGGCAGGAGTGGCTTCGCCGCATGTGGGACACATGTACTGGTCTGGGTTCAAGGTCACCGTAGTGTTGTCTACGACTGGGACACTTTCTAGACCCATTTTCTTGTCGCGCACAAAGCGAGTGTGTGTGCCGAACGCACCCTGTGTCCAAAGCAAGTACGCCTCGCGAATGGCCATCAGCCGCAGTTTGTTGTTTTTTTCGATGAGTTCTGCGACGTCGGAGGCGGCGCGAGCGGATGCAATGTCTACTTCTGATTTGGTAGAGTGCGGAAAGAAACGTACCTTAGGCACTTTCTGTGATAACGCAGCGATAACCGTAAGCCCAGTGCTCTGATAAATGTTAACAACATATTGATAGACAGGCTGGTCCTCCAAACGGTTTTGGGAAACTGCATAGTCCCAAGGCGTGCGAAAGTTGAATTCCTTTTCGGACCAGATGGGATACTGATTGCCTTTCCAGAATTCTTCGCTCTCGAGCATCTCTCGAAAGTGGCCGCGGCGACCAAAATCAGATTCGCGCTCGCCTAGGCGCATAAGATCGCGCAAAGCAGTTTGAACGTCTTCTGGGACAGTCTGTTGATAAAAAGCTGCTTCCTCTGGGGTCTGAGGGGAGTCGGAGCTACGCTCAGGCGTGTCCGGCATAGAGGCCTGTTGTGGATCAGATTGCAAAGACGACGGCAACTGGGGCATTAATTACCTCTGTCGGGAAACTGTGTAGTCGGGGTGCTTAGGGCCATTTCAGCGAGGCGCTGGTAATCTCTCATATTTCGTGCTGCAGAGCTAGCGCTCTGCGTTGGGGAAGGCGCTGACACCGGCGTGACTGGCCTCTCCTGAAGGGGGGCGCCCATCGATGAGGAGCCACAAGCGACGAGTAGACGATCGAGTAGACCGTCGCGATCTGTGCGAAGGCTTTCGATGTCCGCTCGAAGGGTGGCGCATTGAGATGCAAGAACTGCCTCACGCGCTGTCAGGCGAGCAAGCTCGCTATAAAGCGAAAATGGCCAAATCATTTTTTATTTCCCCTCGCCAGAAGCGTTTTTATGTCTTGCTTAATTTCTTTAGTGTCTTCGTAAAGCATGTTAAAGCGGTCGGCATCCTGCTTTTCATGGTCGATGAAACGTTGATTTATACTCGCCAGCTTGCCTATACCTGCCCCAATGGAAACTACAATTATGCTAGCGTAATAAAAATCTGACATCATCGCTCGTATCTTTCGTGCTTACTTAGTCTCAGTCGAAGCCGATGGCTTCGACGTGAATTCGCCTGTTATGGGATTGAACTCGAACTTATCTGGGTCCTTACCCGCCTCTTTAAACGCCGCGTCAACAGCGACCTTTAGGTCGCTAGTAGCGGACTGGAAGTCCGCTTTGGCCTTGGCTACCGCTTCATCGTAGGCCTTCTTCATCTGCTCAAATTGTGTGGCAATTAGTGATTGCTTCAAGGCCGCGTTCGACGCGCGAAGGCGCGTTATTTCAGAAATCGCAACCGCAGGTTGCGTGGCCACCGTCTGGGCTTGCGCGGAAAGCACAAATAAAAGTACGAACGTAGTAAGTACTAGTTTCACCATTTGCCACCTCTATTGGCCATTATACTGGCCCTTCGGGCTAATGTCAACCTTATGAATTAGAATATAGAGCGACTAACTTCAAACCATCCAGCCCCATACATAACAGTTAACGTGCTGCTATTAACTAGCGTTGTTAAATCAACGCCACCGGCCAAGCTAAATTGTTGATTCGGGTCCGCACACGCAAAGCGATTTTTTATGGTTGGAGTAGACACAAAGAGTAACGTAACAATGGAACCTGCCGGCCAATTAGTATTATCCAGGCACTGAATAGTGGTAGTCCCATTGACTCTAAACACGTTGCCATCTACGCCAAGTGTCAAGTTATTGGCCGCATTCACGTCTGCCCCCATGGCAAGCGAAAGACGCGTGGCGCTCATATAGAGCCTACCACTTGAATCTAGTATGCGGCCACCAGTTGCGGTAGTTCCATAAGATGTGGTGCCCATATTGGCCTGAGACACAAAGTTTGCATTTGCCAAAGGATCAGCCGAACCATTGTTTAGGTACAAGTCTGTGGCGGCAGCTTGCGAGCGACTTACGTACATCGGTATATTAACAGATGTAGACGCGGGTGATGTGCCATCACCCTGATCCGCAAACACCATGTTAACATTATTAGTGCCGGCCAAAAGTGTGTATCTTAAAAACTCTCGGTTAGTGGAGGAGGTGGGCGACCACATTGTCATGGCAAGTGGCCGCACGGTGCCCGCTCCAGTTATGCCGCTAGCAAGTTGAACGGTTGAAGAAGTGCCGTTATACGACAACGAAATTGCAGTAGAGTTTGTGGCTGTATGAGCAACGCCAATTATTCCACCGGAGTAAAGACCGGCCAGCGCGCCATCGGTTGAGGCTAAATCCACTAAAGTTGTGTTAGGTAGCACCACACTCGACGCAACAAATTTCAAAGGTTTGTCAACAGCCCCGCCGTAATCATGTGACTTGATAATTAAACCATCGAAGCCCGTGTCATACACGAGCACACCGTGCTTGGCCCCGTCCGCTGGATCTGAGATGGCATGAGCATTCAGTAAAAGCTGATTGCCGACCACCGAACCGGTGGTGGCATCGAACCAATTTAAAATGCCCGTTACGTTCGCCCCATTCTGGCAAAACTGCAGGACGCCCGCGTTATCTGTGTAAATCAAACCTGTGTTTCCAGAGCACGGTGGGGCCATGCTCTGGGACCGTAGGTAAAGTGCACCCGAGGTAAGCGAGTAATCATTGAGGGTTACGGGCGAGGCAACGCTTTGCGTTGCGTTCGCCGAGGGATTAGCGAGCAGTGGGGTTGGAAAACGTGTGGCATTGGCAACATTGGCCAATGGATAAACTGTTGAAACATCAACTGACGCTCCAGCTAAGTACCAGTTCTGCGGAAAGCCGGGCGCGCTCGCGTTCGTTGAAAGCGTAAGTGCGACGCGATAAAAGGTGAACGATGGTATGATTGCGTCGTTAAACGTTAAATCACATATCGTTGTGTTGGTGGACGGCGGCGCTGTCGCCACTGAAAGTGACGACACAACTCCGTTAGAGCCATCGTCAACGTGTGATTGGAATTTCAGCACAGAGGGCGAAGTGCCTACATAGATGATATAACCGTTAGCACTGGCTGGTTGCGTGGGGGCCGTTATGGTTAGGTGACCCGCCGACGTTAAAAGAGACGTCGCACGCGGCGACAACTCCGTTTCAGTGCGGTTGGCGAACACCGGCGTGCTTTGACTGTTATAGCGAAAGAACGTGATCGCTGTGTAGTAAGTTCCCGAGGGCACCGTACCGCTCGCGGTACTCGCGGTTACCACTGGCGCGATCAAGCGCCGCGTTTGACCAACTAAGTTGCCGAGGGTATCTGTTCCGCAGGTATCTGGCGAGGCCACTACCGCAAAACTGCTTACGATTATGCCTGCTTGGTTGATTGTGAACGAGAGCGTGGCATCTTTGACCGGGCTGCCGGCAGGGGTTTTCATCAACCCACTCACTGTGTTTGCGTTCGCAAACACAGATAATACGAGGATTAGTACGAGCGTAGCGAGTACTTTCATTGTCCATACCCCCCTTGGGCGCCCATGCCCATCGAGAAAAAAGCTGGCCCCATCGCAGCAAGGTTGTGTTGGCCAAAAGGCAATGACACGTCGCGTCTACCTTTTCTAGCAGACAACTGCCCGCTACCGGGCAGCGGGGCAATCTGACGCGTCAACGCGTCAGCAGGATGCGTGGACATAACGGCCGCGCCCTTTGTTTGCGACTCACCGCCACGAAGCATTCCAATCATGCCTGGACCTGTCATTTGTTCTCCCTATCCGGCCTACGGCCGGACATCTTATTTTTTTACCTTAGGTGAGCGCTCACCTTTTGTGAAGTTTGAGGGAAGGCCAGAAGATTTAACTGCCGCCTCCGCGTCGCGTCTTTGACGCGATTTACGCTCTGCGACTGGATCTGGCGCATCTGTTGGCTCTGAAGGGGCCGCGCCGTGCTCGAAAGGCGATGAATGCTCCTCAAGGTCCATCGTTAATGCGCGTGCAACGGCATCGCGCATTGAACCTGTGCGAGGCGTTTGGCCGCGATCTGCTAGAGCTTTTTCGGCCTTAAGGCCGTTGCCGATGTGATCGGCGGCATGACGCGCGTTAAACGCAACAGAGTCATGAAGATGATCGGCGGACATGGTGGTGTCCTCCGGCGTGACTGGCTTCATTTTGCGCGCGGGCAGGACGAGTTCGCCCTTGTGGGCGGTGATTGTACCATCATCGGGGACAATGCCCCCCTTTTCGTAACTGGGTGGTTTCATATTTTGTTTGTGGGCGGTCGCATAGAAAACCGACTCACCTTTCTTATCTCCATACTGTGACTTCATACTTTTCATAACGTCTTTTCCGGAGCCCTTAAAATATTTTTCTACTGGCACTTACTTCTCCCTGGCCTACCCCCCTTCGGGGGATCAAAACCCTTGCTTAGCTGCTAGAGCCGGGTCGAACCTGTCATCACTCATGTGGTGGCCCGGTCGTGAATATTCGAAACCTGAAAGGTTTCGAATGAAATCATAAGCCGCGGGCGACTGCTGCTGAAACGTTTTTCCTGTGCCGGCATACAATCCATAAGCCTCTGCGAAAGCATGATCTGGGTTGTTTGCATATCCGCTGCCTGCAAGCAGCGGATCAGCTTTGTGAACAGCACGCCACTGGTTGCGTTGATCTTCCGGCATCGCATCCCAAACGCTATGCGCAGCTTCGTGGGCGGCGGTTATGTTGGGGTCAGTTGTGTTACCGCCAGCAAGCACGCTAGAGCCAGCTTCGTTAACACCACGCATGCCGATTAACTTCATCATTGCGCTTAACACCGGGCCGGCAATGTGTTGGTCGAGCGCTTGAGCGCTCGGAAACGCATCCGGCATATATTCCGAGGGCTGACGTTGCCAAAGTGGTGCCCCTGTCCCTGTGCCAGCGAGACCACCTGCTGGCGGTTTCGTGAAGACGGAAGATGGATTAATGATGGGCACTTAAAACCTATTCACTTGGACTGGATTACCAGTACCGACCTGCGGTCGATATTGCGGCGGAGTTGCGGACAACATTTTGCTTGCCGCCCAACCTTGGGCTGGTTGCTGGCGTAATATGTATCCCGCTCCAGCCGATGGTGGCGTTTGTGACGCCACATGACCTGAAAGGCCAGCGTTAATTTCAGCCGCTGAAAGTGGCTCCTCTGGGGGCGGTGCCTCTGGCACCGACACATAATCTCTAAACTGTTGCAATAAACCTGGGTGGGCGATAGCATCGTTGACGCCTCTTCGCCAATCCGGTCCGGCCGGAGGCCGGAATAGCGGCCCGGTGCCACCTGCTATACTTTGCATTCCCCCCGATGTGGCAGCAGCCGCGTCAGGGCCGGTTCCTGCTGCCCTGGGGTTAGTGGCCTGGGAGATGTGTGGCGGAGGCAGTGGCAGCGGTCCCACGCGGCCGTCGGCCGGGAGATTTGCGGATGGCACTCTCATCAGTTATCCCCCCTCCGGGGGGAAACTTAGCCAGCCATAGGCTGGCCATCAAGTACAGTGTAACATGCCTTTAGGATTATGTCAATGACTATTCTGGCCTCGGGCCGGAATGCCTGATAAACGCATGTCCTGGCGTATCGCGGCGTCATCTGACGCCGTGTTGTCAATACACGCGAAGCGACATTTGACGCAGTAGTCGTCTAGTTTTCCTGTCTCAGCGAGGCGACCAAACACCGCGCCTTCTGCGCGGGTTTGGTGGCACGCAAAGCAATGTTTAGTGGCCATTTGGCCCTCCAGCCGCCCGAAGGGCGGCATTAAAATACGTCTAGTTCTAGTGGTTTCATGTCAGATAAAAAGCGCTTTTTGCCTTCATCTGAACTTAAAATGTGGCCATCAATCGTGTCAGTTAAGATAGGATTGCACACGCCAAATCTGTGAATACCGTCGCAAGGACCGACAATTGCGTTTTTCGTCAGCCAAAGTGCAATATAACTATCCGCAAATGGTGGACATGTTTTAGCACTTTTAGGTTGACTTGGGTGCTGATAACCCCCCACCGAAGGTGGGGTGAAGCGTGCTAGGCCAGAAGTGGATTGGCGTTTAGCAAAGCATCCCGCACACACCATATCTCGCGAGGATACAGCTTTCATCAGTCGAGTTTGGCCTGCGCCGGAGCCTACAACTGCGGCGATGCTGCGGCCATATGGTGTTGTGTCACCCTTTTTTACGAAGAACATCACAATATCTGGGCCCATTGTACCACAATCTATGCAAGGAAATGTGGCTTTATATTTTTGAATAAATACTTGACCGGTTTTCACGCGAGTCTTTTGATACGTCGTCATTGCCATATTTTGTCTCCTTTTATGTGGTGTTCGGCCACATTGAGCGTATTATACGCTTTTTAGCCCAAAGTGCGCAATGCATGTGTATTAGTCCACGCCGAAGGCGTGGTAAGGGTATGTGTACCGAACAAAAACCAAAGGTAAGGGTGGTGGGTACTTAGGTGCGCTTACTATGTTCTTAGGTGTGTATTCTTAGTGACAACCACTAGGGCTAGTGGCAGGGAATTTATGTATGCTATATATTGTAGATATTAGGTATGGTTTAGTATTTACTTAATGTATAAGTACCTAAGCACATAATAAGAACCCCCTGCCCTTATCCTTGTTCCAGAACAGGTATAGGTATCCCCTATATCTCCCTGAAGGGGAGATATAGAAAAGTAAAAAAAAAAATAAAAATTTAGGTATAGGCCTGAAAACTAGGCCAAAAAACGCCGAAATTCGCGTTCGAGCCGGGGCCACGGTCAGGTACTTGGGGCCCCGTAGGCCGGTGACCTGGCATAGGCCAGGGGCCTATGATGAAAACGGGGAAAGGAATGGTACGCTGAGTGCTTGCGTTTACTTCCCCCGAAGGGGGAAACACACTACGCCTTACAGCTATTAGACGCATCAACTTGCGTTTCGTCACTCCCGCTTCGCGGGAGATCGACGGAGGCAATTACTTCATCAACGGTTAATAGCGCAGCTATTAGCCGGCTAGACCATGGCGCTGTCGGCCCACGTCGCTGCGCGACTAGCCGACGAACGTCGGCAGGAACATAGCTTGCCGCAAGGCGACAGACCGCTGATGCTGAATCGTGGCGAAGCTGATCTAACTTAGCGTCTAGCCCCACCAGGGGCTGACGTTTGCGTCTAGGACGAACGTGATGCTTTGGTTTGGGGTGTTTCGGCATACATATATATGATACCACGAACAGGTAAAAACTACTCGATTCCGGCATTTGACAAATTTTGTCACTTGCAGTGCCTTTAGAATCAACAAAGTAACATAAATTGTCATCTAACGATGACAAAAAACGTCACATCGCGCTAGAGCGCGATTGATTCTAAAGCACTTAACGTTTGGCCACCCGCTTGCTACATAGATAACTTCCGTGCAACACCAGCCGGAAAGAAGGAAGGGAGAACGAAATGGTAGTCACAAATCAATTCGGCGAGTTTATCGGCCAAGTTCATACCGGAACAGCCACGAAAACATTCATTGGTGAATTTACCTTTGTGGCTGAGTATCCAGACGCCTACATCTTCGCCAACATTTCAGAGGCCAAACGCGCAGTAAAGGCCATGAAAGCCACCAAACGTTACATTGCCTCTTACATCGCACGGGCGAACTACGGACTGGAAACAGAAACCGGCAAGCAAATTGGCTAACGTTTTAATCTGACCAACGTCTAAAACAATGGAGGCCAAAAGGCCTCCGAGAGGAAGAACGAAATGAAGAAATACATGTGGACTGCGATAGGGGCTGATGGAACACTGAAGAGTGATTTCACTGACACATTGGAGGAAATCGAAGTCATTCGAAACTCCGGTTTATTCACGTTGTTTTACGCTGGACTGACGCCCGCTGATCTTTTGGAAAGGAATTAACATGACACACCGACGCCTAACATTAATTGCGGACTTAAACGCCATAACAAACATAATGGGTACAATGGAACGCAAATTGCTTAGCAACAATCAGACTTACGCCATAACCGATGAATCTCTTCGCCAAGCTATCGCAAGTATGCTGGACACATTGTGCGACATCTCCAGCAAAATTTGTGAGGCCATGCGTATCGAACTCGAAAACGAAATCAAAAACTGAACGTCAAATAACATGGCCGTCAGGACGGCCAGAGAGGAAGAACATGTCAAAGATAAAAGAAGCGTCAGAAGACGGAATTACGGTATTCGACATACCGGCTTACTCGTCTAACTGCGGAAAATCAAGTTGCTGGATTTGCACCGGTTGGAAAAAAGGTGATACCAACGCCGAACTTCATCGCGCCGAATATGGCTATACAAAGAAAAGCGAAACGAAAAGCGAAACGCAACCTAAGTGGGACGCGTCAGCTTACGTTGCGCGCACGCAAAAGGCCCTAGGCGTGCAAGTACTCAGCGCATACACGTCGGAAGTTCCGGCCCACGTCGTG
>WNGJ01000895.1_pt1 | contig 28191 bp, 27 predicted proteins | sample 5400611 | NCBI WGS metagenome assembly WNGJ01 (sample SAMN13153375, study PRJNA577476) | soil metagenome | isolation source: 40 cm soil or saprolite under Garry oak tree replicate 1 | place: USA:California | collected 2016-06-15
GTTCTCAGAAAGGGACCTAAGAACCCCCTGGAAGCGCTCACTCAAAAGACGGCGCAGCTCTTCGCCTGGCATTGGAGCGATAAGCAAGCCAATACCAATACCAATGAGTACGTTCCTTAAAAACCTGCCCATGTCTGTGTTCCTTTCCTGTTTTGACTCTATGGCAAATACACCTCGCTCAGTTGAAGACGGTACAAGCTGTACCGCTTCATCTTAACACAGAATACACATGTGTATCTACAATGGTAAGTTTCAACTCAAGCATGCATATCAGTTTGCCAGGGCCTGATCCAGGTCATCGATAATGTCCCCGGCGTCCTCAATACCTACAGATAGCCGGATACAGCCATCTGTAATACCGAATGCCTGGCGCTCATGTGCGGTCAAGTTGCGATGCGAAGACATCGGGGGGTAGCTTACCTCGGAGTAGACATCGCCGAGTGTTGTTGCCGGCAGGCAGAGTCGCAGCTTATCCATGAAGCGATAGGCAGCTTCACGAGTCTGTTCTTTGAGCTCAAACGCGAGCAGCCCTCCATAGCGTCCCTGCTTGAGCAAGCGAGTAGCGAGCTTATGCTGGGGATGATTGGGTAAGCCTGGATAATGTACTCGCTCAACCGCCGGGTGCTCTTCCAGGAAACGGGCGACCCGTAAAGCATTGTTGCACTGTCTCTCCATGCGCAGTGTCAAAGTTTTCAAACCGCGAGTTATCAGATATGCATCAAAAGGGCCAAGCATTGCGCCTAACATCGTTGCGTAAGTGCGCAACTGTTCGACCATTGAGTTCCGGGCGCTAATGACGGCTCCCGCGGTAGTGTCACCGTGTCCACCGAAATACTTTGTTGCGCTATGCACAACCAGGTCGAAGCCATGCTCAATCGGCCGGACAAGATAAGGTGTAGTAAATGTGCTATCAACGATGCTCAGCGCTCCCACCTCACGAGCAGCCGTACTGATAGCTTCTAGATCGGTTACTTTAACCAAAGGATTGGAGATCGTTTCTACGAAAATGACATCAGGTTGCTCGGCGCGGATGATTTCTGCGACGTTGGCGTTGCACAGGTTATACAACGCCAATTGCACCCCTACAGGTACAAAGATCGAGCGTAGCAATCCAATAGTTGGGCCATAGAGGTCTTGCGCTAGCAGTATCTTTGTTCCAGGCGCGAGGCCCGCGGTCAGCAGTGCAGCGTGAATGGCTGCCATACCGGAGCCGAAAACAACTGCTCCAACACCACCCTCTGCCCGCGCCAGTACCTCCTCGAGCGTTTGGGCGTTTGGGTTACCCTGGCGTGCATAGACATAATTATACTCGCCAGTAGGAAGCCGCCCGCTAAATGCCTGGTCAAGCGCACCGGCGTTGCTATGAAGATAGGTGGTGCTGGTATAGATGGGCTGCACCGTAGGGTTGCCTGAATTGCTCGTCGTACGGCTAAGTTTACTGCTATGCACAAGTAGCGTGTCTAGTGTCCATTCGGATTGATTCATGCTGCTCCTCTCGTGTTAGTCATACCTTGTTATAGTGATTGTACCTCATTTTGATGAATGGTTTGCCTTTCAATTCTCTTTTTTGCCTGTTCTTGATTATTTTGTTATCGCTGTGTTACACTGGTACATAGTTACATTGTTACCTTTGTCAACCATTGCAAGATGTATTACTGAGTCAGCAGCGGAGGAAAGGCATTATGGCCAGGCTTGAAGAAAACTCCCACCCGGAAGATAGCGGCATCTCCATTGAGCGCGTACAGATCGGCGTCAGGATGGAAAAGAAAATGGTAAAGGTGCTCAAAGCTCTCGCAGAATATTTCGACATAACTCTTGGTGATCTGCTCGAAGGGATTACCCTGCATGTTTTTGAGAGCAAGACTCCTTTTAGCGAGGAAACGCTCCAGCGTATTGCGCAGCTCAAGGAAGTCTATGGTATGGATTATGACGTGAGCGCGAGTCACCGGTTCACGGAATATGTGCTGAGCACAGACCAAAAAAAGCATCGCGAGGAGGGGCACAGATGAAAGACTTTGTCATGATCGGCAGAGGAGAGAGGATTCACGAGGTGTCCGCTGATGATTGGAGAAAGCACCTCGCGGGTGCACGAGAACACACGGCAACAAGATTACGCTTCATGACGGGTGATCATCACCTTGTACGGAACTTCGTGGTAAGCGAGTTACCGCGCAACCAGGGAAAGCCATTGAGACCGGAAGAAATCCCGCGCAGAATAAACCTTCCTCTTTCCAGAGTTACCACAGTTCTTGGAGATCTCGAAAAGAACCTGTTTTTCCTGGTTCGTAACGATGCTGGTGAGGTAAGCTGGGCGTTTCCGGTTACCACGGAGAAAACACCGCATCGCTTGAACTTCAGCACGGGGGAGCATGTATTTGCTGCTTGAGCGGAAGACGCGCTAGCGACGCCTTTCGTGCAAGGGCGCTTACGTCACGAGAAAATCTCGGTTGAGATTGAAACCCGGTGTGCCCACTGTGGTCAAGAGCTTCACTTCATGCTGAATAGTGAGTTGAAGTGGAGCATCAAGGAGACCGGCGCGGCTCCGTTGTTGTTCGTGCCTGAGGTTGACTGGGGACATTTCGAGGGTTCGAACATCATTCACGACTATTGACGGAACTCCGTCTTCTTCTGGTCAGAAGAACACGCAAGAGCATTTCGCTTGCACCGGCAGCAAGTTGATGGCATATACTTAACGTTGGCTCAAAGCGTCTACTACATCAGAATAGCTCAATCCGGGCTTTTCGGGTTCGGAGAAGAAACCAGTTTTACATAAAACCGACACGATTACCGGGCTTCTCAACAGTCTTTTTCCTCTTCCCCTCCCCGCCCCAAAAAAAGAGTAAAAGAGCGGGTTGCCGGTTGGGCGCTCCCGCGCCCAACCGGCAACCCGCTCTTTACTAATCTGGGGTGGGGGCTTGCTGCCAAGCAGAGCGACGTTTGAGAAGCCCTGGGCACGATTACCGTAATGCTTGCAATCGAATAGGGGAAGGCGCATAATTACTTTAGTAGTTTTCCAATGTTCGCACAACTGAATAAAATCCAATGGCGGAGGTATAACACGAAGTGAATGGAAAAATGAAGGCGGCCCTCAAAGTGGAGGCGACGCCTGGAGCGACGGTTGCCCTGGTTGATATTCCTCGAATTGGCCCACGTGATGTGCTGGTGAAGGTAAAAGCGGCCTCCATCTGTGGCACAGATATGCATATCTATGAGTGGGATGCGTGGGCGCAGAACCGCGTGAAGACGCCTCGTATCTTTGGGCACGAGTTCGCTGGTGAAATCGTAGAGGTAGGAAAAGAAGTAACTGAACTTGTCCCTGGTGATTTTGTCACAGCCGAAACCCACATAGCCTGCGGTCACTGCTACCAATGTCGCACCGGACAGGCCCATGTCTGTCGCAATGTCCAAATATTGGGCGTAGACCGGGATGGCGCATTTGCCCAGTATATCGCTATTCCCGAGAGCGTTGCCTGGAAAACAGGCAAAGAAATCGATCATAGTGTAGCCTCTATTCAAGAGCCGTTTGGCAATGCGGTACATGCCACATTCGCGGGTGAAATTGCCGACATGACCGTAGCCGTTTTCGGCTGTGGTCCAATTGGTCTATGGGCTGTAGGCCTGGCTCGCACCTCTGGCTCCAGTACCATCTTTGCGATAGAACCCAACCACAAACGTCTCGAGATTGCGATAAAGATGGGCGCAGACTATGTCATCGATCCTCGTGAAGTTGACCCGATGCAGAAAATTTTGGATGTCACAGATGGTTTGGGCGTCGATGTGGTACTGGAAATGTCTGGTCATCCACTCGCCATCCGGCAAAGTTTCAAAGTGCTGCGCAATGGTGGCCGTGTGTCACTGCTTGGCCTCCCTTCAAATATGGTCGAACTGGACCTGGCGAACGATATCATCTTCAAAGGCGCAACCGTGCTTGGTATAACTGGCCGCCTTATCTTCGATACCTGGTATCGCACGCGCAGAATCCTGGAAACAGGGCAACTTGATCTGAAACAGGTAATCACGCATACTCTCCCCTTTGAACAGATTCATGAGGCTATGGAGATCATGAAATCTGGCGATTGCGGTAAAATAGTACTGACGTTTTGATGTAGGGGCGCGTTTATTGCGCCCAAAAGAGGAGCAACATGGATAAGCTGCAAGATTATTTGAAAAGCGAATTAGATGCGCTGCGCGCAAAAGGTATCTTTAACAGGCCTCGTGTACTTGAAACGGAACAGAAGGCCACCGTAATCATTGATGGTCACGAGGTCATCACGCTTTCCTCAAATAACTACCTGGGGCTGACCGTTCATCCACGGCTGCGCGAGGCTGCCATAAAGGCCATCGAGAAATATGGGGTCGGCTCTGGCTCGGTTCGTACTATCGCAGGTACAATGACACTGCATAATGAACTGGAGGAGAAGCTGGCGCGTTTCAAGCACACCGAGGCCTCGCTCACCCTACAGTCGGGTTACGCGACAAACCTGGGTGTCATCTCTGCCCTCATGCAGGAAGGCGACATGATTATCAGCGATGAGCTAAACCACGCCAGTATCATCGATGGTATACGCCTAAGCAAGTCGCCGCGCAAAATTTACCCACACAAAGACATGGCAGGCCTGCGTCGTGTATTGGAGGAGTCCAGGGGTGCCAATAAGGTGATGGTCATCAGCGATGGGGTCTTTAGCATGGATGGTGATATAGCCCCTTTACCCGAGATCGTCAATCTCGCCGGAGAATACGGTGCATTTGTGATGGTTGACGACGCGCATGCCAGCGGTGTGCTGGGCAAAAATGGGCGTGGCACCGTCAATCATTTCGGCCTGGATGGCCGCGTGGCGTTACAGATTGGCACCCTCTCCAAGGGTATTGGCGCATTGGGTGGCTACGTCGCCTGCAGCCAGGACATGCGTGACTTTCTCTTGCAACGCGCCCGCCCCGTACTTTTCAGCACCTCGCATCCACCCTCTGTAGTAGCGACCTGTATCGCCGCCATAGAGGTCCTGGAGGAAGACAGTAGCCTGGTCGATCGTCTCTGGGAAAACACCTACTTCTTCAAGCGCGGCCTGGAACAACTTGGATTCAATACGGGCCGCAGCGAAACACCAATTACGCCTGTGATAGTGGGCGAAGGTGCCCTGGCGATGCGCTTGAGTAACCGTCTCTTCGAGGAGGGAGTATTTGCGCAGGGTATCGTCTATCCCACCGTGCCTGCTGATAAATGTCGCGTGCGCACGATTGTGACTGCGCTGCATACTCGCGCGGAACTCTCGAAGGCGCTGGGCATTTTCGAGAAAGTGGGTAAGGAACTCAAAATCATCTGAGTGTTGGTAGAATCAACTCTTCGATCGCGGCAGCAACGCCCTCTTCAGTGTTGCTGCCAGTCACATAATCTGCAACCGCCTTCACTTCCTCGTGCGCGTTGCCCATGGCAACACCCAGGCCTGCCAGCCGCAGCATCCCAATATCATTGTGGTTATCGCCACAGGCCACAATTTCTTCGGGTTTGATGGCAAGGTCTGAGGCGATAATGCGCAGAGCGTTGCCCTTAGAGGCTTCCGGGTGCAAGAATTCCACTATGTCAAACGAAGACTGGGTGACATGGAGGTGCCCGTCAAAGATGCGCTCCAGTTCTTTGCGCTTGTCTCGCAGCGTACCTGCTTCGCCGATCCCTGCTACTTTGATACACGATAGGGGATAGAGACTGGCGACATCTTCGACTTCAACCGCCGGAGGGACTGGAGGGCGATACCAGTTGCTAGCGCGTGGCGTATCCTTATCAACATAGACACGGTGCAGGGTATGATACGCCCGGTTCAGACCGAAAGCCCTTAGTGTGGCAAGTACAGGCAAGATGTGTTCAGGCGGGAGGAGTTGTTCGTGAAGAATCTCGCCGCTGTGTATATCTGCGATAATAGCTCCATTCTCGATAATCTGCGGTACGCTGAGGGGCAGTTCAGCGCAGACATTTTGTAATACTGAAAGTGTCTGGCCTGTGGCAATGACGATAGTTATGCCTGCTTCAGCAGCCTGGCGCAGCGTATTATAGGTTCTTGGCGTAATGAGTTTTTGGGGAGTGAGTAAGGTTCCATCGAGGTCTATAGCCAGTAGGCGGTACACAAAATTCTCCTAAACTAAGGTGGTCAATGTTTTGCCATGCTGCGTAGCTGGTTTATATAACAAGAATATCCATATATCTTCGAGACTAAACTCCGATCTTACGATTTGTATCATTTGTGTCATTTGTATCATTTGTATCACTTGTAGCGTTTGTGTCTTGTATCTTCATGTGGCTTATGTTGCAGGTGACTACCTGTAGCCCCAAGCCAGGAATTTTACTCACCTTGTGTCCATTATGCCATAAAATCTTATTCTTCACCACTTTCATCTCTCTTCTCGGGAGTATGAATTAGTGGTAGCAATCAACCAGGCATGTGAAAGTGAACAAACGAGAAGAGATGGGTCGTAGGAGCGCGATTCGCTCGCTTGCCTACCACTAGAGTCCAGCCATTGTGCACTCCTAACCTTGCCAAATACACGAAGCACCCGTATACTAGCAAAGATGGAATCAAGCCGGCTATTACTTACAATTGTTGATGGAGCAGAATCTTGCTAGGACATAATCACCGAGCTCGTATAGATCAGATTACTCATCTACTGGTCGTGGGCAGTGGCAAGGGGGGCGTGGGGAAATCTACCGTTAGTGTTAACCTGGCTGTGGCCCTGGCGAAGCGAGGAGCCCAGGTGGGCTTGCTTGATGCCGATGCATATGGCCCCAGCGTTCCAATGATGTTAGGCATACGCAAGCGCGGAGAGAGCCAGGGTTGGAGCGCGACTTTACCATTGGGGCAGCGAGGGAAACTGTCTCCTGACAAGATGCTTAAACCGTTGCTGCGCTATGGCGTCAAGGTGATGTCTGTTGGTTTCTTTATTGGAGAAGAGCAGGCAGTGGCACCTATTCCTGATGTGTTGGGTTTGCTCATTCGTCAGCTTCTTTACACTGTAAACTGGGGTGAGCTTGACTACCTGATTATTGATCTGCCTCCCGGTAATGGTGAACCACAGGCGACGCTCTGTCGTGAACTGCAACTCGATGGGGCTATTCTAGTCACGACTCCACAGGATATCGCTCGCATTGACACGGCCAAGGGACTTGCGATGTTCCAGAATGCAGGCGTACCTGTACTTGGCCTGGTGCAGAATATGAGTGGATTCGTTTGTCCCCACTGCGGCGAACGGGTTGATATTTTTCCCTCCAGTGACGAGCCACGTGCTCTGCTCGACAGCCTGCCACTGCTAGGCGCAATACCGCTTGATCCTGCTACTGCTGTGAGCGGTGATAAGGGGCAGCCGGTGGTCGTGAGTATGCCAGAATCGCCCGTATCGGCAGCTTTTAAGTGTGTAGCTGAACAGGTTGTCGCTGCCCTGGCAACTGTGGGTACGCAGATGCCTGAGTCTCAGGAAGATATTGAGTCCTAAAGTTGCCTTCCCTGTAGCTCTATGACCGGATGATTTCAGCCTGTTCTAAATCCACCAGCAATTGCTGTATTTCATACTGTGTGCGTCCTATCAAACGCACCATGTCTGCGATGTTGCGCTGCCCGTCGACCAGCAACAAAAGGCGCCGGTGCTGGCGTGATAAGCCCAGTTGCTCGACATGATGCAGTGACTCCTCAAGGGATTTCACAAGATGAGGAACGGTAGATGCAGGCATGAGCGAATTGACCTGCCCTGTCCTGCCGTTGCTTGCCTGTCTTCTAGCAGCAGATTCTCGCAAGGGAGATATTGGGATGCGCGGATGTGTTTTAGTATCCGTCATTCCCTGCTCGAATGCAGGGGTGCTAACGGGAGCAGGAATGGAAGGAATCTCGGAGGTCTGCGTAGGAATAAACGCATAGCGACAGGTTCCCCAACTACCGAGCCAGCGTAAAGCATCCTGACCGTTAAAAAACGCCGTTAGAGCCTCCACCGCCTGCCCGTTGACAAATGTAATCATGCCCTCTTCAAATGTCGCGCCTTCTCCACGCTCGACGATCAGCACACCAGATTTCCAACCAAGCTGGATTACCTGGATCACATTGGCGAGACTATTCGTGATCGTTTCTTTTTGCGGCGCCATGGGTATGCTACTCCTGCTGATGACGCTCACTCCTCAAAAAACCAGGAAGAAGATTCCCCTGGGGCATTGATTAACATACCTGCTTAACACAAGCATATCATGTTATGAAAATGTCTGCAAAGACGCAGATACTGACTTTCTCCGGCTTCTTTCCCCACACTTTAGCTCCCTATACTCCAAGCAGTAGTTGTTAGATGACCAAGTAGTACTATTTGATTGACTTCTGGCATACAGCAATGCAAAATGGCATACAGCGATATCAATCGGTATATTGTTCGCCTTGAGTCGCCTTTCCGAATGAGTACCCCTGAGTTTTCATTGTAAACGGGCACCACTGATTAGAGAATTAACAGAAGGGCCAGGGCAGGTGCCAAAGGCACACCAGCGCCCACAAATAGACAGGAGCGCAAATGTCTCAGAAAAAGTCATCTACAAGAAAGTCGCTTCCATTGTCCATACGCATCTCTTTGTGGTTGATAGCAGCGTCCATTTTACCACTCCTTCTCACACTGGTCATTAGTGAATTGCAGTCTCGTTCCACGTTGATAAACCAGGCTAGCAGGACAATGGAAACTGATGCGCAGACACATGCTCAGTTAATCGATAATTATTTCGCAGAGAAATTGTTAGTATTAAAAAGTTTAGACTACACCCCCCTGGTTCAACAGTATCTCCTGGATCCAGCGGGAGATCAACAAAATGTACCTACGATCTTGCAAAATGGGCTTGCTATCCAGAAATTGGTCGATCCCGATGTAACACTTGTAACATTTTTCGATCCGCGGGGAAAGCTCCTCCTGTACTATTCCCTGTACGGTCTGAAACCAGTGCCGCATGGGAAGTACATGATTCCTCCAGAAGATGCACAGCAAATAGCAAAAGGTCAGCAGTTCGTGTCGAATGTGTACTACGATCCCGTAGCACATAAATCCACGGTCGAGTTATACACCCCGGTTTATTCAACTACGCTGAAAAGGTTATTGGGCGTTGTGCGCGATACGCTTGATCTTGATACTGTTAGAAGCATTGTTAACAGCGAAAATGGAGTAAATGGCTCCGGTAGTTATGCCTTCATACTTGATCAGAACGGTGTGCGGGTTATCGATCCTGATCCGACCACTCTCTTTACATCCGTCGCTCCTCTCAATGCAAAGATACAACAGAATATCGTAGATGAAAATCGTTTTGGAAAGAACAGCACCATACCTGTTTCAGCAGATGCTACTCTGAGTAGCATGCAAAGCCAGCCTAAGCCGCCAATAACATTTCAGGAAGTACCAGCCGGAAAGAATGAGTTATTTCAAGTCACCCGGCGTCCGCTGTCGACAGTCCCCTGGACCTATTTTGTATCGACGCCCGTGAATGAGGTCATTGCTGTAGCGAATCAACAGTTGCTCATTATCGTCCTGATCGCTGCTGCTATACTCTTGCCTGTGGCAATTGTTGGTTGGATGGTAGGTTATCGTATTTCTTCCCCGATTTTGCGCTCTGTAAAATCTCTTGTTAAAAACAGCCATGTACTCAACCAGCTATCGGAAAGAGAAAAGAACGCGTCATCGGAGCAGGTCTGGATCGTTGAGGCTTCAAAGACTGGTCTCAAATCCCAACAATACTATACAAACGCCTCGAAGATAGCAGCGCGCCGCCTTAACGAAATCGGTGGGGGTTTGCTAGAACAGCGATATGTGGATATGCAAACAAGCATAAATACTGTAAAACAGATGGTGAGTATAGGTCTGTATTTCGAGAAAGCGATTGCCTATCAGGAAGAGACCAATAATAAGGTAGCAGCTGCAGTTAAGGTGACAGACGAGGTGGCAGAGCAGCTTGCGTCAGGAGCGAAGTCCACGAGCGAAGCTGCTAACGAATTAGATGGGATTGTGAACCAACTGCGCCAAATCGTCGGAAACTGAGATGCATGTCTTCCAAGACATTTTTTGTCTCCTGTTTACCCATTGATGTAACGCTTCCCACGCAGGAACGAAGCCAAGGCGACTTTATCATTTTTCGTAACTATTCAGCAGGGGGTTCCAAGGGGCCTGCAAGGCCCCTTGGAACCCCCTGCTGAATAGTTACCATTTTTCTAGAAGATGCTTCGTCGTGAAGAAAAAGTAGTTCGACTCTCTCCACACGTAGCACGACCTCGCATAGCTCCACTATTTGACACCAACATTATTATACAGTAGCATACCTTATATCACATAAAGAGGAAGTACAACGAAGGAGCTTTACATGGGGCTTAGAGCGATGATAGACAACCACGAAGACAAACAACCATGAAAGAGAAGATTAAGGGGCTATTAGCGGGCCTGGCCTACCGGGTGATCGTTCTTTTTACATTTGGACAAATTTCTCCCCTGCTCGGTGCTGGTATCATTATTGAGCAAGATGGTAAAATTCTACTGATTGACCGCTCGGATGGGTTAGGTTATACCATCCCAGGTGGCATCGTGCGCCACAGGGAAACGGTAGAGCAATGTGTGCTGCGTGAGGCACGCGAAGAGACAGGCTACAACGTCAACATTACCAGCCTCGTGGGCGTCTATTCATCACTCAAGCGTGATCCACGTTTTCGGGCAGTTGCAATTGCTTATAAGGGATTTATTGTGAGCGGGTCTCCTCATGGTTCTGGTGAGGGCGAGCTAAGCTGGCGCACGCCTGAAGAGGTCTTTGGGCATTTGGCTTTTGACTGTGAAGAGATGCTTAAAGATTATATAAGTGGGCATCAAAGGCTTTCGTAGTAGCACGACGTGCTATGGGGTAGGAATTATGGTATAGTGCAAGGTAGTTTTTGAAATATACCAGATTATGAGTGAGTGAGGAGGCCACCTATGCCTATCTGCCCAATCTGTGATGATACTGGCTTGCAAAACTCGGATTCCGAACATCCCGAATTCTGTTATTGCTCAGCCGGAAAACAAGCCCGCCGCCAATGGGAAGCCAGCCGGGGAGGTGGGGGGAAGGGGAAAAACCAGCCCAAGCCTGCCAGTTTCATAGACATCGCAAATCTCGAGGAAGTGAATGCCAGTGTAGATGCTATGCGCGCTTCCCTGCTCGGCTCCGCCGTTGGCGAAACGAGTACGGCCACAAAGCATCCCGCCGTTCAGTTGCTCTACCAGGTCGCTCATGCGAACCACGAGGTCACAGTGTTTGAAGCGACCCAACTGTATGAACTGGCTAAAGCGCTGGAGGTATTTTTAGCAGGATTGGCACCCATCGGCCGTAATCTCAAGAAATGATACGAGGTAGAGGTAGTAGTAATATTGGGTATGAGTATTGACAGTTACGCATGTTCTCTTTTACTATACTGTTTGTGAGAACATGCTCTGATAGATCAATGCCTGATCCCGAGGTAGCCTGGGACCTCGGGCTTTATTTATGAATGGCTGTATCAGTCATGTTGGACGGAACTCCCCGCGCAGCAGGTTTACGTTATGTTAAGTCAGTACTGGTCTTAGGGGCACAGAGAGGGGCACATCATGCTATGTCCGCGTTGTGGCAATGAGTGGGATGCAACTAAGGGCTCTTGCACTCATTGCGGATTTATAATTCGCACCGCTAATCCGTCTGGGCCATTACCACGTTTGCACAATTCGCCTCAGCGAGGTAATCAACAATCCGGCAGATTGTCCGGCCCAAAGCAGCAATCGGGTGGACCAACAACCCCGGTTCCTCCGGGCTTTCCACGCACCACACGGCCTGCACCACCAGGGCCTATGCCTCAACAAGACTCAACCTTTGGATCAAATCAACCACCTTCTGCCTCTAGTGGTGCACTCACCAAACCAGCTTTCGAGAAAAATGCCTTGAGGAAAAATTCCACCCCGGAGGAGCATGGTTTACCACAAACAAGGGCGCCCAGAACAGATTCATTATCCTTCAAGAGCAGCGTGCGAACCCCGCCACCGTTCAATCGCACGACAGATCAACAGCAGCAGGATGTGCGTTTCCAGCAAACGCCAGCCCAGACACCACCATTGCAGTCGCGCGCAAATCTCTTTCCTGCGGAATCTCCGGTACGGAACGCGCCAAATCAGCAGGAAGCGCGGCCGGTGGATTCGTTTCAGCAGGCGCCCAGTAGACCTGGGCCTATGAGAACTAACACCAGTGCATCAGGCTCGAATATTCGACCTCTCCTGCCGGGAGTACTTTTGCGTAGTGGTCGCTATCGCCTCCAGGAATTGCAAGAACGCCAGGACTGGTTATCAGGCGTTTTTGAAGCAACCTGGACTGGCAAGGACTCCCAGCGGGGAGCTTCACAGGTGACAATCTGCGAGATGGTTTTGCCTGAAAGTACTTCGGTTATGGCGCAAACGATTCTACGTACTGCCACAGTGTCACTGGCTTCAGTAGGTAGACATCCGCGTATTCCCACACTATGGGATGCTTTTAGTGACCAGGGGCGAAGCTTCTTTGTTTTTGAACCGGTTGAGGGTGAGTCCTTAATGGCGCGTATGCGTTTTAGTGGACGCGCGTTGCCAGAGCATGAAGTGATAGAGTGTTGCCTTCAGATGACGGACGTGTTGGACCTGCTAATACAACAGTCTCCTCAGTTAGTGCATGGTTTGATACGGCCAGAGCATATCATCATTGGCCGTAATGGCACACACTACATCCTTACTAACTTCTCAATTGTGCTTGCTGGTGGAGCAACTCAATACATTGCAGGGCTGGAGCGCTCTCGCCTTTCGCCTTATACTGCGCCAGAGTTCGCTCGCGGGGTGGCAGATGTACGAACAGATCTGTATTCGCTAGTTGCCACCGCCTATCATGCCGCGACTGGTAGTGTCCCGGCAAGTATTGGTGGCAGTGTTCCTCAAGCACAACGTATCAATCCCAATGTCTCGTCCGCATTTGATGCTATTCTGGCAAAAGGGCTGCGGGCGGTTGCTAACCAGCGGTATCAACGCCCATCTGAGTTCCGCCAGGATTTGCTGGCTATGCGTTCAGTGAGGGGAACACTTGTACCTGATAAGAGCAGTGTTGTCTCTGAACGCAGTAATCCGTCCCCGCGGTCCAGAAATGATCAGCGAGCAGACGTGTCCAGGCAACAGCAATCCGCCAGTGTTGCCCAGGCATTGCCGATACCACTGAACACAAATGATGAATTTGATGAGGAAGTATCATTACTACCACGCCCCGAGGAGCTACCGCCAATGAAGGCGGGTAATGATGGCTTGAATGCTACCCTCTTGCTTTGTCTCATCCTGGTGAGTTGCATCGTACTGGTAGTGCTGAGCCGTATAGGAATATAACCTGAGCATTAAAATGAGAGGACGCAACGAATTGCGTCCTCTCATTTTAATGCTTACGCATCACGACGAAGTCGATAAGCTCATCCAGAACCTGGCGTCCTTGCGAAGGAGGAAAGTGAGCTAATGCCTCTCTTGCTTTGTCTGCATACGCGTAAGCGTCGACGCGGGAACGCTCCAGGCCTGCTCCCATAACAACCCAATTGACCACAGAAAGTATGTCTTCTTCACGATGGGTTGCTCCATTCAGCAGATTATATACATCCTGGTAGTGCCCATTCCGTGGTTGCTTCTGTAAAGCGTAGATCAGCGGTAACGTTACCATGCCCTGGCGCAAATCATTCCCCGCAGGTTTGCCGATGGTCGCCTGGTCTTCGGTGTAATCCAGGATATCGTCGATGATTTGAAAGGCTATGCCAAGGTTTATCCCATATTCATACAAGAGATTAACTTCCTCGTCGGATGCCTGGCTGACAATAGCGCCACCCTTGCAGCACGCTGCTATCAAGCAGGCGGTCTTGCGACTGATTTTCTCATAGTAGCTCTCAATGGTAAGATCAATCCGGCCGGCAGTCATCATCTCCATGATCGTACCCTCGCACACAGTGGCTACTGTATCCGAAAAGAGATGGTCAATGCGATTATCATTGATGTCGGCAATCAGCCCGGCTGTTTTCGCAAAGTAGTAGTCCCCCAGCAGGATAGCGATGTTATTGCCCCATATAGCATTGACAGTGGGATTGCCACGACGAGTTAACGCATCATCTACGATATCATCATGAATAAGTGTCGCCAGGTGAACCATTTCGAAAGCTACGCTCAAGGGTAATAGCTTATCGAAGCGATACGTATTCAATTTGCCCGCAAGCAGTGTGAGCGCTGTTCTGAGGCGTTTGCCAGGTGAACCAAGCGCGTGCATCGATGCAGAGTTAAGGATGTCGAGTCCAGAGGTTGCTCGTTCCTCAAAGGTGACGTCAACCTGGTCGAGATCGGGTTGGATAAAGGCAAATAAGCGGCTCAAAGTGGCCGTATCATTCATAGAGGCTCTCCGTTTCGGGCATCTTTGCACATCACCAAAATGAGAAGCGGTCGCCGCCGCCTCTCTTGAGTATCGTTTTAAATTTACTATCGCTTCAGATTATAGCACGGAGCATCCATCTCTGTAGAGATACGCATGTCTTACACATTGGATGTCGTGTCTAGCTCCATCAGGTCTTCTTGTACATACCCTGCGGTCAAATCAAATTCTTCCAGGGCATCCATCGCAGCCCGGTACTCAGTCCAGGTGAGCCGGCGATTCAATACAGGATCGTTCACCGCTTTCCAGGCAGGAAAATACTGATCCATTAAACTGACAGGCGTATCAGGAGCTAACTCCTCCGCTATCCAGCGCAGCACCTCGCGTGTTCCTGAGATATCCTCCGGCATCACAAGGTGGCGAATCAGGAGTCCGCGCCGTGCAATCCCTTCTTCGTCGAGTTGCAGTGTGCCGACCTGTCGATACATTTCGCGCAAAGTGGCCTGGTTGGATGCGACGTAATGGGGCATCTTGGAGGTGCGCAGGGCATTTTTATCGTCAGAATATTTCGAGTCCGGCAGGTAAATATCTACGACTCCGTCCAGCAACTTGAGCGTTTCCAGGGTTTCGTATCCGGCGCAGTTATAAACGATGGGCAGCCGCAAACCCTTAGCACAGGCAAGCACGAGGGCGGCCAGGATTTGTGGTACAAAATGGGTGGGTGTAACTAGATCCAGGTTGTGACACTTCTTCTTTTGCAAGTAGAGCATCATATCTGCCAGGCGTTCGGGACCAACGCGATGTCCCAATCCACCCTGGCTCAAGGGAAAATTCTGGCAATAGGTGCAGCGGGCCTGGCAGTAGCCGAAGAAAATGGATCCCGCGCCCCGGGTGCCGCTGATAGGTGGTTCTTCCCGGCGATGTACATTCCATGATGCGACGATCGCCTCAGTACCTGACCTGCACACACCCGTTTTTCCGGCAATGCGGTTACAGCGACAATTCTGTGGGCAAATGGTGCAACTGCGCAAAATCTCCCAGGCTGCGGCTGCGCGTTCTGCCAGTTCGCCCGTTTCATAGAGATTGAGATAGCTCGGGTAAAGCATGGATAGAAGTCACTCCACTAGTGTCAGCAAGCGCCTTGGCGTAACGATGAACATTGCGTCCAATTCCTGCTGGGAAACCCCAGCGTGACGCAGGCGTGGAACGATATTAGTGAGCAGGTGATCCCAGCCCCAGCCGCCATAGTGACGGAACTGGAGACGCGTACAAATGTCATGCGCCAGTGTTATCTGTGTAACGTAGCCTTGCTCCAATAAACGCAGTAGGCATTCTATACGGTCTGTGTCGCGAGGCTCCTGCGCAAAACTACGATCAAAAAAAGTTTCCGAGCCAAAAGTATCGAACGAGAGCACCGCTCCCCGTTCAGCAATACGCGCATGCCACTCAGGCTCTACCAGTTCATCACAGTGGCTGATAGCGACCCGTGAGAGGTCGGCTCCCTCCTCTTCCAAAATATCCAGGATGTGCAGGTGTTCATGTCCCCAGATCAGCGGGTGCACATTGATGCTCGCACCTGTCTGACGTTGCACACGCGCAGCAGCACGTAACTGGCGTTCCTCGAATGGGTAAATGGGAGAACTTGTGCCCAGTTCTCCCATTAAGCCTGCTTGTATCGTGGTACCGTACATACCCTCAGTGAGCCAGCGGAGGAGATCACCTGCGATTTCCTCCGCGCTGCGGTCATGAATCTCTTCGGGCAAGACTGGTTGGCGATAGTAACCGCAACCTGCCACGACATGCAGGCCCGTGCGCTGTGCAAGCGCACGTAAGGCCTCCGGGTCGGGTTTAGTACCGACGGTAGTCATGTCGATTAGCCCTTGCCCGCCTGCAGCCTTGTAATACATGAGTTCGCGGAAACTCAGTTCAGGATCGTCAATAAGCAGGTTGGGCCTGGAATCATAGGGGTTACGCATCAGCTCGCCCCGGTTTTGCAAGGTAGGTTCCTGGTCAACAAGGTGCGCCCGCGTGGGTGGAGGACTATCCCACAACCCACACAGGTCAATGAGCAGGTGCTCGTGACCCAACGTGATGCCAAGTTCCTCTGGAGCAATGTCTCCTAGCACTGTCCTGATATACATAGCGCAGGTCCTACACGGTAATCTCGAAAGTTAACCTTCCTTATGGCGTCGGCCACTTGTAGCCGCGCTGTGATGGCTTGGGACCAGTAGAGCGCGGCTTGGGCTTGCTCTGCCTGGCTTTAGTCTTACTTGCTGGCTTAGCGGCGCTGGCTGCGCGAGCGCGAGACTTCGGCTTTCCTTTCGCCGGAAGGTCTGGTGAGCGCTCCATATCTTCTTCTGTTGTAGGAATAGCCGGTGGCTTAACAACAGGCGCAACCAGTTCATCTGCCTCCTGCGCGATTTCCTCCCTGAATTCGGCATGCTTGCGCGGTACATCTTGAGTGCTTTCCCGTACAAATACATCCGGCCTTTGCGTTACAGGGCCTTCTTCGCTCTGCCGGCGAGTATCTGTATACTTCCGAGATGGACTCGCAGTATGCTGAGCAGCGTTGGAAGCATCAAAACGCTCGTAATCGCCCTCGAACTGCTCATGGTCCGAGCCGTAACGAGTAAATTCTTGAGGTCTGCGCGAAAATTCGCCCTGTTGCCTTGCCGGGCGACTCTGCCAGCGTGGGTTGCGGGTATCAGGCTGTGCTCCGTTACGAGAAGACCGATTGCCACGGTCGAAACTGCGTGGACCACGAGTCTCACGATCGAAATCGCGAGGCTTCCTAGAATCGCGTTCAGAGCTGCGTTGCGGTCGAGCATCACGATCGAAATCACGTCCACGCGGACCTCTGTTTTGACCCTGACCGCGGAATTGCGAGCGTGAATCGGAATGCTGCGTGCCTTCGCGGTAACCCGGACGGGTGTCGGACCTGCCAGGCCGGTCCGAGTAGCCCTGGTGTTCATCGTAATACTGCTCATTAAAATTGCGCATTCCTGATTCGGGGGAGCGAGGCCGAGCGCCACTGTTGCCATTAGGTGTGCGCTCACCGTATCGATAGCTGCCCTGGCGATTTTCGTAAGGTTTGCGGTTATTGCGACTATTTTGAGCGGAAGGCTGCCCTGATTGCTGATTGCGCCGCCAGTTATCGCGTGGTGGCTGGCTTTGGTTAGTGTTGCGTGCATGGTAATCATGATGATTCGGGCGCGCTCCATTTTCCCATGCGCGATCTACCGTTTCGCGGTTGAGTCGGGGTCTGGCAGGTCGTGGAGACCGCTCTTCTCCGTACCTGCTCGAGGATGAATGGCGAGAATAGGGTCGCTCGTTATCTCGCCGTTGCTTGTTGAAATCTCTGGTCATGTGTCCTTTCCAAATTGGCTTTTGTGGAGGTTACTTTTACGAGGTGGACGGATTGGCAAGATCCATTATGTGTTTCCCGTCGGTCATTCCGCACTCGCTCTTTAATTCGACGCGCTAATTGTTAGTCCCGGTGGCGTGTGAGAAGTTAGCGCTCTTATGTAGTATACCATACGGTTTCAAGCAATGGGCCACGACTACCCAGCAAGACTACGATTGAGTAGGAGTGGGAACTGGTCCTTCGTCAAGGGGCACACCAGCGTAGCTCAGTTCCTGGCTTCCGAACATAGCGAGCGTCTTTTGTGTTAATTCGTCGGGCAGTAATGGCCGTAAAGCAACATTATAATACAGGTCGTTTTCGAGAAAAGTCCCTTGTGCTTGTTCGTTCAGTAGCTTCGAAATCTGCTGGAGTTGTTGGGTGTTCAGCAGCACCGCTGCGCGGGGTACGTTAAACGTCAGGCAGCCTGAGTCAGCATTGGGACCGTTCACATCAGGCGGAAGAACTCCACATTCATAGGTGACAAGCTGATTTAGCGTAAAATCATGAAAGTCCCAGTTAGGAATGTTCTGGCTGAGATCAGGGCTGAAGGTTTGATGCGCCAGCAGCGCCATCTCGTTGCTGGTATAGCTATGAGTAGAGCCACTAAGTGCCTCAGTGATGCTGGTAAGCGCCTTGCCCAGCCGCTGGTATTCGTTTAAGTCCTGTGCGCTTTCCTGGAGGTTACCAAATGGACCATATAAAAATACATATGCCTTGTCGTTGAGATTCAATTGGAGCAAGGTAGCATTCTGGTCAGATATATCATAAAACTGCTGGCGATTCAACCTGGTTAATCCGTAGGTATCCACCAGTGTAAACAGCAATTGTTGCACCGCATCGACTTGAAGTCTTCCCTCTCGCATTTGTAGCCCGGGTCCGAGTATATAAGTGCCATCGCCGTATACGCTTATGTCAGGACTCATCTCTAGTGTGCCCCGTTTGCCGCCGCCATAGAATGTACGTATGAGCACGTCTTGTGGCCTGGTGTTGTATGTGATGATGCTTCCATTGTTGGACGAGATAGTATTATGGGCGGGAGTGCTTGCAGCACCACTACAGGCAGCAAGCAGGATCATGCATATGCAGGCTACAATGAGCAGAAAGTGATGAGGAATTGTATCCTGTACATCTATTACTTTTTTACTATCTATTTGCATAAAAGCAGCCTTGAGCCCGCGTTTTTCCGCAATCAGTATTCTGAGATAATTGTATCAGAGAAGATCAAGTTTAGAATGTCCAGTTTAGCTAGCCCTTTTTGTAGAAGCGATACCCAATCATCTTATATACAAGCTTCGCGGCCAGGAAATCCGCCCGGGTTTGCCCTTCCATTGGAGAGAGTTCGACTACATCCATCCCGACAATTGTCGTGCGGCGGCAAATCTCGCGGAAGAGATCGAGCAGTTGGTACCAGTGCAGGCCACCTGGTTCGGGCGTCCCCACTGCTGGCATCTCACTGGGATCGAGCGCGTCGAGATCAATCGTCACATAGGTATGCGCGCTCAGGCGGTCCCACGGAATGACGGCAGTCCCTTTTGCAAGCTGGTAACCCCAGACTATTTTTACATCCGGCGAAGTTTTCATAAACTCGGCCTCTTCAGGACTGAAGCTGCGTATGCCGATTTCCGTCAGGGGAATGCCCATGTCCACGACGCGCCGCTCAATCGCGGCATGTGAGAGCCTGGTACCTTCATACTCGTCGCGTAAATCACCGTGAGCATCGATGTGCACGACGTTCAAATCAGGAAAATACTCGTGCACGGCAGCGATAGGAGGAGCAGAGAGTGAATGCTCGCCGCCAATAGTGAAAGGCAGTTGTCCGCGCTGCAGCACTTCGCGCACGGCGTCACCGGTGGCTTTGAGCGCCGCAGCATGATCCATGCCGCTATAGTCCAATGCAGGTTGGGTGTACACGCCGACTTCGATGGGGCACCAGTCCAGTTCCTCATCGTATAGCTCCATCTGGCTAGACGCATCGAGGATCGCTTGTGGCCCACGCGCGGTGCCTTTCATATAGCTAACGCTATACTCCAACGGTGCCGGAATAATCGTTACGCGGGCAGTGCTCGGGTCGCAATAGGGTGCATCGGGCGCACCGAACTGGGTCACAAGCGGTTCGTTCATATAGCCATAGCTCTCCTTTTCAGTTTTTCTGGTATTTTACAGTACATGATCGTGCCAGTGCAACGAGATGTTAGCGCAGGCCATCCCGGAACGCGGCAATCTGTGCACTGTGCTCGCGTTTATGCCCATAGTTCGTGTAGACGATAAAATCATCCAGGGCATAGTCCATCCCATACCAGGGGAGCGTTCCGGGGGAATCTGGGCCACCAGCGACATGACCTGGGCATGGGTGTCGTTGAGTTCCCCCAGTACTTCCTTCACCGTTTCAATTCTGCAAGCGGATGATGCTTGCAGACGAGTTCGTGCGTTTGTTGCTAACAAGTTCTACCTTAGCCCCGCAAACATGTCTTCTTCCACCTGCCTGCCACCATTTACCAGGCTAAAAACACGATAATACCCCTGAGCTCCCCACAATGCCTCTCGCTGCTGCTCAGACAGGCGTTCAAGCACGTGGTAGGCTGGCAGTTGTGATTGATGGCAGCAAATCGCGTGCAAGACGATGCGCCAGTAGCTCAAGGTGTCGATCCTGGTTGTCACCGACCAGTCTGGCCAGGCAACAGCTGTTCGTTTCACGCCATCGATATTCATCACCAGGTCACCAAAGATGGATTGATACATTGCAAACTCATCCTGTGTCTCCGCCATATAATACAACTTTGAAACACTATATGGAGCCAGGTCACGGTAGTATAGGGAGTGTGGGTTGGCAGCCTCAACAATCGCAGCAGTGGTAAACTGTGAAATGGCGATATGATCCGGGTGTCCATACCCGCCATATTGACCAAAGGTGACAACCACGTCGGGCTGTACGCGCCGCAGGTGCCCGGCTATTTTTGCTATCGCCTCGGCGGGATGGGCCGCATCCAGTTCGCCATCAATGTAATCCAGAAAGCTGACGCTTTGAATACCGAGCACCTCGGCAGCTGCAAACAACTCGGCCTCGCGTATCTTGCCCAATGCCTCCAGGCCAGGATTATCGCTCTCCTTGCCGAACCAGCCCCGTTCTCCGCGCGTCGCGGTAACGAGATGGGTTTCGATCCCCTCGGAAGCGTACCTCGCGAGCATACCTCCATTTCCCAGGCATTCGTCATCGGGATGGGCCAGAATCGCCATCAATTTCAATTTGTCCGCCATCATGTACCTCTTTTCTGTGTGTAGTGACTTGGATCAGACGGTCAGCATGTTGCTCACCTGAGTAGTAAAAGGAAATCGCGAGTGGTGCTCACTCCGCCTGACACTCTCATTGTAGCCAGGTTTTTTTGCTGCGACATCGGGGTAAATACTGAGATGTTCGATGCGTTGTACGGAGATTTTGGAAGAACGAGGCACGTAGAGATTCTAGCGGAGTTACTGCGAATGCTGCTGCCAAAATGAAGAGAGCAAGAATGCTTCCAGATAAACCGGATTGCTCCTTGCTCTCAGAAGTGGCGGCAATGGTTCCAACAGCATGCAGTTGCCAGCGTTGTTAGTTTATAGCCTTTAGCGCACCCCCGATCTGGCTAAACGGGCAGCCATAGCAGCTTCATAGCGCGCCGGATCGGGAGTTTCTGGCCGCAGCGAACGTGTTCCGCGAACCACAAAATGCGCTTCTACATCGTCGGTTTGAAACATCTCCTTGGCAAAAGCGATGGCATCTTCCTGGCTGAATTCTTTGCACGAGCAGATGTCGATATCAACTTCGCCGTACTCGGGCCAGGCATGCATACTGATGTGGCTCTGGGCAATCACAACAAAGCCCGAAAGGCCAGCATCTAAGGGGTTAGACGTTTCGATCTGATACAGGTGTACAGGGCTTACCTTCTCCATATCCACATGGGCCGGATATTCGTCCAGTACACCTCTCAACAGTGATTCGTCCGTCAAGCGCTGACGGTCACAACCATAAAGTTCTAGCATCAGGTGAACAAGCATTGAATCTATCTCCTGTAGTTCCAAATCTACGAACCACTGCCACCGCCAAAGCTGGCAGTACACTACATGCATCCAAGCAAGTGTGTTTTTGGCACACCGAATAATATTATACATTAGATTGTCAAGCTAATGCAAAGTACAGGAGTGGGTGCTTGTATCTAATAACCAGGTCATCTCCATCTAAATGTAAGTAAGCAATCTACCTAAATAAGAAGTATGGTTGTGATTAGATCGAAGTGCTTGCTATGGTCGCATCTCTTTTCCTGCAAGATATGCCTGTTCCAGTTCTGCGAGCAGTTTTTCACGCTTTGCAAACAGTTCTTGCCTGGGGCGCGGGTGTGCCTTGCTGACGGCATAGGCGGTGAGCAGAGGTAGAGCAATGGTTGAATCCCCATAAATCACGACCGTGCTCTTGAGCTGGTCGGGTTTGATCTTTCCCCATGATACCGCTTCGGATGGTGTCGCGCCAGAAAGCCCGCCCCAGTGTGGGGCATCAGCGGTGATCTGGATGAAATAGTCATGCCCGCCTTTGTGAATGCCCAGTACCTCCCACAATTGCGGCTGCGTCTGCAAGTAGAAATTTTTCGGGCTGCCACCTCCCAGGATAATGACCCCGTTGCGCTTAGCATGAAGCACGATTGCGGTTGTCTCGTTGACATCGGCCAGCGGGTCGAGCGTAAGTAAACTGCCGTCCAAAGCATTTCGAGCAACATTCATACCGATCGACGAATCGCCGGGAGATGAGGTGTAGATAGGCACGTTCCATGCTGCAGCTTGTGCCAGCACGGAGTCCTCTGGATTGACGCCTGCTTTGAGCAACTGTGTTCCCAGGTGATGGTGCAGTTCCGAAGTCGATATCGGCCGGTTGGGCAAGCTTTTCAGGCATTCGCGTACAAAGGCATCGGTATCGAGCAGCACCTTATCCTCGAAGAGGATATCGTAAATACGAATAACGCCCTCTTCCTGCAGCTTCGTATCGTCCAGGCGGAAATCGCCACGGTGCATGGCCATAGCGAGTGCATAATGCATATCGTGATAGAGGTTCGCGCCCGTGCTGATGATAAAATCGATGAAGCCAGACTCCATCAGCGTAATGATGCATCCCCCCAAACCTGCGGGGGTGAGTGCGCCGGCCATCGTCAGTCCAATAGTCACCTCTTTTTCAGGTGCAAGCATCTCTTCGGTGTAGAGGCGTGCTGCCTCTTGCAAGCGCGCGGCATTGTAGGCCTGGAACTGCTGATCGATCAACTCTGCCACCGTCATACCTGGTTTGACGCGCCGCGGCAAAATCTGTGGGCCACTGAGATAGTCGCTCTGGGTGGGTTCATGGTTATCTGAGTCGTGTGGATTGTGATGCATAAATAGCCTTTCTTTTTCAGCATAAGAAACTTTTAGGATATAACCAACGGTTATTATTCTACCATCAGAAGCAAAAAAGCATGTAAGGGTTGTGTTCTGCGGTCATTGCAAAGCGTTGCTTGGAGAGGCAGAGACCCCGGTCCTACCTCTCCAAGCAACGCTTCAAAGCAGATCCCCTTGCTGCGCCCCCTGTCCCTCGGAGACTCCTGCTGTGGCTTACCTGCGGGGTTGCTGGTACTGCGCTGTTTCCGATCATCTATGTGATTTGTAAACGCTATAATGATAGACCTTGACGTTTACAATTGTGTCATTGTCTGGACAGTGACTTGACGGGGGAAAGAAAGGCTGCTACAATTCGGGTAGAGCCGATGAAACAATCTGGAAGGCGCAAACCGATAACAAGGGACATGATGCGGCTTCTTGCTCATTGGCCTTCCGGAAGGAAGACAGGTGCGTATGTTGAGACCAGACCGGCAACAAGTCTCTACCTTTTTAATTGACCCGGAGAGCGGCGCAGAAATGGTGCGGCTCACCGACCTGCATAAGATGACTACCCAATACATGGGTGGTCTTTTCCCCCAGAGTCTGGACATCGCACACATCCATCACGTGCTCGACCTGGCCTGTGGCCCTGGCGACTGGGTGCAAGACATGGCCTTTGAGTACCCGGATATGGAGGTCATCGGCATTGATAGCAGCCAGGCGCTGATCAACCACGCGCGCTCCACTGCCCGTATGCAAGGATTGGACAACGCATCCTTCAGGTCCATGGATATCCGCAAGCCACTCGACTTTGATGATGACTCCTTTGATTTCATTCAGGCGCGCTTTCTCGCTACGGTCCTCTCTCCTGGTGAGTGGCCAGACTTGCTCGCAGCATGCAAGTGCGTCCTGCGGCCCGGCGGCATCCTCCGACTGGTTGAAGCGGAATGGCCGCTCACGAATAGTGCGGCTATCCAGGCCCTTGGCAGGATCGTCATCCAGGCGCTGCAGCGGATTGGTCGCAGTTACAGCTCCGATGGTCAGCACCACGGCACGCTGGCGGTGCTTGTGCCATTCCTGCACGATGCAGGGCTCGTCCAGGTCCAAAGCCGGACGTATGAGATTCCCTTTACCGCTGGCCCGATCAGTTTACATCCGATCATTGACCAGTTGCGCACAGCGTTGTACCTGATGGAACCAGCCTTACTCAGCTGGGAAGTGGTAACGCATAAGGAATTTGAAGCACTTCTCAGGCAAATGGAGCTGGAATCAATCGGCCAGGACTTCCGAGGGACCTTGAGCATAGAAGAGGCCTGGGGTGAGAAGGCAGCGTGAGTGAGGCACACATGGTGGGACAAGCACCTGGATCATAGCGGGAATTTCTAGCTGTGATCATCGCTGATTTCTTATCTATTCCCATTGTTATCGATAAACCCGCTGTTGATCGACGCCGCGCAGCACATGAGCGTCAGTGACCCCACAGCTAAAGCTGGGGTCTTGTGTCTGGACTCCACCGCAACTCTGCGTAGCGCTCGCGCCGCGCAGCTTTGGCTTCATCGTCCGACACATCAGGGCATACCGACAATCGGCTTTGGCTCGTACAGCCTTGCCGGAATAAAAGGCTCTCTCATTGGTAGGGGTAGCAGTCACGGCAAGATAGCGTTGTCCCACATCCACACCAACCACCTGCTTGTGGCTTTCGGGTGTCGGGTCTGCTCGCTCAACTTCAAGCGTGACGAGCAGAGCTGCATGAGGCTCACGTACTGGTGATAGCCCGTATAGGGCACAAGCACCCGCCCGTCCAGGGTCAGGATGCTGACCAGGTGAGCCTGCTTCAGGCTGTAGTCCCGATGATAGTTATAGGTGATGGTGGGGGAGACGTACCTGGGTGGCTCATCCAAGCCCTTGTAGCGTTTCTTGGTGTGGCCTGCTTTGCGTGCCTCAGCATTCTGCTTGACCTTCGTCCAGAGTGTCTTGTAGGTGGCGCCCACCTGGCGGGGGACATTGCAGGCCATCTGAGCAGGAAGCTGATGGACACGGCGTATCTCATCGTAGCAATCGCGTTGCAAGGCTCGCCCACTGCTCATCTTGCCATGCGTGAAACTGTAGTGGCTCACATAGTTCAGGGCATCGCGGTACGCAGTTGGGTACGTCGCAACGCGGCGAACTGTGCAGAATCGGTATGCAGTTTCAGCTTGGCGGTGATGAGCTGTTTCATAGTACACGTGTACTATCTTTCACACAGTATGTCAAGCTGGTAGTACTCGTGAAGAGGACCACCCGACCCAGGCCCCAGCAAAGGAACGCCGCATTCCTCCCCACGGCTCAAGCCGGGGGACTCCTGCGGCGGTTTGTTGAACACTTGAACATTTGCTCTTGACAAATGTTCTCAACGCTCGGTATACTTTTCTTGCATATAGTGTCGTGCTTGTTCTTGTATCTTTTGCTGTAGACTAGTAGATATAGAACATACGTTCTATATAAATGCTAGAATTTAGTAGAGTCACCGGTGCCGGATCATCGCAAGAAAACCGACAGGAACGTCGCAGTGGGGCTTGAGATTGCCGGCAACAGGGCAACTGTTGCATTGGTTGATCGCCACGGCAAGATTGGTCACCGCTGTTATGCTAAGACGCTGTGGGGGCGTCCTGCTGCTGCCACACTCGAGCCTTATCTACGCGCAATCGAAGGCGTGCTTACCTATGCCAAATCTGAAGGCTTGTGTGTACGTGGTCTGGGCGTATGTATTCCAGGTACACTTGATCAAACAAGCCGCCGCCCTCTCCAGATTCCTACACTCCCCTCGCTCAACGATTTCCCACTGTGTGATCTGCTTGAGGCACGTTACGACCTACCTGCCCAATTGCATGTTGATGTTGACGCTGCTGTACTGGGCGAATACCATTTTGGAGCAGGTAAGGGCGTTCGCCGCTTACTCCTTATGGCGGTTAATGCCGTGGTAGGTGCCGCGCTGGTCATTGACGGTATGCTGGAGCGGTCTGCGCAGGAATACGTAGGACACGTTTGTCATGTACTGGTTTCCACGCAGGGACCACGCTGTAGCTGTGGCAAACGCGGTTGCATCAATACACTGGTCTCGATGGAGGCTCTGCGCAAAATGGTGCAGCGTGCCCTGCGTAGAGGCGAACAGACCAGCCTCCTACAACGCCTGAGTAACCACGAATATTTCAGCCAGCAATTACTGGCTGAAGAGGCAGTACGAGGTGATAGAGTCGCACTGCAAATCTATAGTGAGGTAGGGCGTTGGTTAGGAGCTGCGACCGCCAAATACATTAACAAATTCGAGCCAAATGTGCTGATCCTGGGCGGCGGAGTGCTCAGCACCAGTGAACTGTTGCACGCGAAAGTTCGGGGTGCACTCGTGGCGCAGTCTTCTTCGAGCGTATACGACATGCTCGAGATCGTTCCTTCTCGCCTGGGGGTTGATGCTGCTTTGATAGGTGCGGCGGTTGCCCTCCTCCAACCTCAATAAAATTGTGTTTCACTAAGCTGATACAATAAGTAATTATCGACATAACTTGCTACCCACGTACAGGAGGAAGAAATGCCGCTGACTGCTCTAGGATTGTTGCTGGTGGCGGCAATACTACACACAACATGGAACTTGATCGTCAAGCGTGCGCAGGAGAAGCAGGTTTTTATCTGGTGCGCATTAATCGCTGGCGCAATCTGTTTCTCCCCATTGCTGTTGACAAATCCGGTGTTCCCTATCTCTATATGGCCCTATCTGCTTAGCAGCGCAGTGTTTGAAGCGATCTACTATATCACACTGATACGTGCCTATGAAAATGGCGACTTTTCACTGGTCTATCCTATGGCTCGCGGTGCAGCACCAGTATTTCTTGTAGCCTGGGCTGCGTTATTTCTTGGAGAGAACCCGCGGCTCTATGGGCTGATTGGCATAGCCCTGCTCGTGCTTGGGCTGGTCGTAGTAGGTGGAAAGGCCTGGTGGACTTTACGTAAGACGTCCACATTGAGTAAAAGCGCACTGGTTCTGGCCCTCGGTGTTGCCTGCTGTATTTCAATTTACACAACCATTGATGGAGCCGCAGTACGTCATGTCAATCCTCTGCCTTATACAACACTGGTGATCGCCCTCTCAGGCGTTTTGATTACACCGGCTGTAGTGAAGCGCTATGGGAGGCGGGCGATTGCCGCTGAGTGGCGCACGAACTGGATGCGTATCGTTCTGGTTGGCATCTTCACTTTCTTAGCATACATGCTGGCATTGAAAGCTTACACCATCACCCGTGTGAGCTATGCTGGGTCTGTACGTGAGATCAGTGTGGTCATAGCTGCCTTGCTCGGATGGCGCTGGTTGGGTGAGGACTTTGGCCTGATACGTCTGATAGGCGCTGTTTTGATATTCACCGGCATTTTTGTGATTGCCGTGGCCGGCTGAGTTGAGTTTTTGCAACACAAGCACCAAAACTATACCTTTTCTATACCCTGTGGGGAATAGCTTTTGCACACGTTTGCGACTATAGTGAGTCTCAGGAGGAGTCGCTGGTCGGCGTGGCCGGTTGGGGGTGGTTCTGGATAATCCAGTGATTCATATGCTTCCGTTAGCAACGATAGAAAGAGGAGGAGTCTTATGACGACCACAACCACCCCATCCACTGTGCCAACTGAATGGAGTCGGGAATTGACATCACGGGCTGAGCGGTATGCTGCCGGCAAGGCGCTGCGTAGCAAGACACCTCGTTCAAGCCATAGAGAGTGGGCGCCAGACCCTGAGCGCCCCGACCCAATTAGTATTTTGGAAGAGTCAAATAGCACGCGGTTGAAGAACCTGGTGCCCATCCGCTATGGACGCATGTCGATGTCACCCTTCGCGTTCTTGCGCGGATCGGCAGGCGTCATGGCGAGCGACCTGGCGAAAACACCAGTCTCAGGCATCCAGGCGCAGCTCTGTGGCGACGCGCATCTGAGCAACTTCGGCGTCTATGCCTCCCCGGAGCGCAGGCAGGTCTTCGACGTGAACGACTTCGACGAGACGCTCGCTGGT